>Ga0210024_1000276_pt1 | contig 45642 bp, 37 predicted proteins | sample CryGeymeta201525_FD_183988 | JGI IMG/M metagenome (GOLD analysis project Ga0210024, IMG submission 183988) | Groundwater microbial communities from Crystal Geyser aquifers in Utah, USA - Crystal Geyser metaG 2015-25 (SPAdes) (version 2) | ecosystem: Environmental > Aquatic > Deep subsurface >...
CAGAACGGCTGGCGCGTTCTGTGGGCCCTGCCGGAGACAATGGCCCGATCCGCACGATGGTTCCACCTGCTGAACGGCAGTCAGCGAACATGCGTGGCCATAGATGATCCCGATGATCCTGGGCTGGTAAGGGCAGTGATCGAGCAGCTCGCTGCCGTTGAGCGTCGGAATTGGAAAGTCATTATTGCCTGTCGAACGGACAAGGCGAAAGCGCTTCGTCGTTTCCAGGATCACCGAATGGTCGAACAACCTATGCTCCTGGGGCCGCTGGACCAGCCGGCATCTAAACAACTGCTCAATGCCTGTATTGGAAGCCGGGTGCAAGAATCCTGGCTTCATTCAGTCTACACCCATACTAAGGGAGTTCCCGGCTGGCTGTGTTTGATCGCGAAGCTGGCCAGACGAGGTTCGCTTTCAGAGCTTCCGTCGAGCGTTGACGGCCTCGCTGCCGCCTACGTTGATTCTTGTCTACAGTCTCTGGATGAGCCACAGCGCCAACAAGGCCTGACGCTGCTTCGGTGGCTGGCGCTCTGGGGCGTTCTGAGAGTGGATACCGTCAGTGAGGAACAGGCGGAACCCCGCTTTCTGAAAACACGGGGGATACCTACTGAGGCGCTAACTGATCTGCTTCGAGATCTCGTCGGTACCGGCCTTGTGCGCAACTGGGGTGTGGCGAAGCGACTTCACGCCGTTGAGCCCCCGATCATCCGACAGCAAATACTCAGCAGTTGGCTGCTGACAGATGATGGCGGGACGTATCAGGTAAACACGGACGGGACACTGTTGGTCGCCCAGCTAGTGCAGGGCGAGATGCCGGCAGTGGACCTGGTCCTTCGTACGCTCTCGCACCTGACATTGTCGCGGCTGGCCGAACCGGAAGGTGAATCGTTTCTGAAGCCTGTCTTCGTTGCCATGTTGACGATTGCGAGTGCCGGCACCGTGCTGGATCAGTACCGCGTCGCTGACCTCGCCGAAAAAACCGGAGCCGCCGACCCGGAGAGCGCGCTGGACGTTCTCGCCACCATTCGCCGGAGCCCCAAAGAAAGCATGGAGGTGGATGTTTCTCCGTGGGGGCCGCAAGCTTTTACCCACGGTTCCCTTTTGGCCAACCTGCCGTGGGCCGTGTTCCAGATCGCCGAATACGTTTCCGAGCGCGTTGTCGCACGGCGGTATTTGGAAGAGTTCCGAGAACTGGTCGCGATCGAAGATGCTGACGGACGCACTGCCGGAGCGGGAAATGGGGCACGGCAACTCCTGAAGCGTTTGCTGTGCGAATCCAAGAACTCCGAAACCTATGCCCAACCCGCTCACGACATGGTGGCCGAGGAACTGGCCAGTGCCAGAGCGTCACCTTTCGCGGGCCTCCTGCTTGAGTGCTTACTAAACCCGGAACGGGAGTCAATAGAATGGGTGGCCAATTGGACGATCACCATCGCTAGACGTGCGTTTCTTCCGGATAGTCTTGAGTGGAACCTGGCCGCCGATCTTCGGGGCAAGGTTTTTGCTACTCTTCGAACTGGCAACGACCCGGACATTCGTGTGCGGTTGTGGCACATTCTCGCCGAGTCGCACCATGAGTTCCATCGAGCTATATTTCACGGAAACGTGCGGGGGAACGCTGTCGCCCCATACCGTACCCTGCTAGTTGACGATCTCACGAATTGTGCCGCCATCCTGAAATCTTCGGCCATGCAGCTCACAATCGAGGAAGCGACCCACGCCCGAGAAATGTGGTCTTGGTATCTGGAATACGGACGCGCTGAGGACCTTGTCGACATAGCTCGTCAGTGCGAGCAGATCTACAACGGTCTGTCTAAATGGCGCCTGCATGTTTTTTTTCGTTTCGATCACGACGAAGAACTTGCCCCGGAGACCGCCCGTGTCGTTGCATTGCTCCGAGCAGCACCCGATCCCGAGATCTTCACCGAGTTCTTCTTTGAAGCCAGACGGTATCTGGATGTTGCCCGGCGGGGTGAACGGGACGGGGCAGACTTCATGCGCATCTCGGCCCTGGGCGACGCATGCGCCGATCTCCTGTCGCTGGAGGTCACGCCCCCGCCCAACGCACTCACGTCTTTCGTGGTCACGGTACTGAAACAGGCAGAGGACGAGAACTCGATAGCCTGGACCTTCGCGATCCGTGTCTGTCAGAGGCATCTTCGAAGCATCAAGGCAGCAGAAGATGAGGTCGCCCTCGAAAATATTCTGAAACGCCTTCTTGGGGTTACAGAATCTAAGGCGCGGGTGCTCTACGGCCTATACTCGCATGTCCATCCGTTATCGACCGGAACCCTGACCAAAACAGAGCTGGACTGCGTGCTGGCACACGAGAGCGGCTTCTCGGCATTCGAATGGTTCGCCCTGCTCGGGGCATTTGCCGTGGTCTCCTGGGATACTGTGCAACTCCGTCTCCGCATCCGTCTCGAAGCTTTGCGAGAGCAACCGGTTGAGGCCAGCAACTGCATAGCCTGCTTCGTCCGGGCTATTTATCTTGCCGCACTTCGCTACGATTGGCAGCCAACGCAACTCCCGACGGCATGGATCATGGATATGATCAGGGAGTTCGGCCTGGATGGAGCTCTGCTCGGGATGCATGACCTCATCTGGCTTCGTGACCAGGCGGACTTCAGACTCGATGTGGCCCAACTGGTGGCCCTGATCCGGTCCCGCATGGAGCTCGAACAGCGTCCCAGGCCAGGCAACCATTTCGAGATAGCGCCCCACGACTTAGAGGTGAGCGCCTGGTGCAGTTTCGACGAGGCCAATCCAGCGGAGGTGGATGCCTTTCACGAATTCTGCTGTCTGGCGCTGGGCCACGGATTCATTGCCGTGTACTGGATGCCAAAGTACGTCGCTCAATTGAATCCGTCGGGGCAGCATGTTGGCTCGTTCGTCGAGCAGTACCTTCGTGACAATCAGACCATCGATGGGAATGCCTTGGCACGTTTGGCGTATTTGGCATCGGCCTACCCGGATAATTCCGAGGCATGGGCATCCATCGCCCGCCCGATCTGCAGCCGCGCGAATAGATTGCGGAGAGAGGAACGGGAGCACGTATATTTCGGGCTGTGTCGGAAGGAGACAGGAGTGATCACGAGCAGCCCCGGAGAGGTAGCGGGCTATTACGTCCAAACTCTAGACGACGCCGAACGCATGCTTGCTGCCGCGCCGTTCGACTCACCCTTAAGACCCTATCGCGAGTGGAGGCTCCAACGTGCCAAAGAAGATTTTCTGCGGGAAACGGGAAGGGCCGAGGAGGATGCGAATGAGTAGCCTCGCAGAACAGATTCGGTACGGTGAGACAGAACTGGCCAGGGCAGAGGCACTACCGCGTCTCGCGCTTTCCCATCCACAGGTTTGTGCTTTGCCACCGGACTGTTACCGCCTGTGGGTGAAGCGGATCGAGAAGCTGAGCCAGCCCCTCCAGGCAACCGTGGACCTGTTGCCTGCCCGTAAGCAAGCGCTTACTGTCGCTAGATCTGTGGCAGAAGAACGGAACACGGTTGAGTCCAACAATAGCCTTGTTCGCTTCGGCGGCCAGACCTTGGATTTCTTATTGGCCAGGCACTTGGCCGTCGCTGCATATGTGACCATGACGTGGACCATCTACGACAGGCTGGCCAATGTGTGAGGAAAGCCATCAACGAGAAGGACTTGCTCACCCTCGGCGGTGGTGGAATGGTGCGGCCATGCCACCGAACATGAGCGGAAGCACGGCGGGAAACCGTGGTCGTATCTGCTTATTCCGCACGATGTCATTGCGGACAACAAGACACTCGCGGGATTAGCGGCTTAGTCCAAGCTTTGAGAGCGACTTTTTGTCTTGACCACTTATCGGAACAACTTGTATATTTCGTCAAAGGAAAATGTGGGGTGAGTGGGGAATGAATATCTTCAAGAAATTATTCTCTTCGCTTAACCTGGCATCCATAGAATATATGGTCGCAGGTGGAATTGCTGTAAACCTCTACGGCATAGAAAGGGCTACCGCTGATATTGACATTATCTTAAAACTTGACAAAGAGAATATCTCTAAGTTCATCGAGACCGCAAGGAAGCTCGGTTTGAAGCCGAAAATGCCGATCCATTTAGAAGATCTCATGGACGCAGAGAAAAGAAACTCCTGGATCACAGATAAGGGTATGACCGTGTTCAGCTTGTATGATCCTGGCGAACCTTTTTTCCTTCTGGATATTTTTGTTAAAGTCCCTTTCGTCTTCGATGAAGTATATCCGAAGAGAGAGCAAGTGAAGTACGAGGATACGGTCATCCCGGTCCTGTCAATGGAAGAATTGATTCGCATGAAGGAGACATCCAACAGACCGCAAGATAAAGCCGATATTTTCTATCTAAGAAAAATATTAGAGGGTTGGGGAAATGAATAAAGATCGAGACAACACTGTCCGGGATGAACCGCTCCTATATTATAAAACCGAAGAAGATATCCGGTCGTACAGGAACAAACCTTTGGATCTGAAGTTGAAATGGCTTGAAGCACAGATGGAATTCTTTTACAAGGCCATGCCGAAAAAGGCAAAGAAGATCAGGGACAAGTTGAAAAAATAAGATAACCATTGCTTGCATCCTCGCCTTCGAGTCCTTGATGCCGCTACCTGCGGTCCTCTCGGATAAGTTCAACAGGCGTTTACCTCGGAGTGATGTCGGATTTTTCAGGCACCCAAGGGCCACCGGCGCTCCAGTTGAAGGGGACGGGCGCTGTCCCGGAGGCTGCTCTCAGTGGCGGGAGCAGGAAGTCCCGCAGATGCGAGAGAACGTCCAGAAGCGTGGGATAGCTGATTATCCCGGCCTTGGGAGTGACCACGTCACCGAATCCCACATCCACCTGGATGGGTATACGGGCCTTGCCGAGAGAGGCCGTCATCGTGACGCGCTGCCCCTGATATTCCTGCGCTTCGCGGATCGGTGCAGCCTTCACGCTATGGGCGTTAAATTCCAGACCATCCGGTTCTACGTCAACGGCGCAGACGGTGCGGAACACTTTCACAAGCCGCTCGCTTCCGTCCTCACCATGGCCAAGAAAATCCACATCAACGGTCGGCCTATACGACTGACCTGTCCAGGCCGTGAACAGCATGGCTCCCTTGAGGATAAAGTCCCAGGCATGCTCCGATACGGACAGGCGGTAGAGAAGCCGTTCATTCGCATAGCGCGTCCAGATCAGGTTCGCGTCGTCCCCGGTTTCCCGGATGATGTTCAGCAGCCGCTGGCGAACCGAGGCCGCGAGGTTTGATGGTTTCTCCTGGGTCATACGATCGCTTCCATGTAGGGGCGCATGGTCTTTGTTACACGGCAGATTTTCGCATACCGCCAAAGTTCATCGGTTGTGCATTTGCTCCCGCGAATCACCTCGCGGAGCGCCTCGAGTGCAACATCCAGCCCGATCTTGTTCCTGTACTTGAAACAATCTGCCACCGTCTTGGCCGGGTTATAGATTCTCACCTTCACGCCTTCAATGACGTGTTCGTTGATGCCCTCCATGAGGGCCTTGCCGGAGAAGCGCAGAATCCGCATCTTGGGGGAGTTGGCCCGCGGGCTGGCGGCCCTGCGGTCGATGGCTATCCACACTTCGCGGGGTGCCTGCGTCCCGATCTCGTGAAAGCGAAGCGCGGAGAGCAGGCACACCACGCCCTTGGGGACCGCCTTCCCTGCCTGTGCCAGTCCATGGTGAGCAGTGATATCGGTATTCGGCAGGCTATACAGCCCCCGTCCGACACGCACGAGTTTCCCCTCTGCGCTCAGTTGTCTGAGGTATTCGTGGTGAATCCCCTTGGAACGCACCTCTCCGGTCGTGACGATTCCTGAATTGTGAGCGAGTTCCAGTATGCGTTTTATCTTTTCGTGGCGATTTCTCATGCGCCAAATTATAGACATTTATGAATATCTGTCAAGAGTTTTGCAAGTAACGGGGAGTCGGTCCTGATACCCCGACCTGCGGGCAGGCATGAAGGATCGGAGGATTCATGGCGAGAATCCGTTCTGAGGAGGCCAGTGGGTTTATTTCATTTAATATCCGCAACCCAGACCACGTGTTTCCTGAACGGACCGCTCTTTAGGACGTCATAGAGCTTGCGGTCTGCCGTTACCATCCTCCCTTTAAGAAGGGCTGCAAGCGCAATGTACAGGCAGTCATAGATGCTCTTTCCTGTCCTGCTGGCAATCGCAAAAGCGGAATCCGGAAATGATATAAACGGATGACGTTGTATGGGGTATTGGCGCAGGGCATCCCTTACGTCGCTTCCCTCCTGGGGGCTGACGGCGCCGCGCCGGATCCACTTGCAGATGATGCTGTCCATCTCCAGCAGAAGGAAATCCGGCGCGTGGAGTTGGTTGTTCTTGTCTAAGACTGAAAGAGCGGCTTCGCTGTGCTCCTCCTCAACGAACCATTTTGCGGCCACACTTGCATCAATGATGAATAGACTCAACGCCTGCGGTCCTCGCGGATAAGTTCAACCGTATCGGGAAATTGGTTCAGCCTCCCTGCGTCTGCTGTTCAAACCAAAAGAAGCTTGACAGATGATTCAATTGTTACTATAATTATCTAACAGTTGGTATAGGAATCATAATGGAAAAAGCAACCGAGACCCCCTGGATCCTGCTGATCCACCAGATTCCACCCAAGCCGGATTATTTCCGTGTCAAGATCTGGCGAAGACTCCGGCAGGTTGGAGCCGTGGCGGTCAAACAGTCGGTCTACGTACTCCCCAGAACCGACCAAACCTTTGAGGACCTGAGCTGGATTCTCAAGGAAATTATTGAGGGCGGCGGGGAGGCGTTTCTGTCGGAAGCGGTTTTTCTGGAGGGGATCTCAGACGATCAAATCAAGGAAATATTCCGGGCGGCCAGGAACGAGGACTACAAAAAGATAGTCGAAGACGCCCGGTCGTTAACCCGTGTCCTCTCCAAGGGATCATCCGCGGCCGGAGAGAGTGTCTCCAAGACCAGGGCGCAATTTTCACGGCTGAAGAAAAGATTTGAAGAGGTCTCTGCCATAGATTTTTTTTCTACTTCCGGACGTGCTGCGGCCGAGGGCGCCCTGGCCGATGCCGCGTCCAGGCTCATGACGGGGGACCGGGAGCTCCCTGCGCCGGCCATGTCGATTGCGGACATGACCGGCCGAACCTGGGTCACTCGTGAAGGTATCTTTGTGGACAGAGCGGCTTGTGCCTGGCTGATCCGGCGATTTATTCATCGTGATGCCCGGTTCAAATTTGTGGCGGGCAAAACCTACCAACCAAAGTCCGATGAGATCCGGTTCGATATGTTCGACGCGGAATTTACTCATGTGGGAGATCGGTGCACCTTTGAGGTGATGATTGAACGCTTCGGCTTGGACGACCCATCCGTTTTACAATTGGCGGAGATCGTCCACGATATGGATTTAAAGGATCATAAATTTGAAAGACCCGAGGCCTACGGTGTTCGCATCCTTTTTCAGGGGATGGCTGCGGCACGGGCCACGGATGAGGAACGCCTGGAACGAGGATTGGTTATCTTCGATGAATTGTACCAGTACTTTGCGAAGAACCTTGGATGAAAACAAATCAGAAGGAGAAGAATCATGCCATCCATTGAAACCCATGTACAGAAGAGCACGGAAAGAACCGGCAAGCCCTTCCGGGAGATCCACGAATGGATCGACGAGCCGAGCCACAAGGTCGAGCGCCACGATATCGGCCGCGTCCTCGAATTCGCCAAGATGTTTGAAGAGAAATACGGCGAGGAAGGCGCGAAGGAATACGTGCAACACCTCCAGGACGATCTGAAGGCCCGCTTCGGCCATCTTCTGGAGGACGTGGAGAAACTCATTACCGACAACCTGAAGTATTTCGGCTGTTGATGAAGGGTGACCGTTCAAAGAAGGAGTCGAGAAGATGAAATGGATCACACGTTCCCACGTTCATGTGGACAGAGTGGCCTGCCCCTGGCTCATCAGACGTTTTATTGATTCGGAGGCGGAGTTTCTTTTTGTTCCGAAAAGTCAGGTCAAAGCCGTGGCCGAGAAGGAGGGAGCGATCCCCTTCGACTCGCCCGGGGCCGAACTCAATCATGAAGGCGATCTTTGTACCTTCGATGTGATCATCCGGAAATACGAGCTTAAGGATAAGCCTCTGATCAGACTTGCCCGAATCGTCAATGCAGCCGACACGCGGCGTCTTGAAAAAGACCCGCTTGCCGCAGGGGTTGAGGCCATCGCCGTGGGCTATGGGTTGAGATTCCCTGATGACAAAAAGAATCTGGAACGGCAGTTCGAGGTGTATGACGCCCTTTATGCCTGGTGCTGTTTGAACGCTGCCGGAGAATCCTGACCCGGGATTGCATGAGCAGCCTCCGGCGGGAATGGAGTCAGATGCGATGATGCGGAGCAAGAAGCAGGCAGGTCTCCTCTTCATTATTCTCATGGGATAGAGATATGCGGCGCAGAGAGCGTGTTTCGGATTTTCTGGGTCTCACCCGAAGCACCGTGGGTGTCCTCTTCATGGTCATCCTCGTGGGGATGGGAGAGCGCATGGCCGAGCGCTTTCTTCCCATCTACCTCATGGCCTTGGGAGGAGGGGCTCTCTCCATCGGATTTCTCAATGGGATGGACAACCTCCTTTCGGCGCTCTATTCCTTTCCCGGAGGGTATCTCTCCGACCGCATCGGCACGAAGAGGGCCCTGCTCGTTTTCAACATCGTGGCCATGTGCGGCTTCCTGGTGGTGATTCTGATTCCCGCATGGCAGGCTGTGCTTCTCGGGGCCGTGCTCTTTCTCTCGTGGACTTCGATCTCGCTGCCTGCGACCATGGGCCTGATCGCCAGGGTGCTCCCCATGCACAAGCGGACCATGGGGGTGACCATGCACTCTCTGGTGAGACGCTTTCCCATGGCCTTGGGACCGATTCTCGGCGGTTTGTGCATCGGCTTCTGGGGGGAGAGAAACGGCGTGCGAGCGGCCTTTGCCGCGGCCCTGCTCCTTTCTCTGGCGGCGGTCGTGCTTCAAGAGAAGCTGATTGAAGAGGAACCGCAGGACTCCACGCGCACGAAAAACCGAGGGGAAAAGAATCCGATGAAGCTCTTCCCGCTCATGAGTCCTGCGCTCAGGCGCTTGCTGGTCTCAGACGTCCTGGTGCGCTTCTGCGAACAGATCCCCTATGCCTTTGTGGTGGTCTGGTGCATGAAGAGCATTGTCGAACCGGTCACGGCCCTTCAGTTCGGCATTCTGACGAGCATCGAGATGGCCACGGCCGTGCTTGTTTATATCCCCGTAGCCTATCTGGCCGACCGCAGCGCCAAGAAGCCTTTTGTGATCATCACCTTTGTCTTTTTCACCCTTTTCCCGCTTGTTCTTCTCTTCTGCCGGTCCTTTGAGTGGCTGGCCCTTGCCTTCATCCTAAGGGGCCTCAAGGAGTTCGGTGAACCCACTCGAAAGGCCATGATCATGGACCTGGCGCCTGAGAACTGCAAGGCGGGTATGTTCGGCCTCTATTACCTTCTCCGGGATATCTTCGTTTCCGTGGCCGCGGTCGGCGGGGCTTTTCTATGGCAGATCAGTCCGGCCGTGAATTTTTTCACGGCCTTTGCCTTCGGCGCTGCAGGAACCATTGGTTTTGCAATCTGGGGCAGGGACCTGAATACGGCCATGCCCGAAGAGAGGCTCGGCCGGCGAGCCGTTTAATTTTGAGCGTGGATCCCCCGGCCGCCATACTAAATTCTTGACGTCCGGTTTGCTTTGGAGATATCTTGTGCGGGACCCTGTCAGAGCGGAATGGCGGAGGATGCGCAGAAACGGCAAGCTGGAAATGCAGGCCGTTTTTTCAATGGCGCGGCGGGAACAAGAGGGAAATGATGATCCGGATCGGAGAGATTGCCTATGCGAACAGCGCGCCTATCTTTGCCGCGCTCCGAAGAATGGGTCTGGCGGATCCTTATGAATTCATCCCTGGGGAGCCCGCTGAACTCAATCGCATGCTCTATGCCGGTGAAATTGATCTCGCCCCCTGTTCTTCTTTTGAGTATGGGCTTCATCCGGCAAACTATTTTCTGATTCCGGATCTTTCGATCTCATCGGACCATGAGGTGGAAAGCGTGCTCCTGATCTCCCGCTTGCCGATCGAGGACCTTCACGGGAAGATGATCCTCCTCTCTCCGGCCTCGGCCAGCTCCAATGCATTGATCCGGATCCTGCTGGAGAAACGCTATCAAGCCGGATGCGCCTACCGGTTTCCCGAAGAGGGCCCTCACCGGTCCGGCTTTGAGGCGAATGCCCGGATCATGATCGGGAATCCGGCGCTCAAGGTCTACCTGGGGAAAAACAGGAGCCGGCCCGGATACGTCTATGACCTCTCCCTCCTCTGGCGGGATTTTACCGGCCTACCCTTTGTGTTCGCCCTATGGATCATCCGGCGTGAGGCCGTGCTCAGGGAGAAAGAAGAGATCGCCAGGTTGGTCCAGTCGCTTTACAGGGCAAGAGGATTCGCCGAGTCTCACTTCCATGAGATGGCCGGTGAGTTTGAAAAGGCTCTGGAGATTCCGGCAGAAGATCTGGTCCGGTACTGGGAGAGCATCTCTTTCGATCTCAATGAGGAAAAGATCAAAAGCCTGAAATCCTATTTCGATTATGCAGAAGAGCTCGGATTGATCCCCAAGAGCCCCCCCCTTGTTTTTTTCATAGGGGCATGAAAAAAACCGGGTATAATGCCGGATATGTATTCCTATGGCACAATAATTTTTCTTAGGAATGAAAGATTGTATGAACAATGTAAGGAGGGTTGAGTATGATTGCCGAACTTTCCATTATTCCCTTGGGCCGCGGGGCCAGTATCAGCCCGGAGATAGCCAAGGTCATCAAGATCATCGATCAAAGCGGCATCTCTTACAAGGTCCATTCCATGGGGACCGCGCTCGAAGGAGACTGGGACAGGGTCATGGACCTGATCAAGTCGTGCCATCAGGAGGCGCTCAAGGATTCGGAGCGGGTTTACACGATCATCACCATTGATGACCGGAAGGGGAAGACGGACCGGATCCATGGCAAGGTCGCATCGCTTGAGGCCAAGGTCGGGAAGAAACTGCCGTAATCCCCGCGGCGCCCCTCTCATTGAGCAATTTTTTCTTGAAGTTTTTGACGATTGTGGTATAGTGCAACCCGTTTTGCGGCTATTTTATCTTGCGGCATAGACCAAAGGGGGGGAGAGAAAGATGACTAGGGTTCCGAAGAAGGTCTTTTTCACAAACGGCGTGGGCACGCATACTGAAGAGCTTCAATCCTTTGAGCTGGCGCTGCGGGATGCCGGTATTGAAAAGTTCAACCTGGTCCAGGTCTCCAGTATCCTTCCCCCGGGCTGCAAGAGGATCTCCCGCAAGGAAGGTTTGAATCTGCTCGAGCCCGGTGAGATTGTCTATTGCGTTCTTGCGCGCTGTGCCAGCAGCGAACCCCGCCGTCTGCTGGCCGCCTCGGTAGGCTGCGCAGTCCCCATAGACAAGAGGATGTACGGCTACCTGAGTGAATACCATGCCTTCGGGACGACCGACCATGCGGCCGGGGAGTACTCCGAAGACCTGGCCGCAGCGATGCTGGCCTCAACCCTGGGCATTGAATTCGACGAAGAAAAGAGCTGGGATGAAAAGCGGGAGATCTGGAAGATCAGCGGGAAGATCGTCCACACCAGCAACATCACGCAGTCGGCCATTGTCAAGAAAGGGTACTACACCTCGGTGGTGGCGGCGGCGGTCTTCGTGTTCTGATGGAAGAGGAGGCTTTTTCTACCGGTTCTCCGTAATCATCAAGGACAACTTCTCAAGACCCTCCTGATCCAGCCACCCCCCGCCGCAGGATCGGCAGCGCTGGATCCTGAAAGAGCCCTTCCAATCCTCCTTGAGCCCTGTTTTACACAGCGGACAAAGGAGTTCATCGGGGGCGGCCTCGATCTCTTCCTTCTTATCCTTGGACCCGGCCTTCTTTTCCAGCCACTCCCGGTGTTTTTTCAAGAAGTAGTCTTCCTCTTTCCCTTTCTCTATTTCTTCCCACTGTTCCTTTTTCCTCATAGCGGTTCCCTTGTAAGGGGGCTCTATCAGACCTATAATGACTGGACCCGTTCCAGATCACTGTTCTTTCCGATCAGGATCATGAGGTCGCTGTCTTTGATGACCTTATCCGGATCAATGACCAGTTCCACTTTGTCTTCGATCATGTCCTTGATCGCGATGATCTGGACCCCGAATTTTTTTCTGAGTTCCAGATCCCGGATCTTATGGCCGACAATTTTATTGGATGGGGCCACCTCCTGGATGCTGTATCCCTCGACAAAGGGGATGTAATCGATGATGTTCTTTGCGCTGATGCGCTGGGCAAGGCGGATGGCCACGTCTTTCTCCGGAAAAATCACTTCAGCCGCGCCCAGTTGAGAAAGGATCTTTCCATGATCCTCTTCGTTAGCCTTGGCAATGATATTTTTGATGCCCATCTCCTTGAGGTAGAGGGTGGCCAGGATGCTCGCCTCCAGGGATTCTCCCATCGCAATGACGGCTACATCCTTGTCATCGAGGCCGAGTGACTGGAGGACCTCCTTGTTGGTGACATCTGCGACCATGGCTCGTGATGCAAATTCCTTCGCGCGTTGCACCAGTTCTTTATCACGGTCCAGTACAATGACCTCCATGCCGGCGTCATAGAGGGTTTTTGCCACGTTGCTTCCGAACATCCCCAAGCCGATGATCACAAATTGCTGTTTCATAGGATTTCCCTTTTCGGTTGCTCTCCCATTCCGTTGGCTGGAAGTGTTACGCTTCACGTGCCCCGCTTTTCTCTATTTTTGTCGTTAGATCCCGGCATCTCCTTGAATCTATTCTTGCCGGGCCGGGACCCTCTGCGACGGCTACTACACTGAGGCATCTTGGGGTCGAGGATTCCAGGGTTCCAGTGGTTCCCTTGACCCCTTGACCCCTTTCTTTTACCCTACCATAATATTTTCTTCGGGATATGTAAAGCCCTCGTCTCTTTTTTCACTTGTAATGGCAAGGGCAATGGTAATGGGTCCCAGCCGCCCGACAAACATCAGGACCATGAGAATCAGTTTTCCGGGAACCGACAACGACGGGGTCACGCCCGTAGAGAGCCCGACGGTGCCGAATGCAGAGACCGTTTCAAAGAGGTATTGGATGAAAAGGCCTCGGCTCTCCGTAACCGGAATATCCCCGGCGTCCGTGATCATCAAGGCCAGGGTGGAGAGGATGACCAATAATATAGATGCAAGAAAGATGGAGATCGTGCGTGATACGGCGCCGGCCGGAACCGTCCGTCCGAAAATAAAGGTCTCCGAACGGTTTTTCCATTTTGCCAGAGCCATAGCCAGGAGCACGGCAAAAGAGGTGGTCTTGATCCCTCCCCCGGTGGAGCCTGGAGATGCCCCGATAAACATGAAAAAGATCGTGAAAAGGAGCGTTCCGTTGGTCAGAAGGTTGTAATCCATGGTGTTGAATCCTGCGGTTCTGGGCGTGACCGACTGAAAAAGAGAGATCAGGATTTTTTCCCCGAAGGGGACGCCTGAAAGGGCGTGGCGCCATTCGAGCATGAGGAATATAACCAGCCCTGAGAGGACCAGGGAGGAAGTGGTCACAAGAACGATACGGCTGTGCAGGGAGAGCCGGGCCCTTTTCTTCCGGGTCAGCCGGTTGTTGATATATTGTCGTATATCTTGGACAACCACAAAGCCGAGCCCTCCTGAAATAATCAGCAGGACCATGACGGCATTGATCCAGGGATCGTCCCGGAAGTCCATCAAACTTCGGGAGAAGAGAGAGAGGCCGGCATTGCAGAAAGCGGAAACAGAATGAAACAAGGCATTATAAAGGGCCTCTCGCGGCGGGAAAAAGAAACTCCACCGGATGAAGAGGAATATAAGGCCGATTCCCTCGAACAGGATCGTCACTAAGAAAACATTTTTAATGAGACTAAGGAGCCCTTGGCCCAGTTTGTACGAGAGGGTCCCTTGAATCGCTTCTTTCCCCCTGAACGAAAGCTTTTTACCGAGAAGGAGCATCACCACGGTGGTGTAGGTCATGATACCGAGGCCGCCGAGCTGGATCATGAGAAGGAGGATCATCTGACCGGTTGTGTTGAAACGGGTTCCGATATCGACCACGGAAAGTCCGGTCACGCAGACCGCGGATGTGGCCGTAAACAGGGCGTCAATTATGGATATGTGCCCTTCACGCAGAGAAAATGGGGCGTGCAGGAATATTCCTCCGGCCAGAATGGTGAGCACGAAGCTTCCAATCAGGAGGAAATTGGGATGGATCTGTTGCAGCATTCTGGAAGGTCTGATCTGCATAGTTTGTGTTTATATCTTATGTTTCAGCGCCGGGATTGATGGTCTCGTAAGAAATCTTATCCCATCCCCGCAAAAACACCGGGATCTGCGGCAAGGGAGAGGGATCTTTTGGACTTTTTACGAGTTCATCAGGATTCTCCGCTTACATACACAGCGGATGCATCATAACCTCATTCAACATAGATGGTCAAGATCGTTTTTTCTAACAAAAAAACCTTTATTTGTATCGTATCTCCGGTTATGGTAAATTGTGACAAAAGGAGTGATCCATGAATGCCATCAAACGGCTTCTTGCAAAAGGAACGGCCAGCCACTTTGTCAGGATCTCCTTTGCCATGCCCGGCTTTTTGAAGACGCAGGGATTTGCGCATTGGATGAACAGGATCTTTTCCGGGCTGGCGCCGGCGTACGACCGGATCGGATCAAGGCTTGCATCCGAATCCGTGTTCCTGGGCCCCCTGGAGAAGGCGTCTCAGGGCTTGAAGGAGCCCCCCGAAAGCGTTCTGGACCTTGCCTGCGGCACCGGCCTCGCAACATTCCGGCTGAAGCATCTTTTTCCGGGATCCCTGGCCGTGGGGGCCGATCTTTCCACAGAGATGATTCAGATCATGAAGCGCAAGGCCCGAGATGCCGGCCTGAACGGGCTTTTTGCCCTGGTCTGCAATTCAGCCGAGCTCCCCTTCGGCGGCGACCGGTTTGATCTGGTGATCACGCAGAATGCGCCCCCCTATCCCGAGGAGATGGTCCGGGTGCTCCGGCCAGGAGGAAGGATCTTCCTGCTCTATTCTTTTGTCTATCTCCCCCTGGTTCGGAACGCGGTGACCGAACGGTTGAAGAGACTGAACCTTGAGGAGGTCACGGTCGTGCAGGCCGGGGAGGGCATGGCCGCCACCGCCCGGAAGCCTGTAATGTCGTGTCACGTCTAAAATGACGTATCCCGTTTTCCCCATCACCTCAATCCCCAAGGGGAGAGGAAGTTCAAACATTCCTTCTCCCCATAGGGGAGAAGGTTAGGATGAGGGGGCGGCATAAAAAAGACACTACAAGGCTGACACGATAGTAGGGGCATCCTGATGATTCTTGCCCGGATCGATTCCATGGCCTATGGCGGATACGGCGTGGCACGGGTCGAGGGCTTCGTGCATTTCGTCCCGGAGAGCGTACCCGGCGACCTTGTGGAGATCGAACCGGTGATCCGGAAAAAGCACCATGGGTTTTCACGCCTCTGCCGGATTGTGGAGCCCTCTCCCCTTCGAACCGATCCCTTCTGCCCCTATTTCGGTGAGTGCGGAGGGTGCCAGCTCCAGCACATTCAGTATGAGGAGCAGAAGAGGATCAAAAAGAAGATTTTTATTGAGCAGATGAAGCGGATCGGGGGTCTGACGGATATTTCTGAGCCTGAGATCCTGGGCTCCCAGACCGGAAGGACCCGGATGCGCTTTCATCTGCATCACGGGAAGATCGGACTTTACAGGACGAGGAGCCATACCCTCTGCCCGATCGAGGCATGCGGGATCGCATCTCCGCAGGTGAACGCTGTATTGCAGGAGATACACAAATCTCTGATGCGGAACCGAAAAAAACTAAACGGCACGATCACCATCCTCACTTCGCCGGCCGGCGCTCTCATTGCCGCCGCCCTTGCTGAAAGCGAGGCTCAAGATCTTTACCGGTCGCTCGGGCATGCCGTGCAGGGCTGTACGATCCTGAAACAAAAAAAACGGATTGTGCTGGGGGAGCCCTATCTGGCCATGCCGGTGCAGGGGCTTCGGATCTTTGTCCCCCCGGACGCGTTCTGGCAGGTGAACCCGGAGATCAACGAAATTCTGGTCGGCGGGATCTGCGAGTTCATGCAGGGCTCGGATCGGGTGATGGATTTTTTTTGCGGCTGCGGGAACATCACCCTTCCCCTCTCCCAGGTCTGTGCCAGAGTGGTTGGGGTCGAATCGGAATTCTCTTCGGTTGATGCGGCCTGGCATTCCGCATTAAAAGCAGGGATCACCAATGTCTCTTTCCGGTTGGCCGATGTGCAAAAGGCGGAAATCGGGGATGCGGACGGCCTTGTCCTGGACCCGCCCCGCTCCGGACTCCAGGCCGCCTTGATCCGGAATATCATAAAACAAAGGCCCATGAAAATCGCCTATGTCTCCTGCAATCCGTCCACGCTGGCCCGGGATCTTCGACTTCTGATGGACTCGGGATACCGGATAGATTCAATCCGCCTGCTCGATATGTTCCCTCACACCTATCATATTGAGTCACTAACTTTTTTAACTGCCGATTAGAGTTCATCTTCAATTATTGTATTCTTTATCGATGGGAATTTATGGATCATCTCCAGTAAAATAGGAGTAAAATAGGGACAGCGCCCATTTTACTTGACTTCACATTCTGCATTGTTTACCATTGGCCCATGCCGAGAATCTCCAGAGCCGTAGCTGTAGGCTTTCCTCATCACATCACTCAACGGGGCAATTACCGGCAGAGCGTCTTTGAAAGAAAAGACGATTACCTGTTTTATCTTGAATGGCTCAAGACATACAGCAGCAAATATTCACTCAAAATATGGGCCTACTGCCTGATGAAGAACCACGTTCACTTCATCGCAGTGCCGATGGAGTCCGATTCCATGGCAAGGACTTTCAATACGCTCCACATGAGGTATTCCCAGTTTATGAACCAGAGGCGCAATGCCAGAGGGCATCTCTGGCAGGGGAGATTCTTTTCAAGCGTACTCGACGAGAGACACCTCTATGCAGGAATGCGGTATGTGGAAAATAATCCTGTCAGAGCAAGAATTGTAAAAAAGGCAGATGAATACCGGTGGTCGAGTGCCGGGAGCCATGTGCACGGAACAATGGACCCTGTTCTTTCAAATGACTGTCACATGTTTGAATCCATTTCAAACTGGTCTGCCTATCTTAGAGAAAAGGAAGATCAACATCTGATTGATGCGATTCATCTGAATACGAGAACGGGTCGGCCCTGCGGAGACAGCCGGTTGATATTGCGACTTGACCTGTCTGCGTGCGGACACGCACAGGCAGGAAAGATGCTTGGCAGAAGGTTGCAGGCAATGCCGAGGGGGAGACCTCGGAAGAGAAAGCAATAAATGGGCGCTGTCCCTATTTTCCTAAAAAAGGTTCACGATGTTATGATATTCCTGAGCATTAAGAATCGGTTCACGATGTTATGATAGCAATTACTTAGATACTAAAGACGATATGTTTTTGCTATGTTTTTTATTCACTTCCGGGAACGTAAGGTTCTAATGTCTTTAGCAGTGCGGGATCCACCTGGAATCCGAGCGCCAGGGCCCTGCCGCAATGCTCTACGGCTGGGCGGAACTCCTTCTTGTGGTAATAGGCCACCCCAAGGTAATTTTCCGCCAGCCCCAGCTCCGGGTTCAACTCGAGGGCCTTTACGCTTGCGGTGATGACGCCGTTATAATCCTCCTTCTTCAGGTAAGCCAGGGCAAGCTTCAGACAGGCGTCCGATGACCGGGGATCGATCTCCATGGCCTTCTTGCATGCCTCGATCCCTTCATCGAGTCTCCCCTGCTGGATATAGATGAAACCGAGATTGCTGTATGCCGGGGCAAAGCCCGGTTCGATGGCAATGGCCCTTTGGATCCAAGCGAGGCTTTGTTCAGGGCCGCCGGTGTGCAGATAAATCCCGGCCAGGTTGAGGTAGGCCTGGACCAAGCCGGGTTTGAGCCCAATGGCTTTGTTGTAGGCATCGATGGCCTCATTCAGATGGTGAAACTGGGTATGGACCAGTCCCAAGTTGTAATAGACCTCGGCCGCGTTGGGGTAGAACTGAAGGTATTGTTTATAATTGTTCAGGATCCGCTGGTATTCCAGGTCATCCTCTGCGGGTTCTCCCTGTTCCTGGTTCATATATCTTCCTTTCCGAGATCGGTTGTCTTGGCCCATCAAAACATATCGAATTTTTTCTGTCAAGCTTATTAAAGGCCGGAAGGCTGATCAAAAACACGTCCACAAACGGACGCTTTAAATGGGAGAGGCGGCGAACAAGGAAAAACTCGTTGTGCAGAAGATTTAGTGTTGTTCGTCTTGGAATGTCTGGGGATGCGCCGTTTCGTCAGGGGGTGCGTCGGGGATCTCTTCCATCCGGATCTTGAAGGAGATCGCAAAGTCAATCTCCCGGCTGCCGGCATAGATCCTGTGGATATGGAAGGATAACTCCTTGGACTTTATTTTCGGCTCATCCGGCCTCCTGAAGAGGAGAAGGCCCAGCGCATGCTCGCCTGGGCCGAGGGTCTGGTAGCTCCGGAAGAGCATCTTGCGGATATTTTCCAACTGTCCCGCCCCTTTCTCTGAATCGTAGAGGTCCTGGTAAAGATCGTCATATTCAATCGTGAAAAGAGGGGCGCCCGCGTCGGTCAGGGAAAAGCTTGACGAAGGGTTGAAGGTGATCGAGGAGTCGGAACGATTCTCGATCAGGAGATAAAAGGCGATCGGCATTCCGGCCTCGTCATAGATCCCCTCAAAGGGATTTTTGAAATCCCACTCCCGGTTCAGGGAAGAAGGTGCCGTCAAGTCTTGGCAGCTCACGGGCCGGACCGCTCCCCAGATCCCCTCTTTCTCGAAATTTACCGCATTGCCGGGAGGGGAAATCTCCTGTCCCATCCTGACATCCGGGGTGATCGAGATTTTGTACAGGCTCTTGGCGGTCTTGCAGGCGGGAAAATAAAGGCAGAGTACAAGGATCAGAATGATCCGCATCAGTGGCATGATGGGGTCTCCATGGGAATCTAAGACTTCCCGAGCGTGATGATGCTGGTATGGGTTTATTATAATCTACATCAGGGTAAATAAAAAACCCCGGAAGATTCTTTCCCGGGGTCTTTTTGTCATGATACGGGAGTTTCTGTAATTATTTGCCCATCCTTCTCATGTAACCGGCCGCTGCCAGAAGCGAGATGCCAAGGAGAACCATGGTTCCCGGTTCGGGAATGGGTGGGTTGTACTCGGCATCATGGGAGAACGGGGCAAACTTGTCGATGACATCGTTCTTTAGAGTGTACAAATCGAAATGCACAAAATTGAATCCTGAGATATCGATATAGAAATCCTTCCAGTATCCGCTCTTGGTTCCGGCTGCCGCACCGGGCTGGGTGTCGAATATGTCGGCCGCATTCGCGGGAGTGAAATCAAAAATGTACTCGGCAAAGTAGGTGGGGAAAATATCGTGCGGAGCCAGGTCACCACCCCCTCCGTCGGGATTGAGAGCGCTGATCGGTGGAATCCCGTACACATAATTAGAACTGCTGATGCCGGATCCATTGATGCTGACGGTTCCGCTGGAAGGAGAGACCCCATCGGTAAGTGCGATCGAAAGTCTGACTCCTGATAACGTGCCCACGCTAAGAGCAGAAAGTGTGAAGGTATTTGAAGATGCAACCCAGGTTTCTGTTGATGAATCCCAGGAAACGCCCGGCTGTGACGGATCGATATAAAGTTGCAATGTGGGGTAGGCCGAAGCAATGCCTGCACTTAAAAGCAGGGTTATAAAACACGCTGCGATGATGGTTCTCATGTTTTTCATGACGACTTAAACCTCCTTGAACTTGCTCTTATCTGCATATATTTGTTAAAAACTTGCTATATTCCTGATATTTTATCAGCAATATTTGTGCCAAGCGTATAACCTGTTGATATTGTAGAGATCATGCCAATGTTTTAAGGAGCCAAGATGCTTGACCTCGTAAAACTATAAAGATTTCCGACACCCGGCAATCGGGATTGGGGCTGTTTTCCAAGAGTATTCAATAAAAACAATCGGTTAGATATGTAAAGGTTTCCTACAGTCTAAAAGTAACCGGGAATGCACTACAAATTGTGATGGGTAAGCTGAATGATACCCATATGTGGTTGCCTGGTCCGGTCACAGGAGCGCCCGGTTTTATTATTTTGACACGGTTTCAGGTATTTGGTATTGTACATCACGTTCATGAGCAGAATCGTATCCTTGTCAAAGCGATCCTATGAAAAGTAACATCACTGAAATCAATAAATCTTCCATAAAGGACCGGCTGATCGTCGCCCTGGACATGGACAGTCCGGAAGGGGCGATAGCGCTGGTCATGGCGCTGAAGAAATCTGTGAGCACGTTTAAAGTCGGGAGCCGGCTCTTCACCAAGGCCGGTCCCGGCATCGTGCAGAAGATCCATGACCTGGGCGGGCGGGTTTTTCTCGATCTGAAGTATCACGATATCCCAAGCACCGTGGGCAAGGCCGGCATCGAAGCGGCCCGGCTCGGTGTCTTCATGTTCAATGTCCATGTCGCAGGCGGCGGGACCATGATGAGGCGGTGTGTGGAGATGGTGAGCGACACCTGCGAGAGGGAAGGTTTACCGCGGCCCTTGATCCTTGGGGTGACCCTGCTCACCAGTATCTGTGAAGAGACCCTGCGGGACGATATCGGAGTCAGCCGCAGCATTCCGGAGCAGGTCGTTCATTTTGCAAGGCTTGCGCAGGAGAAGGGTCTAAACGGCGTGGTCGCCTCGGCACATGAAATTCAGGAGATACGCAAGGCCTGCGGCAGAGATTTCCTGATCGTCACCCCGGGGATCCGGCCGTCCGGAACCGCGGCCGATGATCAGAGCCGAATCGCCGCACCGGCATGGGCCATGGAACAGGGTGCGGATTATCTGGTTGTGGGGAGGCCCATCACCGAAGCACCCGACCCCCTGAAGGCCGCACACGAGATTCTGTACGAGATGCACAAGGTCCGCGGGGAGTCATATTCATAGTCTCGAAATAGAATAGACATGATTCATAAAATCTCTTTTTTTATTTTTTTTCAACCCCTGTTTGCTGTATACTATTTGCCAGCTTCTAATATATCGTGGGGGTGTAGCTCAGCTGGGAGAGCGCAGCGTTCGCAACGCTGAGGTCGTGGGTTCGATCCCCATCACCTCCACCATTTTTTCTTCTCTGCCATCTTGGTGGTTATTCTTTTTTCCTGCATCCATCCTGCACACATCTCATGGGAAGGTCTTTTGCCCCGGCGGGGTTAAGTGGTCCTGTTCGTAAATACGGTAACGTACCGAGAGTGCCGTAGGGCGGCCTCATCCCCGCGCGCGACTGAGGCGTACCCCCTGCGGTACGTCGCAAGGAGCGGAACGCCGAGGAGGCCGCCCTACGGCACTCGAATGCGACCGTATTTACGAATAGGACCACTAAGGCCCTGATCGTGGGAAAGCATGAAAGGGGCGGGGAGGGCCTGAATCTTCCGTATCAAGGAGAGAATCTCTTCTTCGGCTGCATCCGGATCGAAATGAATCGGATGGATGACATTAGGCTGCAGAAAAACGAGCGCGGCCTCGACGTCTTCATTGAAAAGACGGTGTACGGCCAGGGCATATATCTCGATCTGGAAGCGGTATTCCTCGGCTTTTAGTGTGGCTTCGGACTCCGTCATCCGGTCGGTCTTGTAGTCAATGAGGGTGAGCCGTCCATGTGAATTCCGGTAGAGCTTGTCGATGACTCCCTGGACTTGGCAGGAGGAGCCGAGCTTGAGCACAAAGGGGATCTCGGTTGAGACCTCGGAGGCCTTTCGGATCTCCTCTGCGGTCTTTGTGGCGGAGAATCGTCTCAGGAGTTCAAGGGACTGCGCCCTTAATTCTTCCGTTTCCCCAGGCGCAAGCCGGATTCGGTTAAGCTCCAGATCCACAAGCGCCGTGAGTGAAGACTCTTTCAGGTCCCAGCGCTGAAGCATCCGGTGGACAAGGCTCCCAAGGTTTTTCCCTCCGGCAGTATGGAGGTCGAGTTCCGGAAGGGAGGGTTCCTTGATCCCGCAGGGTTGTGTGAGATCATATCCCTCTGTGCCTTTCCGGCCTGCACTCGGTTTGCCGGTGAAGGCCGAGAGTTGTGTGGCTGTGAATCGGACGGGCCGTGAGGGGGCCGGGGCCAGGGCCGACCGTTCGAGCAGGGCCCGTGCGGCGTCATGATCCGGGACCGGGACCGGTTCTCCCTGCAGGATCCCCGGGTAGGTTTCCATCCAGGTAGGCTCGTGAGGGATGCGCCGGCTTGGAGTGACGGCTTGGGTGAAGACGCGAACCTTCCGGTCTCCATACGGGATGTCTTCGTGATAGTTTTCCTCGGAGATGCCGAAGGCCTGCTTGATCCAGTCCATGGGCGCGGCCGAGCCGGGTTTGGGCTTCTTGGGGAAGCTCGGCTGACCGGAGAGGACCAGGAAATCTTTGGCCCGTGTGGCCGCAACATAGAAGAGCCGCTTCTCTTCATCGGCCTCATTGAACTTGGATGACTCCATGATCCGCTTCCGGATGTAGGAATCCCTGAAACTTCCCCTGTCGTCCGGTGTCTGTATCCCGATGCCGATGTCCCGGTGGACCTGGAGCGGTCCGGACCTTCCCCCGTCCCTGGCCGCAAGATCCGGCAGAAAGACCACGGGGAACTCCATCCCCTTGGCCTTGTGCACGGTGAGGATGCGGACCGTGTCCTTTGTCTCCTCGTCCATCGGGGATTCGGCCTCACGCGTATGCCTCTCCATGAGTTCCTCGATATGATCAACGAAGTCCGAGAGGTCGAAGAAGGGCTTTAATGAGAACTCCCGTGCAAAATCCATGAGTTTTTTGAGATTGGCATAGCGCTGTTTCCCGTGCACCGGATCGGTCAGGAGCATGGCCGGGTATCCGGACATGTCGAGAAAACGTCCGATGAGCTCAGGGATGCGGATCCTGTCCCGCACGGATCGGAGCTTCTCGATCATCTCCCGCGCCCGTATCAGGATCTTCTTTTCAGACTCACTGATCTCCCGGATGGATTCGGTCTCGCTCAATCCTTGGGACAGGGACCGCCCGCGGGTCATGAAGAAGAGGGTCTCATCCCTGAGTCCCACGCAGGGGCTGCGAAGGAGACCGGCCAGGGCCGCCTGGTCTTCGGGGTAGAGGAGGACCCTGAGGACATTTTCGACATCGATCACCTCCTGCTTCTCGAAGAATCCGGCCCCGCCTATGACCGTGAAGGGGATGCCGAGCCGCCTGAGAGCGTTCTCATAGATCTTGAGCCCGGTCATGGCCCTGAAGAGGATCGCGATATCTCCGAACTGCACGGCCCGTTTTTCACCCGGAGAGACATAGATCCTCTCTTCTTTGTTTTCGACCATGTCCCGGATACGGGCGGCGATCCATGCGGCTTCCTGCCGGCGTGTCTCCTCCATCAAGATCCTTTCCCCTGAGCTGGAAACAGAGAAGAAGCATTCCACGAAGTGGCCGCCGTCGACGCTCCCCATGTGGGGTTCGAGCGCCTCAAAGCCGATCGCATTCCCTGTCTGCGTGCGATCACGCACAGGCAGGCCGGATCCGGCGCCGGTGAGAAAGATTCCGGAGAAGAGGTGATTGATAAAATCGAGAATCTCTTTCTGGCTCCGGAAATTCCTGTTCAGGGGGATGACCCCTTGTGGATCATGCGCCTGGATCTCCTGCCGGAAGGCCTGGAACACGGAGACGTCCGCGCCGCGGAAGCTGTAGATCGACTGCTTTGCGTCCCCTACGGCGAAGATGCGCCCCGGCTCGTCCCCTATGATGCGCCGGACGATCTCCATCTGCACGCGGTCCGTATCCTGGAGCTCGTCCATGAGCAGGGTCGAGATCTCCCGCTGACAGCGGTTTCTTACTTCCGCGTTCTCCCGGAGAAGGCCGAGCGTGAGGATCAGGAGGTCGTCGAAGTCCACGGCCCCGCGCGCGTATTTTTCCGTACGGTACCGTTCGTTTATAAGATCGAATTCAAAGATGAGGGTGCGGAGAAGGGCCAGGTCCTGCTCCGCCTTTTCCTCATCATAGAGCAGGAGAAGGCCTGCCGACAGGGTCTTGAGTTCCATGAGAATGGCCTTCACGTTTTTTAATGCCTCTTCTCCCCATTTCTTTTTACTTCCGCCTTTCAGATGGATGGAGGAGAGCGCGGCCAGGATGTCTGCTGAAAGATCTTTTGATGAAACGAGGGTGAGGGCCTCCTGCCGGGTCTTCTCAATCAGGTCTTCCGGATCCGGGCAGGTCAGGAGTTCAAGGCGCCTGGCCAGGGACTGCGCCTCGGTCCGGGCCTGCTCACGCAGGGGCGCCATGATCTCCCGGTCCGAGAGGCCGCGATACCTTTCCGACCAGGCGGAAATGATTTCACGCTGTTCCAGCATCCGGGCCAGCAACTCCTGTGTGCGGCGGAGCCCGTATGCGGTGAGAAGCCGGATCATGGTCTCGGCCTCCTGGTTCAGGCGCTCGTTGATGAAGTCCTTGACGGTCCTATGGAGCAGGATGATGGTCTCGGTTTCGTTCAGGGTCATGAAGCGGGGGTCGATACCGGCCTCGATCGCGTTCTCTTTGAGAATGCGGGCGCAGAATCCGTGAATGGTCTGGATCCAGGCCGAACCCATCTCCAGGAATCTCCGGGACCAGATCTCCTTTTCCTCAGGATTCGCAGCAAGGGCGATCCTTGCCTGGATCTTGCTGCGGATCTTTTCCTTCATCTGATTGGCGGCCTTCTCCGTGAAGGTGATGGCGGCGATCCCTTGGACCTCCATGCCGCCGTGTTCGAGCAGGTAGAGGTACCGGTCCACCAGGACCGTGGTCTTTCCGGAACCGGCCCCGGCCGAGACACAGAGGTTGCGGCCCAGGGTGGTGACGGCCCGCATCTGGTTATGGGTCAGCCGGATCTCTTGATGATGGGCTGGTGTCGGGTTCATGGGTGTTTATATTTCTCTTTCCGTGGTTATTATTTCAGGTTCTTCTCCCATTTAATAGGTAAAAAGGGTTCGAGGGTTGAAGGTCCATAGTGTTCCAGGGGTCGAGGGGTCAAGGGTTCAAGTGAGATACTGAAACGCAAGCAAAATCTTCAGAGAAAAACACTGGAACCCTTGGACCCTATAATCCTCGGCCCCTTATGATTTTAGCACTTCACTTGACCCCTGGAATCCTTGACCCCTTGACCCCTGATGTTTTCACCCGCTCTTTTGGAGATGATCCTTATGTCATATCCCCTTTGGGGAGAAGATTCACACGTTAGAAGTCTTAATAAACTTCAAACTTGCATAACTCCTAACGGGATAAAGGTGCGGGAGCTTCACGCCTCCCGGAACCTGCAGATGTGCCGATAGTCACAGAAGTCCTCACACTTCTTCGGGTTGAGGGGGAACCGGCCCTGCCGGATGGCCCCTGCATATTCCCGGATGTGCCGCATGGATGCCTCCATGAGGCCGTCAAGGGCGTCATCGGCCTGGATCTGTATCTTCTTTTCCCCGGAGCGAAGAAGATAAAAAGAGCCGCTCTGCATCTCCCGTTGATTGGAAAAGATCGTCCTGGCCCATGCGGCATAGACCGGGAGCTGAAGGCTCACACCCCGCTCAATATCGGCTCTGTTCGGGGCTTTGTTCCCGGACTTGTAATCCACGATGGAGAAGATCGGTCTGCTGCCGGCCGCGCTGAGGTCGATCCGGTCCACCTTGCCGAGAATCCGGACCGATCCGGTGTCGGAATCGATGGTGAGCGGGTCGGCGGCGGAGAGGGGATCGCTCTGAGAAAAGGGTCTCATGCCGAAACAGACCTCGAAGTGCGACGGCACCTCCCCGGTTTTCCGGTGTTCCTCCATCTCCTGATTGAGGAACCGGTCCAGGGTCCGATGGACCTCCTCTTTCCGTATCTTCCAGATCTGTCTGTGCCCCGGCACTCCCTTGGCCTCTGCCCTGTTGAGCTCCTCTTCCACAATCCGGTGCAGGTTCTTCCTTGCCTGTTCAAGGTTATTCTCGGTGATGCCTGTCCCGGTTTCCTGGACATGGCCGGCATAGAAGCGCTGAAGGATCCGATGGTAAAGGCTTCCCAGGTCCCTAACCTCCACCTCATCTTCCACCTCTTCCAAGGGCAGGAGCTTAAGCTCTCGTTCGCAGAAGTAGTCAAAGGGACATACCCCGTAGCGCTCCAGCGCCGTGACCGAGAAGGGGGCCTCCTCCTTCCGGAGGAGCGCCGCGGCCTCGGGTCCGAGAAGACCCGAGTAGGGTCCTTCGCCCTGGTTTCTAACCTCAATCACCCGGAGTCCGTGCAGAATCTTTCCGATCTGATCCCGCCGTGTCCTGAGCAGAAGGTTGAACAGGGAGGGGACGTCCGGGTTTTTAGATGCAGGGCGGCAGAGGTTCAGGAAGGTGTACTCCAGGAGATCCTTGTCCCTGAAGATCTCTTCCCGGTCCGGGAGCGTATCATGGATGGAGATCTCCTGCTCTCGGATGGAGCCCTCTTCAAAAAGGTCCCTCACTCGGTCCAAGAACCGGGAGGCCGGAATCTCCCGTCCATCGGCATCGGTGCGGGGATAGGTGAGATAGAGGGCCCGGGTCGCCGAGGCGGCGCATAGGAGGAAAAGGACCTCTTCTTCTTCACGCCGATCCGAGGCGAGGGTGATCCACCGGTTTTGACTCAGGGTTTTGTTCAGGGCGGCCCGGTCTTTTTCCCGGAAGAGCGGGTCGGAGGGATGGGCCCGAGGGAAGCCTTCTTCCACGAGCCCGCCGATGAAGACCACGGGCCTTCTGAGTCCGCGCATGCCCGGGGCGTCGGTGACCAGCACGGCGTCTTCCATGGGCGGGTCGGGGACATACTGGACCTCGGAGAGGGTATGGTTCAGGATGCCTGTAAACTTGGAGAGCGAAATTTTCCGGCCGGTTTGCGCCGTCTCATGCTCATAAGCTATGTGCATGAGAAGCTCCCTGAAGGCATTTAGGCCCCGCTGGTCACGGCGGATCAGACGGAGATCGCTCCCTGCGGAGATCTGTTCTTCCATATGGAAGGATCGGATGATGTCGGAAATGGCGGTGACGAAACTCGTCAGTGGGGCCGGACCGGACAGGGTCGCCATGGCCTTGAGCAGGGCCCGGATGATTTTCATGCAGGCTTGGTAGTCTTTGATCTTTTTTATATTTTCTTTTATGCGTTCTTCTCTTTGCTCCAGTTCCTCGCTCGGGAGGTTCCCCTCCTGGAGCAGTCTCCGGTTCAGGTCAAGGTACCGGATCCTGGATGCAAATCGGCTCTCCCATTCCTCCTTGCCCCCATGGATCATGGCCTCTCTTGAAAGGGTGTCGAACCGCTCGGGAGGAAGATTCTCCTTGAGGAGGGGGTCGAACCGGATATAGGCTGAGCGGATCAGCCGGACGATGGATTCCCTCCGGTATCCATTCAGGGGAATCTCCAGGATTCCCATGATCGTTCGGATGAAGGGGTTGCTTCCCAGGGGGAGGCCGCTCCCCATGCGGATGGGGATGCCGTGGGAGCGGAAGACCTCCGGGACCTTGTCCTGGTAGTCCCGGAGGCTGCGGAAGACCACGGCGAAATCCTTGAAGCCGAGGCCCTGGTCACATTGGAGCCTGCGGATTTTTCTCGCGATTTCTTCCACCTCCCTGTAGGTTCCGGGCATTTTCAGGATCCGGATGGAGTCCCGGCACGGGATACGAAGGGGAGTTTGTCCGCTGTCGAGAAAATGCCTCGCAAGGTGATGAAGGGGGCTTCCGGGATCTATTCCAAGCGGGGAGAGGGTCGAAATCGAAGCATGCGGTAAGGTGCGGACCAGCCGGTTCAGCGTCCGCCGGATGAATGCCGGGCCCGGTCCTTCGCCGTGCTGATAGGGCAGGGTGATGACGAGATTTTTCAGGCTTGGAAGGGCCGATAGGGCGAGTAGCAGCCGAAGCTGAGTCGGAGTGAAGTCATAGAATCCCGTGACAAAGATCTTTTGCAGGCCGGCCATGGGCCCGGGGTTCAATCCGAGGCTCTCCGCTGTCAGCGGAAAGAGATCCTCCCGGTCCAGAAGGCCCCTGGCCCTGCGCCGGGTTTCGTACTCATGATAGATGTTTGCAGCCTCGATGATCCGGGGTGAGGCCCGGGCCGAAGAGGATCTTTCCAGAAACTCCTCTGAAGAGACGCCTGCATCCTTAAGCGTGCGAATGAAGTCGGATGCCAGGTCCATGAGGCCCCGGGTCTCTCTGAGCCCTGAAAGGCGCTCCATAGGCATTTCAGCAAGGACGGCCTGGACCATCCACTTGCGGACCAGGGGGGCGCCCACCCTGCCGGGAAGGGAAGAGCCGTCAAAAATCTCCATGCAGAGGTCGAGAAAGGTCATGATCCTGAGTCCGATGAATCCCTTGACTCCCGCTCCGGCGAGGATGGCCTCATGGATCGATTCGGCCTTGAGGTTGGAGGAGACCAGGATCAGGATCGTATGGCAGCGGTTTTCCAGGACGGCCGGAAGGATGTCGTTGAGGATGGCCTGCGTTTTGCCTGAACCAGGCGGGCCGGTGATGATCTCGACTCTGCACATGGAGTCTCTTTGTTCAGGTCCGTTCAAAAGGTTCAAAGAGTTTTTTATATTCATCCAGGGCGTATCGGTCGGTCATGCCGGCAATGTAGTCGCAGATGACCCGCTCACGGCCGGCTTGTTCGATCATCCGCTGGTATTTCTGGGGCAGAAGCGTCGGGTTTTCCCGGTAGATATTAAAAAGAGCGGAGAGGACCATCTTCCCCTTGATCCGCATCCGTTCCACCCGGTAGTGCGTGTAGAGGTTTTGAGAAAGGAACTCCTTGAGCCGGCTGTTCTCCTGCATGACCTCCGGGCTGAAGGAAACCACGGGGATATTTTTATCCCGCAGATCGTCCAAGGTGCGGATGTCATGCTCCTTGAGCATGGACGTGGTGTGATGGACCAGGTCGTTGATGAGATAGCCGATGAGGTAGCTGATGGCCTGGTATTTCTTGCGTGTCTCATCAATGCCGGGGTATAGGGTTTCGATCTGGCGGAAGGTCCGGTCCACGATGGGCGCCGTCTCCCTGAGTTCACAAAGATCGAGCAGGCCCGATGTGAGGCCGTCGTCGATGTCATGGTTGTTGTAGGCGATCTCATCGGCCAGGTTGATGATCTGGGCCTCCAGGGTGGGGACCACCCCTGGAAGGAAGTCCTTGATCTCCGTGATGTCAGGCCGGTCATGGAAAGAGGTGTGCTTGATGATCCCTTCCCGGGTCTCGAAGGTGAGGTTGAGGCCGGAGAAATTGGGATAGCGTTCTTCCAGCTCTTCTACGATCCTGAGGCTCTGGCGGTTGTGTTCGAAGCCGCCGTGGTCCTTCATCAGTTCATTCAACAGGTCCTCGCCGGAATGGCCGAAGGGGGTGTGCCCCAGGTCGTGTGCCAGGGCGATGGCCTCGGCGAGTTCTTCATTCAGGCCCATGGCCCGTGCCGTGCCTCGGGCGATCTGCGACACCTCGAGGGTATGGGTCAGGCGGGTTCTGTAGTAGTCTCCTTCGTGGTTGACAAAGACCTGGGTCTTGTACTCCAGCCGGCGGAAGGCCGCGCAGTGGATGATCCGGTCCCGGTCCCGCTGAAAGTCCGTCCGGTTATCTTTGAAATGTTCCGGATAACGTCTTCCTCTCGATGCCTCGCTCCTGGCCGCATAGGGCGCCAGGTCCGGCCGCTCTTTCTCGTAGGTATGCATCATCGGTTTTCTCCGGGCATGAATGGGGAAAGTGTAGCACAAAATCAGATCCGGTCAAAGAACAATTATTCAATCTTCTTTTTATCCCTGAGTTCCTCTTCAAGGAAACGGTTTTTTTGTCTGAGGGACTTCTCTTTGAGGGTCCGCGTGATGAGATGTTCGATGTGCCCGACCTGAAAGGGTTTGGTGATGAAATCCGAGGCCCCTTTTTTCATGGATTCCACGGCCAGGGTGATGGACGGGAAGCCCGTGATCATGATCACGGGTGTGGAATCCCCCTTGGAACGAATGGATTGAAGAAATTCGATCCCATTCATCCTGGGCATGTTCACATCGGTGAAGATCATTTCATAAGACCGGAGGCTGAGCCGGTCAAGGGCCTCCAGGCCGTCCTTGCAAAGATCCACCTGATAACCGAGGTGCGTGAGCAGCCGTTCAAGCACGGAAAGATTCTCTTCACTGTCGTCTATGATGAGCAGGGGCCTGATTTCTTCCATTTTGTTTTTCGCCGTCACTCCATTCCTTGGGGACCGCTGCCGGATCTTTTTGATCATTGCCGAATGGATATTCTCTGGCGTTTTATCGTCCGCCCGAAGGAGAAACTTAAGTTTTTTTTTAAAAGTTTGAATGAAATAGAGCGGAGAAGGAAAATGTCGGAAAAGTGAGCGCCCGCCAACAGACCGCAGGGACCGCTCGAGAATATAAAAATCTTATCTTTCAGAGGGTTTCCTGATTTTATTGCCGGGGGTCTTCGACCCTCGAGTACGGCCGTATTTACGAATGTTCCTCTTTTTTCGTCCGAACAATGACTTTGAGCAGATCTCCGGATTCCGGGTAGAGGCTCGAGAGGTAGCCGTTGAGTTCGGCGATTTCTCTCGCCTTTTCCGTGGTTCCATAAAAATGTTCGGAGATCGACTCAAAGGTATCGTGTTTCCGGACCTCATAGATCACGACCTGCCTGGGTTGGAGCTTCTCTATATCCGGTTCGCTCATGAAGCGGACGCTGTCAAAGACCTGTTTAAAATAGTAATCGGCCAGATCTTTCTTATCTACCGGCGCGAAGGCCATTAGGATGAGCAGGTTTTTCTTAATGATCATGAAGTGCGCCGTGGTCGAGTAGAAACGCCCAAGGGAACTTTGGAGCTGATAATTGGCGGTGAATGTCGGAATGTCGTGAATCACCATTTGCTCTTCCGAGGATCGGCGCCATCCGCTCTGCGACTCGAACCGGTCCGCCATCTCCCGCAATTTGATGAAATAGTCCTCTCTTGAGGTCAGGGATTCAAGGGAGGTATCGTCCTTGGGCTTGGGGGTAGGCCGCTGACCGTCGCCCCTATCATGGCTCCTATGGTCTGATTCAGACGAGGACTCGTCCTTGGGTTTGGCGGTGATGAGCTGCATGAAATAACTTTCGTCCGGTCTCTTTGAAACCACCGTACCTTCGGAAGAAAAATTCTCCCAGTGATCCGGAAAGCGGATGGAAACCCCGGATTCCGCGTTCTGATAGAGGTTGTTCTCGAATTCTCCAAGTTCCGGACGGTTCCCGTAAGGCATTTCATTCAGCAGTCTCAGGAACTCCTTTCGGCCGCGTTTTCCCGGTTCCCTGCCTTGAATCATATCCCGGGAGCGGATCTCTGCTTTTTCGATTCGCTCAACCGTCTCCGGATGGGATGCGAAGAAACCGTGAAACACCGTTCGGTCCCTTCCGTGCTCGATCCGGTTCAGGGTCTTGAGAAATTGGCCGGTATCCCTCGGATCCCAGCCGGCCTTAAAGGCATATTCCTGGCCGATCTCATCGGCCTGAAGCTCCTTACTCCGGCCGAAGCTCTGATAAACCCCTTGGAAAAGAAGGTCGATATATTGCTGCAGATAGAACCCCACTTCCCCCAGGAAGACGGTGGCGATCAGGGATCCGATCTGCAGGCCCATGGCCTGGACCTGCTGCTGGGCGTGGTGCCGGGCGGTGACATGCGCAATCTCATGTCCTACCACACCGGCCAGTTCCGCCTCGGAATTGCACTGCGCCAGGATCCCCCGGGTGACATAGATATACCCTCCGGGAAGGGCGAAGGCATTGATCTCGCCGGAATCAATGACGTTGAAATGGTAGGTAAAAGGGCGCGTGTGGGCAACGCTCACCAGCTTTGAGCCTATGGATTGCAGGTATTCCTGAAGGCCCTTGTTCTCGTATTTGCCGTAAAGTTTTGTGACCGCCTTATCCTGCTCCTCTCCGAGCCTGGCCTCCTCTTTGGAACTCATCAGCGTGACTTCATAGTGGCGGGTGACCGGGTTCCTGGCGCAGCCGGACGGGAAGAACAAAAAGAGCGCGAAGAGAAAGGTCAGGGCGGCAAAGGATATGGTCAAGGGTTTCATGGGATCACGAAAAGGATTCATTACGTTCCACGGGATCGCGGCCTGTACTATATCCTTTTTTTCACTTCAATGTCAAATCCGTGTGCTCTGTGGTTCACAGATTTTGGTGGCGGATTCTGGTTTGATCATGGCCGGCGAAAAGGTCGGCGGGCAAAAAAAAAGAGAGGGGAACCCCCCTCTCTTAAGGATGGATGCGTATCCGAGGTTATGCCTTGGCCTCGCTGAGCTTTTTTTCAGAGACCTCTTCAAAGGTGATCTTCTGATTCTGAACATGGACCCTGATGATCGAGGCTCCCTTGAAATGTCCCTTGAGGATTTCATCGGAAAGCGGGTCCGATATATACTTCTGGATGGCCCGCCTGAGCGGACGGGCGCCATACGTGGGTTGATAACCCTTCTCCATGAGAAATTCCTTGGTCTCATCACTCAGAACCAGCTTGAACCCTTTGTCCTGGATCTCTTCATTCATCTGCCGGATCATGATGTCAATGATCGAGGAGATATGATCCTTGGTTAAGGTATGGAAGACGATTACATCGTCCACACGATTGAGGAATTCAGGGTTGAAGGTCTTTTTGACGGCAGACATGACCTCTTCCCGGATCTTCTCGGCTGAAGTGGAGTCCCCTTCCTTCTGAAATCCGAGGGGCGCCCCCTTGTCGATCTGCCGTGTTCCGAGATTGGAGGTCATGATCAGAACCGTATTGTTGAAATCAATGGTCCTTCCGTAGTTGTCGGTCAAGCGGCCGTCGTCCAGGACCTGCAGCAGGATATTGAAGAGGTCAGGATGCGCCTTTTCGATCTCGTCCAGAAGGATAACGGAATAGGGCCTGCGCTTGACCTTTTCAGTCAACTGGCCTCCCTCTTCATATCCCACGTATCCAGGGGGCGCGCCGGTCAGGCCCGATACGCTGAACCGCTCCATGTATTCCGACATGTCGATCCGGATCAGGGCATCTTCGCTGTCAAAGAGGAACTCGGCCAGGACACGGGCCAGTTCGGTCTTTCCCACACCGGTGGGGCCGAGGAAGATGAAAGAGCCGATGGGTTTCTTCCTGTTTTTCAGGCCTGCCCGTGAACGCCGGATGGCGCGCGAAACCGCGGCGATCGCCTCATCCTGCCCGACCACCCGCAAGTGGAGGGTTTCTTCCATGCGGATAAGCTTCTCGCTCTCTTTCTCCTCGAGTTTGTAGAGCGGAACGCCGGTCATCTTTGAGACGATGTAGGCGATGTCCTCCTCGTCGATTTGTGATTTCGTAGTCTCCCTCTCCTCGCGCCAGGTCTGTTGTGCCTTGTTGAACTCCTCTTTCATCTTATCTTCCTGGTCCCGGAACCGGGCGGCCTTCTCGAACTCCTGCAGGTGGATATGCAGGTTCTTTTGTTCCGTGATCTCCTTGATTTTGTTTTTTAACTCCTTGATCTCCGGAGGCAGGGTGAACTTCTGGAGCTTGGACCTGGACCCCGCCTCGTCAATGACATCAATAGCCTTGTCCGGCAGGAACTTGTTGGTGATGTAGCGGTCCGAAAGCCTTGCCGCCGCCCCGATGGCCTCATCCGTGATCACGGCATTGTGGTGCTCCTCATACCGGCTCCTGAGCCCCTTGATGATCCGAACGGTCTCTTCAACCGAAGGGGCCTGGACATTAATCGTCTGGAACCGACGTTCCAAGGCCCCGTCTTTTTCAATATATTTCCGGTATTCATCATAGGTGGTCGCTCCGATGCACTGGATCTCCCCTCGGGCCAGGGCAGGTTTAAGCATGTTGGAGGCGTCGAGCGATCCTTCTGCCGCTCCGGCGCCGACCAGCGTATGAAGTTCATCAATAAAGATGATGATCTGATTGTTGGAGGAGATGATCTCTTTGAGGACGATCTTCAGGCGCTCCTCGAACTGACCCCGGTACTTGGTTCCTGCGACCAGAGAGCCGAGATCCAGGGCGATGACCTTCCGGTTGGTCAGACCCAGAGGGACATCTCCATTCACGATTCGTTGGGCCAGCCCTTCCACAATGGCGGTCTTGCCCACACCCGGTTCCCCGATCAGGACCGGATTATTCTTGGTTCTGCGGCTCAGAATCTGCAGGACCCGTTCGATCTCTTCGTTGCGCCCCACTACGGGATCCAGTTCCCCTTTGCGGGCAAGCTCGGTGAAATCCCGCCCGAATTCATCGAGGGCAGGGGTATTGCTCTTAGGTTTCGGGGTCTTGGATCGGATAGAGGTCTGATGGAGCAGATTGATGGTCTGCTGCCTGGCCCCTAACAGGCTTGCCCCCATGCTCCGCAGGATGTTCCCTGCGATGCCCTCCTCTTCACGGACCAGACCCAGCAGGATATGCTCGGTCCCCACGTAATTGTGATTGAGAAGACGGGCCTCCTCCACGGCCAGTTCCAGGACCTTCCTGGCCTTTGGCGTAAAGGGGATTTCGCCGAAGGTCAGCGTATCCGTTCCCTTGGGCAGGTTTCTCTCAACCTCGATCCTGAGGTGGTCGAGATTGATCCCGAGGTTTTTCAAGACCTTACTATGCAATCCTTCTTCATCTCGAAGAATTCCGAGCAGGATATGCTCCGTGCCCAGGTACTCATGCTGATGTTTCTCCGCCTCTTCACGGGCAAGGATGATGGTCCTTCTCGCTTTGTCTGTAAAACGTTCAAACATAAATTAAAAACTCCAAAGTTTATTGTTAGTTATAGTTCTATATTATATTTATGAAATATAAGTGTCAAGTTGTTTCCCTGTTCAAGCAGAACGAATCTATAAAAATACACGATGCTGTCCGCGTTTTAAAATCGCCCCGGTTGTTCAGGCCGAAGCGGCGCCGGCTTGCTGTTTATTTTGAGAAACATGGCTCTGCCCGGTCTGATCATCACACAATCCGAACTAAAAGAATCTTTTTAAAGGTTCTGTGGATTTAAAAGAACCTTGACTCTTATGGGTCTGATCTCATTCCGAAAACCGGGGTAATTACATAACAGTTTGAAATTAAAAGTATTTTTAGTGATTAAAATATAGGCAAATTGCTCTTTACCCTTGTCCACTGCCTTTCCTATCCGGATTTTCACACAGATTTTCACAGGCTTTTCACATTTATTGTGGACATTGCTTATAACCCCATAAAATATCATGGGGATTTTCAGGCAGGGTGATGTGACTGGTTGTGAATCATCATGAACAAGGGTTCCGGACAGGGTTCAGGGTCCCTCGACCAAAAATGAGGGGCGTTTAATTTATTTTCTCTTTCGTGTTTAAGTTGGACCACGCAGAAATAAGAATCAAAGATCAAAGATAAAAAATCAAAATGACCAATCAAAATATAAAATTTGATTTTTTATCTCAGAGCGGCTACCCGATCCAGGTATGCCAGTCTTCCTGGATATCCCCTCGCAGTTTATAACGAAGCATGGCATCCCTGCACGGGCATTTGTGTTTGAGAGTCTCCAGGTGATCAAGGGTTTTCCTGATGATTTCCGGAAAGAGTGATAGGGTCTGTTTTACTTTTTCCCTGTCCTTCGCGGGGAGCGTCCCCTCGAAGAGGATCCCTTTCTCATAGGGAAGCGGACGCACCCCTTCGGCATAATTGGAGATATAGCAGATCGGGGCGTAACAGATTTCAAGCTCACGGGCCAGGAATGACTCCGGGACCAGGGTCATGCCCACCAAGTCTCCTCCCATCTGCTTCATGTAACGGATCTCAGCCGGCGTCTCCAGCCTCGGTCCTTCGGTACAGACGTAAGTCCCTTTGGGACGGCAAGGAAGGCCGAGCTCTTTTAATGCATTTTGAAACGAGAGATGGATTTCCGGGCAGAAGACCGGGCTCTGCCGGATGAAACCGATCCCTTTTCCCTGGAAAAAGGTTGAGATGCGCTGCCGTGTGAGGTCGATGAGATCGTCCGGAAGGACGAGGTCTCCGGGGTGATAGGTCTCATGCATGGCCCCGGGCCCGGACCATGACAGGATCCGTTCAGCCCCCAATTCCTTGGCGGCGTAAATGTTCGCTCGGTAGTTGATATACGGCGCGGTGAGGTGGTATCCGGTGACCCCATGACGCGAGAGGAATCCGACTTTGGCTCCCTCTATCTCCAGGACACGGATGGGAGAGGCCTGGCCGTAAGGTGTCTTTAAGGTTACGGTCTCTTTCTCCCGGCCGAATTTTTCCACCGGAATCTCATAGGCCCCGCTTCCGCCGATAATCAGGGTTTTGATTGCTGAATTTTTTATCATTTTGATTTTTGATCTTTATATTTTTGGTTCTTCTCCCATCGAGTGGGTAAAAAGGGTTCGAGGATTCCAGGGTTCAAGGGGTCAAGTGTTTGTTTTCCAGTGATTTGATCAGTGCCTTGAGCATCCGCTCAACCTCCTCGATATCACTCTTAAGTCTCTTTAACTTCTCATCCCTGATATAACCAAGATCTCCAGCGAGTAATACTTGTGTCTCCAATTCGCAATTTGTAAATCTCCAAGCATAATTGATAAGACTGGGGCCCTTCCTTTAACTCCTTGTAGTGTTTGAGCACTTCACTTGACCCCTGGAATCCTTGACCCCTTGAACCCTTGACTCCTTGACTCCTTGACTCCTTGACTCCTTGACCCCTTGACCCCTCGACCCCTCGACCCCTTGACTCCTTGACTCCTTTCTACCCACCAGATGAAAGAAGTCCCTCTTTTTAAAACCTCTTTAAGATCTGATAGGTCGTATTCCTTTGTGCCGCTTGGAATCCCGCATCCCGGATCAGCCGGATGATTTCCTCGGCGCTCATCCGGTAGGAGACCCCGGTGGCCGAGACCACGTTCTCCTCAATCATGGTGCTTCCGAAGTCATTGGCGCCGAAGAACAGGGCCGCCTGCCCCATCTTGGCCCCCTGTGTGACCCATGAGGCCTGAATGTTGTCAATATTGTCCAGCAGGAGCCGGGAAATGGAGAGGACCCTGAGATACTCCACCCCTGTAACGGTCTCGCCCCCCAGTTCGGTATTCCCAGGTTGATAACTCCACGGGATGAAGGCGGTAAAACCGCCGGTCTCGTCCTGCAGATCCCGGATCCGGATCAGGTGCTGAATCACATCTTCCGGTTCTTCTATGCTTCCGAACATCATGGTGGCAGAAGCCGGGATGCCGAGCCCATGCGCCTCCCTCATGACGTCGAGCCAGATCTTCTGCGAGATCTTGTTGGGGCTGATCCGGGAGCGGACGCGGTCTACGAGGATCTCCGCGCCGCCGCCGGGGATGGAATCGAGTCCTGAGGCCTTCAGCCTGGTCAGCACATCCCGGATGGAGAGATCGGACTGACGGGAGAGATGAACGATCTCAGGGGGAGACAGGGCGTGGATGTGGATTGGGTATCTCGTTTTGATCTCATGGAAGAGTTCTTCGAAGTATTCAATGGAGAGGTCCGGATGAAGCCCCCCCTGCATCAGGATCTGGGTCCCGCCCAGATTCAGGGTCTCCTGGATTTTCCTGAATGTCTCTTCCCGGGAGAGGAGATAGGCGTCCGGGTCTCCTTTGGAGCGGTAGAAAGCGCAGAAACGGCACCGGTTGATGCAGATGTTGGTGTAATTGATGTTCCGGTCTATGATGAAGGTCACGGTCTGGTCCGGGTGTTTCCGGCGCCTGCTCCGCTGCGCCCACTCTCCAAGCGTCAGAAGGTCGGCCTTCTCCAGGAGAAACAACCCCTCCTCTTGGGTAAGGCGTTTTTCTTCCCGGATCTTTTCTTCTATCGCATTTGTAGTGTTCAGGTTCATAGATAAAATTTTACGGCAAATTTAAAATTAAGGTTCTTCTCCCATTTAGTGGGTAAAAAGGGTTCGAGGATTCCAGGGTTCAAGGGGTCAAGTGAAATACTGAAAAGCAAGCAAAATCTCCAGAGAAAAACACTGGAACCCTTGAACCCTGGGACCCTCGGCCCCTTATGTTTTCACCCATTTTTTAGAGATAATCTAATTTTCATTATCATACCGTCTGATCTCGTGATAAAGCGTATCCCGTTCCACAGGAATCTTGCCTGCCTTTTGAATCATCCGGACCAGGGCCTCTCGTGAGAGGACCTCGGAGGTCATGGCCCCGGCGGCATGGGTGATCTTTTCTTCCACAACGGTGCCGTCTATGTCGTCCACACCGAATAGGAGCGAGACCTGCGCGATTTTTTCTCCGAGCATGATCCAGAAGGCCTTGATGTGGCCGAAATTATCCAGGAATATCCGGCTGACCGCCAGGGTTTTGAGATCGTCCAGACCCGTGGTCATTCCGGTTTGGGGGATACGCGTGTTTTCCGGGTGGAAGGCCAAGGGGATAAAGGCCTGGAATCCGCCGGTACGGTCCTGCAGATCCCGGAGCCTTGACATATGATCAACCCGGTCTTTAAGATTCTCCAGATGGCCATAAAGCATGGTGGCGTTGGATTTGAGACCTGCTCCGTGAGCCGCTTCCATGATTTCAAGCCATCGCTCACCTGAGATCTTCTCAGGGCAGATGATTTGCCTGACCTTGGGGCCGAAGATTTCGGCGCCCCCTCCGGGGAGGGATCCGAGACCGGCCTGTTTGAGTTCTCTTAGCAGATCTTCGAGGGGGAGTCCTGTGATCCGGCTGAAATAGTCTATTTCCACGGCGGTGAATGCCTGGATGTGGATATGGGGGAAACGCTGCCGGAGCGCGGAAAGGAGATCCAGGTAATAATCGAAGGGGAGATGGGGGTGCAGCCCCCCCACAATATGAAACTCCGTGGCGCCCTCTGCCGCGCCCAGCTCAGCCCTTTTGATGACCTCGGAGAGATCCATGGTATAGGCATCCGGATCCTTCTCATCCCGGCTGAAGGCGCAGAAGGCGCAGCGGTTCACACAGATATTGGTGTGATTGATGTGGCGGTTGACGATAAAATAAGCGAGGTTCCCGTTTTTGGCCTGGCGCCGGATAGAGGCGATCCTCCCCAGCCTGAGGAGGTCATGGGACTCCATCAGGGCCAATGCCTCGTCAGGGCTGATCCGTTGATCCTCTTCCACCTTGCTCTGAACCATATCCAGAATATCCATAGGTCTCTCTTCAAGAATAAAAAAGATACCATACCTATTGAAAAAGAATCAATGAAAATGGCATGATGCTTGCCGCTCCGGGACTCCGTCCCTCTGCGCCGCATGACCCGCCTTTCTCTATCCTTGCTGCCTTCGGCAGTTATCACATTTTGGAATCTTGGGTTGACTGAAGTATTGGAGAAGAGGTATGTTTCATAAAAGATTTGTATTTGCTGACAACTGACAACTGACAACTGAATTCATGATCGATATCCACTGCCATATTCTCCCGGGACTGGACGACGGACCTGAGAATTTACAGGAAACCCTCGATATGTGCCGCATGGCCGTTGACCATGGGATTACAACGGTTTTTGCCACCCCGCATATGTTCAACGGTCTCTTTTCAACCAGCAGGGAGTCGATCCTGAATGCCTATGTTAAGACCCGTGAGGCCCTTGAATCTGAAGGGATCCCCTTGAACCTCTATGTCGGCGCTGATTTGCACCTAATTCCCGACATGGTGGAGATGATACAGACAAACCAGGCGCTGACCCTGAATAACAGCCGGTATTTTCTGATGGAACTCCCCTCCATGGTCCTGCCGCCGAAGCTAAACGAGGTGGTCCAGAGGATGATCGGGAGCAGCTTGGTGCCGGTGATCACTCATCCCGAAAGAAATCAGGTGATTTTGAAACGGGAGGAGATCCTTCTTGATCTGCTGGACCAGGGGGCCCTGTGCCAGGTCACGGCCATGAGCCTGACCGGGGAATTCGGCAAGGATTGCGAACGCTTTGCCTGCAGGATGATCGAGGCGGATGCCGTGCATTTCATTGCCTCGGATGCCCATTCTACCGGTTGGAGGAGGCCCGATCTTTCCCCTGCGGTTCGTGCGGCCGGGCAGATCATCGGAGAAACGGGGGCCATGAGGCTGGTCAAGGACTATCCGGAAGCGGTTCTTCGCTGCCAAAGCATAGACCCGGCCCCGGCCAAAAGGCTTCCCAAACCCAAAAGGTTCTGGTTTTTCTAACGGTTTTATCTCAAAATCTTTGTTTTGACTTTCCGGTTTTTTTACACTTGACAGATAAAAACATGTTGTATAAGATCAGCGCGTTTTCAGATTTATTGTTGGTGATCTGGAAGAGGTCTCAACCATTAAAAAGGAGGTGCTGGGGATGTATCCAGAGGATCTGAAATATTCGAAGGACCATACCTGGGTACGAGTTGAGGACGATGAGGGGACGATCGGTATCACGGATTTTGCCCAGGAGAGCTTGGGAGACATCGTCTATGTGGATGTCCCTGAAGAGGAAGATGAATTTGAGGCGGGTGATGAGATGGCAGAGGTGGAATCCACAAAGGCCACCTCTTCGGTGATCGCGCCCGTCAGCGGGACCGTGATCGAGGTCAACGAGGATATCGAGGATTCTCCGGATACGATCAATGAAAGCCCCTACGGGGACGGTTGGATCGTCCGGTTGAAGCTCTCTGATCCGTCCGAAATCAAAGTTCTCATGGATGCCGCTGCCTATCAGAAGTTTCTGGAAGAAGAAGGCGAATAGCCCATGTCTTGGCAATGATCAAAAAGGGATTCTCAAAAAGGATCCCCTTTTTTCTGTCATGACGGGAATTTGTAATTTTAGATCATCTCCAAAAGAGTGGATGAAAACATCAGGGGTCAAGGGTTCCAGTGTCTTTCTCTGGAGATTTTGCTTGCGTTTTAGTATTTCACTTGAATCCTTGAACCCTGGAATCCTCGAACCCTTTTTACCCACTAAATGGGAGAAGAACCTAAAAAGATAACGCAAGAGGGAACTGAATGTCTAAACGAATCGTGATGATCGGCGCCGGGCCGGGCGGGTATGTGGCCGCCATCCGGGCCGCGCAGCTTGGAGCGGAAGTAACGGTTGTGGAAGATCAGGAGGTCGGAGGGACCTGCCTGAACTGGGGATGCATCCCGACCAAGGCCCTGGTCTATTCGGCCGAGGCCCTCTCTTTGGTCCGCCATGCCGAGGATTATGGTATAGAGGTCAGCGGGGAGGTCACCTTCAACCTTCAGGCCATCATGGACCGGAAGAACAAGATCGTGGCCACGCAGGTCAAGGGGATCCGCTCGCTCTTCAAGAGCAGCAAGATCCGGCTGTTAGAGGGGAAAGGCTCTCTTGAGGACCGAAAGACCGTGCGGGTCAAACTCCATGACGGGAATGAAGAGAAGGTCTCCGCCGACTGCATCATTCTGGCCACAGGCTCGCGTCCGGCCGATATCCCCGTCTTCCCCTTTGACGGTGGAAAGATCATCTCAAGCGATGAGGCCCTGCTGCTCAAGAAAGTCCCGGAAACCCTGCTCATTATCGGGGCCGGTGTGATCGGCTGTGAGTTCGCCTTTATTCTGAACGCCATGGGGGCCGAGGTGACCATGGTGGAGATGCTGCCCCATGCCGTCTCCCTTGCCGATGAGGAGATTTCCATGCTCCTGGAAAGGGAGTTGAAAAAGAACAAGATCAAACTCCACTGTAATCAGAAGATCCAATCCGTGAAAGAGAGGGCCGGCGGAAAGATGGTCGCCAGCTTGGGGAACGGGGAAGAGCTGGTCTCGGATCAGGTCCTGGTTTCCATAGGACGGGCATTCAATACCGAGGGATTGAACCTTGAAGGCGTGGGTATTGACCGAGGCCCCAGAGGGGAGATCAAAGTCAATGAACGGATGCAGACCAATATCCCTGGGATCTATGCCATCGGTGATGTGGTCGGCGGGATCATGCTGGCGCATGTAGCCTCTGCAGAAGGGATGACCGCCGTGGAAAATGCCATGGGCGGGGATCGGGTCATGGATTATACCGTGGTTCCTTCGGCCATATTCACCATGCCGGAGATCGGCATGGTGGGACTGACCGAGCAGCAGGCAAGGGAACAGGGATATGAAGTCCGGATAGGGAGCTTTCCTTTCCGAGGGCTCGGAAAATCTCATGCCATGGGAAAGATCACCGGGATGGCCAAGATCATCGCCGATGCCAAGACCGACCGGCTCCTCGGCATGCATATCATGGGCGCACACGCATCGGATCTGGTCCATGAAGGAGCGGTATTGATGAAGATGGGAGGGACGGTGCATGACCTCGGGGAGACGATTCATTCCCATCCCACCCTCTCTGAGGCCGTGATGGAGGCGGCTCACGCCGTTCATGGGGTTTCCATTCATCTTCCAAAAGAAAAATAAGTTCCGAAAAAAGTCTTGACAGCCGCTTCAGGTTTGGGTATGTTACTTCATACTTTCGTAAAAAAATAATAAAATTAAGTATTTATGAGTTTATTCTAATATTAGAATTAACAACTGAAAGAAGTTCAATCCTTTTGGAATCAAGGAACTCTCACTCAAATTATTAAAGAAAGGGGGGAGTCATAAAGCAATGAGTATGAGCAGTAGGAGGGAAATGAGTGGGTTATTTTTGGTATTCATAAAAACTTTATAGGGAGGGAAACTTATGAGACACATTTTTTGGAAGAGTGGTATGGTTTTTTCGGCCGTGTTAGCCCTGGTGGTCTTTCTTGCCTCTTCGGCCATGGCCAAAGACGAATACGGCAGTTTTCAGAAGGTTTTGGAGGCGGATGGGAGTTTTGCTGAGGCTACGGCCGACCTGGAAAAGAGTTTAGCCGGCTCCAAACTTGAACTCATCGGAAAGATGGATATTACGGTTCCGGACAACGCCCAGAAGTGCCGCACCTATGTTCTGACCTCTCCTGCATTCAATCAGGCTGCCTTGGACAACAACCTGTCTTCTGATGCGATTTCAGCTCTGATCATGAGAATCGGGGTCTATGAAGGCGACGGCAAGGTCAACATCAATATCGCCAACCCGGATGCCCTGGCCAATGTTTACTTTGAAGGCGAAAAGAGCAGAGATGCCTTGATGTCCGCTGCGACTGCGGCCAAAAACGAACTTATCCAGGTGATTCAGGCCGTTCCCGGAAAAGTGGTGAACAAACAGCAGGAACCGGTCCGTGGCGCCAGTAAGTACCGCGGGTATAACGGTGACGGCCCGGCCAAGATGATGGCCAAGTGGAGAGACTTCAGAGAGAGCCTCCTGACTGCAAAAGAGATGGAAGGGACCGCGAGCCTCGATTCGATCATGGATGAGTTGAAGAACAACGCCAGCAAGAGCCTTCAGTCCGATCCTGAGAAGGGGTGGAAAGTCGTGGCCGTGAAGAAGTTCAACGATAAAATCGGCTGGATGGGGATCACCAATACCTACACGGAACTCAAATGCGTGAACATCAATTCTGATTTCCGTTTCGGCGACAAGAAAGATAATAACAAATATCCAGGCGTGGATCATGCGCCCGCCCTTCCCCTGGAACTCGTGATTTATCAAGGGAAGAACGGAAAGTGGCAGATCGCCCAGTACGGTGAGATGTGGAGAATGCAGCTCTACTTCTGGGATTCAGGATATGCGGCCTTTGCAAAGAACACCCTGATTCCATCCATCATCTTCTCCGATGTTGAGAATATGGTGACCGGGAAGTCCGGCAAATAGCTGAGTCAGTTCATTAGTTTTATCAAACCCTGCCGGGATTGAACCGGCAGGGTTTTTTTATGGGGAAAGCCATAAACACTCAAAGACACGATTATTTTTTTTTTGCAGCAAGGAAAGCAGGACCAAAATAGTTCCTTGTCAACCTTGGAAGCTTGTGGTAGATTGCATGACGAAATGATAGAGGCCGTCAATGATTCGGGAGGGGTTCATGAGGCATCTCAAATGGTCATGGTTTTACCTGTTCATTCTGATTTTTGGTTTTCAGACGTCACTGTATGCCTTCCTGGATGACTTCCGGAGGGACATCAAAGAGCGGCTCGATCCGGGGCAGAGCTACGGTCTCTACCAGAAGGCTTTGGAGGTGGAGGCTTCTTTTGAGTCCGTCTGTTCAAGAATAGAGACCAATATCAGCCAGTCCGACTGGGAACTGATATCCAACTGGGACCTGGATACGCCCGATATCTGCCGCACCCGGGCGAGAGTCTATCTCATCCACAACGCAGACTATGACCGGGCGGTCCTTGCCAAGGGGCCCCGTCACCTGATCTTTCTTCCGGTCCGGATCGGTGTTTATGAAGAAGGGTCCAAGGTCGTGGTGGTTTTTACCAATCCCGAGTTCCTCACCAAGGTTTTTTTTGCAGACCTTCCTTTTTCGGAACAGGACGAGATGATCGGCCTGGCCAGGGAGGTGAGAGAAGATTTGGTCACCTTCTGCGTCAAGGGGATGGAAGGGACTATTCTCACGCAGCAGCTCCCCCCCATCCGTAATGACCGGGACGTCCGTTTCTTTTGGAGCCGGTTCCTGGACCATCTGGATATCATCAAGACCGTGCCGATCCGCAAGGATTCTACCGCTGTCTTAAAAGACGTCTGTGACCGGATCGTGAAGACTTCATCAAAAAATGAATCCGGATGGAGGGTGGTCTCCCGAACCATGATCCAAGATCAGGCCTGTATCCTCGGGGTGACTCAGAAGAATTCGGAGGATCAGGCATTGAACTACAGCGGTCTGAAGTGGCCGGCCATTCTTAACCGGGACCCCTGCAGCGGCATCTATCATCTGACACAGTTCCCGATCGAGATCCTGATTTTCATCGAAGAGGGCGAGGTCCGGGTCGGGATCCTCGACCAGTTCTGGAGGATGCGCTTCTACCTGTGGGACAATCCGTACAGAACCGGGAGTATCTTTCTTGCCCGGGACCCCAACTTCTCAAGCAGGATCTACAAGTCGCTGCTGCAATTGATCCAGAATCCATAGCTTTTTAATCCGTCAAAAAAATATAAATAAATCTTGACATAATCAAATACCTGTTTTATGATTTTTAAAGGTATATGTTTAAGATTCTATCCAACATCTTGAAATAAGAACATTTTTTATGATTTTTCCCTCCATGAAGAGGTGATGAAACGGCTTTATGGAGGAGAGGGAACAGAGAGCAAAGGGGGTGATTATCGGGATAAAAAAAGATCCTGGTTTTCCGAGGGAAAGTTTCTCTATCATTCAAACCCTTAAGAGAGGAGGAAGAACATGAAACGAACCCTTTTTTCCGCAAGTCTCTTTTTATTCCTGTTTTGTTTTACCGCCACATCTTTTGCCACCAATGGTTATCAATTGATGGGTATCGGCTCCACCCAGAAGGGGATGGGGGGCGCCGTGACCGCCGCGCCTGAAGATGCCATGACCGCCATCACCAACCCCGCGGGTATGGCTGTAATCGGTAACCGCGCCGACTTCAATGGAGAGGCCTTTATGCCTGAGCGTTCAGTGGATTTTAAAAAATTAAATTCAGCATTGGGCGGACCCGGAGAGGAGACATCAGGAGGATCTGAACTCTACGGCATCCCCGCCTTCGGGTGGACGGCTCCGGCCTTCGGTCGTGACGATGTCTTCTTCGGAGGCGGCATGTACGCCA
>Ga0210024_1000282_pt1 | contig 45277 bp, 39 predicted proteins | sample CryGeymeta201525_FD_183988 | JGI IMG/M metagenome (GOLD analysis project Ga0210024, IMG submission 183988) | Groundwater microbial communities from Crystal Geyser aquifers in Utah, USA - Crystal Geyser metaG 2015-25 (SPAdes) (version 2) | ecosystem: Environmental > Aquatic > Deep subsurface >...
CGCTTCTCCGGTTCACGCCTTCGCCCCCAACGCTTCGCGGACCGCAGTGCGCACGACTCCAGCAGTCTCGACCGCCTCAGCAGCATCTTCGGCGTCGGCGGAGACACCGGGGTAGCGAACTTCCACGCCCATGTCCGTCAAGCGCTGCAGATCCTCACGCAGCTCTTCCCAGGAGGGTTCCAGCGGCAAGGTCAGATTCAGCAGCGCTTCCAGATCGTGAGTCTTCGGGAAGGTGGCTGCCGCCTCCACCAGTCGCGCCTTCAGGTACTTCTCGGCGCACTGCTGCGCATGGAAGCACGCCGCATCATAGTTGGGGTCTTCGGCTGCGTCTCGCTCACGGCACGCCGTGCGGTAGTCGCCTTCCGCCTTGCCTATCCACTGCCGCGTCTCGGGCTTCATAGAGCACCCTTCCCTCCCGGGTGATCTCGCTGAGAAACGGATCGACCCGACACAGTTGCTGACGCACTTGCTGCGGGGTCCGGACCAACAGGTCCATTGGGAAGCCGGGCCGCGTGCGCTTGCGGATCTCGGAAGCCATGCGCCAAGTCTTCCCCTCGAACGGCAACACGACCAATAGATCGACATCGGAGTCAGGAGTCGCCGTCCCCCAAGCGTGCGAGCCGAACAGAATGATCCGCTCCGGGCGGAACTCCACGGCGATGCGGTCGGTCAGTGCCTGGATCTCTGCCATGTCAACCATCCGCGAACTCCTTCGGGCGGCCATTGTACCATCGTCCCGCCTGTGCGGCCGGTCACAGCTCCGGCGGCTTCGTGGCGATCACCACGATCTTGTCCCCGTCCTGAAACGTGTAGTGCGCGGGATTCACGTGCGCCCCCCCTTGGCCGTCCTCCACGGCAACCAGGATGGCTTCGTGGTCACGCTTCAGCTCCGGCAGCAGCTCGTCGAAGCTGCGGCCCGCCCAGCCGGCTGGCAGAGGCAGCTTGCAGAACCGGTTGCCGGAGGCGACGGTGAGCAGTTCGGTCACGAATCCGGTGATGTCACGGTTGAGCGCCGCCTGTGCCAGCAGGATGGCGCTCTGTTCGCCGCCGACGACGAAGTCATTCACGCCACCTGCCTGCAGGTGGGCGCCGTAGTCGCGGTTGTTCAACTCGGCGCAGGTGTAGACGCGCGGGTTCATGCGCTCGATGGTCAGGGCGGTCAGCAGCGTGCGGGCATCGGCATCCTGCGCGCTGCGGCCGCCGCGGCGGTCCGACAGGATAATCGCCGTTGACGCCTGGCGCACGCCGGCCTTGTCCAGCGCCTCCATGGTGGTGAAGTCGGCGTTGACGCAATGCACGTCGGGCCGGCGCAAGGTGCGTTCGATCAGTTCGTCGTCATCATCGAACTGGGCGACCACGACCACTGGCAGGTCGCCCGACGCGCCCGCCTTCAGCTCCCTCAAGATGATCCCGATCTTCGGGCTCCACCCGCAGACAATAAGGTGCCTGTCCAACTCCGTCAGCTCTTCGTCTTGGCTTCCCATTCGCATCACCCGTTGCACCATGAATGCAGAGACCGTGCCCGTGAGCATCGCGAAGATGCCGACGCCCATGAACAGAACCGCCAGCGTGATGAGCCTCCCCGCCAACGTCTGCGGCTGCTCCGCGTTCGGATCGCCGGCGAACAGCGTATACAGGCTCCACCAGAACGTGCGCCCGTAGTCGTGGAACCGGGCGTTGACGCGCCCCTCGAAATGGAGCATCCCGACAGTCCCGAAGACGACCGTGAGGACAATGAACATCAGGATCGCCACGTGCTCCAGCAGTCCCTTGCGGAGGACGTAGGGGAAGTAGGTACCCTGCCGGGAGACCACCCCACTCAGCCGAAGCAGCCGCAGTACGCGCAGCAGCCGGAGAGCGCGCGCCACGCGAAAGACTCGAAACACCGGCAGCACTGCAACCAGGTCGATCCAGTAGTCTCGCACGAACCGCCGCCGGTCGAGGGAAGCCCAGCCGCGGACCCACAGCTCGACAATGAACGTCGCGGTAATCGCGTCCGTAGCGACCACCAGCCACCGGGGCGACGGCGACGCCGCGAACTCCATCACCGTCAGCACGACCGACGCGACAATGAGCACCCCGATGACGATTTCCGTCGCCGGGTGGTTCAGGAACGGGCGGGTTCTGCGTTTGGCGTCGGTCATGCGCAGGGGTCGCCCTCATTCGCGCTGCGCGGACGATGACCTTCAGGCGGCGGGGTCCAGGACTCCTGCCTCGTAGCCGCGCGCCGGCGCGTGAAGCAAGGACCACAGGGACCGCAAGGACGACAAGGACGGCGGTGCCTGTCGCCCGGTCTGCTTGCCCACGCAGTGCCGCTGAGATACCCTGAAGGACACGGGGCCGCGCCGGGTGCCAGACCCCGGTGGAGGGAGCAAGAGCCATGGAACCACAGCGTCAACTCCGAGGAAGAGGCACCCGATGCCAGTCAGTTTTGTGGTCAGGGATCGCCGCGTCCCTGCTGATGGGCACTGCCGCGGCGGCGCAGCGGGTCGGGGCGTTCTCGGCGCAAGCTACCGACTTGGTGAACCAGCTCGCCGCGAAGCACGCAGTCGTCAAGTCGCTGCACTGCCAGCTCGTCACCGAGTCGGCGGTCCCCGGCGGCTGGGCGACGACTCGCCAGGAGCTGTCCTTCCTGGCGCCCGATCGGTTCAAGCTGGTCACCCTCTCAAATGACGACCCGTTGGCCGAGAAGACCGTTTCGCTCTCCTTCGGTCAGGAGAGCTACCTCGTGCCCGAGCACACGCCCCTGGTGCGACGTTGGCCGCGCAACCTGTTCCTGGACTGGGGCACGATGGCAGGCGGACCTGCAAACGTGGCGGGGTTCGGCACGGACTTCGACACGCTCAAGGCGCAGTACGGAGGGAAGGTGTTGGGGCGCGAGAAGGTGCTGGACCGCGAGACGGTGCGGCTGATCCTCACGGCGAATGACCCGGGCATGGCTCTGGCCAAGGACTTGGTTAGCACGGAGAGCACGAAGTACTGGACGCAGTTCGCCGTGTTCAAGCTGCCGACCTACCAGCGGCCGCCGGAAGTCCGCCTGTCGGTGGATCAGGAGCGGGGCACCATTCTCCGGCGGGAGCACTACCAGAGGGGCCGGCTCGTCGTGAGCGCCACGGCAACCGAGACCACGGAGCTTTCGCCCGGTCTGTTTTTCCCCACCCGGTTCGAGGTGTGTGACGCCGGTGGAGCCGTGCAGGAGCGCGTCTCCTATGAGGGGCTGGAGCTGAACCCGACCATCGACGAGTCCCTGTTCGTGTTGGAACCCGCTGCCGGGGCGGTCACAGAGGAGGTTGAGCTGGAGAAGGTCTCGGTCTACCGCGACCGCGTCGGCAAAGCGCCCGCCGATGTCTCGGCAAGCTACAACCTCGTGCTCGCCCTGCTGCGCCATGAGCAAGACTACACCGCGGCGCTGGAGGGACTGGAGAAGCTGGCACAGACGGCGCCGGTCGTGCTCGTCCCGCAGGTGGAGCAGGCGCGGCTGCTGGTCCTCATCGGGCAACCGGAGGACGCGGCGACTCGCTACGAATCGGTCCTGCGGAAGGACCCAAAGCTCCCGCTCACGTTGGAGTTCGCCCGCGTCCTGCTGGACACCGGCCGCGCAGAGAGAGCCGCGGAGGCACTTCAGGCCGCGGCGGCGCTCCACGCGTCCAGCGACTTGCTGGCAGAACTGGCATTGGCGGAGCTGCGGCTGGGAAAACCGGAGGAGGCTGCACAGCACTTGGTTGAAGCGCTGAAGCTGCCCGGGTCGATGAACGCACCCGGCCGCGTCGCCGCGGCGCAAGGGCTGCTATCGCTGTCGCGCTGGCACTTCGACGCAGCCTGGCTGCAGACACAGGTGGCAACGTTGCCGGAATGCCCCGGCAAGTCCCTCCTCCAGGGCGACGCCGCACTGACCGCTACGCGAGCGGACGAGGCGCTGAAGCACTATCGTGCCGCCGTCGCGGCAGACCCCGCCGACTCAGTGCTCCGCTTCGCCGTTGCGCAGAGCCTGTTGGCTGGGGCGCGCAACGCGGAGGCGCAGGAGCAACTGAACGCCATCGTGGTTGCACTGCCTGGAGACCCTCTGGGCATCGAGGCCGCTGGCCTCCTTGCCGTCTCACTCGTTGAGGACGGGCGGTTCGACGACGGGCTCAAGATCCTTGACGACTGCCTCGCGGCAATCGAGGGACAGGCTGTTCCGCACCACGCGCGTCTCGCCTTCGAAGACTGCGTTGAGAAGCTGTTCCTGTTCCCCCGCCTCCGGGACCATCTCCGCAAGGCCGCCGCTGACCCCAAACAGACCTCGCGGACGGCGTTGAGAGTATCGGCGGAGATGGCGAAGCGCGTCGAGGACTGGGACGACGCCGTGGCGACCTATGAGAAGGCCGTTCAGCGATACGGCACTGACACGTTCCTGGTGAGTGAGCTGGCCGCAGCGCAAGTCGCCGTTGCCGACCGCCAAGCGGAAGCGGCACACATGGGCACCTTCGGTTCGCGGCGCTACAAGGAGGCGGTCAGGAACCTCGAACGGGTCAGCCGCACGGACGCCTCGCAGCCGTACTTCTGGCAACTGCACGTCGCCTTGTTGGACCGCTGGATTCAGCAATACGCGGCGGACAAGATCCTGAAAGACAAGCTCGCCAAGGAACCTGACGACGCGGACACGCACCTCGTCAAAGCCTCAGTCCGGCCGGTCGAGGGGTTTACGAAGCCCAAACCGGTCATCCAGGAACTGGAGAGAGCGCTCGCGCTCAGTTGGTCGCCGGGGCCGGACCGCTACGAGGAACAGCTCTTCGCCCGACAGCTCCTGGCAAACGCGTACGAACGCGACGACCGTGGGGGTGACGCCGCCTACCAACTGCGAACCGTCCTGTTGTCGAGTCCGGATCCGGGAACGCGGGTCATCTTGCGCCAAGCGGCCGCGAAGTGCTTCGTTCGAACACACCAGTACAGCGAGCTCATCGCTCTCGGCCGCGACCTCGTTCGCGGCGACTTCGCGCAGGACGAACGCTTAGCCTACTTCCAGGGCATCGTCGGGTTGAGCGCCGCCGACAAAGACAACGGACCGGCACTCCTGGCGTACCTGCAGCAGCAGTTGGACCCGCAGACCGTCGCGCCGGCCCTCGCGCAACTCGTCGGCGAGATCAACCTCGCGCGCCGGGCGCTGCCGGAAGCCGTCCGCGCCTACGAGCTGGCTTGTGAGGCCAACCCGAAAGACGCCGTCCCGTGGGTGCGCCTGGCCGAAATCCTGACCCAGGCCGGAGAGAAGGACGCTGCCCTGGAGCCCCTCCGCAAGGCTGTCGAGGCGCAGCCATATGAGGCGCGCTTCCGGCGTACGTATGCGCTCGCTCTGGCTGAAGCCAACCGCACCGAAGAAGCGCTTGCCCAGGCACAGCCGCTGATGCTCCACTCGCTGAGTGACTTCCGCGCCTTCACCGCCCTCGCCGACGTCCAGTCGGCTTGCGGCAAGCACGCCGACGCCGAAGCCAACTACCGCGTAGCGCTCCGGTTGTGCCAGTACGATCCCGCGGCGGTTCTCGACGACGCCACCTCGATCCAACACAAACTGGCCTCAGAGCTCGCCACTGCCGGCGACCAGGCGAAGGCCGCCGCGGCGCTCAAGCCGCTGACCGCGCCCCCCCTGCCCCGCAACCAGCGACTGACCTGCCTCTACCAGAGCGCTGAATGCCTCGCCGCCCTCAAAGACACCGCCGGAGCCCGGGCATGCTTGCAGCAAGCTCTCGACCTGGCGCCCGACGCGAAGACCAAAGCGCAGGCGCAGAAAGCCCTGGACGACTTAGACAAGTGAGGGCTGCACGCAGCCGCCTGTGGCGAGGTCCCCTCGGGTCCGGAAGGGTTCTCCACCCGCACAGGGAATACCGACCGACCCGAGGCAGCCCGGTCTGCTTGCCTCGCACCCGCAGGACGCTTAGACGCGCAAAGAGGAGTGTGCACCATGCCGAAGCTGGCAATCCACGGCGGTCCCGCTGCCGCCCAAGGCTTCACCACACCACAGTGGCCTGTCGTCACCACCGAAGACAAAATCGCCGTCCTTGAGGCACTCGAAGGCCGCAACTGGTGCCTCGGCCCGAAGCTGCACGAGTTCATGCCCGCCATGGCGAAGTACCATGACGCGAAGTACTGCATCGCCACGAGCAACGGCACCACGGCCCTGCAGCTTGCGCTACGCGCCGCCGGTGTGCAGGCTGGCGACGAGGTCATCGCGCCGGCCGTGACCTTCGTCGCCACGGTCAGCGCCATCGCCGAGATCGGCGCCATCCCGATCTTCGGCGACATCGAACCGGAGACAGCCCAGCTCTCGGTCGCCTCGGTTGAATCGCTGATCACGCCCCGGACGACGGCCGTGTTGGGGGTCCACTACGGCGGTTACCCGTTCGACCTCGACGCCATGCGCGAGCTGTGCAAGCGGCGCGGTCTGCTCCTGATTGAGGACTGCGCGCACGCTCAGGGAACCGAGTGGCGCGGGCGCAAGGTCGGCGCCCTCGGCGATGCCAGTGGCATGTCGCTCCAGGCCAGCAAGGCGCTGGCTGTCGGGGAAGGCGGGCTTGTCTTCACCGACTCCCAGGAGATCTATGAGCGCGGCTGGCTGATTCACAACATCGGTCGCGGCTCCATTCAGGCCGGCCTGGGGCACCACGTCCTGTCCTCCAATTACCGCCTGCACGAGATCCAGGCTGCGCTGGGGCTATCGGCTCTGAAGCGCCATCCCAGGGAGACGGCCCTCCGCCACCGCAACGGCGAGTGGCTGGCCGAGCAACTCGCGCCCCTCGGCGGAGTGGAGCCGCTCCGGCGCGACCCACGGATCACGCAGCGAGGCTACTACTTCTTCATCCTCCGCTACGACGCCGAGAAGATGGAGGGAGTCCCCCGCGACAGGTTCATGACCGCGCTGCACGCCGAAGGCGTCCCCTGTGGCAGCGGCTACGGCATTCCGCAGTACAAGAACGCGGCCTTCGAGCCCGACCGACTCAAGCCGGTCCTGCCCCACGTCAAGAAGCTCCCCGCCTACCACAAGCTCTCCCTCCCCGTGTCGGAGCGGTTCTGCGGCGAGCAGCAGATCACCCTCTCGCATCCCGTCCTGATGGCAGCCCGGAGTGACCTGAAGAAGCTGGTGGCCGCGTTCGCGAAGGTGAAGGGGAACCTCGCGGAACTGAGCGAGAAGTGAACCGCTGAGCGGGAACTTGGGAGCCGGCGCGCCAGCTCCGTTTCAACGCCGCGACGCCCGGCTCACTCGGGCGCCCCTTGGACCATAACGTCTACAGTGCTCCAGGTCGACAGCCCGCCCTGCCCGGTGGTAGCCGTGACGCCATCGAACGCGATTCCGTCGGCGGACCCGCGCCACGTCTTGACCGTATCCTGGTAGTCGGTCACTGTAAGCGCGCCGGCATCCAAGCCAATGGCGCGGAGCGCCGCTTCCGCCGACCGCGCGGGCGGCTGGAGCGAGAAGGAGAAGGAGGTCGCCTTGCCTTGGAAGAACCGCACCCGGACCCGGGCGCCGACGGATAGTGCATACTGGCGATATTCGCCGGCGCGCCGGGACGGCGACTCGCGGATTGGGACAACGCTCGCGGGATTCCCGAGCGCCTTATCGACAGCGGCCACCTCCTGGTTCGCCAGTTTGGTCACTTGGCAGAGGGGGGCGACGGACTCTTGCCGACACCCGCCGAAGGCAACCGCAACCGTCGCCCAACTGGCATAGCAACAAGCGCGGAACACGTGAGTGGCCATCATGAGCCCTCCCGATCGGTCGGTTCGTGCGGGTCATTATACCCAACGCCGCGACTCGGGGGCGCGCGAAGCGGGTGCGACCGGCGCTACAACAGCCGCACATCTTCCAGCGTCAACTGCACCCGCTCGAAGCCGCCGTAGGTGTTCAGCTCCGGCCGAAAGCAGGCCGCGATCCGCCGGCCTTCCGTCAGCTCGTCGCGGAGGAAGCCGCGGCGCCACCAGACACAGTCCACTGGCGCGTCGCCGACCTTCACGGTGAGCGCCAAGTGCTCCGCCTCGCGGCCCATGACCCGGTTGCGCGTAATGACGCCTTCACGGAACCCCAGAACAGGCCGCGGGTTTCCCAGACCGAAGGGCGCAAGCTGTTCCAGCTCTTGGACGAGGCGCGTGGTCAGGTCGGTGCCCTCAACAAGGCACTCCAGCCGCGTCTTCGGCACCAGGTCGCTTTCTTTCAGATGCTTCCCGCATTCAGCTAGAAACGCCTTGCGGAAGCCGGCCAGCTTCCGCGCGAGAATGGTGATCCCGGCAGCTTGCTGGTGCCCGCCAAAGCCGCTCAGCCATTCTGAGCAGTTGCCAATGGCGTCGATCAAGGAGAACCCGCTGATGCTTCTTCCAGAGCCCTTGCTCTCTTCGGCGCGCAACGCGACGAGGATGGTCGGCCGGTGGAAGCGGTCCACCAGCCGCGAAGCGACGATGCCGACAACTCCCTCGTGCCAGTCGGGCGAGCCGAGGACCAGGGCGCGGTCCTGCGCCAGATCGGAGTGATCTCGGACCATCTGCAGCGCTTCCTCAAGCGTCTGCCTCTCGAGTTCCTGACGCTCGCGATTGGTGGCGTCCAGTTGCGTCGCCAACTCGGTCGCCCGCTCGGGCTCACTGGTAAGCAACAGCTCCAATGCCGCCTGGGCGTGTTCGAGTCGCCCCGCCGCGTTGAGTCTGGGTCCCAACAGGAACCCCACGTGGTACGCGGAGAGCGGCCGGTTCTCCAACCCGGCAACGCGCAGCAGCGCTTGCAGGCCGACCTTCTTGCTCTGCGGCAGAAGCTGTAACCCGGCGCGCGCCAGGAGCCTGTTCTCCTCGACAAGCGGCACGACGTCGGCGATGGTGCCCAGCGCGACCAGGTCGAGGAAGTGGTGGCGGAGGGCGTCCTCGCTCTTCCCCAACCGCTGCGACAACGCCGACATGAGTTTGAATGCCACGCCGACCCCGGCCAGCTCCGTGCACGGGTAGGCAGAGCCAGGCAGTTTGGGGTTCAGCACAGCGACTGCCCCGGGGAGCCGCGCCGGCGGCTCGTGATGATCGGTCACGATGACGTCGACGCCCTGCTGGGCCATCAACGCAACTTCGTCAACGGCGCCGATCCCGCAGTCTGTCGTGACGATCAGCTTCGCGCCCTGTTGGGCCGCTTCCTCAAAGGCATGGGCGCTGACGCCATACCCGTCCCGGACGCGGTGGGGGATGTACCAGTGCACGTTGCCGCCCAGCCCTCGCAGGACCCGAGTGATCAGCGCAGTACCAGAAACACCGTCCACATCGTAGTCGCCGTAGACGAGAATGCGTTCGCCGGCAGCCAGCGCCTGCTCAATCCGCGCGACCGCCGCGTCCATCCCGGACAGCAGGAACGGGTCGCACAGGTCCGACAGAGGACCCGACAGAAACTTGGAGGACGCCGCAACGGAGTCGATCCCGCGGTTGCGCAGGATCGTGGCTACGACGCGTGAGACGCCCAACTCGCGCCCGAATGCCTCGCCTTCAGCCGCGGATTCGGTCAGCGTCTCCCAGCGGGTGAACGGCAGCTTCCTCAATCGTCTGTTCCTCTCGGGCGGGAGACCGGCCGCGGTGAGGCCGGAGATCTTGGTGCCTGCGTCATGCCTCGCCGGCCGGGCCGGTCCCAATCTCAGCCTGCCAACGTCTGGGCAGCGAGACCGTCACGGTGGTGCCCTTCTCCTCTTCGCTTGCCACTTCTACCGTGCCCAGATGGGCATCGATGATGTTCTTCACGATGGCCAACCCAAGGCCGGTGCCGCTCTCGTCACGAGTGCGCTTGTCCTTGACGCGGTAGAAGCGGTCGAAAATCTTCGGGAGGCTGCGTTCGGGGATCCCAATCCCTGTGTCGACAACCTGGACGCGCACATGGTCCGCCGTGGCCTCAGCGCTGACGGTAACAGATCCGCGCGGCAGCGTGTACTTGACCGCGTTGCTGATGAGGTTTGTGAACACCTGCTCCAAGTTCTGCGGCACGGCCTCGATCTTGGGCAGGTCTGTCGGCACTGCACAGTCTAAGGAAAGGTCCTTTTCTGCCACTTGTGGTCCCATGGCGTCGACGACCGCAGTGAGCATCGCCGCAATGTCCGTGGTCTCAAACCGCTGCTGACCAGCCACAATGGTCTCCGAGCCGGCCAGCTCGAGCAGGTCGTTGATGAGCGCCAGCATCTTGTCGCTCTGGTTCTGGATGATCATCAACGCCTCGTCCTGACCTTCCGACAGCGCACCGAACAGCCCCCGCTTCAGAGAGATCGCAAAGCCCTTGATCGAGGTGAGCGGCGACCGCAGTTCGTGAGACACCATCGAGACGAAGTCATCCTTCATGGCGTCCAGCACTTTGAACTCGGTGATGTCTCGCAGCACCGCCACCACGCCGATGCGAGAGCCGTCTTCGTCGCACACCGGCGAGAGGTTTGCCTTGATCGATAGAGCGCGAGGCTGCTTCAGGGCCAGCTCTTCGGAGAGCATGCTGTACTGGGAGTTCCGCAACTCCGGGAACCGGCTGACGAACTCCTGGAGTTCGGGGTTCGTCACCGCCTCGGAGAGGGGGACGCCGATGACCGGTTCGCCGGCGAACCCCAGCAACCGCCCCGCGGCCGGATTGTAAAGCACGATCTCCTCTTGGTCGTCCGTCACGAGGACCCCATCGGCCATGCTGGCGATTATGGCCCGCGTCTTGCTCTGCTCCCGGTTGATCTCCCGCAGTCCCTCGCGCCGCGTGCGAGACAGCTCTTCGCGCAGACGCCGCAGCTCTTGATCCACGACCTGTGAGTCGCTTCGGTACGTCCGGACGAAGTGGTCTACCAGCGCCACCATCGCCGAAGCAGGCGCATACGAGTAGACAGCCGTCTCCCCCTCGCCACGTCTTCGCAGGACCCCCGCCGCAACCAAGTCGTCGATCTGCAGACGGATGTCCTCAACCGGGTGGTTGATCCAGACCGCCAGCCCCTGGCAGTTGTCGAACGTCGGGTTCTCGTGGAAGTGAACCAGCAGGTCACGCTTCACCACCGTGTCCGCCACGGTGTTGATGAACTGCCTAACCTGATCGGCCATGTGTTCTCCCTGGCAACAGCATCAACGGAATAGACTTTAGACTCCCTACCTCTCGCCAAGTGTCGATTGTAGCCCATGTCTTCCGGCAGTACCGTCGCCTCGGAGTCATTGCGTGCAGAGGCGCCCGAGGATCCGCCGCAGGTCCTCATCGGTCGGGTCACACGGGTTCTTGCTCATGCTGCTTCCGCGGGACTCGGCGATCAAGAGCGGGAACAGCTCTTCCGTCAGGCCCCAGCCGCGCAGGGAAGCGGGGAGGCCAACCGTGGTCAGTAGCGACTCTATCTCGGTGAGGGCGTCTTCGGCCCGCGTCCGGCCGAAGCAGGCAGCGATCTCAGTTAGCCGCCCGCGTCGGACGTCCAGGTTGAGCTCCATAACGTGCGGCAGCAGTACGGCGCACGCCAGGCCGTGAGGGACCCCGAGGCGGGCACCCAACGGGTGGGCCAGACCGTGCACCGCCCCCAAACCGGAGTTGGAGAAGGCGAGGGCTGACAACAGGCTGCCCAGCAACATCGCTTCGCGCGCCGGCAGGTCGGTCCCGTCCGCCACGGCGGTCGCGAGATTCCGGTGGATGACCTCGCACGCGCGGAGGGCGAGCGCGTCCGACACCGGGTTGGGCGCCCTGGTGAGGTACGCCTCGATGGCCTGAGTCAACGCGTCCATCCCACTGTAGGCGGTCTTCTCGGGCGGAAGCGACACTGTCAGCTCAGGATCCAGTAGCGCCACCTTCGCGACCATCCGCTCGCTTCGAAGGCTCAGCTTCAGCCCCCTCCGCTTATCCGTGAGGACAGCGTTCCGGGTGATCTCGGCACCAGTGCCCGCGGTGGTGGGCACGGCGATGAATGGTAACCCGTCACGCTCGAGTTCCTTGCCGGCGTGGTAGACCCGGACGGACTCCGGTTGCGTCGCCGCGACGGCTATCGCCTTAGCCGCGTCCAAGGCACTGCCCCCGCCAACGCCGACGACCACCTCGGACCCCTGCGTCCGAGCAGCCTCCACGCCTCTCTCCACCGTCGCCAGCGAGGGATCCGGCTCCACCGCGGCAAACAGGCTCGCGGCGATGCCGTTCGCCTCCAAGTGACTCAAGAGCGCGCGCTGCAGTCCAGCCGACTGGAGCCCTTGCTTGCCGGTCACCACGAGGACCCTTCCGCCGGAGGCCCCAACCGCCCGGGCCAACTGTTGAACGCAGCCCCGGCCGAAGACGATCTTCGCAGGATAGGCAAGCGTAAACTCCATGATCTTCACTCCACGTGTGCGCAGACGGTCCAGCTCAGTTCTCGCTTGGGCTCGCGGTTCCCTTCGCGGGGCGGGAGAGTCGCCGACTTGCTGCTTCGCGCAAGTAGGCGGTACAATCCCGTCTGGACGAGAGCAGTGGAGGCAGACGGTGACAAACGACAGCCCCTCGTGCGTGTTGGTGGTAGACGACAGCGAGTCAATCCGGAAGCGGCTGGCGCAGATTCTTGCCCTCCGCGGGTGGGACGTGGCCGTAGCCGGCAGCGCCGAGGAAGCGCGAACTGCGCTGGGTGCGGAGAAGTTCGATGTCGTCGCCATCGACATGACGATGCCTGGCACGTCAGGACTGGCGCTCCTACGCGAGATCCGGCAGACAGACGCCGACACCTGCATTGTCATGCTCACTGGCGAGGGCGACATTGAGCGCGCCGCAGAGTGCGCCGAAGCGGGCGCCGATGATTCCATGGAGAAGGCTTCCTTCGAACCACTGCAGGGAGCCGACTTCCGGCTCCGGCGGGCGTTTGCCACCCGGCTGCTCGAACTGGAGCGACGACGCATCTCCGAGGAGCTGCACAAGGCCAACGAACACCTTCAACAGGCCAACGCCGAGCTGGCGAGTCTCAGCCAGACGGACCAGCTCACCGGGCTGGCCAACCGACGCCACCTCGAGGAACTGCTGCAGAAGGAAATCGAGCGTTGCGGCCGATACGGTCACTGTCTCGGCGTGGCACTGCTGGACCTGGACCACTTCAAGAAGGTCAACGACACGGCCGGTCACCAAGCTGGGGACCGAGTGCTGTCCGACTTCGGGAGGCTGCTGACTGACTCTCTCCGCGCCACCGACGCAGCCGGGCGCTACGGCGGGGAGGAGTTCCTGATCTTCTTCCCCGAAACTGATCTCGACGGGGTACGCGTCTGCCTCGAGAGATTGCGGCGCGAGACGGCAGCCGCCCCCTTGGGCCCCCCGGGGCTCCGCGCGCACGTCACCGTGAGCTGTGGAGGCACCGCAGTGCGACCCACAGACAAGGACGCGGAACTGGTGATGCGCAAACTCGTCGGCCGAGCCGATGAGGCACTCTACAAGGCCAAGAACACCGGCCGCAATCGCGTTGTCGTCGCGCCCGCCGATTGAGGCAGAAGCCATGCAGGCCGACCCGCGTAGCGGAAGAGGCTCCACTCGCTCTGCGCTCGTGGTGACGAGGGTCCGCCCAACAGTCAGTCCCTGCATGGCCAGGGCAGGCGCCCTTGGTTGGCGGCTGAGTGCTGATTGCTGAAAACTGCTCCGGAGGAGACCCGCAATGTCAAAGACGCTCCTGCTTATTGACAGCGACGACGAAGCCCTGGAGCTGGGGAAGACGATTCTCGAGAACGTGGGCTACGAGGTGCTGGCAACGGCAGACAGCTCTCTGGCCTTGACTTGGTGGCGGGACCAGAAGCCCGCGCTGGTCATGTTCAATCCCCACCTTCACCTCCGAGACGGACACACGCTGCACAATGTAGCGCGGGGCGACCCCTCGCTCCGCCTACCCAAGCTGGCCTACCTGGTTCCGGCCGGGGAGTTCGCTCAGTTCAAACAGGAGTTCGGCATCCCGGCGTCGCTGGTTCTGACGAAGCCCTTCGAGTTCGCGGAGCTGGTCAATCGAGTGCAGCTCTTGGTCGGCCCGGCGTACGATGACTAAGCCGTGCGGGACCACGGTCGCAGCGCCCGCCGTTGCCTTTTCCTGGGACGAGCGCTACAATGCGGTCTCTGTGCCACGCGCGTTCCAGCGCCGGCCATTCTCCCTCCATGGTGTTCGGGGTTCCCATGGGAGGGGTCACTCTCGGAATGCCCTCCTGGTAGCCGGACTTGACCTCCTTTGTCTGCGAACGGGGGCTCACTTTGCCGGGAAGGTCAACTGACCCAGCGTAATCAGCCACGCAGGCCGCGTGCGGCAACTCGAATTCAGATGAGCGACGAGCAAGTCAAACTGGACGCATTGGTCGTGGGAGGTGGTCCCGCCGGGCTCGCCGCAGCCCTCACGATGGCTCGCCAGGGCATGGAGGTCGGCGTGCTGGAGCGAGGCGATTCCTGCGGCTCCAAGAACGTCAGTGGACTTCTCTACACGACTGTGCTCAGCGACCTGTTGCCCGACTACCTGGACTCCGCTCCGCTGGAGCGCCCGGTGTCGCGGCGCACCCTCGCATTTCTCGATGGCGAGGCGCACTGGTCGGCCACGTTTGGCGCGGAGGCTTGGTCGGCTGCCCCGTGCAACCACACGCATGTCGTCCACCGCCCCCAGTTCGACCGGTGGTTCGCCGAGCAGACGGAAGAAGCCGGCGCCTCCATATTGGATAGCATGGTGGTCGAGGGGCTGGTCTACGAGGGAGACGGGCCCGGCAAACGCGCCGTGGGAGTGCAGGTGCGCGATGACGAGCCGCTCTACGCTGACGCGATCGTCCTGGCCGATGGTGCCAACTGCCTGGTGACGGAGTCCGCGATCAGCGAGTTGGGGCTGGCGAAGGGCAAGAAACCCCAAACTTGGGCACTGGGCGTAAAGCAGATCGTGGCGCTCCCCCGCGAGAAGATCGAGGATCGGTTCAACCTGGACCCGCACGAAGGCTGCGCGCTCGACTTCTTCGGCTCGCCGTTTGAGGGGCTGGTGGGAGGCGGCTTTCTCTACACGGGCCGCGAGACCGTCGGCGTCGGCTTCGCCGCCAAGGCGGAGTCGTTTGCAGCGCGCAAGCTCAAGCCGCGGGAGGTGCTCGACGCCTTCTGCCGCCACCCGGTCGTCCGCAAATACCTCCAGGGCGGCGAGTTGATCGAGTACTCCTGCCACATGATCCCGGAGAGCGGCTACCTGGCGATCCCGGAGCTGATCGGCAATGGGGTTCTGATTGCCGGCGACGCGGCGGGGCTGGTCAACATGTCGCTGTACCACGAAGGCTCCAACCACGCGATGGCGTCGGGGCGAGCAGCCGGACAGACCGCCGCGAAGGCGCATGCCGCCGGTGACTTCAGCAAAGCGGCCCTGCAGCCCTACGTCAGCCAACTCCAGGACACTTTCGTCATGAAGGACATGGCGAAGTACCAAGAAATCCCGGAGATCATGGACGCCCTTCCAGAGCTGTTTTCGCTCTACCCGCGGAAGCTCTGCTCTCTGCTGATCGACTTCTTCACCGTCAGTCAGCAGCCGAAGGCGGACACACAAAAGGCCGCCATTCGGAAGTTCTTCGCGGGACTGCCGAAGCTCCAGGGCGCCCACAATCTCTGGAAGGCCCGCAAGCTCGTCTAACCTCGGCAGACCGGCCCCCCGCTATGAGCACCAACCTGTTCGACTTGTCCCTCGAAGACAAGCTGTACCGCACGCGGTTCGAGACGGACCACGATTTCCGGCACATAGAGGTCGAAGACTCCGTCTGTCGAACGTGCGCCGAGAGGACTTGCCTGGACATCTGCCCGGCGGAAGTGTACAAACCAGACCCAAACGACGCGCGCCTCGTCGTCGCCCGGTATGAGAACTGCCTGGAGTGTGGGACCTGCCGCGTCATGTGCGAGCCGGAAGGAATCCGGTGGCGGTTCCCCAACGGCGGCATGGGCGTGAAGTACCGGTACGGTTGATTGCCGCTCAACTCGTCGGCTCGACCGGCCGAGGGAGGCGGGGCGTTCGTGTGGACTGGACCCGATGGAGGAAAGACCGTGGGCCTGAATTGCATCGTCTTGGTGAGAGAAGTGTGGGACACGCGCGACTTGGTCGGCGAAATTGCCGCCAGCGCCAGCGAACTCAACACCGGTCGGCTCACCACCCGCTTCGAACCCGAAGACCTGAACGCGCTGGAGATGGCCCTTCAGCTCAAAGACGAACTCGGCGGCACGGTGACAGCCGTTGCGGTAGGCGCCTCGCGCCAGGTTGACGTTCTCCGGGAGTGCCTCTACCGCGGCGTTGACCAAGTGGCCCGCGTCGTTGATACAGCCGTCGAGGCGGGCGACACGAGTGCAAAGGCTGCTGCCGTCGCGGCGGCCGTGCGCAAGGTCGGAATGCCGGATCTGCTGCTGTCCGGTCTCGATGTTGTCGAGGGAGAGAACTCCCAGTTGGGCGTCGAAGTTGCGTGCCGTTTGGGGCTCCCGCGCGCCAACTACGTCGACCGCCTCGAAGCCGTCGGCAACGGCTCCGTGACCTGCGTGCGCGCGGTCGAGGGCGGCTATGAGACCGTCCGACTCCCCCTTCCCGCCGCTTTGATCGTGGGGGTCGCCTTGCTGAAGGAAGACCCCCGGGCGCCGCGCAGCGCCAAGGCCCGGCTGAAGCTGCAGATGAAGAAGGCTCCTATCGAGCAATGGGACGCAACTGCATTGGGGCTGTCGGTTGACCCCGCCGCCAGCGGCCTTGCGGCGGCCGGCTACGAGGCCGTGCTGCAACGAGAGATCCAGCCGCGCATGATCGAGGCTGGCGACGAAGGCGCCCTCAAGCAGATGGTGCAGGAACTCAAGGCGTGATTACTTCATGAGCAACGATATCTGGGTATACGCAGAACACAACGCAGAGGGACTGACCGACCTCAGCCTGCAGTGCCTCGCCAAAGGCCGACAGTTGGCCGCTGAGTTGGGCGGCAACGTGACAGCACTGTTGGTGGGCTCTCAGGTTGAGCCGCTCGCCGAGGCAGCCGCGGCCCACGGTGCAGACCGAGTGCTGACCGCCGCCGACGCGCGGCTGGAGCACTTCGGCCCGGACGCTTACCAGAGAGTAGTCGCCGCCGCAGCAAAGACTGCGCCGCCGAGAGGGTTCCTGTTCCCCGCTTCCACTCAAGGCACCGACTTGGCTTCCGGCGTAGCCCAAGCGCTCGGCACCGGGTGTGTGCTCGACTGCCAGAACGTCACCGTCGCCGCCGACCGGCTGGTGGGCCGGCGACTGGAGTATGACCGCAACGTGCTCACGTCCTACTCCGGCCCGGTGGACACGCTGGTCGTGACGGTCAAAGACGGCATTGCGGCACCGGCCGAGCCGGTCGCCGGAGCAACCGTCGAGACTACGAACGTCGAAGTCGTGTTGGACGACGCCGACCTCGTCACCCAAGTACTGCAGCGCGATGTCGCCGCCCGCACCGTCAATCTGAAGGAAGCCTCCATCATTGTCGCCGCAGGCGCCGGTGTCGGCAGCAAGGAGAACTTCTCCCTTGTCGAGGAGTTGGCCCGCACGCTGGGCGGTGAAGTCGGCGCCACTCGCGCGGCTGTAGATGCGGGCTGGACCACTCTGGACCGCCAAATCGGTCAGACCGGTGAGACCGTGCGACCCGACCTCTATGTCGCGTGCGGCATCAGCGGCGCGGTTCAGCATCGCGTGGGCATGATGGACAGTAAGCGCATCGTGGCCCTCAACAACGACCCCAACGCCCCGATCTTCCGGTTCTCTCACTACTGCGTCGTCGGTGACCTGCTCGAGGTCATCCCCAAGCTCATCGCGCTGTGGCAGGCATAGTTCCTGCGCCACCCCCCGCTCCCCACCTCCCTCCCCTCACCCAACCGCACAACCCGCCGCCAACAGGAGACCAAAGCATGCCAGACGAGAACTTCTATCTCGACAACGACGACATCCGGTTCAATCTGACGCACATGGTCGACCTGGAGTCTATCGCGGAGTTGAAGGAAGACGTCGGTTCTCCTGATTGCGCCTATGAGAGCGCCGACGAGGTCGTCGAGACGTACCTCGACCTGTTGGAGGATCCCATCGGCGTGCTCGCCGCACAGCGCATTGCCCCGCGCGCGGCCGACGTAGACAAAGAGGGCTGCCACTACGACAACGGCACGGTCACATTGCCCGAACCAGCCCGGCTCAACGTGCAGGACCTGGCCGAGGCGGACCTCATGGGCATGACACTGCCGACACGCTACGGCGGGCTCAACTTCCCCGCGACGCTCTACACGGCAGCCACCGAGATGATCTCCCGCGGCGACGCGTCGCTGATGAATCTCTTCGGGCTCCAAGGCATCGCCGAGACCATCAACCTGTTTGCCTCCGACGAACTGAAAGACAAGTACCTCCCCGGCTTCTGCACTGGCGAGCACTCGGGGGCGATGGTGCTGACAGAGCCTGACGCCGGCAGCGACCTGACCGCTGTGCAGACGCGCGCCGCCTACGAGGAAGACCACGATCACTTCCACCTGACGGGCACGAAGCGGTTCATCACCAACGGCTGCGGCGAGGTGTTGTTGGTGCTGGCGCGCAGCGAGGACCCGGAGAAGTACGGCGGCGGGCGCGGTCTCAGCCTGTTCCTGGTGGAGAAGGATGAGACAGTCACCGTCCGACGCATCGAAGAGAAGCTCGGCATCCACGGTTCGCCCACCTGCGAGATCTACTTCAACAACTCCGAGGGCTACCTGATTGGTCAGCGCGGCCGCGGGCTCACCCGCTACGTCAACTGGCTGATGAACGCCGCGCGGCTGGGCGTCGCTGCCCAGGCGGTGGGCATTTCCGAGGCGGCTTTCGCCGAAGCCCGCGCATATGCGCAGCAGCGGGAGCAGTTCGGCCAGCCCCTCGACCGGTTCCCGGCAGTGCAAGAGATGCTGGTCCGGATGCGGATTGATATCGAGGCGTCCCGGGCGCTCATGTACGCGACCGCAGAGACTGTCGACATGGAGATGCTGCTCTCCGAGAAGCTCGAAAGGCTCGACCGGAAAGACCCGCGATACGCTGATCTCCGGGCCCGGCGAGACCGGTTTGCCAAGGCCGCCGAAGTGCTCACGCCGCTGGCGAAGTACTACACTTCCGAGAAGTCAATCTCGGTGACCACCGACGCTGTCCAAGTCCACGGCGGCAATGGGTATATGAAGGAGTACGCCGTCGAGCGGCTCTATCGCGACGCCCGCATCACCAGCATCTATGAGGGCACCTCGCAGATCCAGATCGACCGGGCCATCCCCCGCGTGATGGCTGGGGCGTTTGAGGCGCTCCTCGATGAGTATGCCGACCGCGACTACGGCACCGTAGCGCTCAACGGCCTCCGCGAAGCGCTGGCGGAGGCGCGGCGTTCGCTGCAAGCCGCGGTCGCCTACGTCAACGACCAGAAGCTCGCCGACGACCAGCGCGACACCGACTACCGCAACCTGACTGCCCGGATGGTCTGCGATATGGCGCTGGACACCTACCTGTCCTACGTCTTCCTCGAGCAGGCGCGGCACTCGGAGCGCAAGGCAGCGGTCGCCGCCAAGTTTATCCAGGACATGGCGCCCCGCGTCGAGATGAACCGGCAGTACGTCATGAGCGGCGACCGCAGTGTCCTTCAGCAGTTCGACCTGCTCACCGGCGCCCAAAGCTGAGTGCGCGCTGCCTTCGCGCCTTCCCGCCGCCCAAACCCGCCGCCATGGACCACAGTTCCCTTGCTCGCGAGTATGCCAGCCGCCTGACCCTCTTCGCCGGGAATGGCGCCCTTAACCTGGCCCAGAAGATCGGCGACCACCTCAGTCTGTCCCTGGTGAGTGACCAGTACCCACTCACCACTCACCAGTCCCTTCGCCCTTAGGAGCCCCAACATGAAGATCAACAACGCGCTGACTCTCCAGTCTGTCCAGCCGACGCTGGATCGGTTCTTTGAGGTTGCGGCGCCGAAGCTGCTCAACCTGGAGCGGTCGTGGGATCCTGCCAAGGGCACGCCGGTGTTCACCGTTGAGGGCGAGTACACAACGCGCGGCTGGACGGAGTGGACCCAGGGCTTCCAGTTCGGCTGCCAGTTGCTGCAGTTCGACGCCACAGGCGACGAGCAGTTCCTGGAGTTGGGCACGAAGAACCTCCTGGCCAAGATGGCGCCGCACGTATCGCACTTCGGCGTTCACGACCACGGCTTCAACAACATCTCGACCTACGGCAATCTCCGCCGGCTGCTCCTCGAAGGCCGGGTGCCTGCCGACGAGCACCTACTCAACTTCTGCGAGTTGGCGCTCAAAGTGTCGGGTGCCGTGCAGGCCAACCGCTGGACCAAACTGGGCGACGGGTGCGGCTACATCTACTCCTTCAACGGCCCGCACTCCCTCTTCTCCGATACCCAGCGCACTTTACGCATTCTCGCCGTCTCCCACCAACTCGGTCATGTGCTCATGGGCGAGAACGACAAAGCCCACAGCCTGCTGCACCGGCTCATCCAGCACTCCGACGCAACCCTCAAGTACAACGTCTACTACGGCGAAGGCCGCGACTCCTACGACGTCCCCGGCCGCGTCGTCCACGAGTCAATCTTCAACGTCACCGATGGGAACTACCGCTGCCCCAGCACCCAGCAGGGCTACTCGCCCTTCTCCACGTGGACCCGCGGCTTGGCGTGGGTCGAGCTGGGGTGCGCGGAGCAGCTTGAGTTCTTCGCCACGCTGTCAGCCGACGCCGTCGCCGCCTACACCGACCGCAGCGCCTTCATGCAGCGGCTCGAACGGGCAGCCCTGGCCACCGCCGACTTCCACCTGGCCAACAGCGCCGCCGACGGCATCCCCGTGTGGGACACCGGCGCCCCCGGCGTCGCCGCCCTGGGTGCCTACCAGGACGCGCCGTCTGATCCTTACAACGCCCGTGAGCCCTACGACAGCTCCGCCGCCGCCATCGCCGCCCAAGGCTTCTACCGACTGGGCAAATACCTCGAGACCAAGGGCGACGCAGAGCAAGGCAAGCAGTACAAACAAGCCGCCCTCACCCTCGCCCAAGCCCTGTTCGAGGAACCCTACCTCTCCACCGACCCCTCCCACCAAGGACTCCTCCTCCACTCCGTCTACCACCGCCCCAACGGCTGGGACCACGTCCCCGCCGGCCGAACCATCCCCTGCGGCGAGTCCTCCATGTGGGGCGACTACCACGCCATGGAGTTCGCCCTCCTACTCAAACGCGAAGCCGAGGGCGGGACGTACCTTCGGTTCTTCTGAGGCGGTGGTGGCAAGGCGAGAGCAGCATGCTCCGCTAACCGTCCCTGCCCACGCGTGGAGCAGCATCACGTGTCAAGAGGGCATTGAAGCAGCCGCTCCGCACGCTGTCTGGCTTCCGACAGAAAGACTGCCGGTTCCTTGAACTGGGAGTTGGTCATGTCGGGCTCCAGGAGAAGGCTTCCCGAGTAACCCAGTCCGTGGAATGCCTCCCTGAACCGGTCCCAATCGATGTTCCCCTCATAGGGCAGCAGGTGGGTGTCCGAGCCGAGATTGTCGTGCAGATGGACACTCAGTAGCCGGTCGCCGAACTTCTCCAGGAGCCCAAAGCACGTCCCTTTGACGTTCTCGTGGCCGGAGTCGTAACAGAACCCGACCGGATCGCCCTCGAACTCGGTGAGCAGGAGCTCCAGGACCCGATCATAGGCTGGTGTCTGCCCATTCTCCAGCGCCAGTCTCACGCCCCGGTCCGCCGCACACTCCGCAAGCTCCCCCACGCTCAACCTTCCCCGACCGATCATCTCAGCCTCGGTACCGCGGTCTTCAATGCCATCCGGTATGAGGTGGACCACGACGATCCTGCCCTCCAGGTACGCCGCAGCCTCAATGGCCAGCTTACACTGTCGAACTGATTCCAGTCGCTCCGACTCCACGAGGGAGAACAACCGATCACCTTCCGGGAACGGGGCGTGCACGGAGTCCACCGTCAGACGGTTCTCCCCGGTCAGTTGCTTGATCGCAGCCCTTCCTTCCGCCGTGTCGTAGTCTGAATGCCGCGGTCTGGCCCCAATGGACACGACCCCGAATCCAGCCTGTCGAATCAGCGGAACGACTTGGGCAAAGGGGATCGTGTGGTCGAACGAGGTGCACATTGCAGCTTCCATCGGCAGTCTCCATCGAACGCGAAGTCACGGTCAACGTCGGCCAGTCATGCACAGCGGAGAAGGGGCACGACCGTCGACCTCCGCCAAGAGACTCGCACTGTGCCCGCACGATAGCCTCGGTCCACTCCCCTACCCGACTCGGCCGAGGTGGAACAGCGTGACGAGGTAGGCGACGTAGAACAGGCCGCCCGACAGGAGGATGGGGGCGGTCAGTTTGCCGCGGAGGCGCATGGCGAGGACCAGGACCAGGGCGGAGCAGACTGCGAGGACGACTGCGGCGAGGGCCGGCGGCTGGAGTTCCCATCGGGTCAGGCAGATGCCGATGGCCGGCAGGATGGCGGACTGGAAGACCATGGCGCCGGTAATGTTGCCCATGGCCAGGGTGTCTTTGCCGTGCCGGACCCAGAGGACGCTGTTGAACTTCTCCGGGAGTTCTGTCGCAATCGGCGCGATGATCAGGGAGAGCACCAAGGTGGGGACGTGCAGTTCGTGGGCCATCAAGGTGACGTAGCGGACGAAGAGTTGGGCGCCGCCGATGATGGCGGCGAGACCAATCACAACCTGGAACACGATGAGCCGAAGACGTGGATCGGGGCGGCCGAAGGAGAAGCGCAGCGGCGGCAGCCCCTCGGCCCCCGGCGACTCGCCGCCGTGAAGGAGCGTGCGTCGCACGTATAGCGCGTAGATCGCCACCAATGCCAGGGCAACCAGCCCCTTGATCCAGCGGGCGCTGTGGGGCACAAACGACACGCCGGCGGCGAGGGTCAGGACCACCAGGAAAAACGTCAGGTCGCGGCCAATGACGCTGGCGTTGAGGTTCAGCTCCAGCGAGCGGCCCCGGGTCTTGCGGAAGACCAGAATGGCCACGCCGTTGACGAACATGGCCAGCGTCGCCAACATGAATGGAGCGCCGAGAATCGCGCCGATGCCCACGTCGTGGTGCTCGGCATCGTTCCCCCCGAACAGAATGGCCACAACCGGGATCATCGTCTCCGGCAGTGCCGTGCCCACGGCAGCCAACACCGAACCGACAGCACCCTCTGCCAGGTTCAGCCGGTGCCCAAGCCACTCGATGGCGTTGGTGAACACCTCGCACGCAGCCAGGATCACCACCAAGCTTACCAGCAGCAGCAGGACATCAATGGTCACCAATACCGATCAGCTCCTTTCTGCCCGAACAGCGCCACGCAGCCGGATCCGAGCGCAATGGTTGCAGGGGATTCTAATGCAAACAGGGAACCACTTCCCTGCCCCGGCTGAAGCACCACTGGCAGTGCACGGATTGCGCCACGCGGCAGGCAGACGCGGGCAGCAATCGCGCCAAGACTCCTGTCCGGCCCGCCCGTTGGTTGGGCACCACACCGGATGAGAATGCCACGGTCGGTGCACTGCCGGTCTTCGCAATCTGCGGTCCGCAATCTGCAATCCCAAGTCTGCATTCACACAGGAGTTCCCCATGCCCAAGTTCGTCCTCCTATCCGGCCCCTCCTGCGTCGGGAAGACCCCATTGCGCCGCGCACTGGACCGGCTCTACCCCGACTTGGCTGCGACGCTGACCAACGTCGTCCCCTACAACAGCCGCGAGCGACGCTCCGGCGAACGCGAGGGCGTCGAGTACCACTTCCGCTCGCGCGCCGAACTCGAAGCGAGGGCAGAGCGAGACGGGAGCCTGCTGGTCTGGGTTCGAGACGACTTGCAGGCGGTCGATCCTGCCCAGCTTCAGGCTATCTTCGCCGCCGGTAGCACGGCCTTCTGGGAAGGGAACCCGGCAGTCATCGACGCCCTGGAACAAGCGGGCGCGCTGGCGCAAGTCGAGACGCTGCGGGTGTTCGTCAGCCCGCTGTCGCGGGACGAGATCCTGGCGCTGAAGGCGCCGGAGTGCGGTGTTGACCTGCGGACGTTTGTGACCGACCTCCTGCGGCGCAAGCTGTTCCGCCGGAAGAAGCGGCAGAAGGGCTCCCTGTCGCCCACCGACGCGGAAGACATCGAGACGCGTGCGGCGACGGCGTACGACGAACTGCGGGTCGCCTGGAAGTTCGACGCGGTGCTCCCCAATCACGACGGCGAAGACAGCGAGAACTGGGCCGCGTTCCCGTGCTTGTTGGGCGACGCGCGACGCACGGTGGAGGCGTTCGTGGCACTCCTGCGGGGGGAGCCGTGCGACGGGGCGGAGCGGTGGGAGCGGGAGTTGGTGCCGTGACAGGGCGCTCGTGCTCGCCCTATCACAGGACGGGAACACCCCCTGCCGACGGGAAGGTAGGCGTAAGCCGGTCGGTCTCCGCCGACGAGGTGCGAACGGGACCGGCTGACGCCTGCCTTCCGGCTTTGGCGTGAGGAGGAGGTCTCAGACGCACAAACGCCGCGCGCTCCTGAGAGCGCGCCGCGCGAATGTGCTGCACCCCGTGCGACTCTACTGCTGCTGCTGACCTTGCGGCTGCTGCGGCCGGCCGAATCCGCCAGGACCACCGGGACCGCCCGGACCGCGCATTCCCTCGGGCTGAGGCAAACGCACCTGCTTGATGACCTCGAGGGTGTCGATATCCAACTGGTACACGGTGTCGCCGCGGACGATGAAGAGGTACTTCTCCGTCGTGGTGACCGCCGGCGTCGCCATCATGCCGCCCATGCGCTGCATCCACTGCCGCGGGTCGCGTTGCCCGCCGTCGGGACCGGCAGGCTGGCCCGGCATGCCCCCCGGACCGCCAGGCTGCTGCGCGTCGGGGCCGCCTTGCGCGCCTCGGCGCTCTCTCAGTTGGGCGATCATCTTGATCGCCGCTTCCTTGCGCTTGGCGGGGTCTTGCAGGTCAGCCGCCAGGTCGTTCCGGCCTTGCGCTTTGGCCGTTTCGAGCAGCTTCTGGTAGGTCTGCTCGTTCAGCGCGATGTTGCCCACCATGTCCGGCTTCTCTGTCGCCGCTTGCGCCAGCAGGTTCCCGGCGGCGGCAGCTACGCCCAGCAACGCCAGCACCCCCAGCCTTGCCAACCCTCTCCACGATTCACTACTTGCTCGATAGGTCATCCGCTTTCCCTCCGTTTGATCGGTTCTTGTCCGGCACCATAGTGGGTACTGACGCCGGTCCTCCGCGGGTTGTTCAGCCGACGATCATCCAGCCGCCGTTGGCGTTGATCACGGTGCCGGTCACATTGATCGATTCGTCTGAGGCAAGATAGACCACCGCCCAGCCAGCGTCGTTGGGCGTCTGGCAGCGCGCCATGGGGGTGCGTTGGATGGCTTCCTGAAGCGCCTCCCCAACCAGTCCCTCTTCTGCAAGCACGCTCAGCTCGTTGTCGCTCATCACCCAACCAGGCAGCACCATGTTGACTCGGATGTGGTCGCGCGTGTAGGCATTGGCGAGGGTCTTCGTCAGGTTGAGCAGCGCGCCTTTGGAGGCAGCGTAGGCGACCAGATTGGGGAAGCCCTGGTAGCTGTGCCCGGAGCCGATGTTCACGATGCTCCCACCGCCCCGCGCCAACAGGTGGGGCGCCGCATGTTTGCACATGAAGAACGGCCCGCGGACGTTGGTGCCCAGGACGCGGTCCCACAACTCCCGCGTGGTGTCGACCAGCGTGGCTCGGGGGAAGATGCCAGCGCAGTTGACCAGGGCGTCGAGCCCGCCGAACTCGCTGACTGCAAGGGCGACGGTCGCGGCGCAGCTCGCCTCTTCGATGACGTCGGTTCGGCTGAACACGGCGGTGCCGCCTGCGTCGCGGATCTGGCTGACAGTCTCGTGGCCGTTCTCTTCGTTCCGGTTGGCGACGACGACTGACGCGCCTTCCTGTGCCAGCAGACACGCAATGCCACGGCCGATTCCCGAGCCAGCCCCGGTGACGATGGCGACCTTTCCCTCAACACGACCTGACATCGACACTCACCTTGCTCATTCACCCCTCGCTTCGCAGTGCGTCTGCACCGCCTCGCGGAGGCTTCTCGCGCCCTCCCGCACGGCCTCCGACGGGAGGCTGGGGTGCACGCTAAGATTGCGAAACCGCGGGGCGGCGGCTTCGGCCTGCGGGCAGCTTCCCGGAACGTACTGCACGTAGTCCGGCAGCGGGTACCCCACAGAGGTGCGCCGCTCCTGCTGCATCCGCTGGTAGACGACCTCCAAGTAGTTGATCTCCGAGTACGTCCCCAGCGCCACCGGCACGCGCACCGGATAGAACCAGTAGTTGGGCGTCGTATCCGGGTAGACGTACGGAAGCTCGATAGCCGCCGCCCCACGCAACTCCGACTCGATGATCGCCGCATGTTCCCGCCGCCGAGCGTTGAACGCGTCGAGCTTGCCCAACTGCGCCAGGGCGACCGCGCCCTGCAGCTCGCTCATGCGGTAGTTGTGCCCAAAGGTGTAATGCCCGCGCGTGCGCAGCCCAGCCAGCGGCTCCGCCCGGGGCGCCTCAAGCCCGTACTGGAACCAGGGCATGCCGCAGTTGGCGTACATCGCCGCCCGTTTGTAGACCTCCGGGTCGTCTGTGGCGACGAGACCGCCTTCGCCGCTGGTGAGGTGCTTGGACTGCTGCATGCTGAAGCAGACTACGTCGCCCAGCGTCCCGGCCTTGCGGGCTTTGTAGTAGCAGTCGTACGCCTGCGCGCAGTCCTCGACGACCTTCAGGTTGTGTCGCCGCGCCACAGCCAATATCTCGTCCATCGGCGCCGGCTGCCCAAAGAGATGCACCACGACAATCGCGCGGGTCTTCGGCGTCACTCGCGCCTCGATCCCTTCCGGGGAGAGGATGAGTGTCCGCGGGTCTGTCTCCGCGAACACGGGAATGCACCCCAACGACACCACCGGCATCGACACAAACAGCGGCGCCGTCGCCGGACAGATCACCTCGTCGCCCGGTTCGAGGCCGAGGCCCGCCAGCGCTGTCTCGTTGGCGCACGTGCCCGACGTCACGCCCAGCACGTAGTCCCGCCCAAGGCGCTGCCCGAATGCCTCCTCAAGACGCGCCACGAAGTTCCCCCTCGTTCCGCGCCAGAGCTCTTGCCTGTCGATCACCTCACCGAGAAACGCCAGTTCCACTTCACCAAAGCACGGGTCCGACATGGAGCACCTCCGCAGGGGTCTGCAAGCTCGTCGTTGTTTGAGGGCAAGAACGCGGCGCCATTCTACTGCGATTGCGGTGCTGGCGCCAGTTCGCGATCAGAGACCGTGCGGCAACGACCCGTCACAGCAGCCCCTCCGTGTTGGGCGCACACTCCTGAGCCGGCATCAACTGCTGCCTGTACAGCAGCGCTTCCGAGAACAGAATGTAGTAGTAGCCGAGGTCGGGGTCGTCCCTAAGCCCCTCCGCCAACGTGCGCTGCGCCTCGGCCAGCTTGCCCTGCTGGAGGTAGAGCGCAGCCAGGTTCGCCTGGGCGACGGCAAGCCTCGGGGCAGCCGTCAGCGCCGCTTGGTGTTCTGCCAGAGCGTCCGTTTCGCGCCCTTGCAGTTGCAGCGCCAACCCCAGCCCGGTATGCGCCTCCGCGGGTGACCAACACCGAGTAGCCGCACTGCCCGGACAATCCCTAAACGCGCGAAGCAACGTTGACGACATCCCCCCCGCGCCGAGCCTCATGAGGCGCTCCGCCCCGACGACGCCGATGACCATCCGCCCGGTATGGAGGCCGATCCCCAGGTCGAGCGGCGTGTCGTCGGCGTCAAGCCGGGAGGGTCCCGCCACCGCCTGCCACGCCTCCAACGCTGCCCGCACCGCTCGCACAGGATGGGCGGCGACTGCCCGCGATTCCTCAAACAGCGCGAACACACCGTCGCCCAGGTAGTCAATCGGGCGCCCCCCGTGCTTGGCGACCACGTCGGCCACTGTGGTGGTGTAGCGGTTCAGCACCCGCGACAGCTCCTCCGGTGGCAGTTGCTCGGACAAGGTGGTGTACCCGCGCAAGTCGCAGAAGAACGCCGTCCCGACTGCCTCGTGCCCGCCCACCCGCAGCCGGGAGAACAGGTGCATGATGCCGGGGACCATCTCGTGCCCGATGAACCGGCCGAGAGTGAACCGCGTCCGGCTGTACTCCTACAGCGCGATGGCGTTGTAGGCAATGACAAGGGACAGCAGCAGGAAGTGCAGCCACCGGTGTTCACCCGATAGCCGCAGCAGCCCGCGGAGCCTTCCTGAGTTGGGGGCGGTGCTGTTTGGCATGCGTTCAGTGCTGCTAACCGTCAGGATCCTGTTCCCGTGCGAACACGCCAGCCCGCGCAGTTCCGGGGTTCTCACCGATTCGCCGTCTGCGCGGCCGTCCCTTCCCTGGCGCTCTCGCCGAACGTCCGCGCTGCTCGCCTTGAGATCTAACGGGGCGGTTCCATGGCACCGATGCCTCACCAAGTTCAGGCGGGAACGTTGGCTGCCGGCGCCAACTACGTTACAGTGGCGCCGTCCGGCAAGTGGCCGGTCCAACGTACCGAGCCCGCCCCCCGGTCGAAGGGAGGTGCTGCTGTATGATCCGTCGTCTGTTCGTTGAGGAGGAGGGACAGACCCTCGTGGAGTACGGGCTGCTGGTGTCCCTGATCGCCCTCGTCGTCATCGCGATCCTGACCGTCCTCGGTCAGAAGGTCCGCAACCTGTTCGTGACCGTCAACTCGAATATCCTCTCGACCACGTGATCCCCCGTGCGTCTTGAGGGTCCTCCGCCGCGTTGCCAGTCTCTGGCACGCGGCGTTTTCTTATGGTTTTTCGCCCCCTCTGCTCCGGTCAGGGCTTCGAGCACCCGCGCGGCGCCACCGTCGGGCTGAAGGCGGCGCCGAAAGCGAAGGCGGACAGGCAGTTGACGTTGTAGGGCGGGCGGGACGCAAGAAAAAGACCCCGCGGCCAGAAATACCGTAGTTTTACGGACAGACAGGTTCTCCACAGTATTGCATAATGGTCGCCCATACCCATGGAGACGAGACAGACTTTGGCTACTGCCTGAGGGAGCACGGAGTAGCGGGAGGACTCCCATGGCTGTGCAGAGGGCTATGGACGTCCTCCCCGCACGCTTTCTCAGGGAGATGGACGACGTTCGCAGTCGGCTCAACGTGTTGCGCCAGACGGGACTGAGTGGCGTCGCGGGTCGGTACCGCGCCAAAGCCCACCTCTCGTGGGGAGAAGCCATGAGGGGCGGCGAGGTCGGATACACGGTGGAGAACGTGTTCCAGTCAGATGAGCCACTCTCAGGAGCAGATCGGGAGGAGGCGTTTGCAGCGTCCGTTGCCCAAGCGACTGCTGACATTCTGGGGCAGAGCAACACTCAGCCGGCGCCGACGAAGACCTCCGAGAAGCCAGCGTGGACTGGACCAATGCCAGAGGGCATGTCGGAGAGCCTGCTGCGACGGCCGCCAGACGCGAGCGAAGAGGGCGCCCCGGGTGCCGTATGCGAACAGCTTCGGGAAGCCCAGAGGAGGCTCGGTACTCCAGACCCCCGGGAGGTCCCCGCGTCCTTACGCGTGCCCTGACCACCAGCACGCGTCGTGAGGGAACATCGTCACATTCCCGCTCAGTGGCCCGACGCCCAGAAGCCGGTAGTGACCGACGCCGGTTCGTGGTTGACAGACAGGGTCGCCAAGTGCCAGTATGCGGTAGTTCAATGGGGTTAAGTGACCCTTCGTTCCCCGGTCTCGTAGCTCCCAAGGCGACGGTCCGTTCACAAGCTGACATGGACCGACTCGCGGGTGATGCACTGCCCCGACCGCCGTTCCGTGGGGGCAGTGCATTCCTGGGCCCGAGAAGACACGCCGGTCACTTCGCCCGCCGCTCCACTAAGGGCCGCATCCGCCGCATGTACGCAAAGTAGTCCTCCAATATCCACCGGTGGTCGAACACGAGTGTAGGCAGGTCGCCTTCGGTGAAGACTTCGGCGCGCTTGGCGTCGTCGCCGCCTTTGGGTTTGCCGCGGGCGCGGGCGATGAAGACGGTGCTGAGGTTGTGCTGGCGCGGGTCGCGGTGGGGGTCGCTGTAGGTGTGGAACTGCCGGATGAGTTCTACCTTCAGCCCGGTCTCTTCCTTTGCTTCGCGGATGGCGGCGGCTTCCAGGGACTCGCCGTAGTCCACGAAGCCGCCGGGGAGCGCCCAGCCTTTGGGGTCGTTCTTCCGCTCGACCAACACGATGCCGTCCTTGACCTCGATGACGAGGTCGACGGTGGGGACCGGGTTGCGGTAGGTGTCGAGTTCCTCGCCGCAGTGCGGACAGCGCTGCTTGCCGGAGGCTTTGGCCATGGGTGATCGCTCCTTCGTGACGACGCTGTACCAAATGCCCTCTTGGGTGCGGTTGACCTGCTCCAGCGCACCGCCCCGGCTAAGGAAGTAGGTCGCCCGTCGCGCCAGCCACTCGGGCATCTTGCTGGCGCGGGCGAGCTGCTTGTTGGTGAACGGCGACGGCGGCAGGGCGGGCAGGAGGTTGAGGTAGTCGGCGCCCGTTCGCAAGTCGAGCTGCTCGACGATGTTGACCAGCACGCGGTCGACCAGGCTGACGCCTCTGCGGCGCCAGCTCCCTTTCCCGTCGTCGACCCGGTGGTCCTCTTCCTCCGTCATGAGCAGGGACAGCGTCAGGTTCGGCCCCGGCAGCACCCCGGCGACGTTGACCAGTTCCTGGAACACGTCCAGCGGGCGCCCGCGCTTGGGCGACCGGCGCCGGCTGAGCACCTCCCCGCCACGCTTCGCCCGCCGCACGACGAATTTGGCAGCGGGGATCGGGTACACAACCTGCACCTCGCCGTGCTGCGACAACGCTTGCAGCTTCTTGCGCAGCCCGTGCAGGTTGGTCGTCTGCACCTCAACGATCCGGTCGGCGCACAGCACGTCCACCCAGTAGCTCCCGACCTTGGCTTCGACCTCGCCACCGGCCTGCGCGAAGTGCCGTTTCAAGGCTTCGTGCAGGTGTGTCTTTGAGCGGAGCATTACGGGCGTGTCCATAGGGCGCGAGCTCCCGTTCCGCTTCACGCTACGGGCACCCGGAGGCTTCCCTTGCGCAAGTAGTAGTCGTACCCAACGCGGACACCGTAGAACGGTCTGAACTGGCCCGCCGCGTTTATCTGGTTGGCGATGTCGATCAGAGACTCGCCGAACCACACGCGGCCTGTCACGGGGTCAATCCCCGCCGCCTGCCCCTTCCGGGCCGACACGTCATGCTGCCGCTGGTACACCTCCCAGAACTGCTGGGCGCGCTCCATATCCACATACGTGTCCGCTGTCGTTGGCGCTGACATGCAAGACCTCCTTGGGACCTACGTAGTGTGGTTTGCCATTCTACTGCATTGTGCTCACGAGGACGACCGGCTCACGCCTGCCTCGCCGTGGCACGCACTCACCCCTCAATCAACTCCACATTCGCCCGCGGCACCGTTACTTCTTCGCCCGAGGTCAGCCGCGCCTGCAGCACGCGGACCCGGGCGCCGGACTCGACCTCCTGCAGTTCGGGCGGCAAGGCGGTGACGGTTGCCAGGCGGCCGAAGTACGGCTCGCGGATCAGCCGCAGCAGCGCGCCCTCCACCAACTGGGTGGTTTGCCCGCGGGCCGCCGCGTCGTCGTCAGCCGGCGCAGCGGCCCGCGGGACGATGACCTCGGGGCGCAGCACGCCGGCGCGGATCTGGGTGGCGCCGCTGATCGACGCGCGCTGCCCCTCCAGCGACCGAAGCAGGTCGAAGGTGCGCGTAGCCATGGGGATCTCGCCGAAGCCCTCAGTGACAATCAGCGTGAACGGCAGGTTCTCGTTACCGGTGATGGCGAGGCCGATCTCGTAACCGAGAAGCTGGGTCAGGTCGGCATCCAGGATGCCGCCGCCGACTACGCCGGCGACGCCGACGCGCGCGGCTGCCGCCAACACGTCGGCCGTGACCAGCCCGCCGCAGACGACAATCTTCCCGGCGTGCACTGCCGACAGGGCGTCACCGCTCACGGTCGCGTCCGCCGAAGCTGCCACGCACGCCAATGCTCCCTGCCGCTCGCCACCGACCCCGAAGATGCCCTGCACGTAGGCCGCGTCCGCGCGCACGACAGCGCCGTCTCCTTCCAAGACCTCCTCGATCTCGCCGTGCAGGTATGCCAGCACTTCCACGGGGCGCGCCGGGTGACGCACGCCCACGTTGCCTGTCACCTCCGAAACGTACTCGAGGACGCCGGACACCGGTGACTCACAGGCAGACGTGAAGAGCCCGAAGAACGACTTGGTGCGCGCGAGCAGCCCCCCGGATGCGACCTGCTCCCCCTCGCGCTTGAGCATCGCCGGCCGGAGTTCCTGCGGCTCCAGCCCGAGCTTCTCCGCCACCCGCACGGTGGTCAACGGCCCCGGCAGCTCCGTGCGCGCCACGACGGTGTCCGGCTCGACGCAGTCGCCCACGGCAACCAACACGTCGCCCTTTAGCGGCAGCCGCCGCGTCTTACGGACGACGGTGCGCTCAGTCACAACCAGTCCGGGAGTGTACGCGGTCGCCATGTCGGTCAGTCCCCCTCTCCCGTGGGCAGTCCCAGCGCGCCCAGCCACTTCGCCGCTTGACGCTGCCGCTCGCTTGGGTCAGTCGCGCGGACCAGGGGCCGCCCGCGGGCATCAAGGAGCAGCCCCACCACCCCGCCGACGACCTCCGTGTCCAGTTCCTTTCCGAAGCCGGCGCCGCAATCGAACCGACGTTCCGGCGTCACCGTCAGTCGCGCCGTTGCCCCCTGCGGCAGGTCGCGCCGCACCAGCTCACCGAACTGCAGTGTGACGGTCTGCTCCGGCGCTCCCGAACGCGCGACGCGTACCTCGGCCACGGTGTCACCGGGCTTCCCCTGTCCGACGGGAGCCAGACACGTGCCCAGGGGAATCAAGCAGTCGCGCTCGAACACCTGCACCGACGCCTCCGGGACGACCTGCGCCAACACGCCGAGCTGCGGCATCATGAAGATGCTGTCGACGGCAAGTTCGGTCACGCCTTCCGGTTGGAAGGCGTCGAGCAACATCAGCGCCGACTGCGCGCGCTGCGGCGCATGGGAAAGCACGCCGCCGCTGCCAATGAGGAGACCGAGGTTCCTCATGCTGACGACGGTCTGCCCCGTGCCTGCCTGCGACAGAGCGTCGCCGATGGTTCGCTCCTGCTGGATGCCCTTCAGCCCAACGGCCAGCGAGCGGTGGTGTTCCAGCGCGAGCCGAAGCGCCTCCCGTGCCAGCGCCTGCTCGACCAGCAGGTCCTGAATGGTCTGCGGAATCGTGGTGGGCCGGATCATCTTGTTGCGCAGGCGGTTGCGCAACTCGTCCCGGTCCAGCGGGAAGGGCAGCCAACGGAGCACGTTGTCGGTGCCGGCCTCCGCGAGGACGTTGCAGATGCTGTAGCTCATCCCCAGGTTGGCGCTGACGGTCCGATGGAACTGGCCGCCGAACATGGTGAACACATCGGTCGTCGCTCCGCCAATGTCCACCGCGAGCACGTCGATGCCACGTTGCTGCGCCACTGTCTGCACCATCATGCCGACGGCTTGCGGCGTCGGCATGATGTCGGCGGACGTCCACCCGGTCAGCTTCGAGTAGCCCGGCGCCTGCTGCATGACGTGTTCGAGGAATAGCTCGTGGATGGCTTCGCGGGCGGGGCCGAGGTTCTCCAGTTCCAGCGTCGGGCGGATGTTGTCTACCACCCGCAGGTCCATGGACTGGGAGAGGATCTTCTCCACCTCCGCGCGCGCATCCCGGTTCCCCGCGTAGACCACCGGCAACCGGTACCCGCTCCCCAGCCTGGGTTTGGGGTCGGCCGCCAGCAGCAGCTCAGCAGTCTCCACCACGTGGGTGATCGTCCCCCCGTCGGTCCCGCCCGAAAGCAGGATCATGTCCGGCCGCATGTGCCGGATGCGCTCGATGCGCTCGTGCTCGCGCCGGCCGTCGTCGACGGCAATCACGTCCATGACGATGGCCCCCGCCCCCAACGCCGCGCGACTGGCGCTCTCGGCCGTCATGGCGCTCACGACGCCGGCCACCGTCATCTGCAACCCGCCGCCGGCGCTGCTGGTGGAGACGTAGAGGTCGGCTCCGTCGCCGGAGTCCTCCCGAAGCACGAGACCGTCCTCCGTCGCGAGGCGGAGTCCGGTGAGGTCCTCGACCTCGCGGACAGCGTTGAGCACGCCGAGGGTCACGTCGTCGAAGGGGGTCTCAACCGTGGTCGGCGCCTCCCCTCGCGCTGCGAGTCGGTACTCGTCGCCCTGCCGCTGGATCAGGATTGCTTTGGTGGTGGTGCTGCCACAGTCGGTGGCAAGGATGGTTGCTGGTTGCATCTGGTGTCTCTGTCGAGCGGCGAGCGCATCGGTCCGCGCGAAAGAGACTCATTCGCCACGCGTGCCCCGTTCTCATCCTTGACGCGGCGGCTCGCGCTTGGGGAGTGAGCACAACGGGACCCAAACAGTGTCACATTCTTGACAGGGCGCCAAGCGTACTCTATCATCCTACGTGGCGCGATAGACCAAGTTCCCGGAACCGGTCTGTCGCTGGAGGAGATCCAGCGCATGCCAAAAACCGAAGCCCCGAAGCTCAATGTCCTGTTGGTAGACGACGACGCCGACATGCTGTCGATGCTCAGCAAGCTGCTTTCGCGCAGAGGTTATGCCGTCGAGACCGCCAGCAGCGCCACAACCGCCCTGGCGAAGCTGAAGAAGTCCAGCTTCGAGGTAGTCATCTCGGATGTGCGGATGCCGAAGATGGACGGAGTCGCGCTACTGGAAAAGGTCAAGGAGCGCACCCCGCGCACAGCAGTCGTCCTGCTGACCGGGTACGGCACCATCGAGACTGCCGTGAACGCAATGAAGAAGGGCGCCTACGACTACATCACCAAGCCGCCCAACCCCGACGAGATCCTGCTGATGCTGGAAAAGCTCAGGGAAGCGCAGCGCCTCATGGACGTCAACGAGGCGCTCGCCCGAGAGCTGACCGGCAGCGTTGATGACGACGGCATCGTTGGCGAGCACCCCACCATGCAGGAGCTGAACAAGCTCATTGAGCGGGTTGCCCGGGCGGACAGCACCGTCCTTATCCGCGGCGAGAGCGGCACCGGTAAGGAGCTCGTGGCGCGCTCGATTCACCTGCACAGCCCCCGCGCGCGCTTCCCCTTCATTGTGGTGAACTGCGCCGCAATGTCGTCCGAGCTGCTGGAGAACGAGCTGTTCGGCCACGAGCGCGGCGCCTACACCGATGCCCGCGAGCGCCGGCTGGGCAAGTTCGAGGTGGCGCACCGCGGCACCATCTTCCTCGACGAGATCGGCGCCATGAGCACGGGGCTGCAGCAGAGTCTGCTGCGGGTACTCCAGGAGAAGAGCTTCGAGCGCGTCGGCGGCACTATGACCGTAGAGGTGGACGTGCGCGTCGTCGCCGCCACCAACGCCGACATGGAGGAACTGGTCAAGCTCCGGCAGTTCCGCGATGACCTGTACTACCGCCTCAACGTGGTGCGGATCGACGCGCCGCCGCTTCGCCACCGGCTCAGCGACGTGCCGGCGCTGGCGACGCACTTCCTCGGGAAGTACGTCCGCAAGTGCGGGCGACCCGTCGAGGGCATCGACGCCGCGGCAGTCGCGCTGCTGCAGCAGTACCAGTGGCCCGGCAATGTGCGCGAGTTGGAGAACGCCATCGAGCGGGCCCTGGTCCTCGGCGAATCCAGACGGCTGATGCCCGACGAACTCCCAGCGGAGGTGCGCGGCATCTCGTCTCTGACCATGCCTTCGGGCGCCGCCGGGCAGGGGCTCACAGACTCGGTGGACCGCTATGAGCGCGAACTGCTACTGCGCGCCCTGGTAGAGGAGGACTGGAACCAGAGCCGCGCCGCAGAGACGCTCCAGATCAACAGGACCACTCTCATCGGCAAGATGAAGAAGCACCAGATCACCTCGCAGCCGGGCCAGGTGTAGCGCGCCGAACAAGTGGCTTGAGCGGCCGCCGAGAGAGGAGAGCAACACTTTGCCGTTCACGTATACCCGCGAAGGTTGGGAACACACCGAAGTCCCGGTGCGACTTCGGCTCCGTCTGGGAGAATACCCTCTGTCCTACGTCTGCTGCACGCCTGCCGGGGAAGTTCCGCGAACTTCCACTTCGGTGTGTTCCCAACCTTCGCGGGTATATCAGGTGTCAGGTGTCGGGTGTCACGTGTCATGGGGCGTGTGTCAGGCGTCAGGTGTCGGATCGGCCTGGGCGGGCGAGGTTCCTGACGGCTTCGTGGTACCAGTCGTAGTGCTCTACGGGTACGTCGGGGCCGATGGAGTGCGTGCCGATGACTACGCCGCCGTCCCGGCCTGCTTCCTTGATTCGCTCCGTGGCGGCGACGATCTCTTCTTTGGTGCCCTTGGGCAGCACCCGGGCGTTGCACATGCCGCCGAGGAAGGAAAGGCGTCGGCCGTACCTCTCTTTGAGTACGACCAGGTCCATTCCGGCCTTCGGCTCGACGGGGTTGACGCCGTCAACGCCGGCGTCGAGGACCATGTCCAGCAGGGGTGTCAGGTTACCGTCGCAATGCAGGATCACCTTCGCGGCGCCGGCCTGCTTGAGTGACTGGACGAGGTCGCGGTAGGCTGGCAGGAAGAGCGTCTCGAACTGCCGCGGCGACATCATCGGGCCGTTGTTGTTGCACATGTCGTCGTAGATCCAGACGCCGGTGTCGTAGAGGTCGGCTCGGCGGAGGGACTCCAGCGCGATCACTTTGAGATGCTCTGCCATCCGCTCGATCTGCGCTCTGGCGAATGCCGGGTCGCCTGCGATGTCCGTTAGGAAGTCCTCCTGACCGCGGACGAACGCCGTCCGCAGGTAGGGGCCGCCGATCTTGCAGAAGACGCAGCGATTCTCCTGCTGAGCCGCCACCTGACTCACGAATGCCCCGTAGCGAGAGTCGTCCAGCGGGTCCTCGAAGGAGGTGGCGTCGAACTCCTGGCGCGAGTGGAGGGCGCTGTCCAACTCGTCGGCGAAGAAGGCGTCCTTCTTCCGCCGCAGTAGGCGGCCCCAGCCATCCCGCTCGATGACTTCCGTGCCGCGGTCTTCGAGGACACCTGCGCGGGAGGGGAATGCTGCCTCATTGGCCACGCAGATGGCGACGTCGATCCCGTAGTAGTCGGTGAGCTCCTGATCTCCTGCTTCGGGATGGGCGTGTCGCCACGCCCGGGCGAACTCACTCCAGAAGCCATCGAACAGGGGCAGTCGGTCGGGCGGTTGGTGGTTCAGCGCGGCCATCACGCGTTGTTTCGGGGTCATCAGTTCCCTCCGGCGTCGCCCCGGACGGCTCACAATCCCTTGCGGCCGGTTGCCTTCTCCTCCGCCAGCGAGGCGGCGATCTGCTCCTGGGCCTCGGTCAGGATGTCGTTGATGTCTTCGGTGCGATAAGTGCGTTCTTCAAACGAACGCTTCTCGAGGGTCGTCAGGAACCGTTCGAAGTCGGCGAAGTAGGAGCCGTAGATGTGGAAGGAGTCGGCGACGTGGGTGTACTGACCGGGGCGGATACTGCGGCCCAGCCGCTCTGAGACCCGCTGCGCGACGACCCGCTGCAAATCGGTGAAGCCGTACATGTTCATGAAGGCGGCTTTGAACGCGTCGTTGCTGCGCATGTGGATGTTCATCACCAAGACGTCGTCGAAGATGCGGAACCACATTCGCTGCAGGCAGGCCGGGTCGCCGATGCCGGCATCTTCCCACGGCTTCCAGGTGATGGCCTGCGCGCGGCGGGTGTGGGGCGCCTCCGCCAAGGCAGCCACAACGTAGTCGATCTGGTCGATGGCTTTGCCAAGACCCGGGACTGCATACTCGAACAGCCGCTCGTGATACGTGTACTCCCACTTCCCGGCTGCCGGGTCGATCCAGTGATCATGGATACCGTCGACCACTTCCTGGCGGTACGTCTCCAACTCGGCCAGGCCGCAAGGCATCGCCTTGTGGATGCGCGGCTCGGCGAAGGGGTCGCGGACCACGATGATCGCCAACGCATCCCGGCTCGGCGGATCGCCTTCTTGGTCGTACTGGGTCTCGATGGGCGCGCCGCGCTGCCAAGTCTCCAGCACCGCTCGTTCCCACCCCTCAGGCAGGTTCTCCGCCTCGATGTGCACAACCGGAAGCGTCAAGTCCATGGTCGGGTCCTTTCGGGTGGAAGGCGAATGGGAGACTGAGCAAAGGCACGAAATGTGCGGTCAATAGCACCTGAGAGTTGAGCGTTGGCCGTTCTGCGTTGGGAGTTCGATGTTCGCTGTTCGCCGTGCGGCACAGGACGCCAAACACCCACCCCTCTTCACCGCGCCTTCCCTCGCTGCCCCTTGTATGCCGAGACAGCGTAGGTGTCGAGATCAAGCGAATCGACCTCGCCGCGTTCGAAGCGGAACGACCCGTGGCAGGCGACCATGGCGGCGTTGTCGGTGCAGTACTTGAAGGGCGGGAGGCGGAAGCCGACCGAGTGCTGGCGGCACGCCTCGGTCAGGCGCTCGCGCAGGCGCGAATTGGCGGCGACACCGCCGGCGGCAACGAGAGTGGTGACGCCCAGGTCGTGGCAGGCTCTGAGCGGTGTCTCCACCAGCACGTCGACAACGGCGTCCTGGAAGCTGGCGGCGAGATCCTCGACGGGAGGCAGGTCGCCATTGCGCTCGTACCCCTCGACGCAGCGCAGCACCGCCGTCTTCAGACCTGAGAAGCTGAAGTCGTGAGTGCCCTCGAAGTAGGACCGCGGGAACGGCACGGCGGCCGGGTCGCCCTGTTTGGCGGCCTTGTCGATGGCAGGCCCGCCGGGGTACCCCAGGTCCAGCAGCCGCGCGACTTTGTCGAATGCCTCCCCCGCTGCGTCGTCGCGCGTGCTGCCGATCAACTCCCAGTCGCCATGGTCCCGTGCCATCACGAGTGAGGTGTGCCCACCGGAGACGACCAAGCAAACGAAGGGAAACGGCGGCGGCTCCGGCTCCAGGAAGTTGGCGTACACGTGGCTCTTGAGGTGGTCGACGCCGATGAGCGGCTTGTCCCAGGCGGCGGCCAGCGCCTTGGCGCTGGCGACGCCGACGAGCAGTGAGCCGATCAGCCCGGGGCCGTTGCTGACCGCCACGGCGTCGATGGCGGAAAAGGGCAACCCCGCCAGCGCGAACGTCTCCTGGATTGCCGGGTTGATAAGCTCCAGATGCCGGCGCGAAGCCACCTCCGGCACCACGCCGCCGAACCGGGCGTGCAGGTCGATCTGTGAGCAGACCACCTCCGCCAGGACCTGCGTCCGATCTTGGACCAACGCGACGCCGGTTTCGTCGCACGAAGTCTCAATGCCGAGGACGATCACGGGGGTAGGTTGCTCCTTTGGGTGTCATGTGTCATGTGTCACGTATGGGCGCGGCGGACCCTCTGCGCAGTGCCCACCGGCGACTGCGCACTGGTCACTCCTCACCACTCACCACTGCCCGCCGGTTGCATGCCGGCACGCACTTGCTCGATGGCAGCGTGCACTTCCGGCGCGCGGAGGTCGTGCACCCACATGATGACGGCGTCTTCCACCGGGTCTTGGTAGTACTTCCTGCGCAAGGCGATGTCGACGAAGCCGAGGCTCTCGTACAACTTGCGCGCAGCCCAGTTGCTGTCGCGCACCTCCAGGGTCAGCCGGACCACGCCCCGGGAGAGCCCATGGTCGATCAAATCGAGCAGGAGGTGCTTGGCGAGACCGCGGCCGCGGCATCCTGGGTCGACGCCCAGAGTCGTGATGTGCGCCTCGTCCTGGATGACCCTGGCGCCGAGATAGCCTACGAGACGCCCCTCGTCGATCGTGACCGTGTAATAGGAGGTGGCAACGTCGGCCAGCTCGCGCCGGAATGCCGAAAGCGGCCACGGATTCGGAAAGCACTGCCTCTCCAACTCTACGACTGCCGGGAGATCTGCGGTTGTCAGGGGACGGAGGTGCATGGAAGGGGACTGGGTGATTGGGAAACTGGTGACTGGCCACCGGCTTCCGGCTACCGCCGGCCTACTCGCTCTTGGGTGCGCGCTCGCCTACCACCCGATAGGTCTTCATCGGCTCGCTCTTGCCCTTCACGGCAACGGGCTCGCGGGCGACGGTGTGGAAGAGCGACCAGACGTGCTCGAAGACGCTCTCGCTGACGATCACTTCCTGGGGGAAGGCCAGGGCGCACAACCGGGAACAGGTGTTCACCGGGTCGCCGATCACGGAGTACTGCATGATGTCGGCCGAGCCGATGTTCCCGTGCAAGACAGTGCCGCGACTGAGACCGATGCCGACCTCGAAGGTGGGCCGACCCTCCTGCTGCCAGCGGGTGCGCAAACCGTCCAGCGCCTCCAGCATGTGCAGGGCGCAGCGCACGGCCTTCACCGACTGCCCGTCGTCGGGCACCGGGCTGCCGAACACGGCAAGGACGGCGTCGCCCACGAACTTGTCGACGATCCCGCCGTGACTGCGGATGACCTCGCACATCGCGGTGAAGTACTCGTTCAGCAATGCCGTCAACTGGCGCGGGCCGAGTCTCTCTGTCAGGGCGGTGAACTCGCGGATGTCGGCCTGCAGGATGGTCGCCTCGCGGATCTCGCCTCCCAGCTCGAGGTCCAGCCGGCCGCCGAGGAGATGCTGCAACGGGACGTCCGGCACAAAGCTCTGGAGCTGCTCTCTTAGCTGGGTTTCGTGGGCGAGGCGGGCCGTCAGCCGAATGCAGTTGACCCGCAGGGCCGCCACGCCGGCGAGGACAGACACGAACTCGAGGTCGCCTTCCGTGAACGCGTCGGCTACCGACTGAGTGTCCAGCAGAATGAGCCCCAGCACGGCTTCGTCGGCAATGAGCGGGACACACAGCGCGGAGCGGATGCCGAACTCGGCCAGGCTGGCCGTGCCGTCGCGCAGCGACGCATCGTCCGCCGCGTCGGAAGTGAGAATCGCCCGGCGCTGCTTCACCGCTCTGTGGACGAGGGTGCGGCTGATCTCCACGGGGCCGCTGCCTTCCGGCAAAGAGCCCCGCCGCCGCACCGCGCGAGGCGCCAGCTTGCCGGTCGCCTCGTTCTCCAGTAGCAGGTACCCCCGTTCTGCCTTCACGTTGGCGAACAACTGGTCCATGACCCGCTCCAGGATTGCCTCCAGCGGGTTGGCCGAGGTCACCGGGGCTGCGAGGGCGAACAAGGCTGCCAGCCGCTCGGGCGTCCAGGTGTCTGCAGGGCCGGTGGTCTCGGCGCCGAGATTGCTCGCGTCCTCAGCCCCGAAAGCTCGCTCCACGACTGTCTGCGGCCGGCCGGTCGCTTCCACCTCACGGAGGTCGTGATGCGCCTCCATGAGCGATTCGTCGGCCGGGTTGAGTTCGACCCGCACCGTCGAACTCCCCAAAGCGATCTCGGCACCCTCCGGGAGTGCTACAGCGGAGGTGACCGGCCGACCGTTGAGGAGGGTGCCGTTGTGGCTGCCGGCGTCCTCGATGGTCCAGCCGCTGTCTGTCTCCCGAAGGAGGGCGTGGAGCCGGGAGACGTGGGAATCACCGTGAAGGCAGACAGTGCAGTTCCGGCGCCGGCCCAGACTGACCTCTCGCTGTGACGCGGTGAACGCTTGTCCGGCCTCCGGGCCGTCGGTGACTGTCAATCTCATGGGGTTCCATTATGCCCGAGGAGGGTGGGGCAGGGGAAGCACCGGGGCTCCAGGATCGGTGGGGAACGCAACCCGGGGACGACGGGAGATTCAGACGGCGGCCAGCGCAGAACCGATCAACGTCCCGAGAAGGCCGATGACTGCCGAGGTGCCGATGAGCGGGCCGAACTGCGCCGGCGAGAGACCCAGGATGCACAATGCGGAAGCCGAGAGGGCGCCCGAAAACCCGACGACTCCCAGCAGCTTCCCGGTCCAATCCGGCTCATAGCCTCGGGTGGCGAGCAGTCGCGGCATGATCAGGCCCACCACGAAGCAGAGCACGTGGATGCCGACTGACATAGTTGTGACCAGCGTCTTCCAGTTTTCGGCATCGGGGGCGGACACCGCCCCGGCGACGGACCCCAGCAGCGCCCCCAGGATGCCCGCGCTCACGGCGCTGAAGACCATGGCGAGGAGATCCTGAGTGAGGCTGCCGGTCTCCTCCGACTCGGCCGCTCGGCTGGAGAGCTCCACCAAGACCTGGTCGTCCTCCAGCAGGGCCGTGGCACCGGCGCGCTCTGCAGAGGGCGGCTCCGGGGACTCACCCGGGACCGCCGTCGCTCGGGACTGCGTGGTGAGGACGGCAAATGGCGAGCGGTGCGCCTCCAGGTGTTCCGCCATCTCCAGCGCGGACTGGTAGCGGTCGTCCGGGTCCTTCCTGAGGGCCTTCGCGATGATGTCCGTCAGATAGCGAGGGAGTTTGACGTTGATCATCGGGTCGTCGGTCACGATCCGGTGCGTCACCTCCGTCATGCCGTCCCCATGAAACGGTCGCCGGCGGGTGGCCAATTCGTAGAGGATCACCCCGGTGGAGAAGATGTCCGACCGGCCGTCGAGGTCCCACCCGCGTACCTGCTCCGGACTCATGTATGCCGGGGTGCCCAGGGTCGCCCCGGTGGCAGTCAGGGTGACGTCTTCGAGGCTCTTCGCCACCCCGAAGTCGGCGAGGGTGATCTCCGCGCGTCCCTCGCGCAGGATGACGTTGTCCGGCTTCACATCGCGGTGGATGACGCCACATTCGTGCGCGGCGTGGAGCGCCCGGCAGACCTGAACGACGATGCGCTCCGCCTGGTCCAGCGGCAGCGGACCGCCCAACTCCAGCTCTTCGCGCAGGCTCCGGCCCGAGAGCAGCTCCATGGCGATGTAGGGCTTCCCGTCGCCCGTCTCCCCCACGGCGAACACCTTGACCACGTTCGGGTGATCGATCCGCTTGAGCACCTCCGCTTCGCGCCGGAACCGTTCCAGCAGCACCCTTCGGCTGGAAGGCGAGGTTCCCTCTGGAAGGTTCATGACCTTGAGCGCCACTCGCTCACTGGTGTCCGGATCGACACCCTCGAAGACCCGGCCCATGGCGCCTCTGCCCAGTTCCTGCACCACACGGTACTTGCCGATCTTCGTCTCTGCCATGGGGCTGGCTGTTGCCTTGCGAATGGATACGCTCCCAATTCTAACAGATCGACAAGGGCACCGAACGCGGGCACCTCGTCACCCGTCGGCGGCGACTCCGGGGTCCGGCCCTGCGGCTGGCGCTCGCCCGCGGAGCGCGGCGATCCCGGTCCACACGAAGGCTGTCCCCAACACTGCAATCAGCGCGCCGCACACCAGGATCATCCCTTGGTACACGCCCGGCGACAGGAAGCTCCTGCCGGTCACCAGGATCACGCCGACCAAGCTGTACCACGCCAAGTCAGAAGCCCCATGGCCGAGGTAGAAACTGAGGTACTCGCCCGCCGTCTTCGGCGCGAACTGCGCCAACTGCCCGGCGCCAACCGTCGCCCACCAGCCCAGGAAGTACGGGTTCGCCGCGCAGACGGCTGCCCCCGCGACCATGACCTTCGCCCAGTGCATGGGTGCCACCGAGTGGGACTCCAGCGCCAGCGCCACGCCCGTGGCACCACGAACCATGTCGACTCCCATGTAGATCAGTGCGGCCCCACCGATCAGCCCAATCACGCCCCGGACCGCCGGCCGCGCAATGATCGCCCGCAAGCCCAAAAGCAGCAACACCACGGTCACCAACTCCAGCACTGCATGTCCCGCGCAGATCAACGGCACCGCCACGAACCCCTGCGCGGCAACCTGACCGACAGTAAGGGCCAGCATCGGCCCCGGCATCATGGCGCCGGAAAAGCCGGTGAGGAAGGCAGTGAGGGCTATGCGCAGTAGTCGCATCTCTGCTTCTACATGTCGGCGTCGGCCGCCAGAGGTCTTGGGGAGGCAGACGGCGCCTCCTTAGGCTCGGCGCGCTCCTGCACTTCGGGCGGAGTACGGGTGTCCCCCTGGTCGGCCGCCGCGGCTGCGTCGCCTTCGTTCAGCTTGAACTTCAGGATCTCCAGCAAACCCAGGGTCACCGAGAGGATCACCGGACCCAACAGCAACCCCAGGGGTCCCATGAGCAGCAGCCCGCCCAACACGCTGAAGAACACGACCAGCGTGTGTAGCTGCGCGCGGGTGCCGATGACGACCGGGCGGAGGAGGTTGTCCACCAGCCCGACAACCAGCGCGCCGATCAGCGTCAGCCCGATCGCCTTCCAGTACAGCCCCTGGACGAGCAACCAGAGGGCCGTGGGGATCCAGACGGCCGGGGCGCCCAGCAGCGGCACGAAGCACAGCGCCGTCGTGACCGTGCCCCAGAGCAATGGCGACGGCAGCCCGAGCGCCCAGAACCCCAGTCCACCCAATGTCCCCTGGGTGACGGCCACGAGGGTGGCGCCGTAGACGGTTGCGTGGAGCGCGTCCTGCGCCCGCTGGAGCACCGCCTGGGTCTGCTCATCCTTGAGCGGGATGAAGTCGTGTACCGCAGGCAGCAGCTTCGGCCCGTCCCGCAGCAGGAAGAACACCGTCACCAACGCCAGCCCCAACTGCATGGCGAACCAGAGCGCGTTCCTGACCACCTCCATGCTGCGCTTCGCCAGCAGCGAACCGGCCTGCCCGAGCGTCTTGCTGACCGCCGCGGTGAGGTTCAGCTCCGAGAGGTCCACCCGGCGTTCCAACCACCGGCGCACCGTTTGGATGGCGGGAATCCGCGTCGGGTCCGCCCACCGGGGCAATTCCCCCTGACGCGCCGACCATTCCACGTCCCGCGCCAGAGTGGTCGCGTCCTCAGCGACGCTGAGCACGAGGAACGACGCAGGCACCAAGACCACTGCCACCACGAGGAAGCACGACATCCCTGCTGCCACGGACGGGTGACGGACCACCCGGCAAACCACGCTGTGGACCGGGTAGGCGATGACGGTCAACACCACCGCCCAGCCCACGAGCTTGACGAAGGGCAGCACCAGTGCGAGGCAGAGCCCCAGCGCCAGCGCCAGGACGGCCATGAACACGTAGGTGCGGAAGCGTTCGGGGTTCATCTCGGGTCTTAGCCGCTCGGAGGACTCGGGGCCGCCGGTCTCGGGCTCGCAAACGCCCAGTCACGCCAAGTGTAACCGAAGTCAGAAGCGACTGCGTAGAGAACGGTTTGCCGGTGCCGCAGGTTCCGCCGGTGTCGTCGCAGAATACAGGAGACGGTGATTCCTGTGATGACAGCCTCTGTGTTCCGACGCGTTCTACCGTTGCTCCTGTTGGCCAACCTGGGTGCAGCCAAGGCGGAGATCATGCCTGAGTTCCGTGAGCCGCGCGACCTCAGGCTCACGCTCATGCCGTCAACCGGCTTCTATGCGCCGGACCGGCCCCGGCTGCTCGTGCTGGTACACGGTCTGGACGCCCGCAGCGACACCGACTAC
>Ga0210024_1000283_pt1 | contig 45237 bp, 40 predicted proteins | sample CryGeymeta201525_FD_183988 | JGI IMG/M metagenome (GOLD analysis project Ga0210024, IMG submission 183988) | Groundwater microbial communities from Crystal Geyser aquifers in Utah, USA - Crystal Geyser metaG 2015-25 (SPAdes) (version 2) | ecosystem: Environmental > Aquatic > Deep subsurface >...
TTGACACGGTGGACGCCGCGCACGAAGCCGGCGACCTGCTACAGGCTGGGCTCGATGTGCTCCGCTTTAGCAGTCTGGCTGACGTGATTCGATCGGCATCCTTTGCGGTGCAAGGGCCGGTGCTATTCAAGAGCTGCGGCTGGGCCGGTTGGGACCTGGCCGCTGCCAGAACGGCGCTGGCTGTGGCACCCTGACTTACAGGGGTAACCGATGACAAAGGATATTCGCTGAAAACAGCGCCTTCAAAATCCCAGTTTACGTTCGTCCTGGCGATGGCACTTGGGGAATGATCACATCCCCCCTATCTAACATTTGTCGCACTTCACTGAAAGTGTCATACATTGGAGCAATAGTTTCAAAATGGAACAATCCAGACTTCCATTTCAGGCTGACGCGGGCGACATAATGGCAAAATTCATGGCATGTAACTTGCACACTAGATTGCGTACTTAAACCGAACCTCAAAGCCCGGCCTTAATTGGCGTGGGTTTTTATTTTTCAGAATGTGAGCATTTCATGACACGCCACCATCCTAGCCTTCTCGCGCTGACCATCGCCGCAACCTTGTTTGCCACAACCGCTGCCAGCGCAGCTGAGCCACCCGAACCGGTTCACTTGGGCGCGTTCGAGCGTGCCGCAGCCAAACGTGCCACTGAAATGTTGGATCGGGCCGTGGCAACCCTGGAAAAAGAAGGTCCCGAAAAAGCTTTCGCGGCGTTCAACGATCCCAAAGGGCCTTTCATTAATGGCGCTTACTACGTTTTTGTGGTCGGCATGGACGGTTTCATGCACGCCGATGGTGGCGCGCCGACCAGTCTGGCCGGCAAAAGCGCCCTGGGTCTGCGCGACGCCGCCGGCAAGCCCATCATTGCAGACTTGCTGTTCCAGGCCAAAGACAAGCCCACGGGCACCATTGATTACCGCTGGCTGAACCGGGTCAGCCATCGCCTGGAACTCAAGGTGAGCCTATACCGCAAAGTGGGTGATTATGTCGTTTGCGTGGGCTACTACACGCCGCGCGCTTCAAAGGAAGAAGCGCAAGACTTGCTCGACAAGGCCGTGACATTCCTAAAAACTTCGGGTGGCAATACCGCTTTCACGGCATTCAACAATCCGCAGGGTGGCTTCATGCACAACGACCAGTATGTCTTTGCCATCGGCATCGACGATGGCAAGTACCGAGCCTATGGCGCATCGCCACAACTCACCGGCATGGATGGACGCGGTTTGCTCGACGCCACAGGCAAACCCGTGGTCGAGGAAATCATCAAGGTGGCCAAAGAGAAAAACAGTGGCATCGTCGAGTACATGTGGCGCAATCCAGCGACCAACGCGGTGGAACAAAAGAGCTCACTCATCCAGCGGGTTGACGACATGGTTCTGGGCGTGGGCTACTACACCAAGTAGGGTCAAACAGGAATTTCATTCGCGTTCAAGGGGCCACGTTCTCCTTGGCACTTGCAACACTTGCAAGTTGACCACCCAATAACTGCGGGTATTGATTCAGTAGGTGTTCGTGCAGCTTTTGCACGGCGCTGTCCTCAATGGTGCGCGGGTGTTGCAACTCTACCGGTAAGTCCAGAATTACCTTTGACGGCTGGCCCGAGAGGAACAATATCCGGTCGGCCAGGCTGATGGCTTCGCGCAGGCTGTGGGTGACAAACAGCACGGTGGGGCGGGTGCGCTGCCACAGGTCTTGCAGCAGCAACCTGAGCTGATGGGCGGTGGGCGCATCGAGCGACTGAAACGGCTCATCCATGAGCAGCAAATCGGGTTCGACGATGAAGGCACGCAGCAAGGCTACCCGGCGCTGCATGCCGCCCGACAACTGTCCGGGGAACAAATCACCGCAGCCCGGTAAACCCACCAAAGCCAGCAAATCCGGCAGCGGGGTGCGCTGTTTGAGTTGCACTTCGGGCGTGATAACCATTTCAAGGTTTTGCCGCACGCTCAACCACGGCATCAAGCGTGGTTCCTGGAACATGAAGCTGATTCTGGGTTGGCCTTGCCGCTGCGGCCCGAGGCTGCAGTCAATGCTGCCTTGCATCTCCTGGTCGAGCCCGGCAATCAGATTGAGCAAGCTGGTTTTACCGGCACCGGACGGGCCAACGATGGCGACAAACTCGCCAGCTTGCGCCGAAAAGCTCAGGTTTTCAATGGCACAGCAGCCATTGGCATAGGTTTTCTTGCGGACATCGACCGACAGGAAAGTCATGTGCGCCACCGGTTCAAGTACGACTCCAACGGGCGCAACAACAGCGCCTCAACAATGAAAATGACCATCACAAAGGCCAGCGTGTAAGCCAGGATGCCCTTGATGTCAAAGAAGTGGAAAAAATTACCAATCTGGAAACCAACGCCATTGCTGCGCCCCAGGAGCTCAACCACCAGCACGATTTTCCAGATGATGGACAAGCCGTTGCGGGCCGAGCCAAACAGGTAAGGCAGCAACTGCGGCAAGTACACCTTGAAAAACGTATCGCGGCGCGACAAGCGATACACCCGGGCCACCTGCAACAGGTTTTTGTCCACCGCACGCGCACCTTCGCGCAAGCTGATGGCCACCATCGGAATTTTGTTCACCGTAACGGCAATCACGGCCGCGGTCTCGGACAGGCCGAACCAGATGTAGCACAGGATGATGGTGACCAGGGCGGGAATGTTCAAGGCAAGAATCAGGAATGAATCAAGCACCCGGTCCCAAGGTCTGGAGCTGCCCATCAAGATGCCCAGGCCGGTGCCAACCAGCATCGCGACCACAAAGCTGATCGCCACCCGGCCCAGGGTCATACCCAAATGAAACAGCAAATCGCCGCCAAAGAGCTCCTGCCACAAACCGACAAGTACCTCCGTGGGGGGTGGCAGGGTTCTACTCTGAAGCGCGACCGCCAATACTTGCCAGAAGACCACCAGCACCAAGGGCGGCACGATGCGCGCCCACCGACCCTGCGCGAAAGTTTTGCCAGATTTCAACGCGCTTTGCATGCCGGAAGCGCAAAACCAGGCCAGAAAGTGCCAGGGGTCAGCGCCTTGGACTTGCCGACCAGCTTTTCACCGCCGGTCTCAGCCAACACCTTGAACGTGGCCGCCACGGCAGCCAGACTATCCGGCTCGGCGCAGACCGGAATGCCCGAGCGAAAGTTATCGCGCAATGAGGTAAAGACGGCATCGTTTTCGGCACGCATTCTGGGCCTGAGCAGTTCCCATTGGGATTCGGAGTTGGCGAGATTCGCTTTGGCCTCATACGAAGCCGCCAAAAAGTCCTTGACCAGACCGCTATGGGCGGCGGCCCAGTCTTCCCGGAATACCCAGCCCAGCAAGGGAATCTGGGTTTCGATGCCCAGCCCCTTGAGAATTTCCTGCACCGTGATCAGCGGCCGCATGCCCGATGCCTGTAGTCGTGCCGCATAGTTCCAGTGGTTGAGCGCGGCATCCACCTGACCACGCAAAGCCAGTTCATTCAACAAGGGCGGCGCGGCATAGGTCGGCTCGGTGAACTGGGTCAGATCGACACCCAGCTTGCGTTGCGCATAGGCGCGCAGCAGCAGCCAGGTTTTGTCTGAGGGGCCACCGGCAACGCCCATCTTTTTACCCTTCAAATCGGCCAGTTGCTTGATGCCGCTCTCGGGCTTGACCATCACCGAACCCACGGTGTTGGAATAAGGCGCAAACGAATACAAATTGGACTCGGCGCGCTGACGGCTGACCCATATCCAGTCGGTGACGATGACGTCAACCGCATTGCCTTGCAGGGCGATCACCGAGGCGTCGCCAGAAGCCAGCGGCACAATCTTCAGATCAATGCCACGTTTTTTTGCCAGTTCCAGATTCTGGATCACGGCCAGCTCCCAGTTGACAGTGCCGAATTCGAGCACGCCCACGCGCAACTCCTGCAAGGGTTTTTCACTGGCGCTCTGGCCCATCAGCGGCAGCAACAAGAGCAGTGAAATCAAAAATCTGAAAATGGGAAAGGTGGACATCATGTCGCTCCGAAAAAAATGGGTGAACAGGTTCAGGCCGACTTGATCAAGCCGCGTTGCGGGTCGTAGCCATAGGCGGCAATGACGTAGAACACAAATGCGCTCGCCGCCACCACGACCAGCGAGGTGGCCTCGATCTGGCCGTACAAGCTAAAACGCAGCGCCTCGACCGCGTGGGTAAACGGGTTGAAGCGGGTCAGCACATAAATCCATTGCGCGCCCGACTCCTGCATTTTCCACAGCGGGTACAAGGCTGTGGACAGGAAAAACATCGGGAAAATCACAAAATTCATGGTGCCGGCAAAATTTTCGAGTTGCTTGATATAAACCGACAGCATCAGGCCGAAGGCGGCCAGCATCAAGGCGCTCAGCGCCAGAATGGGCAGCGCCATGGCAATTTGTCCGATGCTCAGGTCGATGCCAAACAACACCGCCAAAGTAAAGAAGGCCAACGCCTGCAAGACCGACAAAAAAGTGGTGCCGAGCAGCTTGCACACAAGCAAATAAGCGCGCGGCAGCGGTGCCGTCAACAGCAGCCGCATGACACCCATTTCGCGGTCATAAACCATGGCCAACGACGATTGCATGCCGTTGAACAGGCAAACCATCATGGCCAGCCCGGGCACCATATAAACCCTGTATTCCACATAGGTCTCGTAGGGCGGCAGGATGGCCACACCAAAGACATTTTGGAAACCCGCCGCAAACACAATCAGCCACAAAGCCGGGCGCACCAGCGATGAAATGAGTCGCCCCGGCTGGCGCAGGAACTTGCTGATTTCGCGCCCGGCAATGGCGCGCAAGGCGAGTAAAGCGTGGGCAGTCTTCATTTCTTGGCGCCGCTACTGTCGCTCAATTTGCAGGGCGATTCTTTTTCGTCGGCGCCCAGCGTGTCAAGGTTGTTGCTGGGGTGCAAAAACCCGTCAAGCGGCGCGACCCCGGCAATGCCGCCGCCAAAACCGCCGCTGGCCAGAAAGATGGGTTGGCGCAATTGCTGGTCCCAGCGCCGAAAGGACAGCCGGGCACCCTTGAAGCCGTCCAACACCAGATCGGCACTGCGCAAGGCGTTGCGGTGACTGCGCATATCTGGCAGTTTGATGGCGACATCGATGATCGCCTTGGTGGCCATCCAGGCCGCCCAGTCGGCACCCGCCATCGGCCGGTTTGCGGCCTTTTTGAAACGCCGCGTCAACTGCGGCGCACCATTGCGCTCCCAGGAGGTGTGCCAGGCCTCAGCCACCAGCCCGGCGCTGCCCACCACCAGGCGGGGCAGATTGGTGCGGTAGGGCACATCGCGCGCAAATTCGCCGTCGGGGTCCACTACCCACACCACGTCTGCGTCGATACCGGCTGTGAGCAGTGCCACATTGCCCAGGTCGCGCTCGCGGGGATCGTTCGACAACTTGTAGGCTTTGTCAGCCACCACCTTGATGCCGTAACGCTTGATGGCATTGCGGGCCGCGCTGATGCTTGGCGCATCGTCAACGACCGTGCTGGTCAGCAGTAGCACCTTGGTCCACTTGTGTGCGGTCAAAAACTGGGCCGTTGCGTCCGCCATCATCGACTCGTCAGGCAGCGTGTGGAACAGGTTGGCGCTGCAGGCACTGCGGCGCAAGTTGTCTTGCGATGCCGACACATTGAACAACAGGGCATCGGTGCCTTGCAGCGACTTGCTCAGCTCTGCCACCGTGGCACCTGGCAGGTCAAGCAGAAAATGCCGCACACCCTTTTGCATCAGGGCAAGCATTTGCTTATTGGCCTGTGCCACGCTGTCCAGCGGCACGTCTTTCAAGACCACTTTCAAGCCGGCGTTGTTCAACTGGAATTCCGATTCGGCAATGGCCATTTCGGCACCCGCCCTGGGGCGACCCAGCGGCTGTCCGGGGTAGCTTTTTTCCAGCCGCTTGCTGTCATAGCGGGCATCGTCTGGCGCATAGACGACACCAATGGTCACGTCGCGCGCCAGCGTGATGCCGCCGGCACTTGCCAGCAGCGCGCAAACCAGCCCGCGGCGCCAACCGCTGCCACCAGAGCGGAAAGCAGTGGGCGACTTAATCATCAATCACCACGCTGTGCGGCACTCGCCCCGCCTTGATCGTTTTGACCGCACGACCCTTGGCCACATCAACCACCGAGACATCGTCCGACATACCGTTAGCCACATACAGCGTACTGTTGTCGCGTGTGAGCGCCAGCCCCCAGGCGCGCTTGCCCACCAAAATCAGGTTGTTCACCGCACGGCTGGCCACATCGACCACCGCCACATGGTTAGCCCGACCCAGCGACACAAAAGCGGTCTTGCCGTCGCTGGTCATGATCATCCCCACTGGCGTGACTTCATCGGCACGGAAACCCTTGGGTTGGAATTTGATGGTGTCAACCACGGTGTGGTCGCTGGTGCGAATGACGCTGACTGCCGAGCCCATCTCGCAACTGACCCAAAGCTCTTTACCGTCGGGTGTCAGCGCAAAGCGGCGCGGCCGTTTGGCCACCTCGACATTTTTCAGAATCTTGCCGCTGGCCACATCGATCACATGCACCAGGCTGGCGACCTCGGAGGTCACATACAGGGTTTTGCCATCAGGCGTGATGAGCACACCTTCTGGCTCCTCACCCACCTTGATTTGAATGGTCACCTTTTTGCTGACGAGGTCAAAACCAACGACGGACGCGGTATCTTCATTAGAGAAATAAAGCATTTTGCCGTCTGGCGACAAGTCAAATATTTCAACGCCCTCCTCCAACTTAACCTTTTCAGTCACCTTCTTGCTGGCCACATCAATCACCACCGCTGTGCCGTCGTCACCACAACCCACGTACAGCTTTTGGTGATCAGGCGTCAACTGCATGTGGCGCGGACGCTTACAGGCCTTGATCGATGCGACCTGTTTTTGCGTTTTGCCGTCCAGTACCGTGACCACGTTGTCTTTCTCGCTGGAGATAAACACCTCGCCAGTCGCTTTGGCTGATGCCGAAGCGGCACCGCACATGGCCAGCACCAAAGCGCACATTGGCAAAAATTTCTGTTGGTTCATTTTCATGATGTTCTGTCTCCTGTTGTAAATCATTCGGTCAATCGCAAAAATGCATCAGTCAAGTTAGCGCATTGCTGCTCGGCCACCAGTTGCGAACTCAGCCCGGCAAACTGCACCCGGCCCTTGGCCATGACGATGATGCGGTCTGCGCCATCGGCCTCATCGACCAGATGGCTGGCCCACAAAACCGCCATGTTTTGCTCTTTGCACAGCGCCTTAACATCGGCAATGATCTGCATGCGCGAGGCCGGGTCAATGCCGACCGTGGCCTCGTCCATCAGCAACAATTTAGGTTGCGTCAGCAAGGCGCGCGCCAGTTCCACCTTGCGCCGGTTGCCGCCTGACAGCACCCGGGCCGTGTCGCGCGCGCGCTCGGCCAGGCCAAAGCGCGCCAGGCAGGCGGCAATGCGCACTTTGGCTTCCTTGCGCGAGATGCCATGCAAGTCCGCTTGAAACTGCAAATTGGCAGTCACGGTCAGGTCCAGGTCGAGGGCGGGCTGTTGAAACACGATGGCCAGCCGGGCCAATGCCGCAATGGGCTGGCGGCCGATGTCTGCGCCGCAGATCAGCGCTTGGCCCTCATCGGCAATGAACAACCCGGACAGAATTTGAAAGAGCGTTGTCTTGCCTGCGCCATTGGGCCCCAGCAGCGCGACAAACTCACCGGCCGCCACCTCCAGACTGACGTGATCAAGCGCCTTGCGCTTGCCAAACGATTTGCAGATTGAAACAACGCTCAAAGACACTACTCAAGTACTCCTAAATTCGGGAAAGTTCAGGGTTTTCAAAATGGCGCCTTGCTTGGTGATCAGCATGGCATCAACGTCGTGCCATTGTGCCGCCAAAGCCAGCGCTTTTTCGGCGCCCATCACCATCAATGCCGTTGACAGACCATCCGCCAGCATGCCGCCAGGCGCGACCACCGTGACACTGGCAAGTTCAGGAGGCGACTCGCCGGTGGTTGGATCAAAAATATGATGTCGGCTGAAGTCCGGGCTAAAAAATGTCTCGTAGTCGCCAGACGTGGCCACCTGGCGGCCGTCCATTGGCAAAGTGGCTGCCAGGCTATCGTGCTGCCTGGGGTGCGCAACGCCCACCCGCCAGGGCTGCCCCTGCGCCTTGCTGCCGATGGCGCCGAACTCGCCGGTGTCGAGCAGCGCATGCTGCACACCGTGGCGGCGCAAGGCATCAAGCGCCAAATCCACCGCGTAGCCTTGCGCCACGCCGTTGAGCGTGATGGCCATACCCTCACGCTGCAATAGCACCTGTTGGCTGTCGAACGCCAACTGTTGCCAGTTGACCAGGGCTTTGGCAGCTGCTACTTCTTCAAGCGTCGGCTGGGTTGCCTTGGCTTTGGCCCGGCTGAAGACCCGCCACAAGGGCTGCACCGTGATGTCAAAGGCACCCGCCGTGCGTTGCGATAACTGCTGCGAAAACGCCAGCACCTGCAGCAAGTGCGGATCAGGATCACGAAGAACACCACGCTCATTTAACTGATAAACCTGGCTGCCTTCTTGGTACACGCTCATCAACGCATCAACGCTCTGGACCTGCTGCAAGGCATCGGCAACGGCGGCTTGCGCCACTTGCGTATCGTCGTGCAAGACCTTGATCGATACGGTGGTGCCAAAGGCCAAGGCAGCACTTGAATACAGGCGCAACCCGGCCAGCGCTTGATGCGTTTTTGAACCTGAAAAGAAGTGGGCATCGGTTATGACACCCACGCCGGCCAAACCGACCAATGCGCCCAGGCCCAGTGAAGCTGAAAGCAAACTGCGTCGCTGCATCGTCAGTCCTTAGAAATTACCAAATTTCCGTTTCCGTCATTGCGAGCGAAGCGCGGCAATCCATGACTGGCAGACTGCATAGACTGCATAGACTGCCGCGCTTCACTCGCAGTGACGGCGCCTTTGTTCAAGGTCCATGAGCGGTGTTTGGCCGATACGGCAGGCTCGCAATGACGGTATTGGTACTTTTGCATCTTCTGCTTCCTTTATTGCGCACGCAACGGCTGGATGGGGATCACTTTGGCTTGCTTCTTTGCCAGCATCAGCGGTGCGCATCGTTCGTCGCTGGCGTGAATGACCACGCAATCCATGCACTGAAAACATTCGTCGTATTGCACTTTGCCAGCGGGCGTGATGGCTTGGTACTCACATTTGTAACGGCAAGTCTGGCAGGGAGTTCCGCATTCGGCTCGCCGTGGAATCCAGTTGAGTACGCGAAACCGCCCCAGTACCGCCAGCGCACCACCCAAGGGGCACAGCACCCGGCAGAAAAACTTGTACACGAACAAGTTCACAACCAGCAAGGCTGAGGCATACAAAACAAAGGGCCAGGAGCGCACAAAATTGAGCGTGATGGCGGTCTTGAAGGGCTCCACCTCAACGGCTTTGTCGGTCAGGTTGGATGCGAAAAAAGTACTGAGCAAAATGCCAGCCAGGATCAGGTATTTGATCCATTTCAAGCGGCCATCGACTTCGGTTTTGAGTCTGACCTGGGGCAACCGCAGTAACCTGCCGATTTTGGCCAGAAACTCCTGCAGTGCGCCAAAGGGACATAGCCAGCCGCAAAATGTGCCCCGCCCCCAAAACACCAATGAAATGAGCGTGAACAGCGCCAGCGTCACCGTCATGGGGTCGTATAAAAAGAAGCTCAGGCTGCGCCCGGCAATCAGTGCCTGAAACAGGCTGGTCAGGGTCACGATGGACAGTTGGCCCTGGGCATACCAACCAATGAAGAACAGTGTGAACAGCAGGAAGCAATTTCTGAAAATGGCGAAGCGCCGCTGGTTGGCCACCAGCCTTTTCTGGAACGACAGTGCCATTGTGAGGACAGCCAGCCCCAGCAAGAGCACAACGATTTCGCCCATCCGGTCGCGCCAAATGCCGCCCCAGGCCTTGTTGTCACGCTCTGGCACGGTATAAAAACGCTCAGGTAGATCAAGACGGACATTGGCGTTTTGAACCATCTTCTCTGGAAAAATAATGCCTTTCAAGCGCGTGATTGGCAGCACAAAATCAAGTGGCATGGCGGGGTCAAGCCCGGCCCGGCTGATCACCCTGAAGATGGTCAAGGTTTCCCGGTCCAGGCCCTCGGCCATCTCTTGCTGTAGCTCAAGCTCCAGATTCATGTCACGCATTTCGATCGGCAACTGGTCTTGCTTGAGCACGATGCGCGTGGGTGGCGTGCCGCGCACAAAGTCGTCACCAGTCAGGCTGTAGCGGCCCTTTGACATCACCAAAATGGCATGATCATCAGGCTCCAACCACTGGCGCAGTTTGTTCCAGGACGCCTCGCTCAGCAGATTGCGCCCGATGCTTGGCACCGAGACATAGGCCATGTACAAGTCAATGAACGGGTCTTGCGGGCGTGCCAGTGCTTCTTCGTCCAGGCCGCTGCCCGGTGTGCCGACAAACAGCTTTTCAACGTCAGCATTGCTCAGCAACAGATGTTTGATGAGGCCGCGATCGAGCAACTCTTTGACAGTATGCGATTCCGCAATACCGCCCTTGATGCGGGCTACCAGCTCGGGGTCGCGCCCCTCGGCAAAGCCGAGCTTTTTGCGGGCCACCATCAGCGCTGAAGACAAAATGCTTTGGTTGATGATGCGCAGCGACGCCGTGGCCCGGGTGACGCCATCAAGCTCGGCAGCCTCCGCGGTGACTTGGTTGGCACCGTGCGGGCCAGTAATGATCTTGATGCTCTGCTTGAGCGACAAGCCCTTGTACTGGCTCACAAAAGCGTGCATGGGCACTTCGCCAAGACCGTCGACAAACACCGGCTCATGTTGCGACAGCACTTTGACGTCCAGATAATTGCCACGATGGTCAATGGCAATCAGCAGATTCACCGGCACGCCAGAAAAACCCGGTACAGGCGCCAGATCGATGGATTCAAAAACATACCCCACCAACTCGTTGGCGCTGTCCTTTTGCTGGAAGTTCGGCTCAAAAATGGGCCAGACCGGCATGGCCGGGTCTTTTTCACCAATGATGTAAGGCGCCGGAAAACGCTGCGCCAGTTCAGCGCGCGTCATGACCCCGGCGAATGCCTGCGTGGCAGCCAACAAGCCCACCAGCGCCGCTGGGAACATCCAGCGCAGCATCAGGCTCAATAACTTGAGAAGAACCAGCCGCAGTTTCATTGGCGAAAGGGTGCCAGGCAAGCTCGCCACAGACCATGCACCAGCGCTCCACATCCCGGTCAATATTTGAGCAAAAGCTTGCTCATCTGCTCTTTGGAAATCGCGGGCACGTCGCCAGCCACCTCCCAGCGATTTAGGTTCCAGCCACCTTCACCCACCCAGTCTTTGATGAGCTTCAGATTGCTGGCGCGCTCCTCGTCAGTTTCGCCCAGATGCCGATACATGTTGCCGGGCTTGTTGCCCGGGCTGGCTGCGCCGTCATCGAGCCGACGCATCAAGGCGCCAGACTCGGGCCAACCGGCCAACTGAACCAAGTCTTCGTAGGAAGTCAGGCGTGGGCCCACCTTTTCCTTTTTGTACTTTTTCTGATCTGTCAAGAATTCAGACAAAGCGGGTGATTCAGCGCCATGGCAGTCAGCGCAGCGCGCCTTGACCAAGGCCGCAATGTCAGTGCGGTAAGTCACGTCGGCAGCCATGACGGCGGTCGTCAAGGCGCTACCGACTAATAATGTCAACAATTTAATTTTCATAATAGATCGGCTATTTAGAGTTGCCATGTTTACTCAGTCACACGGCGGGTTTCCAGATAGGCTTTGACCGCCCAGACGGCCTCCTGGCTGAAGACCCCTTTGAAGGCCGGCATATAGACCTTGTCGTTGCGCACAACACCCTTCAGGGTGATGGACATGAAATAGTCATCGACCTCTTTGAAGCAGACCGCTTGTTTGGCAGCGTCAGCCTGGCCAGTGCACTCGGCATCGAGTTCACGCAAATCAGGTGACATGCCACCCGATACCGCCTCAAGCCCATGACAGCGCGCGCAGTTTTGCGTGTAGGCAGAAGCGCCCACCTTGGCAGCTTCTGCCAAGCCGCGATACGGATTTTCGGCGCGCCTTTCTTCTCCGAGCGGCGGCAACGAACTGACATCGACAGCCTGTGGCGTCACATCGCCATGGGCCATCACATGCATGGGTGCGAGCGCAACAGCGCCCAGCAACAAACAACCGCCCAATAGGCTTGTCTTGAATTTCATAAATGGTCTCCTGGTCAGTTTTAAAAATAGCTTGCGGCAGGGTGTCCCATTTCGGAACACCACCGGCTTGTAATGACAAGCCGGGATCACATCAGCCCATGCCGCCGTCTTATGGTTCCCGGTGCTTCAAGCCGTAGCTCTCCACGATGCGCTTAACGGTGCCGTCGGCAGTGAGTTCGTTCATGGCAACTTGCAGCGCCTGGGTCAGGTCGGTGCTGTCTGCCTTGACGGCAATGCCAATACGCCATTGCTGCATTTTTAAAAGCTGGTTCGGTGGCAAATCAATGGCAAAGCGGGTATCACCATTGACACCGTTTTCAAGCTCACCCTGCTGCCCCATCACGGCCACGACTTCACCGGCCTTCAAGGCCTTGATGGCATCGCCGCTGCTGCTGAAAATTCGCAGCTTCTCGCGGTAGCGGCCGCTGTCGGCCGACAACATCACAAGCGCCCCCATGCTTTCACCCTCAACCCCCATGGATTGTTTTTCAAAAGGTGCCAGGTCTTGCAAGTCAGGCAAGGCGTCAAGACGACGCGCCACGGCAAAACGCTCGCGATGGTAGGCCGCAAAAATCTTGGCCTGATCCACCTTGGAGGTGTACTGCGGATCAATCGGCACATGCATCATGACATCGGCAGGGCCGTAACCGATAGGCGTGCCCTTCCAGACCATCTTGCGCAAATCGCCGCTCATGCTGTCATCGGCAGTGAACCACATGGGTGACATTTTGACGCCCAGCTTGGTGGCCAGCGCCTCAGCCAGATCAACGTCGATGCCCTTGCCGTTGTCTGAGAACGGCGCAAAATTCTTGTACAAGGCAACCGTCAGAATGCCGCGTTGCTGAATTTTCTGTAATGGCGTCAAATCTTCAGCCCCGGCACTTGGTGCCACAAATAGAAGACCAACAGACACAGCTCCAAGCGTTAAGGTGGCGCAAGCGCCTCTGTGAAGCCTGTGGATGAATGCTGATAAGACAGACTTTTGAACCATTTGAATATCCTCTATCGTTAGCAAGTGTTTGCGGTCTTGATGATGACGACCGCAGAAAAAAGTTCAGCACAACGCGCGTTGCACCAGCCTTTTGAATCGGTGGTTCACCCCTGAGAGGTGAAACACCGGGACAACAACGCGTTGGCGTGAAGTTAAAGGCTTAACTACCTTTGTGCAGCTTGAAAACCCAGGTCATGCCACCTTGGCTGATGTCCTTGATTTCTTTAGCAACGTCACCACCCCAAAGCGGCACAGCACCACCCCAGCCGCTGACCACAGCAATGTATTGCTCGCCGTCTTGTTCCCAGCTGACCGGTGGCGCAATGATGCCGGAGCCAGTCTGGTAAGACCAAAGGACTTCACCGGTCTTGGCATCAGCAGCCTTGAGTTCGCCATGTGGCGTGCCCCAAAACACCAGATTACCCTTGGTGACCAGCGCGCCACTCCAGAGCGGACCTTTATCCTTGACTTCCCAGATCAACTTGCCGGTAGCCGGGTCGATCGCACGCATGGCGCCAATGTAGTCATCAAACACCTTCTTGATGGTGAAACCTGCGCCCAGATAAGCAGAGCCCTTCTTGTAGGCAACCGGCTCATTCCAGATGTCCATGCCCCATTCATTGGCCGGCACATAGAACAGACCAGTGTCTTTGCTAAAGGCTGATTCCTGCTGGTTCACACCACCCAGGAAAGATGGCGCTGTAAACACGCTGGTACCTTTCTTGCCATCGGCGCTCTTGACCGGGTCACCAGGACGGTTTTCAGGAATGAAGTTGGGACGGCCCGTCTTGGGATCAAGACCAGAGGCCCAGGTCAGCTTTTTAACAAAGGGGAATCCGCGCACAAACTCACCGGTCTTGGCATCAAGCACGTAGAAGAAACCGTTTTTGTCCGGTTTGCCAACCAGCTTGCGGCCGTCCTTGTCGGTATAGACGATGTTGACCGCCATCGCGTCAAAGTCCCAGCCATCGTTGGGCGTCAACTGGAAGTGCCAGGCGATCTTGCCGGTAGCCACGTCAATGGCAACAGTGGAGGCAGAGTACAGGTTATCACCCGGGCGCAGTGCCGAGTTCCATGGACCCGGGTTACCGGTACCGCAGTAAGCCAGATTTGTGTCGGTGTCGTACGAGCAGCCCATCCACGGTGAGCCACCGCCGCGTTTCCAGGTGTCACCCGGCCAGGTTGCGTTGGTTGTGCCGGTAATGCCGTTGTCTTGGCCATTCAGGGTACCCATGTGACCTTCAATGGTCGGGCGCATCCAGACCAGTTTGCCGGTCTTGGCATCATAGGCAGACACCTTGCCGACCACACCGAATTCACCGCCAGCCATGCCGGTGATGACCAGTCCCTTGGCGATCAAGGGTGCTGCAGTGATGGTGTAGCCTTCTGCGTAGTCGGCTACCTTTTCCTTCCAGACCACCTTGCCGGTGTCCTGGTTGATGGCAACCAATTGAGAATCGAGCGTGGCGAAGATAAAGAGGTTTTCGTATAAGGCGCCGCCGCGGTTGATCACGTCGCAGCAAGGCATGATGCCGTCAGGCAACTTGTGGTTGTATTCCCAAAGCCTGCGACCTGTTTTGGCATCGACTGCCCAGGCACGTGAATACGAGCCGGTGACAAACATCTTGCCGTTGTGAATCAAGGGCTGCGACTGTTGGCCACGTTGTTTTTCACCGCCAAAGGAATAAGACCATGCCGGCACCAGGTTCTTGACATTCTTGGTGTTGACCTTGGTCGAGGGGCTGTAACGCTGCTGGTTGTTACCCATGCCGAAGGAGACCACGTCACCCACGGTAGTGGCGTCGTTTTCGACATCTTTGTCGGTGACAACAGCTGCGGCGGGTAGCGCCGTCAAGCCCAGCAACATGCCTGCGGCGAACAGGGAGGTTAAAGATTGTTTCATTGGTTCTCCAAATAGATTTATGGTTTGTCGACTGCGGATGGACGCGATCAACAAGAGCAAATAAGCAATGATCGCGCCAAGTCCGTTAAAAACTTAAAAAATGGCAAACGATGCTGGCACTTATTGGTTTTGCAACAAAAATGGCCTACTTTCAAGATGGATATTGATTTCCAGCAGATTCCTTGTCCTTGTTTGAAACGTGTCCCAAGGGTAAATACGGTGAGTGATTACCCGCCCCAGTGTGTCAATTTGGAACAGGGTGAAACAGTCCCGATTAGATGTTTGTGCATCAGCGCCTGGGCAGGGCAAACACCACCAGCGCCCCACCCTGCTTGAAGCCAAAGTTGGCATTGCCCCCAGCCGCCACAGCAATGTACTGAACCCCGTCAACGGCATAAGTTACAGGCGGCGCATTGACGCCGGCGCCGCACTGAAACTGCCAGAGTTGCGCGCCGGTGTCTGCATCGAAGGCACTCAAAAATCCGTTGCCTTCCCCGGTAAACACCAGGCCACCCGCAGTGGCCAACACACCGCCAACCATGGGTTTTTCGGTTTTTTGTTGCCAGCGAATGCGACCCTTTTCGCGTGTCGAGATCGCCGTCAAAGTGCCCCAGTTGGGCTCGTCGATGGGCTCCAGAGTGGCGTAGCGCTGCGAAGGTTTGCCAGCCGTAGCGACCATCTCATGAACCGAATAGCGGGTGGGACTGTGCGAGCCCGCCACATAGACCAGGCCAGACTCGGCATTGAACGCCACCGGTGTCCAGTTGGAGCCGCCCAGAGCGCCAGGTGCAATGCGCACGCCCTCGGCTGTCGGACGGGCAAACAGGTTAATCTGCGGCACGAAGGGTTCAGATTTGTAAAGCAGTTCACCGGTGCGCCGGTCATGCACGTAAAACCAGCCCAATTTGGATGCCTGACCGACTGCGGGAACAAGCCCTTTGTCAGTCGGCAGATCAAACAACACAGGCGGACTGGCCACGTCGTAGCCCCAGATGTCGTGCGGCACTTGCTGGTAGTACCACTTGACCTTGCCCGTTTGCGCATCCAGCGCCACCAACGAGACGGTGTAGAGGTTGTCGCCCGGGCGCGAGATATCGTCCATCTGCGGCGAAGGATTGCCAACACCCACAAACAGCGTGCCGGTGTGTGCGTCAAAGGCGGGGGTCGTCCAGGCCGAACCGCCACCATGCAAAGCCGCTGTAGGGTATTTGGCAAGCTCACGTTTTTCTTGCGCAATGTCCCGGTTGAGCGGCACGCCATCGGGCGTTGATGCGCGCATTGCGCCTTCCCAGTTGGCCTTGGCGATGGTGTCAAACTGCCAAACGCGTTGCCCGGTCGCAGCGTCAAACGCGGCAAAAAAACCCGGCCGCCCGTAGTTGCCGGCAAAGCCCACTACCGCGCCCAGCGGCGCATTGGGTCGGTCACCTTCCAGATGCAGCCCGTAGCCGACACCGGTAATGCCGATGATGATCTTGCCGTCAAAGGCCAACGGCGCCATGTTGGCCCCAACGCCGGTGGCGCCCGTGGCGGCATGACCACGCAGCGCGTCAGTGAGTGCCAGTTGCTCGGGCTTTTCGGACAGGCCCGCCTCAACTGCCAACGGGATGTCCCAGGCAATTTTTCCGGTCTTGGCATCGAGCGCCATCAGGCGTGAATCAACCGTGCCAAAAAACACTTTGCCGTAAGCTACCGAGACCCCGCGATTGGCCGACCCACAACACATCTTGGGGGCCTTGCGCTTGTGCTCGTAGCGCCACAGTTCGCGCCCGGTGGCGGCATCGATGGCCGCCACGTGATTGAACGGCATCGACAAATACATTACCCCATCGACCACCAGGGGTGTGGCCTGAAAGGTGGCGCTGGTGCCGGTCTGGTAAATCCAGCGCGGTGCCAATTGGTTGACCGATGTGCGGTTGATCTGCGTCAGCGGCGAGAAGCGTTGGTTGGCGTAGTCACGGCCATAACTGAGCCAGTTGGACGGGTCATCGCTGGCGGCGCGCAAGCGAGCATCGTCAACGGGCGCTGCCTGGGCTACAGACCCAGCAGCAACTGCAACGACGAAACTGCACAAAGCGAAGCGGATGGCTTTCAGCATGGTTTAAAAATCCATGGCAGCAGAGATGCCAACCAGGTAGTTGCGGCCCGGGGCAGGTGCAAATGGACTGGCGTTGTTCACCAGGACACCCCCCACATAGGCTTTGTCGCCCAGGTTCTCAACACGCACAAATTCTTTCAGTTGCAAACCGCCCAGGCGCTGCTCAAAACCCCCGCGCCAGTTCACCACGGTGTAGCTGTCTGCCGCATCAGAGTTCACATCATCCACATAGACTTTGTCGCTATAGCGCGCTTCAATGGCGGTTGAGAAACCACTGGCTGGGTGCTTCCAAGACAGTTCGCCATACAAAGACGTGCGTGGTGTGCCAGGCAACTGATTGCCGTTTTTGATCAGCGTACCCGCCGCTGTCAGATAGTCCTCGGCAAATTGGGCATCCAACATCGAATACGCCAAATTTGCCTTGAGATCGTGGCCCAGATCGGTAGCCAGCGATACCTCCAGGCCAGAGCGATCCGTCTTGCCGGCATTGGCATAAAAACTTCGTCCAGGTGGATTACTTGTGCTGTCCACCACAATTTCCTTGTCTGTGCGAGTCTTGAAAACCGCCAGGTTGACTTGGGTGTTATCCCCCACCAAGGCTTTGATTCCAGCCTCATAGTTGACACTGGTAGAGGGTTGCAAACCAAAATTTAAACCACTGTCGACATCAGAACGATAAGCCAATTCAATAAAGGTAGGGGTCTCAAAACCTTTCCCGGCATTGGCATACAAATTAACCAACGGGCTCAAGTGGTACACCACACCCAACACGGGACTGGTGTTGCTGTAGTCCACCGTGCCGCTGTCATCCGGGTTAACAGTCGTGCGGATGTAACGATCCTTGTTCTCAAACGCCACCCGGGAATGGCGTAAACCGCCGGTCAGAATCCAGTCGGGTCCCACACTCCATTCCGCCTGCACATACTGACCTGAGTTGGACACCAGATTGTCTTCGTCGCGGCGCAACACGCCTTGCACACCGGCATTGTTATCAAATCCAGTGCGCACATCCTTCATGGTTTCATAGGTCAAACCCAGCGTGGTGGTAAGTGGGCCGGTCGCGGTAACGGTTTTGTGACTCCAGCGTACATCAAGCCCGGAAAAATTGCGGTCAATCACAGCTATACCGCCTGACCCTTTAATCACCGGTTTCACGTTAGGTGGTGTCGCCAGCAAGCTATACGAATTTCGGACGCCTACCCAGCCAATCGCCTGCAGGCTGTCCTGCGCGCTCAATTGATGCGCCACATTCAAGCCGAGTTGCGTTTGTGACTTGCTTCCCCCTGTGTTTTGGGTGAGCGAGTTGGCTTTGGCCTGGCTTGGGTCAGCCTCCATTTGAGCGCGCGTCAACCCCTGCGGATCTTGCGCATAGGGCTGATCCAGTGAATTGAGAACCAGCGTTGCCTTGGTAGCTTCACCCAGATGCCAATTCAGCTTGGCATTGAGTTGATCGCGCCGGGCCGCACTGTGCTCGCGGTAGCCATCGGTCTGAAAGCGTGACGCATCCACCACGTAACCCAAGCCCCCGGATTTTCCCTCGGCCGTCAGGCCAAGCCGCTCGGTACCAAAACTGCCCGAATAGGCGCTAACACTGGCGCGCGGCGCGCCGACACCGTCACGCGTAAATATTTGAATCACACCACCAGAAGAATTGCCATACAGCGCAGAAAACGGGCCACGCAACACTTCCATGCGTTCGGCCGAACTCAAGCTGAACGAGCCCATTTGGCCTTGCCCGTCGGGCATGGTCAGGGGAATGCCATCGGCGTAAAGCCGAATGCCGCGCACGCCAAAGCCGGCCCGCGTGCCGAAGCCGCGCGAAGCCACCAGTTGGTCAGACGACAAGCGGTAGGTGTTGGGGGCCACAATGCCCGGCAAGCGCGCCAGCGACTCCGAGGCATTGACCATGAACTGCCCGTCCTGCATCTGCGCGCCAGTCACCACATCGATGGAGGCTGGCATGTCGAAGCTTGAATGCGCAACACGGCTCCCGGTGATCACCACCGGCCTCAATGCGGTGGCACGCGCATCGGCGTCTGGCACCACACCAGCCCCTTCTGCCGCCCACACGGGCATGGCCAATGGCGCAAACAGCGCAGAAACCAGCGCCGCACAAAGGCACTGAGCGGGAAACCTGGAACGAATAAATAGCATGTGAAACATCCTTGAAAGAAATGTCACTGTAGCCCGGGAACCCGCCAGACACATCGGGAAAAGCCTGAACCTTTCCTCATGAATTTCATGAATTCCTGGCGATTTACTTTTGGCGACTTATCTTTGGTGCACAAAAAAAATGCCGACGGGGCCGTTCAGACCCCGTCGGCAGGTTTACCCGCGTTAAAGCGGCAAGTTGTTGCGCTTAAAACGAGTGCTTGACACCCACGTTGAACAGACTGGCATTGCTACCCGCATCTGTGCCGCCGGCAACAATGCTTGATACCAAAGAGGCGTTGGCATCGGCATCCACAAAGACCGCCTGAGCGTACAAGGTGGTGCGTTTGGACATGGCATATTCATCGCTCACGACAAACGAATTGGTGGTGCTTGAGTTGGTGTTTTTGTCTTTGCCGGAGTAGTAGGCAAAGCCGAGGGTGTTGTTGGCAGCCATCTTCCAGTCCAGTCCGAGGCCCAGCACCTCGACCTTGGTGGTCTCAGCCTGAGCGGCATCTTTGTTGGTGCCACGCAAGAAGTTGAGCTTGCCGGTCAAGCTACCCATGGTGTAACCGGCACCGAGTGAATACATGGTGCTCAATTCGTCAGATGTACCGGCATAGTCGGCTTTTTGGTAAGCGGCTGACACGTTCAACGGGCCAGAATAGGTCAGACCCAAGGCCAGCACGGCACCGCCAGAACCAGGAATCGCGCCGACGGCTGGGCTTTTTTCTGCCACGCTATAACCAATGGCGAGGTTGACCGGACCAATGGCGTTACTGTATGAAATGGCGTTTTTCATGAAAACACCGAGATCATTATTGGTGGGGTTGCCTGTAGCATCCAACGCACCCGAGTTGTAAGCCCATGGATACAGGCCCGAGAAGTTTTCACGCAGACCCCGTGGATCCGTCGCAGCAAAGGCCAAAATAGCCGGGCTGTACTGCACACCCAAAGTCACAGCACCCATGCCGGCCGATGAAAGCCCCACGTTGGCTAGCCGACGAAACATAGTCCCCAGACCGGCACCTGTATCCGCACTGAAGTGTGATTCCAGATTGAAGTTGGCCTTGAGGCCGCCGCCTAGGTCTTCCGAACCGCGAAAGCCCCAGATGCTGGGCGCGATGCCTGCGTTATAGACCTGCGTGGCATCGTTGCCGACATTGTTGGTAAGCAGCAAGCCGAGATCGACATTGCCGAAGATGGTCACCGAGCTTTGTGCCATTGCGGCACCCGAGACCAGTGTGAGGGCGGCCACAGCCACCCATTTTTTTTGCACGGAATGCTTCATCATGTTGCTCATTCAAGAACTCCTCAGTAGTAGTAATTTGTTGTGTCACTTGTTATCGGGTGACCAAGCTACAGAGCAAATTCCGTGCCATTAGTGTCAAAGGTCAATTGCGACAGGATTCGTTGCTGGTTAACGTGAAAGACTATCGTCATTGCGAGCCGTCCGAATCGGTTTAGATACCGCACATGGCCCATGAACAGAGGCCTCGTCACTGCGAGCGTAGCGCGGCAGTCCATGCAGTTTGGGGTCATGAATTGCTTCACTGCATTCGCAATGACGGCTATTTCTGCAATGACGGGGGCTGCTCAAGGAAAGGGTCGCAGCGACGCGCGGCATGCAATTTTTTGATTCCGAATCCGGACACCAAGTTAGCTACACAAAGTGCCACAAACCAAGAAACAAGTGTCTCGTTTTGACACTACTCAGTCTAAGGTTATACGCGTTTACCCTCACTTCAAAACCGGGTTTGACAGTTGGTGTGATCGCATGGCATCGCGAAACACCAACGGCTTGATCATCGTGCGTTGGTCATCGGGGATTTGGGCGTAAGCCACGGCCGTCAACACGCGGTGGTGCTCGGGTGACTTGTCACACACCGGGTCCGCATTGGCGGCGTCGCCGGAGAGCATGTGCGCCTGGCAGCGGCAGCCACCATGGTCTTTTTCCTGGTCGGGGCAGGTGCGGCACGGCTCTTTCATCCAGGCGTTGCCTCGGTAGCGATTGAACGCATCGGACTGGTACCAGATATCGTAGATACTCATCTCGCGCACGTTCGGAAAAGTAATGTCCTTGAGCATTTTGGCGGTGTGACACGGCAGCGCCAGGCCTTCAGGTGTGACGGTCAGGAACACATTGCCCCAGCCATTCATGCATTTCTTCGGCCGTGTTTCGTAATAGTCGGGCACCACAAAGAAAATTTTCAGGGTGTCGCCGAGCCGCGCGCGGTAGTCGTTGGTGATGCGCTCGGCGCGTTCGAGTTGCTCGCGCGAGGGCAGCAGGTGGTCACGGTTGAGTTGCGCCCACGAGTAATACTGGCTGTTGGCCAGCTCCAGGTATTCGGCGCCCAGCTCGACGGCAAGGTCAATGATTTGTTCGATGTAATCAATGTTCAGGCGGTGAATCACGCAGTTCATCACCATCGGCCAGCCGTGGGCTTTGATGATGGCGGCGGTTTTGCGCTTCAAATCGAATGTTTTGGTGTGGGTCAAAAAGTCGTTCAGCTCTTTGGTGGAGTCCTGAAACGAGAGTTGAATGTGGTCCAGTCCGGCGGCTTCAAGCGTAGCTGCGCGTGCTTCGGTCAGGCCGACGCCGGAGGTCAGCAGGTTGGTATAAAAACCCAAGCGGTGCGCCTCGGCCACCAACACTTCCAGGTCGTCGCGCACCAGCGGCTCGCCACCCGAGAAGCCGCATTGCACACTGCCGGCGGCACGGGCCTCACGCAGCACGAGCAACCAGTCGTCGGTGGACAACTCGGGCCCGGCTTGCGCAAAGTCTACCGGGTTGTAGCAAAACACGCAGTGCAACGGACACTTGTAGGTGATCTCGGCCAGCAGCCAAAAGGGCGGGCCAATTGGATTGACCGAAGTCGCAGGCAAGGCGCTTGAAGACACGTCGCTGGCGCTCATAGCTTGACCCATCCCTGGCCCTGCGCAATGCGTAAAAAGTCAAGCACATCGGCGCTTAAATCGGGTGTGGCAAAGTCGTGTTCCAGCGCGGCGATGAGCGCGGCCACGTTGGTTTGGCCGTCGAGGCGCTTCATGATCTCGCCGGCGCTGCCGTTGAGCTTGACCATGCCCTCGGGGTACAGCAGCACCCAGCTTTGTTGCACGTCTTCCCATTGCAGCTTGAACATTTTGGCCATGCGTGGGCACAACTGCAAGTCGATGGGGGCCGCTGGGGCTGACGTGGTGCTCATGCTTTGGGCCCGGTGACCGCTATCTCGCATTGGCTGAGCAAAATGGCATCGGCCAGGGCCCACAGCACATCAAGCTTGAATTGCAAAATCTCCAGCGCTCGCTCTTGCAAGGCCCGGGTTTGGCTGAAGTAGTTCAGGGTGAAGTGTAAGCCATGCTCCACATCGCGCCGGGCTTGCGTCAGGCGCTGTTTGAAGTACTGCAGCCCCGCCAGATCGACCCACGGGTATTGGCTGGGCCAGGTGTCAATGCGCTGCTGGTGAATGTGCGGCGCAAACAGCTCGGTCAGGCTGGAGGCCACCGCCTCTTGCCAGGGCTGGCGGCGGGCAAAGTTGACGTAGGCATCAACGGCAAAACGCGCTGCCGGTACCACAAAGCGCAACGAGGTGACGTCGTCGCGCGTCAAGCCCACCGCCTCACCCAAGCGAATCCAGGCCTCAATGCCACCGGCATCTTGCACGTCGCCAATGTGGCAGCCATCGTGGTCCAAGATGCGCTGAATCCATTCGCGCCGAATACTGATGTCGTTGCAGTTCGACAAAATCGCCGCGTCTTTGATGGGGATGGCAATTTGGTAATAAAACCGGTTGGCCACCCAGCCGCGCAACTGCGCCGGGGTCAAGGTGCCTTGCGCCATCATCACGTGAAACGGGTGATGGATGTGGTAACTGGTGCTTTTGCCACGCAGTTTGGCTTCAAACTCGGCCCGGCTCCAGGGCGCTGGAGTGTCCTCTGAAGGGCATGGGCTGGCAACAGAACTGGCCGATGTGTCGGTGAAGGTGTTGGTGTACAGGTGGGTCATTGGGTGTCAGTCATAGGGTGCAAATCAGAGGTCAATGTCCATGCCGTCATAAGACACTTCAATGCCACGGCGGGTGAGCTCATGGCGCTGCGGGCTGCTGGCATCGAGCAGCGGGTTGGTGTTGTTGATGTGAATCAAAATTTTGCGCGTGCTACTGGGCAGTTGGTCCAGCCACTCCAGCATGCCACCGGCTCCGCTTTGCGGCAGGTGCCCCATGGCGCGTGAGGTTTTGCCAGAGGCGCCCAGGGTGATCATCTCGTCGTCAGTCCACAGGGTGCCATCTACCAGTACGCAGTCGGCGGCTTGCATGGCAGCCCACACGTGGGCTTCCATCTCGCCCAGACCGGGAGCGTAAAACAGGGTTTTGCCGCTTTGTGTATCGACCACCGTCACACCGACGTTGTCGCCGGGCTGTGGCTGGTCGCGGTGCGGCGAGTAAGGCGGCGCGTTGCTGATGAGCGGCAGCGCAGTGAAGTGCAGGCCTGGCACGCCATCCATGGCAAAGCCTGATTGCGTCAAAGGCACGTCGTGCCAGTGGATGCCGCAATAGTGCGCCAGCACGTTAAGCACCGGGTTGCCGGTGACCAAATCGTCGTGCACCAGCGCATGGCACCAAAGCTCCAGCGGCTGGCGATGCTCGCGCAGCATGTACAAGCCGGTGGTGTGGTCAATTTGGGCGTCAATCAGAAAAATAGCGCGAATCGCAGTGTCGCGAAGGGCCTGAACCGGGTTGGGCTGAAATTTGGCAAAGCTTTTAATTTGCTGCAAGATGTCTGGCGAGGCGTTGAACAGCACCCAGTTGGCATCGTCACCGCTGATGGCAATGGAGGACTGCGTGCGCTCCAGCAGATGCGGGCTGCCCTGGCGGTAGGCTGCGCAGTTGGGGCAGTTGCAGTTCCATTGCGGAAAACCGCCACCGGCTGACGAACCTAAAACATGAATTTTCAAAATTGGATGTCCTGATGAACATTGGTGATCGGGCTTAAATCAAAGCAGCCCATTGAGCGAAAGCCCAATGGGCTGCCGAACCTTGCCAATCAACGATTGGCGATGTACATCGTGATTTCAAAGCCAAAGCGCATATTGCAAGCCGTTGGTTTTTCCCATTTCATACTGATACTCCTCGTTGAATTGATCCGCGACATGCGGCTGACTGCCGCCACAGCACATCTGTAACGACAGTGATTGATTCTGCGCGCTGCGTGGTTTGGCCGTCATCCACAAATCATGGATTCAGACCTCATGATTTTCATGAATTTTGACACCTACTCCGCCATCTGTGAGCGATAGGTGGTCTGAATTGAGGCATGATCTGTCCCTTGATTTCCTCGACTTTGAGAGCTATGGAGTTTGATGTGCCCTTTGCAATTCGTGCCCGCAAAATAGCCGCGCTAGGCAACGCCGCCGACATCGTGGGCCGGTCCTTTCTCGGCACGCCCCAATACCTGGGTACCAACGATCACTGCCACCGTCTGGCCGAACCCGCGAGTTTGTTTTTTCGATGAAACTGCTGCGTTACGGCCCGCTGGGCAGCGAAAAGCCCGCCATTCTGGACGCCCAAGGGTGTTTGCGCGACCTCTCAACCCTCATCCCCGACCTCAGCGCCGCCTGGCTGGCTGACATTGGCACGGCCAGCTTGGCGACGCTTGACCCCCACGACCTGCCGCGGGTCGAGGCGGGCGTTCGTATCGGCTGCCCAGTGGCCCACATCGGCAAGGTGGTTGCTGTTGGCCTGAACTACGCAGAGCACGCGCAAGGGACTAGCCTTGCGCTGCCGAGCGAGCCGATCCTGTTCACCAAGGCCACCTCGTCGATCTGCGGCCCCAATGACGACATCATCATTCCGCGCGGTGCCACCAAAACGGACTGGGAAGTCGAACTGGGCGTCATCATCGGCCAAACCGCGCGCTACGTGGATGAGACCGATGCCCTGCGCCATGTCGCCGGCTACGTTGTGGTCAACGATATTTCGGAGCGCGCCTACCAGTTTGAACGCGGCGGCCAGTGGGACAAGGGTAAAAGTTGCGACACCTTCTGCCCGGTCGGCCCCTGGCTGGTGACCCCGGACGAGATCACCAACCCGCAGCGCCTGCCGCTCTGGCTGGGGGTCAACGGCCGACGTCAGCAAGACAGCAACACCAGCGATCTGATCTTTGGCATTGCCCATCTGGTGTCCTACATCAGCCAGTTCATGACGCTCTTCCCCGGCGACCTGATCAGCACCGGCACGCCCCCGGGCGTGGGCTTCCTGCAAAAGCCAGCGCCGGTGTTCCTGAAACCCGGTGACATCATGACCCTGGGGGTTGCCGGACTCGGCGTGCAAACGCAAGCTTGCCGCGCGTGGCGGGCCGATTAGGCTGGGCGGCTTGCGGAATACCCTGCGAGCCTCACGCGGGGCCTGTTGCGTTTCTTCAAACCGGCCAGGTGTGGCTGCCGCCGGCGTTCATCGCCAGATTGCCGCCATCAACTGGCAGCAGCACGCCGTTGACCGCGCGCGCCGCATCAGATGCCAGAAAAATGGCCGGGCCGACGTAGTCCTCGGGATCGAGCAAGCGGCCCTGCGGCAGGCCAGCCAGAATGCGTGGCAGCACATGATCGCGAAAACGCGGCACCTCCAGATGAGCGCGCAGGCCGGGGGTCAGCGTTTGTGCTGGCAGAATGGCGTTGACCCGGATGCCGACACCGGCGTATTCCACCGCCAGTTCGCGCGTCATCTGGTGCACCGCACCCTTGCTGCAACTGTAGGGCATGGCACCACGCCCCAGCGCCAGTTCACCGGCATTCGAGCCGATGTTGATGATGACCCCGCTGCCAGCCACCAGCATCAGGCGCAGCGCCTCCTGGCAGCACAGAAAATAGCCGGTCAGGTTGACCGCCAGCATGCGCTCCCAGTCGGCCAGCGCCAGTTCGTGCGGCCGCACCCGGGACGGAAAGACAAAAGGCACATTCACCAGCACGTCGAGCTTGCCACACTCGCGCGTCAGCGCCTCGAACAGGGCGCTGATCTGCTGCGGCTCGCCAATGTCGCAATGGATCGCCAGCGGTGCCTGGCCCAAGTGGCTGATCTCGGCTGCAGTTTGCGCCAGGCCAGCGGCGTCGCAGTCGGCAATTACCAAGCGCGCACCAACGCGGGCATAGCCCAGCGCAATGGCGTGGCCAATGCCGCCGTTGGCACCGGCGCCGGTCACCAGCGCGATTTTGTTGACCAGGTCAAAGACAGGCATGGTGGTGTTCCTGAATAGGTTGTGGCGTGACTTCAAAGGGATCGGGGGCCAGCGTGACCTCGCCGCTGCTGCCGTCCAGCCACAGCAGCGCGCCGTCGGCGATGAGGCGGGTCGCATCGGGCAGGGCGACGGCCGGGATGCCGGCCTCGCGCGCCTGGCAGGCGCTATGGGCGAGTAATCCACCGACTTCCACGATGAGGCCGGCGACCATGCGGAACAAGGGCGCCAGGCCCAGATTGGCGGCGCGCATTACCAGAATATCGTCGCCTGACAATTTGTCAGCGAGCAGCGCTGCTGCGTCGGTGTCGGCATCAACCACACGCGCGATGCCGCACACCCGCCCGGCCGACAGCCCGGCACCACGCCACACCGCGCTCAGCACCAGTTCCGGCAGTTGACCCAGGCACTGCAAACGCGAGCCCAGCAGTACGCTGGGCAACAGCCGCCGCTGTTGTAGCGCCTGGCGCGCCAGCGCGCGCTCCTGTTGGCGTCGTTGCGCCAAGGCCCGTTGACGCTGCGGTTCACGCAGGGTGCGCGCCAACTCGTGCGGGTACAACTGAAAAATGAGCTCTGCGTCCCAGCCCAGAGCGTTTGCCAAGTGCCGCAGCGCGGCGCGAATTTCGCCGTGACCGGCGGTGTAATGGTGTTTGATGGTTTCGCGCAGCGGCAGCAGTTGCTGCGCATAGCGCAGGTCGGCGCGCAGTGCGCTGCGCTCGTCCGGGCTGGCCCCCAATGCCATGAGCCGGATCTCCAAAGTTTGTTCAACGGCCTGCCGATGGGCTAGTTGCTGGGCAAAGTCAGCCTCTGGGTGGCGGCCGCAAGCGCGCAGCTCGTGCAGCATGGCATCGAGTTTGTCCGGGCATTCGGACAGGCGTGGCTCGCTCAGCTCGAGCTCGTTGTCAGCGCAGTGGCCGTAGGCGGCCAGAAAATCGCCGCGCGCCAGGCGGCCCTCGGCAAGCGCTTCAAGCCACAGGCTCTGGCGCGTCACCAGGCTGCCGGGCAGGGCCGCCAGCAACTCGGCACAAAGGCGCTCGCCCGCGTTGCCAAACCAGCGCATCAGCGCCTTGCGCAGATACCCGGTAAAGAAAAACCCCAGGCGCGCGGCGATGACGAACTCGACGCACGGTCCACGTCGTAATTGGCTGATCAAGCGGCTAATCGCCGTCACCGTTGCGTCCGGTGCCAGTGTCTGCCAGTCCGGCGCGGTCAGATGCAGTGCGGGTTCTATGTCGCTGGCAAAACGTTGCAGAAAATCGTCAGCAGCGGCGGCCAGTTGCGCACGAAAGGCGGCCGCCTGGGGCTGTGTGTCGGCTTCGCCGTAGAGCTTGAGCTCCGGGTAGTTGGCCAAGTCGGGCTGCGCCACCACGCGCTCAAGGTAGTGATCAGGCGGCGGTGCGTTGCCGTAGTTGAAGGTGGCGGCATCCACTTCAAGATTGAAATAAGTCTGGCCGGCGACCAGCTCGTACAGATGATCGACGCAACGCGCATCAAACTGATAACCGAGGCGCTGGCGGCCGGTCACGATGGCACCGTGGCGCCCGGCAAACAGGCGACGAAACAGGCCGAAGCTCATCGCGGTAGGGGTTGACAGCAACTCGCCGACATTGCCGTTGCTGAGCACCACGACCTGCCCGTGCAGGATGCTTTGTCGGCGCAAACGCGCAAACTTGTGTGCCAGCCGCTGACGTTCGCCGTGCAGCCAGCGCTCCAGTGGGTCGGCTGCGGCCTGGCGCGGCGCAACAATTGGACGCGATTGAAGCAGCCAGACCTGCCCGGCGGTGACGGCAAACTCAACGTCCTGCGCCCGGCCAAAAAAATTTTCAGCGCGCAGCGCCAGTGTTGCCACGGCTGCTGCCTGGCGCGGTGACAGGCAGGCCTGCCATACCCGCTGCGCTGCCACTGCAATGTCCCCTGCGGCGGCGAGTTCTCGGGTCTTGGCGACGATGCTTTGACTGAGCAACTTGCCGCGTCGCGACAGCACGAAACTGTCACCCGCTACCTGGCCCGCAGCCAGCGGCTCGGCCAGCCCCCAGACAGCGTTGATGTGCACGCGGCGACTTTTTTGTGCCAGCGGGTCGCAGGTGTAGGCAACACCGGCGGCCAAGGCGGGAATGAGTTTTTGCACCAGGATGGCCAGCGCAAACGTGTCGTCAGCCCCTTGCGCAGCGCGGTAGTGGCGTGCCGCCGGCGTGTGCCAGGCGGCCAGACAATGTTCGATGGCGGCCAGCAAAGCAGACTCACCGTCGACCCCCAGAACGCTGCAGTAAACGCCGGCGTAACTGGCACCCACACCATCTTCCGCCAGCGCCGAACTACGCACCGCCACGGCCCCGCCGCCGAACGCACGGTAAGCCACCAGAACGCCTTCGTGCAGGGCCGGCCGCCACTGGGCGGCAGCGGCCGTGCTGATACAAAAACCGGGTGCCACCGGAAACCCTGCCTGCATGAGTTGTGCCAAGTGCAGCGCCTTGTTGCCCACGCGTGGCCCATCATGCGAAGCCACCTGGTCCAGCCGCAAAATGTTGGTCATGCCGCCCGTTCCGCCCCGGCCACCAGGCCATCGTCGCGTGCGATACGGGCCCCGCTCCACTGGTCTTTGAGCGCCATCCACTCACCGGCAAAGCCCGACACATCGTTGTTACCAGCCAGCACATGGTCCAGCACCCGGCGATAAAACCTGACGATCTCGACCACCAGCGCAGAGGAGCGTTCACGACCGGGAATCTTGAAACGCTCGACCCCCATGGCGACGTATTCCGGCAGTTCCCACAGCAGCAGTTCGGGGCTAGTTTTGAGGCGCGGCGCTTCGGCGTGCAAATGTGTGCCAGCTTGCAAGGCCCACTGGGCGCGGCAGATGCGAAAACAGCTGCCGCCGCGCGAGGCCGAGCCAACAAAATGGTCCTTGGCCTGGTCGTCAACAAAATGCTTGACGTGAAAGTAGCTGCTCGAATAACAGCGCCCCGGGCAAATGCGGCCGCGGTGCGTGGTCTGGAACATGAAGGCTTCGAGCTTCATCGGGCTGGCAGCGCGGACCTCTGCCGCCTCGGCCACGCCCCAGCGGTACGGCAGCACCACATAATCAGCGCCGATGGCATCGTAAAACTTGATGTCATCGACATTGAAGACACCGGCCGTGACGCTGACATGAATATCAAGGTCCGGGCAGCGTCGGCGCACCAGGGGAATCAGGCCGGGGTCACAGATCATCACGCCGCCCGCGCCCCAGGCGGCAAAAGCATCAACCCGGGCCAGAAAGGCACCAACCTCGCTCGGTGCCGGCATCACATTGATGGCGATCCGCACGTCTTTTTTCATGGCCGAGGCGTGGCTGATCAATTCGCGGATTTCGCCATCGTCAAGCTCGTCGCTGACCGGGCGGCGGCTCCAGCCGCGCGGGCCAACAAAGACCGAGTCAGCGCCATTCTCCAGCGACAAAACCGCCATTTCAAGGGTGCCACCAGGGGCCATCAGGATGCTCATCATTCACCTCGTCGCAAGAAAACCGGCGGCGAACACGCCGTCGGGAAGTTCGTCATCATTCAGACAGCGCGCCAACGCGCGTAAATCGGTGCGCATAGCGCTGTCCCAGTCGAGCGCCATACGCGCCAGCCACTTGGCGCGCAGTGCCTGGGCGCTGGCCGCACAAGCATCGGTGCCGGTGACTGCATGCCAGGCGCAGGGGTCGTCGCGCAGCAGGCGCAGCGCCGCTGACACGGCACGCGCAAAGCCGCGCACCAGCGTCGGCTGCGTGCGCAGCAGCACGTCGGGAAAGACAAAAAAAGTCGAGGGCACGGTGCGCACACCCAGCCGCGCCAGCAGGTCAAGCAGATCGCAGACCTCAATAAATTCGCCGCTGGCAACTAACGCCGGGATTTGATGCCAGTACAGCAGCGCGGCGTCAACGCTGCCGTCCGCCAACTGTGCACGCAGCGTGGTTTTGGAGCCGGTGTCGATGCGCGTGCAGACCAGCGCGGGGTCAAAACCGTGCAAGCTTCGGCAGGCGGCGCGCAGCAGCAACCAGTTCTTGTCCTCAGGATGAACTACGCCGATGCGCCGTCCGGCCAAGTCCGTTAGCGCCGCGACACCGCCGAGCCGGCTCACCAGACCGCCAAAAATGGCACCATAAGGCACCGCCGCAGCCAGCGCAATACCGGCGCGGCGGCAGCGCGCAATCGACAGCCAGTCGGTATCGACCACGTCGGCGCTGGCACCCGCCAGGCAGGCTTCGGTGGCCTGCAAACCACCCTGCGCCTGATCGTCGGCCAGTGTGATCTGCAGCCAAAAGCCGTTGGCCTGATCAAGACCATGCTCGGCGATGGTGCGCATCAGCCAGCGCCCGCTGCCGCTGGCCTCGAAACCGGCACGCAACACCGGCAAGCACGGTGACAAACATGGTGACAAGGGCTGCGGTGCCAGGTCGGCGCTGTCGGCGCACATCAGGTCATGCAGCATAGCTGGCGGCGCGGTCCATCAGCGTGTCGACGCGTTTGCTCTTTTCGCGCACCCAGCGGGCACGCAGTTCAGCCAGCTCTTCGGCGTAATGGTCGAGGTTGACTGCGCCGCCCTGCACGCTGTCGATGGCCTTGCGGTAAAAGCGCACCAGATCGCGAATCATCGGCAGTGGCCGCTCGCGCCCGGAGAGCTTGAAGCATGTGACCCCTTCGGCGATAAAGCGTGGCAGTTGCTCGAGCATCAGCCGGGCATCGCGGCGCAGCCTGAGGTCAATCGGCGGGGCATCGCTGGGGCCAAATTGCCAGGCCGCCTGACAGACCCGGTAACACTCCTTGGCACCGCGGTTGGCGCTGCCGTGAAAGCTGTCCTGCTGTTCCACTTGCAGCCATTCACGAAAACGCAGATAGCTGCTCATGATGCATTTGCCGGGGCAGATCTTGCCGGTCTGTACGGTCTCAAACAAAAACACTTCGAGCGCAATGTTGCTAATTGCACGGGCGGCTGCAATTTCGGCAACATCCCAGCGGTAGGGCAGGATGATGGTATCGGCACCAAGCGCCCGATAGAACTCGGTGTCGCGCGCGTTGCTGATGCCACTGCCAATGCTGACGTGTAGCGCTGTCTCGGGCAGCAGGCGGCGCAGCGCCGCGAGCGCGCCGATGTCTGTGATGACGAAACCAGCGGCACCGTAACCGGCGAACAGTTGCGCCTTGGCCAGAAAACGGGGCAGCTCGAACGGGCTCGGAAAGGTGTTGAGCACCACCAGCAGTTCACGCCCATTGGCATGTGCGTAAGCAATGGCGGACTTGATGTCGGCATCGTTCATTTCCGATTCGTAGGGGCGGCGCGAAAAGCCCAGCGGCCCGACATACACCACATCAGCGCCTTCATCGATGGCGGTGCAGGCCATCGCCAGCGAGCCGCCCGGGGCCAGCAGCTTAACCATTTCAGTTTCTCCCGATATAGCGCTGGCCGGCGCCTTCAAAGTAGTAGCCGTTGCACAACCCCTCTTGGGACAAGGCGCCGAGCTCGGTCAGCCACGGTGTGCAATCGGCGTCTTTCTGGCCGGCAAAAGCACGCTCCAGCGCAGCGCGGTAAATAGCGCCGACCCGACCCGCATAATCATCGGCCTCACCCTTGTTCTGCACATAGAAGGCGGTAAAACCTTCTGCGACCAGCATGTCGGCGTGTTCGACCAGGCACATATCTTTGCCTGACAAAGTCATGCGCCCGGTGTCTTTGAGCGACCAGTCGTTGAGGCTGCCATCGTCGCGACCGCGCTTGAGCCAATGGTCCTCCAGGCAGGGGAAGCTGCATACGCCGTTGGCACACGGTTTGCTGTTGTCGGTGTGTTCCATGATGAAACAGGTCTCTGAGATGACCAGAGGAATCTTGCCGTGCACTGGCAGCAGCACATCGATTGGCGAGTTGTCGGCGATGTAGCTGATTTCTTTGAGAGAAAGTTCGGGGTTGGGGTAAACGCGGGTCACACCGTACTCCTTGAGCAGCTTGGCCGTCTCGTGGGTGTACAGATTGCCGAACACTCCCAGGTGCACCGGCACCGTGCTTTTTTTCTCTTGCAGCACCCGCAGCAGGCCCAGGTTATGGACCTCGAAGGCATCAAAAGACAGCTCAAGCGCCGCGTCGATCAGGTCCAAAACCCACGGCATGTCATGATTGCTGGGCACCGCGTAAAGGCGCAGATAGGCCTTCTGGCCACGCGACTTGACCAGCTCCAGACCCTCTTTGAGTTTGTTGGCATTGGAGCTGAAGTTTTGCGGGTACTCGGGACAGGAAAAGTCGCCCAGGTAGATGGCGTTGTAGGCGGAAAAATCGCCATCCCTGAGTTTTTTGATATTGCAGGCATCGGTCGAGAGTTCAAACATGAGGGGTCTCCTTAAAGGGTAGCGACAAGAGCGCCGCGGGTTGCTTTTTCAGCTTCGGATATGAGCCGGTTGTCGCGCTTGCCACGCTCGGTGCCCCAGCGGGCGCGCAGGATTTCAAGCTCGCCGGCAAACGGGCTTAGATCGGGGTGATCGCTTTCCTGAATGCGGTCCAGCGCGCGCCGGTAGACGCGCACGATGTCGCGCACCAGGGTGGCCGAGCGGTCGCGACCGGGCACCTTCAGGCAATCGACACCAGCGGCGATATACGCCGGCAATTCGCCGAGCCACAGCGTCGGATTGGTCTTGATCGTCATCGGCTGCTGAAAACCGGTGTTGTTGACCTTGAAGTCCCATTGGGTCTGACACACGCGCAGGCAGTCGCCCCCGCGCGAGGCGGAGCCAAAAAAATGGTCCTTGCCATTGGCATCGAGCCAGCGCCGAAAGCTGAAGTAGCTGCTCATCATGCATTTGCCGGGGCAAATCTTGCCCCCCGACGGTGTCTTGAACAGAAACACTTCAATGCCGACACCGCTTTCGCGCTTGATCTTCTCGACTTCAGCGACCGTCAGACGGTACGGCAGCACGACGTAGGTGGCACCGATGTCGCGCAGGAATTTGACATCCTCGTAGTTGGTGATGCCGCAGCCGACACTGGTGTGGATGTGGACATCGGGCAACATCTGGCGCACCAGGCGCATGGCCCCCACATCGCTGATCATGAAGCCGCGAGCCCCCCAACTGGCGTAACGCGCCACGCGTTCGAGAAACATCGGAATTTCGATCGAACTGGGCAGGGTGTTGACCACCACGCGCACCTCGCGACCCAGGTGCGCGGCGTAGTCCATCACGTGGTGGATCTCGTCCTCGCTGAGTTCGTCCTGCGCGCCGCGCCGGCTCCAGCCAAGGGCCCCGACGTAGACCGCCTCAGCGCCCTCGTCGAGTACCATTTTTGCCATCTCCAGCGTACCGCCGGGTGCCATCATCATGACCATCGTTTGCTCCTCGTTGTGTGTGTGATTTATGCCAAAGCGGGGCTGATAATTTCTGCCCGGGTTGGCTGCAGAATGTCGGCCATCGCTGCCAGAAAGCGGGCGTTGTCGGCGGCCCGGCCGACGCTGACGCGGGCAAAGCCGGGCAGGCCAAAACGCGCCATGCACTTAACCAAAACGCCGTGTGCGGCGAGTGACTCAACGCCGTTGGCACCGGCCTGAAACAGCACAAAATTGGCTTGCGAGGGGCTGAACTCAACCCCCAGCGCCGCCAGCCCGCGCTGCAGACAGTCCCGACCGGCCACGTTGTGGGCGACGCTGCGCGCCAGAAACGCATCGTCATCGAGCGCGGCCAGCGCTGCGGTCTGTGCCAGGCTGCTGGTATTGAAAGGTTGACGCAGTGCGTTGAGCTGGTCTGCCAGTGCCGGCTGGGCCATGCCATAGCCGATGCGTAGCCCGGCCAGGCCGTAGGCCTTGGACAGCGAGCGAATTACGAACAGGCGCGGTGCACCGGCCAGCAGCGGCAACAGATCGGGCAAAGCGTCGGCCTGGGCAAACTCGCGGTACGCTTCATCAAGCAGCAGGCAGGTCTGGGGCGGCAGGGCAGCAGCCAGGCGCGCCAGATCAGTGCCCGAGACAATGCTGCCACACGGGTTGTGCGGGCTGACCACCACCACCAACCGGGTCGCCGGGGTGATGCATTCGATCAGCCCATCAATATCGCAGTGGCCCGCAGGCATGGTCAGCGACACCAACTTGGCCCCAGCACGCCGGGCCGCTGCGCGGTAAGACGGAAAGGCCGGCTGCGGCAACAGCATTTCATCACCGGGCTGTAGCCAGGCGCGCGCCGCCAGGTCAATCAGTTCGCTGGCACCATTGCCCAACACGATCTGCGCTGCGGCCACACCGCAGCGCTGACCCAGGCGCTCGCGCAACGCGTGGCCCTCTTTGTCGGGATAACGCTGCACCTGACTTGTCACGCGGTGCAGGGCCGCCAGCGCCAGCGGCGAAGGGCCGAGCGGATTCTCGTTGCCCGACAGATCGACTAGCGCATCGGGCGTGCTGAAATGGCTTGCCAGGGACGCCATCAGGGCGGGATGGGGTTCGGCGACTGGCCGCGCGGCTTGTACACAATGCAAGGCCTGGTCCAGCGCTATGCCTTGCGCCAGATGCAGAAAGGCCGCAGCAATGGCCGGCGAGCGAGAGATACCCATTTCGCAATGCACCAGCACGCGACGGCCGCGCGCCGTCTGATCCAGCAAAAAATGGACAGCTTCGTCAATCAGCGCACCCGGCAGCGCCACCCGGTCCTCAAGCGCCAGGCTGAGTTGCCGCGTCACGCCGACCGGACGGGCCAACGGTGCGAGCGACAACAAAGTGTCAATGCCGCACGCGCTCAGGGCGGCGCTGTTTAAAGCGTCTTCCCGACTGCCAACTGCCAACTGCGATGTGACGAAATCCATGAACCAGGGCCTGTGAATGAAGCAACCCCTGAAGATTAAAGACATCACATCGGCCGCGATACCGGATTTTCAGGAATCGCATCTCATGAATTTCTTTAGTTCACCGAGCAGATGCCAATAAAGCCGCTGCGCAGCGACCAAGGTCATTTCGGCCGCGTTGTTCACGTTCAGCTTCTGATTGGTGCGATAAAGATGGCTACCGACGGTGCTCTGGCTGATTTGAAAATCCCACGCTACAGGTATAGCTGAGTGACACTCGTTTCCGGCTAAATTCAGTCCAGATGACTGAAATTGGGCTGAGCAGTCATGAATTAGAAATAACTGGCGATTATGGGCGCCAGCGGCGCGTCTGGCAGATGAATGCAGCTAGCATGAAGACCATGACACCTCCCGCTGTTGATGCACCCTTGTTTCCGCCCTGCGAACCCTACGCCACGGGGCAGCTGGATGTGGGAAACGGCCACCTGATTTATTTTGAACAGTGTGGCCTGCCCACTGGCTTGCCGGTGGTTTTTTTGCATGGCGGGCCGGGCAGTGGCTGTTCTGCGCGCCAGCGTCAGTTTTTTGATCCGACGGTATTTCGGGTCGTGCTGTTTGACCAGCGCGGCTGTGGTCGCAGCCAGCCGCTGGGCGACTTGCACCACAACACCACCGCGGCACTGGTTGAAGACATGGAGGCCTTGCGTTGCCACTTGGGTGTTGATCGCTGGCTGGTGGTGGGCGGCTCCTGGGGCGCGGCGCTGGCCTTGGCCTATGCCGCAAAGTACATGCAGGCCTGCCTGGGGCTGCTGTTGCGCGGTGTTTTTTTGGCTCGTCGCGCGGACGTGGACTGGTTTTTTTGCGGCGTGCGCCAACTGTTGCCAGATGCCTGGGCCGACCTGGCACGTGACGCACCCCGTGCCAGTCACCCTGACCTATTGGCTTGGCTGCATGCGCAACTGCACCAGCAGCCAGTCGCTTCAGCGCTGCGTTGTGCCCTTGCCTGGGAGGCATGGGAGCAATCGGTGACGCTGCACCGGCAGGTGTTGCCCCGCGCAGAATGCCCCAATGTGGCTGAGGCCCAGCGACTGGTCGCCAAATACCGCTTGCAAAGCCATTATTTGACCCACGGCTGCTTTTTGGGCGACCACAGCTTGTTGCAGCGCTGTCAGCACCTGACTGGCCTGCCGGTGGCCTTGTTGCATGGCAGAGACGACTGGGTCTGCCGGCCACAAGCGGCCTGGGAGGTGCACGCCAACTTGCCCGCAAGCCAATTGAAATGGGTGGCTAACAGCGGCCACAATCCCTTTGAGCCGGGTATGGCACAAGCGATGTTAGATACCCTCAAGTATTTCGCAACCCACGGTCATTTCACAGCATGAGTCTTCGTCTTCAAGTCAACCTGATCATCACCGCCATGCTGGCCATTTTTGCCTCTGTGTTGATCGGCTTGCAAATCGACAACACCCGGCGCAGCGTGCACGAAGAGGTGGTGGGTGCCAATGTGGTGGCCACCCAATTGCTGTCACGCATGCAATGGGTTTATGGCTCCGGCGGGCTGGCGGGCATGGCAGAGTTTTTGAACCAGGTGGGCCGCATCCGCGCCAACGAAGTCGAGTTGCGGGACGACCAAAACACCCTCATTTACCGTTCGCCACCGACAGAATACAAGGCCGGTCGTGAAGCTCCGCAGTGGTATGCCCATATCGTGGCGCCACCGGTTGAACCCAAAGAAATCAGACTGCCTAACGGGTTTTTGGTGTTGCGGGCAGACGCCTCGCGCGCGGTGCTCGACGGTTGGGATGACCTCAAACCCATGCTGTGGATGGTGCTGGCCGGTTTCGTCTTGGGAAACGCCTTTGTTTTTGCCTTGATGGGGCATGCCCTGAAACCGTTGCACAAGTTGGTTCAAGGCCTGAGCAACATGGCCGATGGTAACTATGCCACCCGGCTGAGCGGTTTGTCAGGTCACGAGGGCCGACAAATTGGCCTGGCCTTCAACCACATGGCGCAATCCGTACAGGACAGCATTGAGGCCAAGCGACAAGCCCGTGAAGCGACACTGGCCCTGGCAGAAAACCGCGAACTCACGCAGATGATTCAAGACCGCATCGAATTGGAGCGCGGCGCCATTTCACGTGAATTGCATGATGAGCTGGGCCAACAGGTCACGGCGATTAAAAGCGTGAGCATGGCCATCGCGCGCCGCGCGGCGGGCACTGACCCCAGCACAGAAGAATCAGCCCGACTGGTCATTCGCTGTGCCGATCAGATTTACGACGGCATGCATCGGCTGATCGCCAAACTGCGCCCACTAGCGCTCGACCATTTTGGGCTCCAGGATGCCCTGCGCGACCTGTTGGGCGAGTGCCAGTTGCAGCATCCTGACCTTACATTTATCGCGACTTTTCCAGAAATTACCGACACCCTTGATACCCTGGATGATGCACTCGCCACCGCCATCTACCGGATTGTTCAAGAAGCCGTGAACAACGCCATACGCCATGCCCAAGCCAAGCGCATTGATGTCCGGATTGTGACAGCAGATGAAAGACTGGCGCTTGAAGTGACGGATAATGGCCGTGGCCAGGTTGCCATGTTTCAGACGCACGGGCGATACGGTGTATCGGGTATGCGTGAGCGGGTCCAAGCGTTGGGTGGCAGTTTTGAGCTGGTTCAAATGACGCCCACCGGCGCGTCGATTCGGGTGAGCCTGCCCTTTATCAAAAAACAAAACAATGCATAAATTGAAAATCATGCTGGTAGATGACCATGCGGTGGTGCGCATGGGGTTCAAGCTCTTGCTGCAGGCGTGTGACGACATTGAGGTGGTGGCCGAGGCCGACAGTGGCGAGGCTGCCTGCCAGACGTTCGATGCGGCTTCGCCCGACGTGGTGGTGATGGACATCGCCATGGCGGGCATGGGCGGCATTGAAGCCATCAAACGCTTGCACGCCAAACATGGCCAGGTGCGTATTCTGGCACTGTCGGCCCACGAAGACATCAGTCACCCCATGCGCGCACTGCAAGCAGGTGCCATGGGTTATTTGTCAAAACGCAGCGCGCCTGAGGTGTTGATCGATGCCATTCACGCAGTTGCCAAAGGCCAGCGCTATGTGGACTCACAAATTGCCCAGCGCATGATGGTGCAGGCCATCAGCGGCGACAAAAACCCGGTCGAAAAACTCTCGGCGCGTGAATTTGAAGTGTTTGCGCAACTCGCGCGCGGGCAGTCAGTGGCACAAATATCTGACACGCTCAAGTTGTCCAACTCAACGGTGGGCACGCATCTCTACAACATCAAACAAAAATTGGCGATTAACAACCAGGCAGAAATGACTTTGCTGGCGGCACGCCACGGCTTGATCAGCCTGGCGGATTAGCCAGCAGTTTGGCAGCGATCTCACGCACTCTTCTTGAGCCTGCGGTAAATTGTGTTGCGGCTGATATGGAGTTGCCTGGAGGCGGTCGAAACATTGCCGCCGCAGGCGTCGAGCACGCGCTTGATGGCCGTGAATTCCATTTGTTCAAGACTGTGATTGCCGGGTGTCTGCAAAGGCGTTGGCATGTGAGTTTGTAATTTTTCACCTGTGTCGCTGCTGCCGGGCAAAGGCAGAATGGTGCTTGCCTGAGCCGACGCCAAGACCATATCCGGATTTGGCAACCCTGGCGGAGCGAGCATGGCAAGTTCTTCACGAAAGTCGTCTGCCAGATGGTCCAACGTGATTTCATGCTCATTTTTAGCCATGACCGATGCCGTCTTCAACACATTGTTGAGTTGCCGGATGTTGCCCGGCCAAGAATATCGTGCAAAAGAGGACATCAATGCTGGCTGAATTGGCAAGGGCCGATGGGGTGACAACTCCTGCAATATTTTTTTGCAAAGCTGCGCCAGGTCGGTGCGGTCCCGCAAAGGCGGCAGCTTGACTGACATGCCGTTGATGCGGTAGTACAAATCATCGCGAAAGCTTTTTTGTTCAATTTGTTCCCGCAAGTTGCGATGCGTCGCGCAAATCAGGTTGACGTCGATATCGATGGCACGACGCCCGCCCAGCGGCACCACTTTCCGCTCCTGCAAAACCCGCAACAAGCGCGCTTGAAGCAGCAAAGGCATGTCACCGATTTCATCGAGAAAAAGTGTTCCTCCGTTCGCTTGCGAAAGCATGCCTGGCTTGCCCTTGGCGCTGGCGCCGGTGAAGGTACCCGATTCATAGCCAAACAGTTCGGATTCAATCAATTGCTCCGGAATCGACGCGCAATTGATGGCGACAAAAGGCTGGTTACGGCGTCGACTGAATTGATGGATCGCTTTGGCCAATAGTTCTTTGCCAGTGCCTGTTTCACCAATGATCAGGATCGAAATATCATGGTCGACAACATGCCGGATTTTCTGCGCCAGCAGATGGTAGGTGGCATCGCCGGTGTCGAGTTCGTCCAGCAGGAACGTTGTCATTTTTTCAACCGGCAAAGCGCCTGGCTCGGTCATTGCGGGGCCGGAAAAATCGGCTACTTGTGGCACAGGTTTCAAAGGCAGATTCGCCGCACTGGAAAAAACATTCTTTCCGTTCCAGCTGATCCGAACAAAGATTTCTTTGACATTGGAATAGTACAACTTCAACGGAAAGCACGATGGGTGGCGCAACTTTTCGATGAATTCTCTGAAGTCCACGCCAAAGAGCCCTTGCAAACCCTTGATGCGCAGGGTAGCCGCACTGCAGTCCAGAATTTTTAGCGCGGCCCGGTTGACACCCAGCACTTTGCCATCCTCGCCAACAGCGATCGTTCCTTCTTCTGCCGTGCCAATCAGTTCGGGCATGGTGTGAAAGTGCAATTGCAGCGTCTGGCTGAATTTGTCACGAAACCAGTTGTTTTCAATGGTTCGCGCGCACATTTCCACCAGCGCCATCGTATGCGGGTGAAAGCAGCGCTTCTCCCCGGAGGCATCCAGTATGCCAATCACATTGCCCGTATGGTCCATGACGGGTGAAGCCGCACAACTCAGGAAATGCTTGGACTGGAAAAAGTGTTCTTCACCATTCACAAAGGTGCTTGACTCCAGGACCAGGGCGGTACCCACCGCATTGGTGCCCTTGGTTGATTCAGACCAATTCACCCCCGGTCGTAATGACACTTTTTCTGCCTGCTCAACAAATGAGCTCTGACATTGAGTGCGCAAGATGGTCCCGGTGTTGTCGGTCAAAACGACCAGACTACCAAAATCGGCAATGTGCTTGCCGAGCATTGTGAGAACCGATGTCGCATGCGTGATCAAGCGCGCATTGCGCTCTAGCGTGATTTTGAAATCAGCAGAACTTTGAGCAAAGTGGTCGCAGGACTCAAAAGGTTTCAACCCCAGATACTCGCAGCGGGCGTGTGATTCGACTACGAATGGCCTGAGCAGATGAGGTTGATCGTCAAGCCCAAATTTTCGATATGTCGATGGCATCGATTTCACATTGAAGTCTGAATTAATGGACATCGGTGGGCAACCGCCACGGGCGGATATGTTTGTGACTTCATAGCTTATAGGAAATTCCTGGCGGCGATATCCGGACAAACCCGAAGGCCATCAGACAACATCCTGTGAAGCGGCCAGTGGGTCAGACCTATTTAATGATTCAATCAGAAAGCTTGCGGTACAGCGTCTGGCGGCTGATGCCCAGTTTCCGCGCGGCTTGCGATATGTTGCCGCCACTGCCATCAATCGCCTGCCAGATGGCCACACGGAAGAGTTGCTGAAGGTTTTGCATGGCATCGCTTGCCACGGCTGCGCGCAGGCTTGTCGCCATCACTTGGTGATCCGGTTGCGCAAGGTCTTGCTGCACATCATCAGGCAGATGCTGCCAGGTGATGCAAGTCTCAGGCCCGTCAAGCATGGCGCTGGCGGTGCGCAGCACGTTGGCATACTGGCGCAGGTTGCCCGGCCAGGCGTGTTGGCTCAAGCGTGCCAACAATGCGGGCTCGATCGACACCTGCCTGTGCGGGTTCAGGTCAGCCAGCAGGCGCTGTGTCAGCACACCAAAATCGCTGCGCTCGCGCAACGGGGGCAGCAGCACGGTCAAGCCGTTGATGCGGTAATAGAGGTCGCTGCGAAAGCGCCCGGCTTCTGCTTCTTCGCGCAGTTTGCGGTGGCTGGCACACATCAGGCAAAAGTCTACCGCCACCGCCTTGCCGCCTCCCAGTGGAATGACCTGGCGCTCTTGCAACACCCGCAACAAGCGGGCTTGCATGGCCAGCGGCATGTCGCCAATTTCATCCAGAAACAGGGTGCCGTCATGGGCTTCACGCAGGCGGCCCCGACTGCCTTCACGGCGCGCCCCGGTAAAGGCACCTGGGGCGTAGCCAAACAACTCGGCCTCGATCAGGTTTTCAGGCACGGCGGCGCAGTTGATGGCCACAAACGGCCCGCTGCGCCGGGGCCCGCTAGCGTGCGCGGCGCGGGCAAACAGCTCCTTGCCCACGCCGGATTCGCCTTGAATCAGCAGCGCAATGGGTTTGCCCGCCACGCGCCGGACCTTGTCGGCGGCGCGCGCCCACTGCACGTCGCCGGTGTCGAGCTGGGCCAGGGCATCAGACTCAGCCTGGGCGTGCTGCTCTTCTGGCTGGCCCGAGGGTGACACTTGGGCGGCTTGACGCAAGAACCCAGACGCAGCTTGTTGCACCAGCACAAACAAAACGGCTCCGTTGTGCCGCTTTACCGCCAGCGGCTGCCCTGGACGACGCTGGTGCTGCAGCAGCAGCGAATCCAGTTGGGTGTCGAGCAACGCATTGAGGTGCAGCTTGCCCAACTCAGGCAGGGTCAAATTCAGCAGCGCCAGCGCGGCCCGGTTGGCACCATTCACACAGCCATCGCCGGACAGCGTCACAATGCCTTCGGCCACCGAGCCAAGGCCCTCGCGCTGCGGGTGCATGTGGAGCCGCACCTGCTGGCCACAGGTGGCGCTGATCAGGCGGTTTTCAATCAAACGGGCGGCCATGCTGACCAGGCCGAGCGTATGTGGGTGGCCGCGATAAAAGTCACCAGAGATGTCGAGCACCCCCACCAGCGTGCCGTTGGCAGTGACAATGGGCGCGGCAGTACAGGTTAAAAAGTCATTGCGCTCCAGGAAATGCTCGCCGCCATGGATTTCAATGCCCGCCTGCTCCGCCAGCGCAGTGCCAATGGCGTTGGTGCCGCGGTGCTGCTCCAGCCAGGAAGCACCGCACGACAACGCCACCTGCTGCGCGCGCTGCAAAAAATCAACGCTGCCCAGCGTGTGCATCAGTGTGCCTCTGGCATCGGCCAGAATCACCATGCTTTGGCTGCTCTGCATCTGCTCAAACAGCACCTCCATGACCGGGCGCGAATGCACCAGCAGTTCATGCTGACGGGCCATGGTGCGCCTGAGCTCGGCAGCGTTGGCGTGCTCGGTCTCAAGCAAGCGCCCACCGGGCAGCAAGCCCGCAGCCAAACTGCGCTGCCACGAGCGGGCCACACGCGCATCAATCGCATGGCTGCCTTCTGGCGGCGGCTTGCCATGTTCAAGCAAATGCTGTCTGACCTGACGCAAGGCCAAGGCGTTGGGTGGGGTACGCAATAGGTCTCCTGGGCTGGCAACTCAACGGCTGCCTGTTGTGCCGCCATGTTAGTGGGCAAGCCAATCTCTGGCGATATGAAATGGCATGCATAGTGCGTGAGCCGCAAGCCTGTCGCAAAATTTGACAGGTGTTGCACTTCACCACATCACACCCCGCTGTCATGGCCCTCATTTATTAAAAAAACTGTTTTAAATCAACAACCACACCACCAACTCGCGGCTGGCACGCATCTTGACTGTTCAACCTGCCTACATGGGCATTTTCATTTCATTTTTTTGCACACAATCAGGAGACACCATGATCTACGCAGCCCCAGGCCAAGCCGGCGCAAAAATCGCCTACAAGGCCAAATACGACAACTTTATCGGCGGCAAATATGTGGCCCCGCTCAAGGGTGAGTACTTTGACGTGATCAGCCCGATCAGCGGCAAGGTCTACACCCAGGCCGCGCGCTCGGGCGCTGAAGACATTGAGCTGGCACTCGATGCTGCCCACGCTGCAGCAGATGCCTGGGGCAAAACCTCGGTCACCGACCGCTCCAACATCCTCTTAAAAATTGCCGACCGCATTGATGCCAACCTGGAACTGCTGGCCTACGCCGAAACCGTGGACAACGGCAAGCCGATCCGCGAAACCCTGGCCGCCGACATTCCCTTGTCAAGCGACCACTTTCGCTACTTTGCCGGTTGCATCCGCGCGCAAGAAGGCGCGTTGAGCGACATCAATGAAACCACCGTGGCCTACCATTACCACGAACCTCTGGGCGTGGTCGGGCAGATCATTCCCTGGAATTTTCCGATTTTGATGGCCGCCTGGAAGCTCGCCCCGGCGCTGGCAGCAGGCAACTGCGTGGTGTTGAAGCCAGCCGAATCGACCCCGGTGAGTATTCTGATTTTGATGGAAGTCATTGGCGACCTGCTGCCCCCAGGCGTGCTCAACATCGTGAACGGTTTTGGCCGGGAAGCCGGCATGCCGCTGGCCACCAGCAAGCGCATTGCCAAGATCGCCTTCACTGGCTCCACCAGCACCGGCCGCGTGATTGCCCAGGCCGCTGCCAACAACCTGATCCCGGCCTCGCTGGAACTCGGCGGCAAATCGCCCAACGTGTTCTTTGCAGACATCATGGACAAAGACGACGGGTTTTTGGACAAAGCCATTGAAGGCCTGGTGCTGTTTGCCTTCAACCAGGGCGAAGTTTGCACCTGCCCAAGCCGCGCGCTGATTCAGGAAAGCATTTACGACAAGTTCATGGAACGTGTGCTGCCGCGCGTCAAGGCCATCAAACAAGGCAACCCGCTGGACTCTGAAGTGATGATCGGCGCCCAAGCCTCAAAAGTACAACTGGACAAAATCCTGGCGTACATGGACATCGGCAAACAAGAGGGCGCACAAGTACTGACCGGCGGGCATCAAGCCAAATTGGCGGGCGACTTGGCCGGTGGCTATTACGTGGAGCCCACGCTGCTCAAGGGTCACAACAAAATGCGCGTGTTCCAGGAAGAAATTTTTGGCCCCGTACTGGCGGTGACCACCTTCAAGACCGAAGCGGACGCACTGGCGCTGGCCAATGACACGCTGTATGGCTTGGGCGCTGGGGTATGGAGCCGCAACGGCAACGTGGCCTACCGCATGGGCCGCGCCATCAAGGCTGGCCGCGTCTGGACCAACTGCTACCACGACTACGCGGCGCACGCTGCGTTTGGTGGCTACAAAGAGTCCGGCATCGGCCGCGAAACCCACAAGATGATGTTGGACCATTACCAACAAACCAAGAACCTGCTGGTGAGCTATAGCGAAAGCAAACTGGGTTTCTTCTGATGGTTGAAAAAGTCGTCGCCACTCCGGCTGCGCTGGAGCTGGTGGCGTTCTTGAAGGCCAAGCACGGCCCGGGGCTGATGTTCCATCAGTCCGGCGGCTGCTGCGACAACAGCGCCGCCAATTGCTACCTGCTGGGCGAGATCACCATGGGTGCGGGTGATATCTGTCTGGGCGACATTGGCGGCTGCCCGTTTTACATTGGCAAAGCGCAATACCAATACTGGAAACACACGCAGCTGATCATCGACGTGATCGACGGCAGTGGCGGTGATTTTTCACTGGAAACGCCTGAGGGCAAAGGCTTCTTGACGCGATCTAGGGTGTTTACTGCAGACGAACTGGCAGGGCTAGGACAGTAGCCATAAAGATAACGCCCATGCGTTACGGCAGTAAGGCCCACAAGGGCACCGCCTCGACCCCTGGAGCCAACAGGTAGCGCTGCGCCCCCGGATACACGACATAAAGGGCATCGAGTTTGAGGTTGTCGATGGCGATGTGCATGCTCTT
>Ga0210024_1000289_pt1 | contig 45053 bp, 41 predicted proteins | sample CryGeymeta201525_FD_183988 | JGI IMG/M metagenome (GOLD analysis project Ga0210024, IMG submission 183988) | Groundwater microbial communities from Crystal Geyser aquifers in Utah, USA - Crystal Geyser metaG 2015-25 (SPAdes) (version 2) | ecosystem: Environmental > Aquatic > Deep subsurface >...
TGAGAAAGCTGGTCTTGGCCCGCTTAAAACTCATAGCCGATTCCCCAAAGTCTGCTTTTTCTGCAGCTACATACGCCGATTCCAAATGCCCCCGCCCTTGATAGAGAGATTTTCTCGCAGATAAGATGTTGGTCGAAAGTATCACACCATAGATGACGAGCAGCACGACCATAAACAAGCAAGAGAGGGCTATAAGTACCCTCTTTCCCGGTTGCGCTTTATAAGTTTTTTGCTGATTAGACTGGTTTGTAGTGCCTTCCATGATCCCTTAATTAGTTAATGATCAGTTAGTTGCTGTCGGCTGCTCCGCGTAAGATTTATAATAATAGTAGCCGCCTTTCCGCGGCATGTTGGCGCCGTTGATCACAAAACCGATGATACGGGCCCCCACTTTACTAAGCGCCTCTTTGGCGGCGACGATCTCGTTCTTCTTGGTTTTTCCATAATGCGACAACAAAAGAACCGCATCCGCTTTTGTAGAAAGAATAGCGGTATCTGTAATCGCAAGTGCCGGAGGAGAATCAAGGATTATCAGGTCAAACTTCTCACGCAGATCGGCCAGCGCCCTATCCATGTGCTCCGAATTCAGGAGGTCTGCGGGGTTTGGCGGGATCGGTCCACTTGAGATGATTTGTAATCCATCAACCTGTGTCTCTCGCATCACCGATTCCACGGTCGCCGCGCCCGCTAAAACATTTGAAAGTCCTCTATCGTCTGGAATGTAGAAGAGATTAGCTAAAGTCGGCCGTCTTAAATCGCATTCAATTATGAGTACCTTGTAACCTGCTTGTGCATAGACAATCGCGAGATTCGCTGAAACAGTCGTCTTGCCCTCGCTTTGGTTAGGACTGGATACGATCAGGGTTTTTATCGATTGGTTAAAGTTGATATATTGAAGGTTCGTTCTTATGCTCCGGTAAGCATCAGACACAATCGCATTATCGTTACTAAGAAGAAACGGGCTCTCCCCACCGGGTATCTTACCTAGTGATGGCACCCCCAACAATCCCTCAACATCCTCTTGCTCCTTAATCGTCACGTCGAGCGTCTCCATGAGAAACGCGAGACCGATGCTGGCCATTAGGCCGATCAGGAACCCTAAGATCACGTTTAAGGTAGCGTTTGGTTTTACCGGATCAAGTGGTACCACCGCCGGCTCAACTACTTTTACGTTTATGAGTGCGGATGAAGGTATAACCTCTTTGGTTATAGTAACAAACTCGCTGGCATAGGCGTTGGCTATGTTCTTGACTTGAACCGGGTTGTCATCGGTAACCGATATCTCTATGAGTTGTGTGTCTTTTACCAGCTTTGCGCCCACTTTTTTCTGCAAATCTTCAGGCAGTAAAGGCAGCTCAAGTTTCGAGATAACCCTCTCTGCAAGGGTTCTGCTCGATATCATCTCTTTAAAAGTCATGGCGAGCCGTTCGCTTAGCAGTAAGGCCTGGTATGACTCACCGAGGGATTGGTTGCCAGGTGCAATTTGACCCTGGGAGACAAGGAGTCGGGTCGATGATTCAAATTTAGGTGTCATCAAAGAAGTGGCCACTATCGAACCCAACAAGCAGATAATCGTACCGAGGACGATTATCGCCTTTCTCTTACCTAATATTTTTATGAACTGGAGTACTTCGAACTGCTCTTCCAATTTTAACCTGCATTCCAAAGTTTGCGTACTTTGCCAGTTATCCTTGCTTGAGTCGCTTGTCTTTTAGGGCGTTAAATAGCAGAGCTTGTGAACTTCTAACAAAGCTCTGCGTATTTACATGTTTTCAGTTATCGGCTTTTGTGAGTTAATCGTGAGGTTAATTCTTTTTGAGGGCTTTAACACCAAATCCTGTAGTTGTTAAGGCTAAACCGGTGATTAGCAATACCCAGAGGATTGTGCCGCCGGTAAATGGTAGCTCTCCACGCTTCTCAGCAGCACTGGCTGCGGCATTGCCGCTCTGGCCTGGTGTAGTCTGCTCGCCCAAAAAGGCGGTCTCGCCTACCTGCACGGTACCAAGCAGTGACAGGGTACCCGTGGAATACGGCTCGACCTGCTGCTGGTTACTGTCGGTCGGGCCCTGGGCGCTTAACGTATGGATTCCGGCTTTTGTGCCTGAAGGTATAGCATAGCTAAACGATATGCTGCCAGACGAGTTTGCCTTAACAGTCTTGCTATTGCTGCCATCCAAACTTACAACAACATCAGCGTTCGGGCTAAAACCTGCTCCCTGCGCGGCAACGGTGGAATTTGATCCCACGATGCCGGGTTTCACTGAAAGAGCGCCTTGACTCGCAGCAAAAGCGGTAGTGGCAGCAAACATTAAAGCCAGCGCCAAAGAAATAACAATATACTTTTTCATAACAGCCCCTTTACTTATCTCTTGTCGTCACGTCATTGCTACAAAAAGGCTTCCAATACTGGTGCGAGATATTATCTAAAAATAAGATTTACTGTAAGCATAGGTAGAGATTACCCACCTAGCTATAAATATAGTAGCAGGTAACGCCTAATACTACAATAGTTTTATCAAAATTTCCCAGTTAAAATGTGTTTAGTTATATGTGATTACTATACAGGCCAGAGAGCGAATTGTTAATAAGTGGTAGCTAGATAAACGGATATCAAGAAAACACTTGTCAACCGAGCCATAGCCAGTCAGCAACACTATGAGCGTGCTGCGAAGGCTGTAACTATCCTGATAACCCCTGGGCCGATAACAGCAACAAAAATAGATGGGAAGATGCATAAGATAAGCGGAAAAACCATCTTTACCGGCGCCTTCTGAGCGATCTCCTCGGCTCTCTGTCTTCTCTTAAGCCTCATCTCTGATGCTTGAACTCGCAAGATACTTCCAACGCTCACGCCAAAAGTTTCCGCCTGGACAATCGATGTAATAAAGTTGTTGAGTTCGTCAACATCCACACGCGCTGCCATACTTCTAAGAGCGTCTTTTCTTGATACGCCGATTTGTACCTCATGAAGCATCCGTGAGAACTCCTCGGCAAGCGGTCCGGGATGACTCTTGATCACCTTTGCCAGCGCTACGTCAAAGCTGAGCCCGGCTTCGACGCTGATTGTTAATAAATCCAGCGTATCCGGCAAAGCGAGGCGTATTTTTTTCTGCCTGTTTTCAACTAAATTCCCTAGCCATAGATCAGGTATGAAATATGAACAAGCTACGATTATCACACCCAGCACTACGAGCAAGGGGCTGATTCCCTTAATAGCTAGCAGTAGCACAATTAGCACGGCTACAACAATAACTAAAAGAGCTTTAAGCGATAGGAACCTATCTACGTCCATATTATCCGGATTCCCTGCCTTGATGAGCTTTATCTTTATCTGCTCCTCTATTCCTTTCGGGCTCATGCGCTTGACTACTTTTGATAACCGCCCGTAAAAAGGCATTATAATGCGCTCAAAAAATGACTTTGCCATTGGTTCGGCTGTATATAAATCTTGAACCTCATATGCATCAAGTTTCTTAAGGCTTTTCTTAACTACAACTTCATCTGAAAACACTGTAGAGAGAAGCGCATAAATAAAAAAAGCAACTGCAGCGAATACCAAGAGTACCAAGATAAAACTTGTCATAAAAACACCTACACCTCAATTGAAACGATTTTTCTCATCCAAATTATCCCTATGATCATAAGAATGCCGGCAACGCCAGCCATGATCCAACCGAGCACATTCGTGAAAAGCAGGCTCATATATCCTGGGTTAATCACCAGTAATATAGCCGTGATAGCGAAGGGTAACGCAATTAATATGTACGATGACAGCCTGCCTTCAGCTGTAAGCGTCTTTATTTGGCGCTTTAATGTCTCGCGCTCCCTTATTGTTTTGGCCACTATATCCAGAATTTCCGCGAGATTGCCGCCAACTTCGCGCTGGATGTTAATAGCCAACACCATCCAATGAAAATCATCGCTTTCTACGCGTGCTGCCATTTTATTAAGCGCCACCTCTATCGAAAGGCCCAACCTCGTCTCTGACAGTACTCTTTTGAATTCATCCGAAATTGGGGGTTTTGATTCTTCCGATGCAAGCGATATGGCTTGGAGCATGCTATAACCAGCCCTGAGAGAGCCGGCAAGCATAGATATAGTATCCGGTAACATTTCATTGAAGCGATTCTTTCTCCGGTCTATTGAGACTTGCACGAAAAGCATCGGAAGGATAGTGAGTAAAATAATAAACAGCAGTGTTAGCGCTAATTTGCTAAATAATACTTGCAGTAAAATGCTTGGAACCAAAACTATCAAGGCATGGAAGAAGATGTATTCAACAGGCCTTAAAGGAAGTCCGGCCTGCTCAAGCTTCACCCTAGCCAACTCAACAAAGCCCCGCTTCTCTGCAAGATAGCCGATCACGCCCAACGCCTTACTAATATATGGATTTGTGTCAGAAGGCTCATTTTTATTACCGTTCTGCGCCTGACTCCAAATCTGCTCATACATGCCCATCTGCTGTTTGAGTAAGCTTCTCTGCCGTGTAAACACAGCAATTACCCCATAGATAAAAAGCGAAGATGTGAGGAAAGCAACAAGTATAATCCCTGACCTGGCTAACCAGTTATCAACGATTGGTTTGATCCGAACAGGTGGATCCCCTGCCTTATCACCATCTAAGAATGTGGGGTTTTGGTAAGCAGCGTTGATATGTAATAATTTGGATCCTTGGCCTATGGTAATATCTAGATCAATATCTTTGGTATCAAACCCAGGGCTTCGATACTCGATCTCTATGTTGTTTTTAATCTGTTCGGCGATACGCGAATAAAAGGGGTTTAGCTCATCTGAATTAATTGCCTGCAGCAACTTTCCCCCTGATTGACTTGATATATTCTCAAGGGTTCCAATATCAAATTCAGGAGATTTCAGGGCAATAGTATACACGGGTACTTTTAATGCTCTTAACTGATCAATACATATCAGGGGCTTAGTCCTGCTGACGGTGTCTCCACCATCTGAAAGTAAAACTATATAATTTTGTTTCAGACCCGATGTTTTGATCTGCCGAGCAGCAAGTGATAGCGCATCGTAAACAGCGGTCTCACCGGATGCCTGGATTGCATTTATCGAGTTAATAACCCTTTTCTTGTTGGAATTATAGTCGGCAACCAGGTTGGGTTTCGAGCTAAAAGCGATTACGGAGATTTGATCATCGCTGCCCATCAACCGCACAAAGTGGCCCGCCGCTGCTTTTGCATCTGCAATTGGCTTGCCCTTCATACTACCGCTAGAGTCACAATTAGCAAGACCACCGCTATTGGCTTAGGTTTGATCATCAAAGGACTTACACGAAGGCCCTTGACAGCTTGCTCGTTCTCGCTAACCTTAACCGCTTGATAACCAGACCCTGCCTTTTCTTCCTCATCGAAAGCTGTGCCTGACAATAGTAGTTTTACGTTCGGATAGTTCTTGGTATTGATATCATTTAAAACGGTGTCAGAGCGTGCGGTCTGTGTACCCAATGCCAGCCAGCATGTCAGTATTATGACTATAGCGCGAAGTGTTATGATAGTCCGTTTTCCCATAATCTTTCCCTTTTTTATATTATCTGCGAGCCATCGGATCGAATTTGAAAGTATCAAGCGGTATCTGAATTCCGAAATCCATTAGTCTTTGTGTAAACGTAGGTCTGATACCTGTTGATTTTAGCCTGCCTTTAAATCGTCCGTCCTCGGTGATCCCCATAGAGAAATCAAAGCGGAAGATATCCTGGAGGGTAATGGTGTCCCCCTCCATGCCTTGGACCTCGGTAATTTGCGTAATCCTCCGTGAACCATCGCGTAGCCTCACGAGGTGAACTATTAAGTTAAGCGATGAGCTTATGTATTCACGAATAGCACGCATCGGCAGGTCGAAACCGCTCATCAGCACCATCGTCTCGACCCTGGAGAGAACATCGCGCGGCGAGTTGGCGTGCACTGTTGAAAGCGAACCGTCATGACCCGTGTTCATCGCCTGCAACATGTCGAGCGCTTCACCCCCTCTGACCTCACCGATTACTATACGATCCGGCCTCATACGAAGAGCATTTCTAACAAGATCACGGATTGTTATCTCGCCCTTGCCTTCGATGTTTGCCGGCCTGGATTCCAGCCTCAGCACATGATCCTGGCGAAGTTGCAATTCCGCCGAATCCTCAATTGTCACTATGCGCTCATCCCCAGGAAGAAACGATGAGAGCACATTAAGCATCGTGGTCTTTCCTGTACCGGTTCCGCCGGAAACAAGAATGTTCAACCGGCCTGCGACGCAAGCCTTTAGCAGATTGGCGACTTCCGAGTTCATGGTTTCGAACCGGATTAAATCATCGACAGTAAATGGATCTTTTGAGAACTTACGTATTGTCAGCATGGGACCGTTTATCGCCAGTGGATGAATGACGGCATTAACTCGAGAACCATCAGGAAGGCGGGCATCAACCATGGGAGAACTCTCGTCGATTCTCCGCCCCACCTGACTTACAATCTTGTCAATGATTCTCAGTAGATGGTCCTCATCGAGGAATTTTCGATCAGTTTTATAAATCTTTCCAGCCCGTTCAATATAAATACTGTCCGCATTATTGACCATAACCTCAGTTATGTCTTGGTCTTTGAGAAACTGCTCTATAGGCCCATAACCTAGGATATTGTCGATAACGTCCCTTATAATACCCTCTTTATCCTGGCTCGATAGGGGCATTGTCTCTATCGCTAGGAGGCTCCGCAAAATCTGCTCAACACGAGATTTTAGCGCTTCCCTACCAGTTCCAGTGTCATCTAGTTCGGGACCCAGTTCGTTTACCAGAGTGTAATGATACTTTACCTTGAGTTCGTCAAGCTCGTTTTCACGTGCGGGAACAACGTCGGTATCAGACCCAACACTTGAATTGGCTGATTGAGCAAGTCGATCGGTTAGTGACATTTAAGATAACCTCCTGATAATTCTACGAATAACCTGGTTTGACTCGCTTGGCTGAAGGCCATCCCTTTTCTTAGTATTCTTAATCTTCTCCGAAAGGCCGACTAAGCTCTTGGCGGCCGAGGATTTTGGTTGCTCAATAACGACAGGTACCCCTTTGTTAACGCTTCGTGGGATTATCCGGTCGCTAGGTATCCGTGCATCTGCTTTTATGCCTAACGTTTTTTCAACCTCGTCAGCTTCAAGCAATACTTTACTGTCTGCTCGATTCAGCACAAACTTGACTATTTCCGGTGGGTAACCAAGCTGCTTTAATGTTTGGATTGCCAATTTAATATTTTTTATGCTTGGCATGTCCATGGTTGCGATCAAATAAATAAGATCACTCTCATCAAGTGCCGTAAGTGTAACATCGTTAAACATCGGGGGGGTATCTATAATTATATAATCGAAGAACTGCCTAAGTAAGCCTAGAATCTTCTTAATGTGAACGGATGTTATCGAATCGGATTCATGCGGACGCACAGGAGCAAGTAATGCTCTTACCCCTGATGAGTGCACCGCAAGAAACCCCTGTAGCATATCCTTATCAAGTTGATCTATTACCTGGATCATGTCATAGATGGTGTGCTCGGGCGTCATCTGATACATGATACCGATATCGCCGAACTGGAGATCAAGATCAATTATAACTACCTTCTTATCCGTCAGCTTAGCAAGGGCAACGGCACAGTTAGTAGAAATTACTGATTTACCCACGCCACCCTTAGTGCTGAAAAACGTTATTACCCTACCCTCTACCGGCACCTGCTCATTTGAACTCGCTGTCTTTAAGTTAAAGGAATCCTTGAACCTCTTTGAAATATCCACCGATCGAGAGATAGATGCAATAATCTGCTCATTAGGGGATCCAAACTCGATAACATCTTTTATTCCAGCCTGCATGACAGCACGAAGCACGGTTGGGTCAAGCGCTTCAACAGCCATAATAATTGATATTTCCGGACTGCTGATCGATAGGCTCTCGGCTTTTCTTATCGCTATATCTGATATGATCGATGGGTCCATCACTATGGCATTAGGCGAATGTTTCTCTATGGCTTCATCAAGTCCAGAAATATCGTTAACATTTACGATAGACAGGTCACTGGTCTTAAAAAGCGATTTTATCTGGTTGCTAAACTTCGAATCTTCACCGACCACTATTATCAAACAAATCACCTACTTAAAAATGGTTTTGATAGTTACGCCTTTGGTGGCTACGGCCTCAGCATTAGTTGGTGCATGAAGACCCAGCCATACTTTGCCATTTTCCTGTGCGTATACAAGCTTTTCTGCGTCAGCCGGAACTAGCGCAAGAGTTATTGTCTTTTTGCTGTTATCGCTGCCACTCTGCACTTGTGATGAACCGGGCGTTCGGGCGTTCGGGGTTTCCTTTTCGGCCCCGACGCTCTCACCAACAGCGATAACCTGAACTTTCTGAAGGAGTATTTTTGTAACGTCGTCGCCATCAGCGCCGGGATTGAATGAAGCAAACACCGTTACTAAATCGCCGGGTTTCGCCATCCCAGCGATGCCCCGTATGCTGTCGTAAGGGATCGAGACTGCGAGATACCCTTTAGGTACCGTAAACGAAAGGCCTGCCTCGGACGGATGCTTGAATTTGCCGATCGTCAACTGTTCACCGGCGCTTATCGACACGCTTAGCACCTGGCCTTCAATATTTCTCGTCGAAGATATTGCCTGCGAGGCTACATATCGCCGAGGTACTTCCTTGAGTTGCGCAAGACGGTTGGTGGTGATATCTTCGATGCTCGTTCCTTTTTCTATATCATGGTTCGCCACCCATACTTGAACCGTTTTCTGCTCCTCCACCGCCTGCTTCTTTATGTTATTCAAATAGCTATTTACTCCTAAGGCAACAATCGCTCCAAGTATAACCGCGACTATGATGATCACTAACCTTGGTTTCAATTAAAACCCTCCTACTTAGTCTAGTTTTCGCCATCAGGTTTAACTAGGCGAACTGTCTTTATATTTGGCTCAGGCGGCGGTTCTTTTTGATAAATTCCACCCTTAACATACTCCATGAACCTACCTTGTAGAGCAGCACCGTGAGTTGGATTCTCGATAAAAAATTGCGCGAATCCAACGATACTTACTTTCGACCTACCATTAATAGATTCATACGTTGTTTCCTCCACCAGGGGAATCGTTGCAAGTCGGGGACACTGATTCCTGCTCTCGTGGGGTGTCGTGTTACTTTTCCACATATCCCAGGTGCATGTATCAGAACCGATACGTGCATTTACGCCCTGATCTAATGGACCAACCATTGCGCCTGTTTTGGTCCATACATAATCCCCGACCCTGTAATAATGGATAGGATGTGTGGCAGCCCAGGGGTCGGCATGAAGCAGCCCTGCAACTGCGTCACTAAATGCATTGCCCCCAGAGCCATTTCCTTGGCCCCCTGTCGGTGAATCCGGCAACCCTGTGCCGGGAGCAAATTCAGCATAATCTAAATCAAGACCGTAATAATTTCCCGGAGAAGTACCGTTATCAAGAAAAAGCGTATACAGTTTCTCATACTCAAAACCTTGCACTTTAACATTTACCGAAACTGGATTACTGGTTGAAATATAGTTAACGCCAAGGTCGACATCGTTAATTTCCTCACTGGCATCCCTCGAGACAATGTACGCACCAGGCCCACCGTTTGGAAGCACGGTGGTATCATCAATTTTTATTGTGATTGGGTAGGCCTGATATCCTGCATCAGACGCCGGAAGATCAACTGATGTGGTCGCTCTATAAATACCGCTCCCTAGATTTGACAAAGCAACCGAGTAACTGCCGCTGCCGTTCTGTTTTGGCCAACACGCTTCAACCTTGCTCGGACTGCCGGAAACATGGGCAGTAATAGTGATAGCCGTCGAAACACCGGCCTTTACAAAGTTTTCATCAACGGCTACCTCGCCGAGAGCTCCATTTGAGCCAACCACGAGAGCCGATGCACCGTTAAGCGGTTCTTCAAGACCCTGGTTATTAACCCTTATAATATCAATCCGATAATTCCCGTCAGGTAACGCCGGGATCATCCCGGAGTATTCGAATATATCGTTAACAAAACTACCGCCACCTAGTTTTTCTTTATAAACACTTGTCCCTATCGCTAGATCAACTGCTTCGACATAGACCTCTTTTGGCTTAGGGTTTGGAACGCCCATTGGATCCAAATCCTTTACGCCAACAAGGTAAGCAACTTCCGCCTTCGCAACTGCCGACACCGTTTTATCGAGAACTCCGAATATCTTTGCAAAAAAAAGATCGACTTTGCGACTTGTCGTTACCGTAACGCTTTGGTTGCCGGTATCTATAATAATCGGGTCGGCCGTTTGCGCAAGATTTCTGTTTACTGCATAATCACGCGCAACTGCCTCGGAAAGACTTACTACATTGGGATCTTTGGCTTGCATAATCATCTCTTGGCATCCCGCAAGTGCAGCCGCATCAGCTGCGGATTGAAGCTGGCACCGAATCTCGTAAAGATATCCGACGTCGACCGCTAAAGCGGTGAAACCGATGAATACCGTCATCATTAACGCAACGATTATCGCTACTGCTCCTTTTTCATTTTGTATATTTAAACTAGAGATACTTGCCATCACTCAATCCTTTGAGTTGCGATATTCGAGAGCGTTATATCAGGCCCTGCTATACCTATCGCAGTGCCTATTAAAGGCGCTATGATCGGTGTTTTATAGTGTACGGTAACCGCAACCTGCTCACCGATAAGTCCACTTCTATCACCGGCAGGGCTTATATCAATATCGGTATCAGCAAGGCTCAGGCCCGGAATCGAATTCTTTACCTTAGCCCGAACATCTGCATCGGGTTGCTCTAAAGCAGCCCACCGGGCGCCCTCCCGTGCAGCATGAGTTATTGAAATATAGTTAAAAAATATTAAGCCGAACTGCATAATCCCGAGAATTAGCGTTAAAAGTAAGGGTAAAACAATGGCAAACTCCACTGCGCTCGCCCCATTTTCGTTATGTAGACTCGTTAGAGACCTCTTAAATCTGATTGTTGACATACGTTCACCATAATTGCATAACCCATTTTTTAGATTAGCCCCGTATTAAATACGGGGCTAATCTAAGTAGCGGCCCCTACAGGTGTAGCGCAGCTGCGACTCCGTTGAACACAACGTTAAGCTGTGTGCCAATAGATGTTACAGCCGCGATGATAACTGCGGCAATTAGAGCCACCATGATGCCATACTCGACTGCGGTGGCCCCCTCCTCACTCTCCATGCGAGCTGCTAGGAGCCTGTCTAAATACTAGACCCCTTACCGGCCCCGCCCAGAGCCCTATCCAAGGCAAAAAGCTAGTGCCAAAAGTTATCATATCCCCAGCTAGCACTATCTATTGCGCTTAATTTGCGCTACACTATAGGTGGATAGCAATCAGTCATAGCTCGGAGGTACCAAGTGTTTTCAAAGAAGTTTCGTAACCATTCTACGGATCAGTTGCTTTTATTGCCGCCAGATGTAAGAGAGTGGCTGCCAAAAAATCACCTGGCCTACTTTGTAAGCGATCTTGTCGATAATCTCGATTTGTCCGAATTCATTAAAGCATACAAAAACACTGCCGAAGGCAAACCCCCCTTCCATCCGGCAATGATGCTTAAAATTCTTGTCTACGGCTACTCGACAGGAATATGTTCATCAAGGCAACTGATGCGCAAAATAGACGAAGATATAGCTTTTAAATTCCTTGCAGCAGGAGATAGACCGGATTTTCGCACTATCGCTCTTTTTAGAAAAAAACACCTGAGTGCCTTAAGAAAACTATTTTTGCAAGTGCTTAAGCTGGCTAAAGAAGCAGGGCTTGTAAAGATTGGCGTTATCGCCATAGACGGAACGAAAATGAAAGCCAACGCCTCCCGGCACAAAGCCCTCTCCTACGGGAGGATGGATGAGGTCGAAAGCCGCCTTAAGAGAAGAATAGACGATATCTTAAAAGAAGCTGGCGATATCGATATTTCCGAAGACGAGCTATACGGTGAAGACAAACGCGGCGATGAATTACCCGAAGAGCTGGCCGACCCGGTAAAGCGGATAAAAAAGATAAGGGAGCTGAAAAAGAAGATAGAGGAAGAAGAAAAGGCAAAGACGAACAATACGGGCGCCACACCAAAAGACAAGGAACAAAGAAGTTTAACCGACTATGACGCCCGGATTATGAAAATGCCAAATAAATCTTTTGATTATGCATACAACGGCCAGGCCGCCGTATGCGGAGATCCGAGAAAAGGCGAAGTGCAGATAATTGTCGCTACAAAACTAACCAACAGGCCCTGCGATGTCACAGAACTTGAGGATATGTTGAGAATCGCTGAAGAAAACTTGGGCGAGCACCCAAAGAAGCTGGTAGCCGATGCCGGATATTATTCAAAGGACAATTTAAAATATTGCCAAAATCGAAAGATCGACGCTTATATTCCGCCAAATAGACAAAAACATACCGAGCTGGGCGAACCATCCCCTAAAGGACGAATACCGGCCCATGCCACACAGGCTTTCCTGATGAGACGAAAGCTCAAAACCAAAAAGGGCAAAGAAATCTACGGCGCCCGGAAGGTAATGAACGAACCTGTCTTTGGGCAACAAAAACAGGCCAGAGGCATTCGGCAATTTCTTTTAAGAGGTCTTAATAACGTAGCTGCCGAATGGGATTTTATCTGCGCTACGGGCAATATCTTGAAACTATTTAGATACGGCAACCTACCGCAAATCGGCTGGGGGAAGAGTTGAGAAGCAAAAGGTAATAAAAATCAGGGACATGGGCCCGCAGATGCAATCGGTTTGCGAATTGAATTCAGTAATCAAAATTTAAGACGCAAACCTTATGGAAAACTTTTTTCTGTTTAAAGCTGATAGCAATATTTAGACAGGCTCCTAGGCAAAACCTTGAATTTTGCTTCAAACGCCGCTTTTTATGACAAGCGCTTTTCTTGCATCTTTATGTGGGATACCCGTTAGCGGGGCACCGGCTGTTGCTACCCCTTCTTCCCAAATATCGGCCCTAGCTGTTGTGCAATATCGCTGAATTCAGTCGGGAAAAGGACCACGGTGTTTGAGGCGCTTGGCCCCAGCCCATCAATCGTCTGCAGCGTCCTGAGCTGCATTGCCCCAGGGCTTTTAGCCATGGTAGCTGCCGCTTCGGACAAGTTAAGGGCGGCAAGTTTATCGCCTTCGGCTTTGGTTATCGTCGCCCGCTTCTCACGCTCTGCCGAAGCCTGGCGAGACATCATCCGTTTAAGTTCCTCGGGCATATCGATATCGAGCAGCCGGATCGAGTCGATGTGGATTCCCCAGTTCTTGATATGCTCCTCGACGCTCTCGCCGATTCGTTGCTGGATTTGCTCACGCTCGGTTAAAAGATCATCCAGCGAGAGCGATCCCACGACGTCCCTCAGCGAGGCCTGTGCGTACTGGGCTATCGCAAAACGGAAATCCTGCACTTTCGTTATCGCATTTTCAGCATCGGCAACATAGAAGAAGATAACACCATCGATTTGCGCAGGCACATTATCCCTGGTTATAACCCGTTGTCCGGGAACGTTGAGTGCAAGAACCCGGTTGTCGACAAACCGCACATAATCCAAAAACGGTATGATATAGATAACGCCCGGCCCCCTGACCGCCTGAAAGCGCCCGAGCCGCAGCACGACACCGCGCTCCCACTGCGCGGCAACGCGCACACCGGAGACGACAATATATAAAAGCACGACAAATACCAGTTCAAGAACAATAGCAGTGGGACTATTAACACCAAAAATCGCAAAAAGGATTCCGCCTACAATGATAGCCGGAACTATCACGAGAACCGCCCGCAACGTTCCCCCAAGCGAAACATGCACACCCGTAGGCTCAGCAAATTGTCTTGTCGGTCGAGGCCCTAACTGTGCCATATTACCACCTTTATCCCCTTCTCCGCCCTGCCGGCCACCCTGTTGACCGGCTTGTTGGGCCGACTTAATCATATTATCTATAAGGTCATATAACCCCGGCATCTCACGCTACCTTCCGCTCTTCGCGCCGCCATTTGCCTACCATCTTTAATTGCAACCATCTATAAGGCAGTTGTATCTTCCATATACCGCCCGAGCCTGCATTTTATACATTTCTTCATGATATACGACTACTATCGCTAGGTATTCTAGTTGTTGGCCGGCATTCCTTCTTATGAACGAAAGATTGCAGAATAATCTTAAGACAATTGCTTTTCATGTTAGCGCATTTTATTATGTTCTTAGTGTTCTTAGTAGTGTTAGAAAAGGAACTCTATACTTTACCCTTGCAGCTTTTCGCGTAAGAGCCGGTTGATAAGCTGCGGGTTTCCACGGCCTTTAGTCAGGCGCATGGCCTGCCCGACAAGAAAGCCGAACGCCCTTTCTTTTCCTTCGTGGTATTCCCGGACCGCCGAGGCGTTCTCCTCGAGAACCATGTCGATGATCTTTTCTATCTCGGACTCGTCGCTTATCTGGGTCATGCCTTTTTCTTCTACGATGATCTGCGGCAGCTTTCCGGTATCGAACATCTCCGGGAATATCTCCTTGGCGATCTTACCGGAAATCGTGCCCTTGTCCATTAATTTAAGCAGCTCGGCCAGGTGTTTCGGTGTCACCGCCGTCTCGTCGATCTCAAGGTTTTCCGTGTTAAGATAATACGAAATATCGCCCAGCATCCAATTGCTGACCGCTTTTGGGTCGCCCTTGTAGAGCGTAACCGTTTCCTCAAAGAAATCGCCCATCGCTTTGGTTTCAGTTAGCAAGCTGGCATCGTGCGCGGGCAGCCCGTAATGCGTTATAAACCGCTGTTTGCGCTCATCGGGGAGTTCGCGCAGCGTCGCGCGAATACCTTCTATCCAGGTCGGGTCAAACTCCATCGGCACGAGGTCGGGGTCGGGGAAGTAGCGGTAATCGTGCGCGTATTCCTTTGTCCTCAGCGTGCTCGTCGTGCCCTTGGTCTCATCCCAGTGCCGGGTCTCCTGCATGATCGGCTCACCCTCGGCAATCGCCTTTTTCTGACGCTCGATCTCATACGCAAGCGCCCTCTGCAGCGACCGGAACGAGTTAAGGTTTTTTAGCTCAGCCTTAACACCCAGCTCGGTCGCCCCTTTAGGCCTGATCGAGATATTGGCGTCAACTCTCATCGAACCCTTGTCCATATTGCAATCGGAAACGCCGATCGATATCAATATGGCGCGAAGCTTCCGGGCATACGCTTTGGCCTCCTCGGGCGTGCGCATATCCGGCTCGGAGACGATCTCCATGAGCGGCACCCCTGCCCTGTTAAAGTCGACCAGGCTGTACTCAGCGCCGACGATCCTGCCCGCGCCGCCTATGTGTATCAGTTTTCCGGTGTCCTCTTCCAGGTGAATCCTGGTAATGCCGAGCCTCGTTTCGTATGTCTCCATGTCCAGGTCGATAGAGCCGGCCAGGCACAATGGCCTGTCATATTGGGATATTTGATAATCCTTCGGCATATCGGGATAGAAATAATTCTTCCGGTGGAATTGGCTGTAAAGGGAAATCTCGCAGCCGACCGCAAGCCCCGAGCGAATTACATACTCAATGGCTTTTTTGTTTGCAACCGGCAGCGAACCGGGCATGCCCAGACAAACAGGGCAGGTCTGGGTATTCGGCCTCTCGCCGAAACGCGTGCTGCACGCGCAAAACATCTTGCTCTCAGTATCAAGCTCGACATGTATCTCTAAGCCAATTACACTTTCGTATTCCATAGCGCCTCCGCCTTTTATCAAGTCTCCCGACCCAGCCGCCCCGGATGATTGTTCGAGCGTCCCAGCCGGACTATTATCTAAACCAAAAGGAATTAAATTCCTTAGCGAGTTTATTAATTCTCGTTCGCGTTGCTCTCTTATCGCTCACCAATCCTTTATAGAGGGGGGTGTTCGTTCCAGCCAAAGCTTTGCTCGAAACTATAGGCGACCCGCAGGAGCATCTCTTCACCCAGGGTCTTACCCATAATCTGAAGCCCAACGGGCAGTCCGTCGACGGTACCGCACGGCAACGACATCCCGGGCAACCCCGCAAGGTTAACAGGAATGGTACAAATATCTGAAAGGTACATCTGAAGAGGGTTGTCAACGCGCTCGCCGATCTTAAATGCCGTTGTGGGAGATGTCGGCGAAACCAGCACGTCAAAATCCTCAAATGCTTTATTAAAATCGCGCGTGATGAGCGTCCGCACCTTCTGCGCCTGGCCGTAATACGCCTCATAATAACCGGCGCTCAGTGCATACGTTCCGAGCATGATCCTTCGTTTTACCTCATCGCCGAAGCCCTCGGCCCGCGTGCGCAGATACATGTCCATCAAGTCCTCCGCATCCGGTGCACGGTACCCGTAGCGTACGCCGTCAAACCGCGCCAGGTTTGAACTCGCCTCAGCCGGAGCGATGATATAATACGCCGACAATGCGTACTCGATATTCGGGAGGGAAGTCTCGGCAACGGTCGCGCCGTTTTTCGCCATCAGCTCGAGCGCGTCTTCGATTACCTTCTTTACCTTGGGATCGATTCCTTCGGCCATCAACTCGGCCGGAACGCCGATCTTTACCCCTTTTAAGTCGTTCACCAGGGATTTTGTATAATCGGGTGTATCTATCATAACCGATGTCGAATCCATCGGATCATGCCCTACCAGGTGGTTGAGAACTATCGCGCAGTCGGTCACATCCTTAGTAAACGGCCCTATCTGGTCCAACGACGACGCAAATGCAACCAGCCCGTACCGCGAAACCAGCCCGTAGGTCGGCTTCAAACCGACGATACCGCAGAGCGCCGCCGGTTGCCTGATCGAGCCGCCGGTGTCCGACCCCAGCGAGAATATCGCCTCGTCGGCCGCGACCGCCGCAGCCGAGCCGCCGCTTGAGCCGCCGGGCACCCTCTCAAGGTCCCACGGGTTACGAGTGGTAAAAAACCCCGAGTTCTCGGTGGACGAGCCCATGGCGAATTCGTCCATATTGGTCTTGCCGGTCATGACGATACCCTCATCCAGCAAACCCTGTACGGCGGTCGACGTGTAAGCCGGGATAAAGTTGTCCAGGATTTTCGACCCGCATGTCGTGCGCGTCCCCTGCGTGCACATAACATCCTTAATCGCGGTAGGAATGCCGGCAAGCGGACCTACCGCCTCGCCCGCTACTATCTTCTCGTCGATTTTATGCGCCTGCTCAAACGCATTCTCCCTGGTGACGGTCAGGTACGATTTCACTTTGTCTTCTACATCATCTATACGCGAAAAAACGCTCTCCGTAAGCTCTTTCGCGCTTATCTCTTTCGCCGCAAGCTTCTCATGCAGCTCGTGGATTGTCATTTGATAGAGTTCCATTTATCCTCCAGATTTCTCCGATTCACTCATTCACCAATTCACCATTCTATACAATTCTTGGCACTGCAAACGCCTGATCTTCTGTCTTCGGGGCGTTTGATAGGGCATCCTCAGGTGTCAAACACGTGCCCACCCTATCCTCGCGCAAGACATTTTTTAGCGGGATAGCGTGCGATGTCGGAGGAATCTGCGCTAAATCCAGGGAGGATATTTTACCCGCATGCTCAAGAATAACGTCAAGCTGCCGGGTGAATTTCTCGACTTCGGCATCGGTCAAGCCTAACCTGGCCAACCACGCAACATGCTTTACTTCTTTTTCGCTGATAGCCATTACTAATGTGACCCCCTCGTTTAGAGACTATAGACTTGAATAGTATATCACTACAACTGACAAAAAGTTATTAAGAGCATGTAACATAATCGGTGGGCCGAGAGAATCCGTGACCTGGTAGAGGTAGGCGAGGCCGACGGCAATGATAAAAATAGGGATAAACACGGACGGGCTAAAATGAAACAGCGCGAAAAGCACACTCGTTATAATAATCGCAGCGGTTACACCCCAACGCTGCCTGAACGCGGGATAGACAAAGCCCCTGAAAAACAACTCTTCGGCAACCGGGGCGACGACGGCAACGACAAGCACCGCCAACAAAAAACCGCCGGTGCTCCTTCCGAATATCTCCGGGAGCCGCCTGACCGCTTCTTCGGAGGGGTTTATCCCGAGTCTCTGGGCAACCAGGGTATAGATAGCGCTCGCGAGCTTAACAAGAAAGAACCAGGCGACGACCATGCCGGCGCCACGTAAGAAATTGAACGGGCGGAAACCCAGCATCTGCAAATTCGCGCCGCGCCTTAGCGCGAAAAACCCGATTAGCAGGAAAAGGATGACGTACCCTATGAAGAGCGCGAGTATCTGCCCGACTTTTGGCAGCTCGTTGGCCAACACCCTGCTGATGACAGCCGTACCGAGGGTCACAAGTATAAGGAACGAGACCAGTGCAAGGATCACATCACCAATCGTCCAGGGGACCCTCCGGTCCTCCGGGGCTCGTTGGTCTTCTGGATATCGATCATCGATCAGTTTTTCATCCACTACTCTTAACCACTACTATCATCCACTGATTAACTCTTGAGTTAACCTCTTGAACTAATCTCTTGGACCAATCTCTTGAATTCGTCTTCCGTTATGATTTTTACCCCCAGAGCCTTTGCCTTATCATATTTGCTTCCGGGATTTTCCCCGATCACCACGTAATCGGTCTTTTTACTAACACTCGATGATGCCTTGCCTCCCATCGATTTCACAAGCTCCTCCGCCTCACCCCGCGTAAACTGCGTCAATCCACCGGTAAACACGAAGGTCAACCCGTTAAGATTCCGGGCGATACCTTTACCGGTCGCCGCCTCCTGCTCCATCTTCACGCCCGCGCTCTTGAGTTTTTCAAGAACTGCGCGGTTTCTCTGCTCGTCGAAGAACTCGATGATGCTCTCGGCGATTTTGGGCCCGACCTCGGGCGTTGCAACCAACTCGTCAAACGATGCCCGCGATAGGGCGTCGATCGAGCCAAACGTTTCCGCCAATACCTCGGCGACATGCGCGCCGACATGCCTGATGCCGAGCGCAAAAAGCAACCTCGCAAGCGGTCGCTCCTTTGAGTGCTCAATCGCAGCCTGCAGGTTCTCCGCCGCTTTATCCGCAAAATGCTCGATACCTAATAGCCGCTCTTTTGTGAGGTAATAGATATCGGCGACGTCCTTGATCATACCCTTATCCAAAAGCTGGTGTGCGACGGACTCGCCAAGCCCGTCGATATCCATCGCAGCCCTGCCGGCAAAGTGTATGACGTGCTCAAAGATAACCGCCGGACAGTTTATATTAATGCAACGCGCAACCGCCTCGCCGGCGGGTCGCACGACCTCGCCACCGCAAACGGGGCACTCATGCGGCATCGCAAACTCCCGCTCCGAACCGGTCCGCTTACTTACAATCGGCGCCACGACCTCCGGGATGACATCCCCGGCTTTCTGGATGATAACCGTGTCCCCGATCCGTATATCCTTGCGCTTTATCTCGTCCTCGTTATGCAGAGTCGCCCGGCCTACCGTAGAACCGGCGACAACAACCGGCTCGAGCACGGCCGTCGGCGTTAACGCCCCGGTACGCCCGACGTTAAGCTCGATATCTAAGACAACCGTTGTTTTTTGCTCCGCGGGGAATTTATAGGCGATAGCCCAGCGTGGCGCCTTGCTTGTAGCGCCGAGTTTCTCCTGCCGGGCAAACGAGTTTACCTTGATAACGACCCCATCTATCTCAAACGGCAACGAATGGCGCTTGTCCTGCCAGTACTCACAGAATTCATACGCCTCCTGCACCGACCCGACCTTCTTGATGTGCTTGTTTATCTTAAGACCGGCGGCCTCCATATACTTTAGCAGTCCCCACTGATCGGTAAACGCAACGCCCTCAACGTACCCAAGCGCATACACAAACATATCAAGGTTCCTTTTAGCCGAAACCTTGGGATCAAGCTGCCTGAGCGAACCCGCCGCCGCATTCCTGGGATTGGCGAAAAGGGGAATCCCAAGCTCCTCACGCTCCTCGTTAATCTGCTTAAACTGCTCTTTGGAGAGAAACGCTTCACCGCGCACCTCGAGCACATCCGGCGGCGCTTCCAAAAAGAGGCGCAAGGGAAGCGATTGGATGGTCTTAACGTTGGCGGTTATGTCCTCGCCGACCTCACCATCGCCCCTGGTCGCAGCATTCACATACATCCCGTGCTCATAGGTCAGCGACACCGCGACGCCATCGATCTTAAGCTCGCAGACTAACTCGATTTGGTCGGTCCCGAGTTCCCCGCTAATCCGATTAAAAAACGCAGCCAGCTCCTCAAACGAGAACGCGTTTGCAAGACTCATCATCCTGGCCCGGTGCCGCACCGGTTTAAACGCCTGAGACGGCTCACCGCCAACCCGCTGCGTCGGCGAATCGGGCGTAACAAGCTCCGGGTGTTCGGTCTCGATGGCGATAAGCTCCCGCATCAGTTCATCGTACTCGGCATCCGATATCTCGGGCGCATCCAGCACATAATAGCGGTGGTCGTGGTAATATATTAAGCTTCTCAGTTCCTCGGCGCGATTGTTCGCCTCTTGTAGTTTACTTATTAGAATCCCTCCGGAAATTGCGATCGGCGATCGGCGACTAGCGATTAATCAATAAAGCTAAGAGTCACGATCTTAAGCTAGCCGGCAGCGAAAAGCCGTTACGAAAAATCATTCTCGCACATGATAATTTTAACCTATTCTCGCAGACAATAAGCATTAAGCAAAGCGATAGTAATAAAGCGATTATACTGCAACGGGCACATAAAAAGAGGCGGAGAAAAACCACCTGCTTACTCAAAAAGCTGCGGCACGGTAACTATCTCATAGCCGCGCTCTTTAATCTGTTTAAGCAGTTCGGGAAGTATTGTCGCGGTTTGGCTGCTCCCGCAATGCATCAAAATGATCGCGCCGTTATCCAGCCCGGAGAGCACCCTGTTTTTCACCTGCTCGGCCGTCATCGTCGGTTTCCAGTCAAGCGAGTCAATCGTCCAGTAAATAGAGCGGTAGCCGGCATTCATGGCAACCCTCAACACCCTGGAATCACGTGCGCCATAGGGTGTCCTGAACAGCGGCTTGGTGCTCACACCGGTCGTTTTTTGGATAATGCCTTCGGTTTTACTCAGCTCATAAGCGATACCGTTGTTCGAGGTCTTGGTCAAATCAGCGTGCGAATACGTATGGTTTCCTATCGGGTTACCATCGTCGGCTATCTTCTTGGCAAGGTCTTCGTTCTCCTCAACCCACTTACCCGTCAAAAAGAACGTCGCCTTAACGTTGGCGTCCTCAAGGGCCTTGATGATCTGTCGCGTTGGCTCGCTTGTTGAACCCGCATCAAACGTCAATGCCACTTTCTTCGCATCTCTGGGTCCTCGAGAGATCTCTTGCGCGGATACCTTTATCGGCGAAGCCTTATTTTCCTTCGATTGCTGCCCGTCTTTCTTTTGTGTTGCCTCCGGTTCCACCGGCACTTTTGTCGGGATTTTAAGCAGCATACCTATCTGCAGGCTGTTGTCATCCCCAGAGAAGTTGTTAATATCCTTAATCTTCTGTACTGTGGTATTGTGCTTGGCCGCGATACTGTAGAAGGTATCGCCGGATTTAACGGTATAGGTGAGATAATTCGGTTCAGTGGTTGTCGTGGTTCCAAAAACCTTGCTGGTTGAGGACGTAACCACTACGGGCCTCTTTGCCGCCTTTTCCTTAACATCAGAGTGACCGCCAAGGCGATGCGCGAGGCTATACCCTCCATATGCTGCGGTAACGGTAAGAAAAAGTGCTGCCGCTAAAGCAACTCCAACCCGTTTGTAATTCCACTTCGTTCTCTGCCGTCTTTGAGGCTTACGCGTTTCAGGGGTCTTTATTTCATCCATGGGGCTCACCTCCTACTAGTAACTGCCGTGAGAATACTGCGACTAATACTGTCTTACCCCAGAATCCTAAAGCCAAGCCTTAGGTTAAGACTTATATGCTTACCTTCATACTATTATAATTCTTACCTGCTGGATTAGGCCAGCGTAAACCAGCACGAATGTAAAGTACTTTTGAAAAAGCAACCCGTAGTAGTAATCGGCAGTTAAGCAGGCATAAACTCAAACTTACCCCAGCCGCCAAGCGCGTCATCGACAATAATAATCGCGCCTTCGACCCCAGGTACGTTTTGAGCAACCTCAATAGCCTGCTTGATATCGTTTTTAGAGTGGATAAGATTGCCGACTTTAGTGGCAGTGGCATCGGCTAACGAGGTATTCTTCGAGAGGATAACAACCGCGTCGGATTTTCCAAAACTCACCGAATGACCGACCGTACCGGATGATGTGCAAACGCCAAGGGGAGTATCTTCGGGCAGCAATCGTACCGCCAGCTTATTACTTAAGGGCGATGTTCCGGCGAAAATGCCGATCTTTCGCTCCATGCCTGTTTTGATAAATATATCCCCACCGTTTTCAACGATCACTTCATCCGAATACGCAAGAAGGCCCAACCCGACGTACTCCGCAATCGCCCCGGCAACCGCGGCCATAGGGCCGACTTCCGCAAGCTTCGCCGCATCGGCCATCGACTTTACGATATCGGGAGCATCCGTGGGAATCTCTATGGGCACGAACGTTTTCAAGAATATGGGGTGCCTGGCGATAAAGTCCTCGATCTGTCCGCGATACAAACGCACTAGTTCATACGCGGCAGCCGTCAAGTCATTGTTTGCACATATAAAAAGGTCGGTTTCGTTAACTTTTACCTCAAACGCGAAGAGGTCCTTAGCCAGAACTTGGTTACGGTAAAAACGGGGTTCGTACACAAAAACACCTCAAACATTATGACTATTAAAGAACTACTAGACCGTAGGCTATCACAGTAAAGCAAAATAAAAAAGCCGGCCTTTGCCGACTTTTTTATTTTCCGCAGCTTATTTTTGGGAAGCTGCATCTGTCACGGTCTTCGTTCCCGCTACCGGCTTGGTCGCGGTAACTTTTTGCATTGAGGCTTGCGTAACCGCCTTAGCCTCGCCAACTAAAGACTTCACCGCACCGCTATACTTAGAGGCTTCGGTGCCTGCCTTTTGCGCATACGTCACGCCCTTATCGATATCCTGCTTGGTTCTATCTAACCTGTCCTGGATAACCCCGACATCTTTGCGGGTGGTGGTATATGCGGTGGTAGCAAAATCAATTGCCTTAGTTACCTTCCCATACGCTGCATCGATGCCTTGCTTTTCTTCTTGAAACTGAGCCGAAACTTGTGGGAATTGACTGAGCATGACAACTAAGATCAGCCCATAAAACAGCTTTCGCATTAAAACTCCTTCTTTGAAGCTTGCGCTTCAGTAAAACCTTCACTCAGTCGCTGGCCGTTATATAGTTTCACCTGCCTCCTGAAACCATTTTCTGGCAGAAAACCATAAAAAATTGCCATTAAAACCGTTATTTAGTTGTCAGTGTTTCATGCTTTTAATGTTTAGTGACGCTGTGGTGAATTGAGTAGAAAAAAGATGTGTTTGTTGCGTAGTCTCTATAATCTTTATGGTAGATTCTTACAATATGTAGTATCGGCTGCGGCACGGCAAACTTTACCTAGAAGTTTCTTCGTGCGACCATTATGCAGGAGTTGTGGATCTCCTTCACGCCGCTCTGTTTGCAGAAAGTAATCGCTTCCTGGCTTTCGGCGCCGGGTTGCATCCAGACAATATCTATGCCCTGCTCTTGTGCTTCCTTCACGATATTCTCGGTAACCTGCGGCGGCGTTACGATATCGACGACATCCGGCTTCTCGGGAAGACTGCTTATGGTAGGATACGCCTTATCCCCCTGGACCTTCTGCTCCCGGGCATTGACGGGATATACCTTATACCCGGCGCTTTTGAGATCTTCATATATCTTATATCCATATTTATCAGGATTATTGGATGCGCCGACAACCGCAATGATATTATTCTTCTTAACCGCCCGCCGTATCAATTCTTCTTCCATTATTATCACCTTTTAATTATTTCCGACGGCGCTCGCCAGCTCCTGGTATCTTACCAGGTATTTCGCTAGTTCTAAAGCTAAGCTTTAGCATAATATCCTGTACAATAAGCACAGCCTAAGCAAATAATCGCACAACAACAAACCGCTGGCAAATTTTTTGGGGTTTAGTAGTATCGGATTGCGCCGTAGATATGGTAGGCAATAAGGCACATGTAAAGCAGGATAAAGAGAATGCTGACCTCAAGGACAACCCGGTATTTTCTGAAGACCCAGACAATCGCCGTAATAGTAACCGCGAGGCTTACTTTAAAGATCACCGCCGCGGCCGGCCCCACGCTAAAGAGCTTATCCATAATCGGGTTTCCTTCAATAAACCCTGCGGAAAGGGCCTTGACTGTGAAAAAGTAATCGGCTAGGTTGAGCAGGTTAAACACAATAAGAAGCAGGACTAGCGTGTAGTAACTGTTTCTTAAATGCGATGCGCCGCGTCTAAAAATCCAGTGGTAAAGGCTTCTTGTATTGAGGTGGTTCTGCCTTCTGTCAAAACCTTCCCGCCGTTCCCATAGCTTTAAGCTGATACCGTTCCGGCGCCTATTGGTCTTACGACGTTCGATGCCGTAGCTTGCGCATTCATGGCAGGGTTTGCGGCACTCCGCGTTATGTTTTTTGCCCTCGTAGCATACGTAATTTTCCAAAATAGCTCCAGGATAATAGGACTCTAGCCCAACGAGAAACAAGAATGTCTTAAAAGAATTATCGGGGTAAAAAGCAGTTTGGTAAACGCTAAGCTACAAACTTAGCTTATTGATATCAAGTGCTGTGCTAAACTGGCACGTTAGAGGGTCGCAATTCACCATGGCGCCGACCTGGTGGCAGATAATATCGCTCGCCGATCCTTCTAATTCGATGCCAAATCTTGCATGTATCAGCGATACGATAAGGTCCATTATCGTCCACACCACATTCTTGCAGCATCTACAATTCGTCGAGTTATCGGCAAGGTATTCTATCGCCTCCGCCACAACCTTCATGGTTATATCATCCTGCAGGTCGGTTCTGTTAGGCATGGCTTTAAAAACGGCATGAAACGCAATACCGACGGCGGCACCCATCCCGCACACACCGGTCTGCAGCGTTGCCCGCGTCACCGCCCGCTCTTTGGCGGTCTCGAGCGCGCTAAAGATATCCTCATCGGTAAGTTTTGCCGAGCCCTCGTTCTTTATAGCCGTAAGAAGCGCAGCGGCAAATATCCAGGCATGTTCGCACGAACGATCGGGGAGTTGCGGGAAGCCCATCATCATCATTGCTATCTCGAAGGGATCTTTGGATCTGGTTGTCTTAATAATCCACTCGATAAACTCTGTGATCGGTATCTGGTAGCATGTCGGGCACACAAAGTGTCCCTCCGGGCACCAGAGATTTGATTTGTGCTGCTCACCGCAATAGTAGCAGGAGAGGTCTACCTCGGTATCCAGAAACTCAAGCAGCGATCCGCATGAGAAGCAATTTCGCACGTAGCCGGAGACTATGGGGCTATCCGACGTACCGCACAGCTGTCCTCGATCATTCGACCAGTTCGGTTGATGCCCACCGACATCAAAATCAAGACATCAGCCGCTCGGCAATAGCGCACCGGGCTTTTCTTCAATCACGACTGGTCGTCATCACCTTTTATGACGTCCTCGTGAATGATTTTCCACTTATCTTTTACCTTTTTGAGCTTCCACTCATAGGTGTTCTTTCCAAATGTACTGTAATTTTCATGCTGAGCGTCGTATTTGATATAGTATTCGAGATCCGCCGTTATGTCGGCCCCATCGCCGCTAAAACTGGTCTTTTTAAGCTTAACGCTGGATAGCCTGAATTCAAGAAGTCGCATCGGGGTACTTGTATCAAGCGCTCCCGTGCCGGTATCCTTGGATTTATCAGCGGCGATTAGACCATCTATGAGCTGCTGCTGCTCGGCCAGCTCTCCGGAATCCGCATCGTAGAACTCCATTAACTTCTGTTTGAATTCGCGGACTTTGTCCTGGTTTACAGAAAGACGGGCAAAGTTCTTAATATTCCAACCATTAATAGCCGTATTAGCAGCCTTAAGCTGGTCTTCACTTAACACTGGGTTGCGTGAAGCGAGTACTCTTTGTATGCCAACTACCGCAATAACCGCAATAATTATTATCCCAATAATAGTAATTATTGACTTTTTGCTTAAGTTAAAGCGCACAGTTACCTCCATTCGATTCTTACAAGCTTTAAATGTCCCCGCTACTTTACTTCTGGAAGCCTACCGGGATTAAAACTTCCAACCTCTTGTCACAATTCTATCTAAAACAGCACTTTATAGCAACTTTATTATATGCTGGAAATCCAACAAAGGTCCTACTCAACCACCAAAAGTTGCAGTAAATAGAACAATTAAAGCATTAAAAAAGACTGCTGCATATATGCAGCAGTCTTTTTTATAGAGCATAGCGCGCATAGAGTAGAGTCACAAAATATCAAGCTTATCGGTCACATTAGTACCGCTCGGCTGCAACCCTCGTGGGTTTTACACCTGCGGCCTATCAACCAGGTAGTCTACCTGGGACCTTCGTCGGTTTTTAAACCGACGGGAAACCTCATCTTGGGGTGGGCTTCGCACTTAGATGCTTTCAGCGCTTATCCCTTCCGAACGATAGCTACCCAGCGGTGCCCCTGGCGGGGCAACTGGTACACCAGAGGCCCGTCCACCCTGTTCCTTTCGTACTTAGGGCAGCTCCCCTCAAGTTTCCAACGCTCACGGCAGATATTGATCCGACCTATCTTACAATGGTCTTATTCCAGCTCACATACCGCTTTAATGGACGGCAAGTCCAACCCTTGGGAGCTCCTACACCCCCAGGATGCGATGAGCCGACTACGAGGTGCCAAGCCACTCCGTCGATGTGATCTTTCGGGGGTGATTGGCCCTATTTCCCCGGAGAACTTTTATCCCATGTAACGGTGGCCCACCCACTTGGTACCACCGCGTCACTAGGCCCGGCTTTCGCCCCTGCGCGGCCTGTCGGCCTAAGCAGTCAGGCACCCATACGCCCTTATGCACACTGCACGATTTCCGATCGTGCTGAGGGTACCTTTGGAGCCCTCCGTTACTTTTTAGGAGGGGGCCGAAACAGCCAAACTGTCCACCTGACCCTGTCCCCCCACCGGATTCACGGTGGCAGGTTAGGGCGTTCACCCAAGATCAAGCTGCAGTCAAGCTTCCGGGGGTTTACATCCCGCCGCGAGAAACCGGTCTATTCACCGATTTAGCCAATTTCGCCGAGTCCCTCGTTGAGACAGCGCTCGAGTCGTTATGCCTTTCGACATGACGGAAATTATCCGCCGGGAATTCCGCTACCTTTGGGCCGTCATTCCCTTACGGCCTCCGTTTACCGGGGTTTCGATTCGGAGCCCTCAGTTGAAATCGTTGGGGCTCTCCACCCCAACAATCCTACCCTACGACCCCTCTTCTTAGGGTCCGGCACTGGGAAGGCGTCAGCCCCTATACATCCTCTTACGAGTTAGCAGAGACCTGTGTTTTTAATAAACAGTCGCTCGAGCCAATTTAATTGAACCTTTCTTCGGGTTGCCCCGAGGAAAGACCCCCTTATCCCGAAGTTACGGGGTCAGTTTGCCGAGTTCCTTAACGAGGGTTGTCTCGCTCGCCTTAAGGGTTTATCCCTTAGCCTGCCTGTGTCGGTCTGCAGTACGGACACCGATCCAAATTGCGGGTTTTTTTAAGCGGTTCGGCCTTGCCGGGTGGGCTTCCACTCGTCCCCCGACGCGGCTTACCCGCGTCGCCCGCTTTTTAGTTGCTAGCTGCCGTCTACCGGTGAACAAACCACCGGAGAACAGCTTGCGTTAACAACTACGGATCGGTGGCGCCGGATTATTAACCGGCTTATCCATCGACTACGCCTTTCGGCCTCGCCTTAGGTCCGGCTAACTCCCAGTTGATGAACAGAGCTGGGAAAACCTGAGGCTTTCGGCGGATGGGATTCTCACCCATCTTAGTTAGCTACTCATGCCGGCATTCTCTCTTCTGTGGAATCCACCAGCCCTCACGGGATGGCTTCAACTCCCACAGAACGCTCCCCTACCGATCTAGGTAAGACGGCCAAGGTTAAAACCCTGACACACCTTATATATACCTAGAACTCACAGCTTCGGTGATAGACTTAAGTCCCGGACATTTTCGGCGCAGGATCGCTCCACCAGTGAGCTTACACGCACGACACTCTTTAAGGGATGGCTGCTCCTAAGCCAACCCCCTGGTCGTCTTCGCAATCCCACTTCCTTAAGAACACTGAGTCTATACTTAGGGACCTTAGCTGGTGATCCGGGTTGTTTCCCTCTCGGCTGCGGACCTTTACGCCCGCGGCCTCACTCCCGAGAAACGATCAACGGTATTCGTTAGTTCGACTTGGGCTCCGACCCACAAAGTTAAGGGGCCGTCGTACCAAATCGGCGCTCTACCCCCGTTGGTCTATCTCGAGGCTGCACCTAAATGCATTTCGGGGAGAACCAGCTATCTCCGAGCTCGCGTAGATTTTCTCTCCTATCCACAGATCCTCCCATGGCTCTCTCAGTCAACGGGTTCAGACCTCCACTCAGCCGCGCAAACGGCCGAACTTCATCCTGTCCATGGATAGCTCGCTCGGTTTCGGGTCTACAGCAAGCGACTTATTGGCGCCTTATTCAGACTCGCTTTCGCTGCGGCTCCGCTTGTTACAAGCTTAACCTCGCCACTCACCGTAACTCGCCGGCTCTTATACAATAAGCACGCCATTACAATGTGAGAAACTAGAAAGTTGACCGGCGCTATCGCGCCTAGTAGAAATTAGATTGAATCTAATTTCTAATCTCTCACTAGCTCTGACTGCTTGTAGGCATATGGTTTCAGGTTCTATTTCACTCCCCTCCCGGGGTTCTTTTCACTTTTCCCTCACGGTACTAGTTCACTATCGGTCGCTGGAGTATTTAGCCTTGGAAGGTGGTCCTCCCAGATTCACACAGGTCGTCCATGTCCCGTGTTACTCGGGAAACCGCCGGAAGTCTCTCGCGTTTCGCATACAGGGCTATCACCTTCTATGGCGGAAGTTTCCACTTCCTTCAACTACGCGGGAGATTTGTAACTTCCTGAAAGCTCCGCAGAGTCTTTCAGGCGGCTCCCTCGACCCCCGGACGGACAACGCCTGCGGGCTTTTACATCCGCCGGGTTTAGGCTGTTCCCTTTTCGCTCGCCACTACTAGGGGAATCGCTATTGGCTTTCTCTTCCTCCAGGTACTGAGATGGTTCAGTTCCCTTAAGTTCCCTTCCCCGCCCTATATATTCAGACGGAGATGACCGGCTTTAGTACGCCTGGCTTTTAGGCCAGGCAGATGATCGGCCAGCCGGGTTTCCCCATTCGGATATCTCCGGATCGAAGGTTGCCGCACCTCCCCGGAGCGTATCGCGTCACGGCTGCGTCCTTCATCGGCTCCAAGCGCCAAGGCATCCACCATACGCCTCTAAATCACTTGATATTCGCTCGTCTATGCACGCTATATTGTTTTTAAAGAGCACTCAGCGATCAGCTGTCAGCTCTCAGCTCTTCTAAAAGATTTAAGCTGATGGCTGACGGCTAAGGCACCGTTCGGTGCCGCTAGCTCAAGGCTCAAGGTTCTGCGGGCGGGTGCCCCGCCCAACATCGAAAGGAGAACCTCTCGGCCTTGGGCTTCGAACCTTGAACCTTCAGCTGCAAGACCTGCGCCTTGCAGTCGTCCTGGACGGGTGTTCCTGTGGGTTGCCCACAGGGGAACCCGGAGCCGGAACACTCTTCGGAACTTTCTAGGCCGGATATAACAATATCCAATTGAAACGCCCACACCTCTCGGTACGGGCAGCATGCCCATCCAACGGCCACCTCAATGGGGGTACTCTCGGCACCGCCCTCCAGCGTCCCGGCAAACCTTTCGGCCCGCTGGGGTCCGGTTGGGCCGCATGACTTCAAGCATCCCGCATTTGGCGGACGTGGCCGGCTATATGAGGGAGACCCGAGAACGTATTCACCGCAGCTTTCTGATCTGCGATTACTATCGGCTCCATCTTCATGCAGTCGGGTTTCAGACTGCAATCCGCACCACGACCGGCTTTTTGGGATTTCCTCCCCCTCGCGGGTTCGGACCCCTTTGTACCGGCCACTGTCGCGTGTGTGTAGCCCAAGGCATCCGGCGCATGCTGATCCGCCGTCGTCCCCATCTTCCTCCCACTTCGCTCGCGGGCAGTTCCCTATGAGTGCCCGGCATTATCCGATGGCAACATAGGGTAAGGGGTTGTGCCCGTTACGGGGAGCTAACCCCACACCTCACGGCACGGGCTAACGGTGACTATATACACCTGCCTCCAGGGAGGGGACGTTGTTTCCTGTGGGTCCTAAGTGCCACTTAGGACCCACAGGAAACAACGTCCCCCAAGAGGGCCAACGTTTCCGCCGGCTTGCTCCTGAAGGTAGCCTTGGTAAGGTTCTGCGCTCGAAGTCGCATTAAACCACACTCGCCGCCGATTGTGCAGATCTCCACAGGTCCCTTGGTTTTCAGCCTTGCGGCCGTACTCCCCAGGCGGGGCACTTGTCGCGTTAGCTTCGTCCCGGGCAATGTAATTGCCCAGGGCTAGTGCCCAACTTTTACAGCCAGGACTACGCGGGTGTCGAACCGCATCGCTCCCCTGGCTTTCGTACCTCAGCGTCAGCCTGCAGTATAGGAAGCTGCCTTCGCCATTGGAGTTCTTCCCGATATCAACGCATTTTACCGCTCCACCGGGAGTTCCACTTCCTTCCACTGCGCTCTAGGAGGATAATCTCGGCTGACCTCCTCCCGTTTTGCGGGAGGCTTTCACAGCCGATACGCCCAGCCGCCTACGTACCCTTTACGCCCAGTAATACCGGACAACGCTTGCGCCCTACGTTTAACCGCGACTGCTGGCACGCAGTTTGTCGGCGCTCTTACCGCGGGTACTTTCACCCAGCCGGGGTTATTGGCCCCCTGGGCTTACTCCCCGCGGACTGAAGTTTACGATTAGGGTTTTCCTAACTTTCTTCCTTCACGCGGCATTGCATCGTCACGCTTTCGCGCATTGCGAGAGATTCCACCCCGCTAACCCTTTCGGGTCCGGACCTTGTCTCAGTTCCGGTCGGGCTGACCACCCTCTCGAGCCAGCTACCCGTCATCGGCTTGGTGGGCCGTTACCTCACCAACTACCTGATAGGACGCAGGCCCATCTCAAAGCAGAAGCCTTGGGTTTGTGGCTACCTTTTTCTCGCACCTTCGAAAAGGTGTGAGCTTATCCGGCATTAGCCCCTTCCAAGTGACCTTCGATATATTTCCCTTGCCGTAGGCCTTACCCTTTCGGGCAGGTCGCTACGAGGAAGCATAATCTACAAGCCTCTCGGGAAGGGTTATTCCGGTCTTTGAGGCAGATTGCCTACGCGTTACTCCGCCGTACGCCGCTCAGCCTCCCGGCACAATCACCGGGAAGCCCGCTCGACTTGTCGGGGCAAGTGCATGCCGCCAGCGTTCGTCCTGGGCCGGGACCAAACCCGCAGAAGTTAAAACCTCACAGGATATCATCCAGCGAGGCCCCACGATCTAATCGGCTCTTTCCGGCCTAGTCTCACCTTTGTGAGATTGTAAATTTTTCAAAGATCCGCCGTCCAACTCTATTTTTACCCTCATTCGAGAAAATTAAACCAACCGCAATCCATCGTCGCGTCTTCTATAATTCAATGCAATTCAATCTTCGTCGAGTATTGAGTATATTTTGCCGGGTATTTAATACTCGGCTTTTCGAATAAGTCTGGCCGAGCATCTAAGATGCTCGGCCAGTTTTTACCTTCCATATTTTACTATTCACAATTATCCGAAACTCAATCGCGCTACTAGGGCGAATAGTAATGGTGACCGCGAAATGGCACTTGATCTACTGCGGTTTTGGATAACAGTGAATAGTTACCTTAAAGCAGGCTGGAACCCTGCTCGTGATGCTGGCGGATGGTTTGGTCAAGTAGTATTAAGGCGGAATAAAACAAAAAAACAGAAAGAGCCTAAGATAACCTTCGCAACGTTGCCCTTCCCCAACTGGGGCTCATTAAGGATTCCCTGCAAACACCTTGGGTTGACTCACCCAACATACCTTCAGGAACCTCTTTTCCATGACAACTTATGCCCGCCCGTCGATCCCATCCATTGTGGTGGGGTACGCCGGTCTTCATCTACTATCCCAGGCCCTTCCAATTTGAAATTTTCAAATATTATCAACGTTTCCGTCTCTATCTAAAGTATACACGCCAATGTTGTTTTCGTCAATTTAAAACGAAGATTTTTGCAACTAATTTTTGTGAGTTGTGCCGCTTTTGTTCTTAGTTAAACTATCGGTAATTACCAGTATTTGCCTTAGAATTAATTACCAGCTTTTACCATTAGAATTTGAGGTTGCCCTGATTATTTATAATAGTTTATCCTTGGCTAGTATAGGTCTATCGCCATGCGTAGTTAAAAGCGACCTAAAGGAGTATTATGGCCGGGCTAATCTGTGCGAGCGGTTTTTGGCAAACAGTTAGAAGTGGAAATATAACTACCCTGATCGATAAAGCAATCGATTGGCTTACCAAATATGGGCTGCAGATTGTAGCCGCTCTTGTGGTAGGTTTCATCATTTATCGGCTGCTGAGTATCGCCATACGCCGCAGCGTCGCTCTAATCAGTAAGGATACGTTTTTAAGTGCCGAGGAAGCGAAACAGCGGGCAAAAACCCTGGGCTCAGTCCTCGATGCGCTGGCAAGATTTGCGGTCTTTTTTATAACGATAGTCGTAATTTTACAGAGCACCACCTCGTGGAATATCTCGGCCCTAATTGCAGGCGCGGGGGTCGTGGGTATCGCGATCGGTTTCGGCGCGCAAAGCTTGATTAAGGATTTTATATCAGGGTTTTTCATCATCTTTGAGAACCAGTTCAGCGTAGGCGACCTGGTGCAAATTGGTAACGATAAAGGAACCGTCGAACATTTAAGCCTGCGCACGACCAGACTCAGGGATTTTCAAGGTAATGTCCACATCATCCCCAACAGTCAGATCAACGTCGTCATAAACCAGTCGCGTGGCTGGTCAAGGGCAATCGTGGATATTGGAGTGCCCACCGTCGAAGACCCGACAAGGGTTATCGATATAATTAAAGATGCAGTGGCGGGCATCGCCTCATCCGGTAAGTGGAAAGATATTTTGCAGGAAGATCCTCGGGTCACAGGTATCGATGACTTTAAGGAAAACACAATGGTGTTCAGGGTAACCGCCGTGACCACATCGAACGCACAGGACGCGATTGCACGGGACATACGAAACGGGGTAAAGACTGCGCTCTCCCAAAACAAGATAGAGATATTCGTCAAACCATAGCGATTTACGTGACAGAGCTGGAACAAAAGGAATGGGGGCCGAAGCCCCCATTGTTTACTTGCGTCCGGTTACGCTATATCAGTCCGGCCCAGTGAATAACCGCTAGTACCAGCACAACGACTGCGACAATGTAGATGAAGTTCGCTAAAGCAACGCTAAAGCTAAATATCCCGAGTAACTGCAATAGGGCAAGAATAACCAGAACTACAAGTACCGCATACAATATATTCCAGAACATATTGGTTGTCCTCATAGCCATTACATCCACCCCCTTACAATATCTTTTTACCCACTTTTGTCCGATGGAAACAATAAATCCGCGGTTAAGATGCGATTTTTATACCCACAGTGAACGACGTGCAGAAATAACGGCCACGGAAAATGCGGGTTCAGATAGCGCCTAGCGGTTGGGTTGCTCAGGGGCTTGGTTTTTTGATAACGAGGACTTTGAGATGAACCTCAAAACGATGGCCGCTCCGGCTAAAAGTGTAAGGTAGTAGGTAAGGAAACGCCATACAAGAACGATAAGGCCGATGATCTCGCCCGGAACAAGCCCTTGCAAAAGACCGGTGAGTGCAGCTTCGACGACGCCGCTTCCCCCGGGTGTGGGGCTAACCGGTGCGACCGCAAAGAGCAGAAATATCCTGAAGATAAGTTGACCTAGATTGCCTGAAACCCCAAAGCCGAACAAGACAAGCGGCAGCACTGAAAACAAGCCAAACCACGCGACAACCTCACTTAAGAATACAGCGATGATCGAAGGAGCGTTTTTGAGCGAAAACAAGTCCTTTAAGTTTAAGCTCAGATGATCGATCTCGTGGTGAATCCTGTCCCTCGCCTTGCCAAGCCGCTCCTCACCCAGCCCCCTGGTTAGCAAACGCCCATGCAGGATACGGCTAACCGAGGCTTTAGCCCGAACCGGTTGCTTGATAAAAAACAACGTGATAAGCGACCATATAGCCGCCGCTGCGGCGATGCCGAGCAGGCTTAATTTAACCGAATTTGAAAGCGATGACCTGAAAATAATAAAAATCATTAAACCGAGCGCAACAAAAAGCCATGATGAGATAGTCGCCCTGCTGCTGGTGACGGCAGTCGCCTCTCCGGGGGTTAAACCATCACCCGTTAAGAGGTAAATCTGTGTCGGGATCAACCCGGAGCCAAACGGTGTGATATAACCAAAGAAACTTCCGCCAAGGTAAACGCGCAGCGAAGCGGCAAAGCTGATGGGTTTCCTTGTCACTCTGGTCAGAAGATAAAACGGTAGTCCGCTAAAGATCCAACTCAACAGGACCGCAAGAGCCGCAAGCCCGAGAAAGGTAAGATTGATTTTTGAGAGTGCCAGGAGCGTACGCTTGTTGAAGGTAAGGGCTATGATTACACCTACCGTTACTATGCCAAGAAGCACTACGGTCAGTATGCCCTTTTTAGCCCGCTGCAGGCTTATGTTCTCCCGGTTGTTCTGCATGGGTCTTAGTATAATCGATAGCTTTTAGAGCGGTCTAGCGAAAAATAGGTCTTATCCGGTTTCATCCATCAGCTCATCGGTTCCGAAATCTTCTAAGAGTCCGCGGAATTCTTCTTTGTGCGACCGAGCTTGTTTAAGGATGACCTCCGCAAGCGCACGTAGCTGGGGATCCCAGATTTCCTCGAGATGAAGCTCGTATTCACTCACTATTTGAGACTCGAGGTCATAGTTGGCTCTCATCATATGCTCGAATACCTCGGGATTTACGGTATCGTAGTGGTCTGCCGCCGGAATCCCGCCCGCATCCTCGATACCGGTCACCAGCCACTGGATATGCTGGTTTTCTTCGTTGATGATGTTGGCCAGGATGCTTTGGGCGGGTTCGTGGTCTATGTCTGTGAGGTGTTGTTCGTATTGAAGCTTCGCCGTCCGTGCAAGGCGCAGGAACTGGTTGAATATATCGTACAAGTGCCGGCGAGACGCCATATATCATCCCTCCAAGTATCGCTTCTCGTATCCCTTTAGGTATCTCTTTAGTTATCTCTTTAGTTTCCTGCTATATGAGTTCCCAAAAACCGGGTAGTTGAAGCAGAACCTGTGCGGCTTGGCTAAACTGCGTCCTCGAATCCAATTTGGGGTTTGTCGTCATCGGAACCGTTCTCTGAGTCGAAGCTCTCTATCAACTCTATGCGCTCGACGACCTTAAGCATAACCTCGACTATTTCGGGGTCAAACTGGGTGCCTGAACCGGATTTCAGCTGCTCGGCACCCTGCCTGAGGGGCATTTCCTCCCGGTATGGCCTACTTGAGGTCATGGCCTCAATGGCATCGGCCACCGCCAGGATACGCGCACCGTAGGGGATCGCATCGCCCGCTAAGCCCGAGGGGTAACCGCCGCCGTTAAACCACTCGTGGTGATGTTTGACGATCGGCACGGCGCCCTTGAGGAACTCGATGGGTTTTACTATATCGGCGCTCATGGAGGCGTGACTTTTCATCAGCTCCATCTCCTGCTCGGTGAGGGCTCCGGGCTTGTTCAAAATCCGCTCATCGATGCCTATCTTGCCTATATCATGCAAGAGACCCGCATATTCGATCGTTTCAACCTCTTTCTGATTCATGCCAAGCCCCTGAGCAAGGGCGACGGCAAATCTGCTGACCCGGTTGGAATGGTTCGCCGTATATGAATCGCGGGCGTCAACGGCTTTGGCGAGCGCCCTAATAACCTCAATGGTCAAGTTGCGAATACCATCGACAAGTCGGGCGCTCTTTAAAGCGACCGAGATCTGATCGGCGAAAAGCAGGAACCTGTTTACCACCATGTCGCTGAACTCCTGGCGGTCTTTATACCAGACAACAACGCTGCCTATCGGCTCGCCGTCGACTGAAAGCGGTGCGGCGATCATTGACTTAACGTTAAAGCGGGCGTACATCTGCCGCACATCGTCGCTTAAATTAGAATCGTTTAAATCGCCCAGCAGTAGTATTTGCCCCGATGCTATCGACGGACAAATGTTGATACTGGGGGTTTTTCCTCGTATCCCCCTGATAAACTCGCGGCTTTCATCAGGGCCAAAACCATGCAGGCTTCGGATCTGTATATGCTTGTCGCCGTCAAGCAAGGCAATGCAGCAATAATCGGCCCCCACGAGTTTACAAATACCCTCGGTTATCAGGTTGAATATCGAGTCGATCTTCTGCCCGCCAAGAATTGCGGCGTCGATATCCGTCAGAAGTTTTAACTCTTCTACCCTACCCCTCAACTCATCAATATATTCCTGGATGGCGCCGTAAGAGTTCGACATGCTGTTGCGGATATTCTCAAACGCCGTGACGAGCCTATCTATTTCTTCAATACCGTGATAATTACAGGCAACATTAAGGTTTCCTTCAGCGAGTTGCTCGGCGGCAAGCGTAAGCTTGTATAAAGGGTTATGGGTTTTCAGCACAGCCATGGTCCCACCTAAGATGGCATACGCTATGTTAAAAACTGCGATGTAGAGGAAGCTCTGCAGAGGCTTGTCTGCCGCCCCGGGGTCGGAATCCAGAGAATACCACGCGATTAGGGCAAAGATGTTTGGTAGAATTACCCCTAGGGCCATCAGCATAAGCAACGTTTTTCTTTTTATGCCTTTCTTGACAGTATCATTCATAGTAATTCTTAACCTATAAATAATCGGGATGCCCCGGTGGGCGCACCATTCTCGGTCGTAGTCTCTTCACCGATGGTCTAATTTGACGATCTAATAGACTCATCGGCAAACCGGTGCGTGCGCTTAATATGGCGGGTGTATTAACTACATAGCACTAAAGAGCCGCAGGCACCCGCTCCGGCCAAGGCGCACCCCTTGGGAAGCTCAGCGCCGAAAGCCCTCTCTTTCCGCCAGCAGATCGAGTTGAATCGCTAACTCAAAATCAAGGGCGCTGACGGGGTTGTCGCTTATTATTTCCTTGATATAGGAACTGCATTTATTGCAAAAGCTTACCCTCCAGCCACCGGCACCCTCCACAGTAAAGTAGCCCAAGGCTGGGTGATCGTTATTATAGCATGCCGGACAGGTTACCCTGTTAAAGAGCCACTCCGTCTCGCATAAGGAACAGACAAGAAAGCGGCGCCCGCCATTTCTTTCCTGGCGCCCGCCGACCGGGGTATGCCCACAGGCCGGGCAGATATTTAAAAGCCATCTGTCGTGCTCTATGTAGGGACGAATAAGGCCGGCCCAGCTTTTTAAAAATGGCTTTAAAAGCTCCTGCAAGAAGAACAGGTAAGAGTCCGGATTGGCACCTAGAATTGCCGCATCAGATTTTGCAGGGTCAAAGTTTCCTTTGATATAAGAAGCAGTGCCACCTAAAACCCTTTCAAACTCCAGCTTCTTGATAAACTCAAAGGGCTGGTATTTAGCAAGCAGGGTTTGCAGCCTGGTAAATAAAGAGACCAACTCGTTCTCCGGCAGGTCTAAAGTATAGATTTGAAGCCAGGGTCGTCCCTCAAGATGAATATTTTTAAGGTCTTGCTGAGGTGGCTCAAAGTGAACCACCTCAGCCGTTTTGGGAAATTCTTTCTGTAACCCTCTTATCTCATTTACAAGCCTTGCAAGCTCCGGTGGATGCTGCAACAAATAAATCCCGTCCTTTTCTTAGTGTTTATCCAACCTGGCCGGCATAAAGAATAACGTATCTCATTAAAAAACCGCCGACTAGAACCAGCACCGCCGAAAGTGTGACCGCGCCCGGCGTGGCTTTGCCGATCCTCATTTCTCTGTACTCAATGGCCAGCGGAGCAATAAGACCCATAAATACAACCCCCAGCCAGAAGGCGACCGCATAGCGACCGGCTACCAGGGATTGCAGCGCACTCGGGGCCCAGGCGGCCATTCCGATCATTAAAGCTATTATAGCCAGTATCTCCAAAACGATGACCTTTACATCAACCTTGTCGAGAAGATGCATTAACTCTTCGTCCGTATCCCTCCTTGCTTTCATCCCCAGCACAAGCGCGGCTATTCCTGTCGAGGTGGCTGAGAGCAGGAAAAGCATGCCTAAAAACGGTGTCGCCCGCCAAAGCGGCACGGATGTTGCTGTCAGCAGCACACCGGTATATCCGGCCACCAAGATACCGAAAAACGCGGCAATATAAGAAATGATTCTGCGCAGTGAATCGCTGCCCGTAAGAAACAGCACCAGATTAATAACCAGGAGAATAGCGAAAAAGCTTAAAAACCATACTCCCTGGGACATGACCGAGCTGATATTAACCATGGGCACGAAATCATTGCTAACAATGAAGTGCCAAAATGAAAGGGGCTTGCCCAGGTCTACCACCAGTAATAGCAGTCCCACTACGATTAAAGGCAGGGCGATAATGTTTCCCCACAAGGTGAGTCGGCGGTATTTACCGCCGCTTAAAACCTCAGCCAGCGTACCGCCGTAGAAAGCGGCCGAGGCAATGCCTGCTAAAAATAGATAAAGAGCGATAATTATTGACCAATTTGCTGAGCGCATCAAGATCTTCCCCCTTTCAGGCCTCTCTCTCGTGCCTCTAAAAAGCTCTTAAACGGTACCAGCGCGATAAGTGCTCCGGCTACGCCAACACCGAGCCAGCCTGCAAAGATATTTGCCGTTGCAACCTGCGGATTTTTTGGAAGACCATAAGCCTCAGGCTCATCGTTAAGCAGATAGATTGTGTTGGTGCCGCCTGCTTCGTTTAACCCATAGAAGATGGCCTTTTGCCCTTCAGCCCAAAGCCCTTGCCGGCGCTGTTTGGCCAGTTTTATCATCTCGCTGCGCTCACCGAAGTTCAGGGCCCCGGTTACACAGGTGCTGACGCACGCCGGTTTTAAACCTGCCTCCACCCTGTCCGGGCATCTGTGACATTTTCTTGAGGTGCCCGTGTCTTCTGAGAAATTGGCGGCACCGAACGGACAGGCTACTACACAATTTTTGCAGCCCACGCAGCGATTTTGATCGATCTCGACCCTGCCATCGGGCATCTTTCTTGCCGCGCCGGTCGCGCAAACTGCAACGCAACTCGGTTCTGAGCAGTGCATACACTGGGTTTTTGCGAAAAGGAACTTAACATTGTCGCCCTCACGCTTTTCCCTGAAGTTAATCTTGGTCCAGGTGTTTCCCGTCAAGGTTCGGGGGTTCTCATAGCTGCCCCAGAACACCGTTTTATCGCCTGGAAGGCCATTCCATTGCTTGCAGGCAACCTGGCAGCCGCGACAGCCAATGCACTTGGAAGCATCATAAAAGATCGCGTTTTCCACCACTTAAACCACCTTCTTTATCTCTGCAAGGAAAACCTTATATTCTGGAATGCCCGTGTTTGCGTCGCCGATGTGCGCCGTGAGCTTGTTAGCGGAATCGCCGGTTGCAATCCCCTGAAAGCCGAAATGCCAGGGGATACCGATAATTTCCACCTTCTTACCGTTCACATTCAGCGGTTGCATGCGCACAGTGACTAGTGCATAAGCGTCTACCTCACCGCGAGCGGAAGTAACTTTCACCTTATCGCCATTCTTTATTCCCCTGGCTTTAGCCAGGCTCGGGCTTATTTCAGCGAAGGTAGTCGGCATTAACTCCGCCAGCCAGGGCAAGTTCCTGCTCATCGCGCCTGCCTGCCAATGCTCGGAAACGCGGTAAGTTGTGCCGACACACGGGAATTTCGAAGCTTCACCCCTGTTATTCATCGATGTTTTTGGAACTTTTACCGCCGGGTTAAGCCCCTGACTGCTTATAGCATTCTTAAAGGGGCTTTCAAAAGGCTCGTAGTGCTCTGGAAACGGCCCTTCTTTCATCTTGTCGGTAAACAGAGCACCCAGGCCGGTAGCCTGCATGATGAACGGTTTAGTACCTCCACCCTTGATATCTGTTGGGGCCAGCGTCAGTTTGAAATCAGGTACATCCTTTCCAACCCATTTCCCCGGCTTGCCGGTTTTTGGATCGATTGCCAGCGGATCCCACCAAATAATCTTTTTATCCTCACTCCAGGGCCTGCCGGCAATATCTGCGCTACAGCGGTTATACAGGATTCGACGGTTGACCGGCCAGGCATAAGACCAGTTCAAGTAGCTGCCGATGCCGCTTTCATCCTTGTTGTCACGCCGCCTGGCAAGGTATTTGCCTTCTTTCATGATACCGCCCCAGATCCAGATACCGCAGGAGGTGGAGCCATCCTCTTTTAGATCTGCAAAGGTTGCCATTGGTTTTCCGGTGACGGTCTCGAAACCGCCCATCTCAAGAGCTATTTTGTCTATGTCGGGCCCATCGCCTTTGCCGAAGTCCCAGGTAAGATACTTAATGGGCTCGTCCTGTGGCAAAGCGCTATCTTTATAAAGCTCTTTGGCACGCCTGGCTATCTGATCTATCATCCAAAGGTCGCTTTTTGAATCACCTACGGGCTTAACAGCCTGCCAGCGGTATTGTATCCAGCGCCCGCTGTTGCTGATTGAGCCTTCCTTCTCGATAGATGACGCCGCAGGCAGGAAGAAAACCTCTGTCTTAATCTTATTTGGATGTGCGCCGGGTCGCTTCCAGAATACAGCGCTCTCGGTCTCCCAGAGATCGGCAACTACCATCCAGTCTAGATTTTCCATGGCTTTTGATTCTTTGTTGGCGTTAGGTCCGCCGACCAGGGGATTTGTACCAAATAAGAACAGGCCGTTGATTTTGCCGTCATACATGGCCTCAAATACCCCTATATGGGTGTAATCAGTTTTTGCGTCGCGCTTGGGCAGGTACTGGTAAGCGAATTCGCTCGGCGCCGTTGCACTGTCGCCCCACCAGGCTTTAAGAAGGCTGACCATGAATTTTGGTTTGTTTGACCAGAAACCGGTCTTTGGCGTCTCTTTTTCAAGATAAGCCTTAAGACTTGCATACTCCGGCATGTTGGTCGGAGCACCGATGTAGCCTGGAAGCAGGTGGCTTAAAAGCGCTATGTCGGTTGAACCTTGAACATTTGACTCTCCGCGCAAAGCGTTTATGCCGCCTCCGGGGAGACCTATGTTACCTAAAAGCAGTTGAAGTATAGCCAGCGCGCGTATGTTTTGGGACCCGACCGTATGCTGTGTGATGCCCATAGCGTACAGTATGGTTCCGGACTTATCCGGACTCCCCGTTGCCGCAAAAGCTTTGGCGACCTTTAGAAACGCATCCTTTGAAACACCGGTTATCCCGGTTACGGTATCGACGCCGTAGCGAGAATAATGCTTCTTCATTAATTGAAAAACGGTACGTGGGTTCTGAAGAGTAGCGTCCTTCAGCGGCTTGTCATCGGGGCCCTTCTTAATAGTCCAGGTGTCGACGGCATATTTCTTATTTATCGGGTCGTAGCCGCTAAAAAGGCCGTCTTCAAAAGTATAGCCATCGCTTACTATAGCCGATGCATTTGTATAGTTGACCACATAATCCTTCCAGTACAGCTCATTTTGCAGAATGTAGTTTATCAAGCCGCCGATAAATGCGATATCGGTTCCCGGACGGATTGCGGCGTAGACATCGGCTTTGGCCGATGTTCTGGTAAAACGGGGATCGACGCTAATTATCTTAGCGCCTCGTTCTTCTTTTGCTTTCATTAACCACTTGAAAGAAATTGGGTGGTTTTCAGCAGCATTGCTACCTATAATCATCGCGCAATCGGTATTTTTTAAATCGATCCAGTGGTTTGTCATCGCGCCACGGCCAAACGAGGGGCCAAGACCGGCCACCGTGGACGAATGTCATATACGCGCCTGGTGCTCTAAAAATACCACGCCGAGGCCGCGCATCAACTTAGCAAGAAGATAGCATTCCTCATTGTCCAACGCTGCCCCGCCTAGAGAAGCAATCGCCTCTGTGCGATTAACGATCATATTGCTTTCCCTAGCAATAAAACCGGCGTCTCTGGTTTCTTTGATTCTATGAGCAATACGGTCGAGGACCCAGCCCCATTCCTTCTCTTCCCATCTGTCGCTGCCGGGGGCGCGATAAAGTGGTTTTTTCATGCGGCGTTCGTTGATAGCCACCTGAAAGAGAGAAGAACCTTTACTGCATAGAGAACCTCTGTTGATGGGGTGGTTGGGGTCTCCTTCGGTGTTAACTACTTTTCCGTCTATGGTATGGGTGATAATACCGCAGCCAACAGCGCAGTAAGGGCAAATGGTCGGCGTTTCTTTTGCGTACTTGATTTTAAGCCGGTTTGTGCTTGCTTCTACGTCCGCCAGATCAAAGCCCAGGTTCAGAAAGAGAATAGCTGAAAACGCACCTGTAGTTTTCAGAAAATCTCTTCTAGTTAGCTTAGAGTTCATTCCTTTCTCCTTTTCCAAATATGACCCCGAGAAAAACAAAAACTAACCACTACAGCCACTGTGCGCATCAACCACCTCCTCGTTTAGTTATTAGCAGTCGATTATTGATTTTAAGTTATTAATTTACACTCCTGGCATACTCCTGGTGCGCCTGATTGGAGCTATGGCTTATGATAGCACAACCAATATACACCGCCTGTATTGTTTGGTAAACCAACGCTGATCAAAGTCTCTGATTCTAGCTACAAGCACCCATGAGACTTAATCGCTTAGCATATCCTGATTATATCATCACCAACATGTCTTGACAATTGACAAGAGGTCTTTTCTTTATCTAATTCAATCTATTTTCCATTTTCGATTCTCTGCTGTCACAAAACAAAGAGCCGCAAAAGCGGCTCTTTGTTTTGTAGACCTAACGGGTCGCTATTTGAACAACGTAGCAAAAATCTTCGAGCGGTTGGAAAAGCTGATTAAGTAATAACTCGACTGCCTTAACATTAACCCTTCAATAAGTTGGTAATTATCTTTATCATCACATCTTTTTCTTTAGGGTCGCTGATTGCAATAAGAAGAGCAAGGGCAACTAAGGTGGTGTCGGTGATTTTTCTTTCTCCTGATTGCTTTAAAATGGAATGATTCTGTTCTAAGAAATATATAAATAACAAGGAACCAATTCGCTTGTTACCGTCGGTAAACGGATGATCTTTTATTGTTAAATAAAGTAAATTGGCGGCTTTTTCCTCAATACTTTGGTATAGCTCTTTGCCATCAAATGTCTGATAAATGGTGCCGATAATGCCTTGAAACTTGGAGCCTATTTCAGATCCGAAAAGATTACTGGCTTCACCTTTTGCCGTAAGGCTAACTTTTAATTGATCTATAAGTTTCCTACATTTCTCATAATCCAAGACAAATTCAGGGCCCCTACCTTTAGTTAAACTCAACGTTCCTTCATCATACTGGTAGAGAAGAGTGAGGGACTCAGAATATTCATTGATGAGTTTTAATAATTCCTGGGCTTGGTCTTGAAGTTCAGGGTAACTCGCTTTGTTTTGGATAAAGCTTATGGCTTCCTGTAATTCTTCAAGCTTCTCTGTTTGCTCCAAGAGCCGCTTTTGGTTTATGGCATATCCTTTGACAAGATAATCTTTAAGTTTTTTTGTAGCCCAAATTCTAAACTGAGTACCTCTTTGAGATTTAACTCGGTAACCAACCGAGATGATGACGTCAAGGTTATAGAAGTTCGTTTCATACATCTTTCCGTCTCTGGCAGTTATTCGGAATTTCCTAATAACTGAATTTTCTTCAAGCTCGCCCTCCTTGAAAACGTTTTTAATGTGTTCATTGATGGTTGGGGTAGTTTTTTGGAAAAGCTCTGCCATTTGAGCTTGAGTAAGCCAAACGGTTTCTTCTTCCAATCTTACCTCAAGATTAGCCTGTCCATCTTTTGTGGTGAAAATGACAATATCACCCTTAGGCTCAGGCTCTTGCTTATCACTCAAAATTGTGGGTTTAATGGGTTTCATAGTCTTTATTCTATAGTAGTCAAATGCTTTTTCAATTATTTTTATTAAGCCTTAACTTATATCTTGATTATATCGATTAGCTCTTCAGGGTTTAGATTTGGTTCGAAGGCCCGCAAATTGGTTTGTTGCAGCAATTGTGCCTTTATATATCAGCTTAGGATGCGTATCCCAATTTCTTTAACAAGAACAGCGCCTCTACTGTAAAGCTTGCCCTGTGCTCCTCACCATAATTTGTGGCAATTCCCCCATCGTCTGCATCGTCTGCCTGGTAACTTTCCATTTTAGCAAAAGCTAATTTAAGGAGACCTTCTGCAAACTGGCCTGTATTTAGGCTGCTATACGCTATTGCACAGCTGAGAACGCTAGCCACAATTGGTTTTCATACCTGTCGGGATGCATCCAGGGCGAGGGATTAAACATTAAAATCTCTTGCGGCTCATTGAAGTAGCCCTTTTCATTTTATACTCTTTTTAGATACTCAATAGTCTTGTTTAACTTAATCGACTCAAAAGCTTGTAACCATACAAACCATTGCAGAGCGATCCATGTCGAAGAAATCGTTGAAATATTTGCTTGGAAGTCTTTGTCCGTCTTGGTCCATCCACCATCGCTTAATTGGTAACTAGAAATTGCCTCGATTGCTCGTTCTTCTGAATCTTACCAACAGCAAAGTGCGCAAGTTTAGTTAGTACGTTATCGCCTGTTTTTTCAACGAAATTGGCTGCGGTATTTATATTCATAACTCAATTATAGCATGCTAAAAGAGCAGTCTAGCATATAAGATACCAACAAGCGACACCTCGGTATCATTAGTTACTGTCAACGTTTAGTAGGCGCATCTCGTTGCTTCTTTATGCGAGCGCTCCTAGTCCAGCAATATCACGCAAAACTCCTACCCATGGACGACTAGAGTAAGGCCCAATAATTGC
>Ga0210024_1000303_pt1 | contig 43704 bp, 39 predicted proteins | sample CryGeymeta201525_FD_183988 | JGI IMG/M metagenome (GOLD analysis project Ga0210024, IMG submission 183988) | Groundwater microbial communities from Crystal Geyser aquifers in Utah, USA - Crystal Geyser metaG 2015-25 (SPAdes) (version 2) | ecosystem: Environmental > Aquatic > Deep subsurface >...
GTAATGTGGTTGATTCCCTGGCGGAAGATATCAATAATTTCGATGTGATGGTGGGGAGGTACTGGGACACGGATGGATTCTTCTACGGTTATGTTCGTACTGGAGGTGTTTTTAACATCCTGCATGTCCCCGGTTCCGGTAATACCTTGGCCGAAGGTATCAACGACGCCGGTAAGATCGCGGGAACCTACGGCGATGCAAATGGAACCCACGGTTTCTTATATGATAATGGATCCTATTCAGGGTTTGACTTCGCCGGCAGCAGTGAGACGAGGTTGACGGATATCAATAACTCGGACAAGATCGTGGGAAGGTATATGGACAATGGGACCTATCGTAGTTTTATATATGATGGGACCTATTCCATGGTAGCAGTCCCCGGCGCCACGGAAACCCGGGTGATTAAGATCAATGATGCCGATCAGATTGTCGGAACATACTATGACGGCAGCGGGATGCACGCTTTTATCGGAACGCCTGTTGTGCCGGAGCCTTCCACCATCTTCCTCTTTGGAAGCGGATTGATCGGATTGATCAGCTTTAAACGCAATTTGTTTCTGAAGAGAGAGGCGCCACACGGATCACGCGGTCCTCGGTGACAATAATGGGGATCGTCACGTCATGGTTTTCTGAAGGGATCTCAGGCGCAATCTGCACCTCAAAGGCCAGGCCGATCCGGACGGCATCCTCCCGCACGGATTCAAAAAGCCGGTCATAATATCCGGCCCCGTAGCCAAGCCGGTTCCCTTGATCATCGTAACCCACGCAGGGCGTCAGGACCAGATCCACCTCCGTACAGGGGATGTCCCTGAAGATCCCATCCCTGGGTTCCGGGATTCCCATGTAGCCGGGGACCAGATCGCGCTCCGGGTCGAGGATGTCGGTCAGCGCAAGACGTTTCTCCGGAATGAGTGTCTTGGATGCAAGCACGCGTTTGCCATGCTTCAGGGCATGGGCCATCAGGTCACGGGTCATCACCTCGCTTCGGAAATCCGCATAGATAAATACCGAACGGGCGGCATCGTATTCCGGCAGGGAAAGGACCCTTTCCATGATCCTTGCGCTCTTGTCCCTCCGCTCCTGCCGTGTGAGGGAGTCCCTTTTTTTTAGGATTTCTTTTCTGAGCGCCGCCTTATCCATGATCATTTCTTCTTTATCTTTACAAAGAGCCGGTCGAGGATTCCTGCCGTCTCGGCGACCACGCCGGACCCGGCATCATAGGGTGAGATCCCCTTGAGGTCGGCATCGATCACCGTCCGGTCAAAAGAGAGGGCGCCCAGGAATTCATCGTCTGAAAACTCTTTCTTGAGAAAGGCAAGTTCTTCCGGGTTTGAGACCTTGTTCCCCACAACGAAGATGGATTTTATCCCCAAATCATGCGCCATGCGCCGGACATCGGAGGCGGTCTGCAGGCTTCTCTTGCCCGGTTCGACCACGACGATGAAGGCATCCACGCCGCCGGTGGTGCCGCGGCTTAAATGTTCGATCCCTGCCTCCATATCGAGGATGACCACCTCATGACTTTGTAGGATCAGGTGGGAAAGAAGCCGCTTAAGGAAGACCCCTTCGGGGCAGTAACAGCCGGCCCCTCCCTTCTTGGCCCGCCCGAGGGTGAGGAGACGGATATGATCCTTCTTGAGTGAATAGGTTTCAGGAATGTCGCTGACCACGGGATTGAGTTTGAAGATCCCGCCCAAGGCGCCCGGCTTCGCGCCTGTGCGTTCCTCGATCAGATGGGACATCTCGGCAATCGGCTGAACCTGCATGATCTCTTCCTGTGTAAAACCAATGGCCGAGCCCAGATTGGCGTCCGGGTCCGCGTCCACGGCAATGACTGAGAATCCCTGGTTCGAGAGGAGCCGAGCCAGAGTGCCGGCAAGGGTCGTCTTGCCTACGCCGCCTTTTCCGGAGATTGCGATTTTCATAAAATATCGTACCCCAGCTTTTTGGATAATTCCATGCCTGCGTTTAGGACCAACGAAACCAGCTCGTTTTGGATTCTGGTTTCTGGAAGACGATGCGCAGGCCCTGAGATCGAAAGCCCGGCCACCACATTCCGGGTATAGTCCCGGACCGGTGCGGCAATGCACTTGACCGATTCTTCAAATTCCTCATTGTCGATGGCATAGCCCCGGCGCCGGATCTCATCGAACTGGCGGAGCAGCGCCTCTTGATCCGTGACCGTCTTGGTTGTGTAGGGTTTAAAATGGATCTCCTGGAAAAACGATGAGATCTCCTTTTCGGACTTGTAGGCAAGCAGGACCTTTCCAATGGAAGTGCAATAGGCCGGCAGGACTGCACCCAGCCTGGAGACGACCCGCACCGACTTGGTGGTCTCTTCCACATCAATATAAATGACCTTGCCCCCCTTGAAGACGCCTATGGATACGGTCTCATTGCAGGATGCAACCAGGTCCCTAAGAATTTCCTTGGATTGACTGGTCAGACCGCAGTGCCGCTGAAACGCCTTCCCGAGCTTCAGGGGCTTGATGCCCAAACGGTAATTCCCCGAGATCTTGTTCTGTTCAATATAACCGTGCATCTCCAGCGTTGCCAGAAGCCGGAACACGTTGTTCTTGTGGAGGTTCAGCCTCTTTCCCAGTTCGGTCACACCGAGTTCCGCGTCATCTTCCGTAAAGGACTCGAGAATATTCAGGGCATTGGAAACGCATCGGATCATGTAGTCTTGTTTTTCTTTCTGCATAGGGTGTTTTCACTTTTTTTACAGGGTTTGAATAATGCAGGAAGTTTAGTGGCCCTATTCGTAAATACGGTGGCATTCGAGTGCCGTAGGGCGGTCGGATCAAAGTTCCGCTCCTTGCGGTGTACCAGAGGGGTACGCCTCAGTCGCGCGCCTTGATGAGACCACCCTACGACCCTCTCGGTACTTCACCATATTTACGAACAGGACCACTTGGCTTTACATCTCGTGAAATACATCCGGAGATTATAATATTATGATGCCAAAAATATATAACACCGTTCTATTTGTGTCAAGTTGTTTTTTCTGCCACTCACGGATCTTGAATGAACCTTCTTCTGGACATTTCATAGCTGCCGAGGTCCGGCCCCTCCAGCTACAAAAAACATTCTCTAAGATATTCTTAATGATTTCTCCGCTTTTTTCGCGACTTTTGGGTCTGAGAGGTTACTAATCCATTAATCAGCGGGACATATTCTGTGGATTCGAACGGTAAACTCAAACTGGGTGATTACAGTACCGGATATGTTAGTGCTGATGGTTCTTCAATTATTAATGAATGCCTTATCGGGCATGGATTTCCTCCCTGTCGAATTTGTATCGTGCAGGGAGTTTTACTTTGAATTTGTTAAAGATCGTATCGAGGATTCGTTCCTTATGAGGCTTGACGACTGCAACGTGCTCCTTGCCGAACATCTTCATGATTTTCTTCATTTCCTCTTTGTCTTTTATCTCAACAATGACTTTCATCATACTCCTCCCCCTATTCCGCAGGACTCGGTGCACGATCGTATTGAATGCGTCCCCGACTTTTTTATTATATCCATTATCAGACGCATTTCAAGGGTTTTCTTGTCTGGAATTCCGGAGGGACCCACCATACTTCATTCCGATCACACTTGAACCATTGATAAATTCCGGGGGCACTTTAATTAACGGATCATCTCCAAAAGAGTGGGTGAAAACATCAGGGGTCAAGGGGTCAAGGATTCCAGGGGTCAAGTGAAGTGCTCAAACACTACAAGGAGTTAAAGGAAGGGCCCCAGTCTTATCAATTATGCTTGGAGATTTACAAAATAACAAAAAGACTTAAGAGTGATATCGAGGAGGTTGAGCGGATGCTCAAGGCACTGATCAAATCACTGGAAAACAAACACTTGACCCCTTGAACCCTGGAATCCTCGAACCCTTTTTACCCACTCGATGGGAGAAGAACCAAAAATATAAAGATCAAAAATCAAAATGATAAAAAATTCAGCAATCAAAACCCTGATTATCGGCGGAAGCGGGGCCTATGAGATTCCGGTGGAAAAATTCGGCCGGGAGAAAGAGACCGTAACCTTAAAGACACCTTACGGCCAGGCCTCTCCCATCCGTGTCCTGGAGATAGAGGGAGCCAAAGTCGGATTCCTCTCGCGTCATGGGGTCACCGGATACCACCTCACCGCGCCGTATATCAACTACCGAGCGAACATTTACGCCGCCAAGGAATTGGGGGCTGAACGGATCCTGTCATGGTCCGGGCCCGGGGCCATGCATGAGACCTATCACCCCGGAGACCTCGTCCTTCCGGACGATCTCATCGACCTCACACGGCAGCGCATCTCAACCTTTTTCCAGGGAAAAGGGATCGGTTTCATCCGGCAGAGCCCGGTCTTCTGCCCGGAAATCCATCTCTCGTTTCAAAATGCATTAAAAGAGCTCGGCCTTCCTTGCCGTCCCAAAGGGACTTACGTCTGTACCGAAGGACCGAGGCTGGAGACGCCGGCTGAGATCCGTTACATGAAGCAGATGGGAGGAGACTTGGTGGGCATGACCCTGGTCCCGGAGTCATTCCTGGCCCGTGAGCTTGAAATCTGTTACGCCCCGATCTGCTATATCTCCAATTATGCCGAAGGGGTGCGTCCGCTTCCCTATGAGAAAGGGATCCTCTTCGAGGGGACGCTCCCCGCGAAGGACAGGGAAAAAGTAAAACAGACCCTATCACTCTTTCCGGAAATCATCAGGAAAACCCTTGATCACCTGGAGACTCTCAAACACAAATGCCCGTGCAGGGATGCCATGCTTCGTTATAAACTGCGAGGGGATATCCAGGAAGACTGGCATACCTGGATCGGGTAGCCGCTCTGAGATAAAAAATCAAATTTTATATTTTGATTGGTCATTTTGATTTTTTATCTTTGATCTTTGATTCTTATTTCTGCGTGGTCCAACTTAAACACGAAAGAGAAAATAAATTAAACGCCCCTCATTTTTGGTCGAGGGACCCTGAACCCTGTCCGGAACCCTTGTTCATGATGATTCACAACCAGTCACATCACCCTGCCTGAAAATCCCCATGATATTTTATGGGGTTATAAGCAATGTCCACAATAAATGTGAAAAGCCTGTGAAAATCTGTGTGAAAATCCGGATAGGAAAGGCAGTGGACAAGGGTAAAGAGCAATTTGCCTATATTTTAATCACTAAAAATACTTTTAATTTCAAACTGTTATGTAATTACCCCGGTTTTCGGAATGAGATCAGACCCATAAGAGTCAAGGTTCTTTTAAATCCACAGAACCTTTAAAAAGATTCTTTTAGTTCGGATTGTGTGATGATCAGACCGGGCAGAGCCATGTTTCTCAAAATAAACAGCAAGCCGGCGCCGCTTCGGCCTGAACAACCGGGGCGATTTTAAAACGCGGACAGCATCGTGTATTTTTATAGATTCGTTCTGCTTGAACAGGGAAACAACTTGACACTTATATTTCATAAATATAATATAGAACTATAACTAACAATAAACTTTGGAGTTTTTAATTTATGTTTGAACGTTTTACAGACAAAGCGAGAAGGACCATCATCCTTGCCCGTGAAGAGGCGGAGAAACATCAGCATGAGTACCTGGGCACGGAGCATATCCTGCTCGGAATTCTTCGAGATGAAGAAGGATTGCATAGTAAGGTCTTGAAAAACCTCGGGATCAATCTCGACCACCTCAGGATCGAGGTTGAGAGAAACCTGCCCAAGGGAACGGATACGCTGACCTTCGGCGAAATCCCCTTTACGCCAAAGGCCAGGAAGGTCCTGGAACTGGCCGTGGAGGAGGCCCGTCTTCTCAATCACAATTACGTGGGGACCGAGCATATCCTGCTGGGTCTGGTCCGTGAAGAGGAGGGCATCGCAGGGAACATCCTGCGGAGCATGGGGGCAAGCCTGTTAGGGGCCAGGCAGCAGACCATCAATCTGCTCCATCAGACCTCTATCCGATCCAAGACCCCGAAACCTAAGAGCAATACCCCTGCCCTCGATGAATTCGGGCGGGATTTCACCGAGCTTGCCCGCAAAGGGGAACTGGATCCCGTAGTGGGGCGCAACGAAGAGATCGAACGGGTCCTGCAGATTCTGAGCCGCAGAACCAAGAATAATCCGGTCCTGATCGGGGAACCGGGTGTGGGCAAGACCGCCATTGTGGAAGGGCTGGCCCAACGAATCGTGAATGGAGATGTCCCTCTGGGTCTGACCAACCGGAAGGTCATCGCCCTGGATCTCGGCTCTCTGGTCGCAGGAACCAAGTACCGGGGTCAGTTCGAGGAGCGCCTGAAGATCGTCCTCAAAGAGATCATCTCCTCCAACAATCAGATCATCATCTTTATTGATGAACTTCATACGCTGGTCGGCGCCGGAGCGGCAGAAGGATCGCTCGACGCCTCCAACATGCTTAAACCTGCCCTGGCCCGAGGGGAGATCCAGTGCATCGGAGCGACCACCTATGATGAATACCGGAAATATATTGAAAAAGACGGGGCCTTGGAACGTCGGTTCCAGACGATTAATGTCCAGGCCCCTTCGGTTGAAGAGACCGTTCGGATCATCAAGGGGCTCAGGAGCCGGTATGAGGAGCACCACAATGCCGTGATCACGGATGAGGCCATCGGGGCGGCGGCAAGGCTTTCGGACCGCTACATCACCAACAAGTTCCTGCCGGACAAGGCTATTGATGTCATTGACGAGGCGGGGTCCAGGTCCAAGCTCCAGAAGTTCACCCTGCCTCCGGAGATCAAGGAGTTAAAAAACAAAATCAAGGAGATCACGGAACAAAAGAACCTGCATATCCACCTGCAGGAGTTCGAGAAGGCCGCCCGGTTCCGGGACCAGGAAGATAAGATGAAAGAGGAGTTCAACAAGGCACAACAGACCTGGCGCGAGGAGAGGGAGACTACGAAATCACAAATCGACGAGGAGGACATCGCCTACATCGTCTCAAAGATGACCGGCGTTCCGCTCTACAAACTCGAGGAGAAAGAGAGCGAGAAGCTTATCCGCATGGAAGAAACCCTCCACTTGCGGGTGGTCGGGCAGGATGAGGCGATCGCCGCGGTTTCGCGCGCCATCCGGCGTTCACGGGCAGGCCTGAAAAACAGGAAGAAACCCATCGGCTCTTTCATCTTCCTCGGCCCCACCGGTGTGGGAAAGACCGAACTGGCCCGTGTCCTGGCCGAGTTCCTCTTTGACAGCGAAGATGCCCTGATCCGGATCGACATGTCGGAATACATGGAGCGGTTCAGCGTATCGGGCCTGACCGGCGCGCCCCCTGGATACGTGGGATATGAAGAGGGAGGCCAGTTGACTGAAAAGGTCAAGCGCAGGCCCTATTCCGTTATCCTTCTGGACGAGATCGAAAAGGCGCATCCTGACCTCTTCAATATCCTGCTGCAGGTCCTGGACGACGGCCGCTTGACCGACAACTACGGAAGGACCATTGATTTCAACAATACGGTTCTGATCATGACCTCCAATCTCGGAACACGGCAGATCGACAAGGGGGCGCCCCTCGGATTTCAGAAGGAAGGGGACTCCACTTCAGCCGAGAAGATCCGGGAAGAGGTCATGTCTGCCGTCAAAAAGACCTTCAACCCTGAATTCCTCAATCGTGTGGACGATGTAATCGTCTTCCATACCTTAACCAAGGATCATATCTCCTCGATCATTGACATCATGATCCGGCAGATGAATGAAGAGATCCAGGACAAAGGGTTCAAGCTGGTTCTGAGTGATGAGACCAAGGAATTTCTCATGGAGAAGGGTTATCAACCCACGTATGGCGCCCGTCCGCTCAGGCGGGCCATCCAGAAGTATATATCGGACCCGCTTTCCGATGAAATCCTCAAGGGACATTTCAAGGGAGCCTCGATCATCAGGGTCCATGTTCAGAATCAGAAGATCACCTTTGAAGAGGTCTCTGAAAAAAAGCTCAGCGAGGCCAAGGCATAACCTCGGATACGCATCCATCCTTAAGAGAGGGGGGTTCCCCTCTCTTTTTTTTTGCCCGCCGACCTTTTCGCCGGCCATGATCAAACCAGAATCCGCCACCAAAATCTGTGAACCACAGAGCACACGGATTTGACATTGAAGTGAAAAAAAGGATATAGTACAGGCCGCGATCCCGTGGAACGTAATGAATCCTTTTCGTGATCCCATGAAACCCTTGACCATATCCTTTGCCGCCCTGACCTTTCTCTTCGCGCTCTTTTTGTTCTTCCCGTCCGGCTGCGCCAGGAACCCGGTCACCCGCCACTATGAAGTCACGCTGATGAGTTCCAAAGAGGAGGCCAGGCTCGGAGAGGAGCAGGATAAGGCGGTCACAAAACTTTACGGCAAATACGAGAACAAGGGCCTTCAGGAATACCTGCAATCCATAGGCTCAAAGCTGGTGAGCGTTGCCCACACGCGCCCTTTTACCTACCATTTCAACGTCATTGATTCCGGCGAGATCAATGCCTTCGCCCTTCCCGGAGGGTATATCTATGTCACCCGGGGGATCCTGGCGCAGTGCAATTCCGAGGCGGAACTGGCCGGTGTGGTAGGACATGAGATTGCGCATGTCACCGCCCGGCACCACGCCCAGCAGCAGGTCCAGGCCATGGGCCTGCAGATCGGATCCCTGATCGCCACCGTCTTCCTGGGGGAAGTGGGGTTCTATCTGCAGCAATATATCGACCTTCTTTTCCAAGGGGTTTATCAGAGCTTCGGCCGGAGTAAGGAGCTTCAGGCCGATGAGATCGGCCAGGAATATGCCTTTAAGGCCGGCTGGGATCCGAGGGATACCGGCCAATTTCTCAAGACCCTGAACCGGATCGAGCACGGAAGGGACCGAACGGTGTTTCACGGTTTCTTCGCATCCCATCCGGAGACGGTTGAGCGAATCGAAAAAGCAGAGATCCGCTCCCGGGATATGATTCAAGGCAGGGAACCGGGAAAACGCGGCCGAAAGGAGTTCCTGAGACTGCTGAATGAAATGCCTTACGGGAACCGTCCGGAACTTGGAGAATTCGAGAACAACCTCTATCAGAACGCGGAATCCGGGGTTTCCATCCGCTTTCCGGATCACTGGGAGAATTTTTCTTCCGAAGGTACGGTGGTTTCAAAGAGACCGGACGAAAGTTATTTCATGCAGCTCATCACCGCCAAACCCAAGGACGAGTCCTCGTCTGAATCAGACCATAGGAGCCATGATAGGGGCGACGGTCAGCGGCCTACCCCCAAGCCCAAGGACGATACCTCCCTTGAATCCCTGACCTCAAGAGAGGACTATTTCATCAAATTGCGGGAGATGGCGGACCGGTTCGAGTCGCAGAGCGGATGGCGCCGATCCTCGGAAGAGCAAATGGTGATTCACGACATTCCGACATTCACCGCCAATTATCAGCTCCAAAGTTCCCTTGGGCGTTTCTACTCGACCACGGCGCACTTCATGATCATTAAGAAAAACCTGCTCATCCTAATGGCCTTCGCGCCGGTAGATAAGAAAGATCTGGCCGATTACTATTTTAAACAGGTCTTTGACAGCGTCCGCTTCATGAGCGAACCGGATATAGAGAAGCTCCAACCCAGGCAGGTCGTGATCTATGAGGTCCGGAAACACGATACCTTTGAGTCGATCTCCGAACATTTTTATGGAACCACGGAAAAGGCGAGAGAAATCGCCGAACTCAACGGCTACCTCTCGAGCCTCTACCCGGAATCCGGAGATCTGCTCAAAGTCATTGTTCGGACGAAAAAAGAGGAACATTCGTAAATACGGCCGTACTCGAGGGTCGAAGACCCCCGGCAATAAAATCAGGAAACCCTCTGAAAGATAAGATTTTTATATTCTCGAGCGGTCCCTGCGGTCTGTTGGCGGGCGCTCACTTTTCCGACATTTTCCTTCTCCGCTCTATTTCATTCAAACTTTTAAAAAAAAACTTAAGTTTCTCCTTCGGGCGGACGATAAAACGCCAGAGAATATCCATTCGGCAATGATCAAAAAGATCCGGCAGCGGTCCCCAAGGAATGGAGTGACGGCGAAAAACAAAATGGAAGAAATCAGGCCCCTGCTCATCATAGACGACAGTGAAGAGAATCTTTCCGTGCTTGAACGGCTGCTCACGCACCTCGGTTATCAGGTGGATCTTTGCAAGGACGGCCTGGAGGCCCTTGACCGGCTCAGCCTCCGGTCTTATGAAATGATCTTCACCGATGTGAACATGCCCAGGATGAATGGGATCGAATTTCTTCAATCCATTCGTTCCAAGGGGGATTCCACACCCGTGATCATGATCACGGGCTTCCCGTCCATCACCCTGGCCGTGGAATCCATGAAAAAAGGGGCCTCGGATTTCATCACCAAACCCTTTCAGGTCGGGCACATCGAACATCTCATCACGCGGACCCTCAAAGAGAAGTCCCTCAGACAAAAAAACCGTTTCCTTGAAGAGGAACTCAGGGATAAAAAGAAGATTGAATAATTGTTCTTTGACCGGATCTGATTTTGTGCTACACTTTCCCCATTCATGCCCGGAGAAAACCGATGATGCATACCTACGAGAAAGAGCGGCCGGACCTGGCGCCCTATGCGGCCAGGAGCGAGGCATCGAGAGGAAGACGTTATCCGGAACATTTCAAAGATAACCGGACGGACTTTCAGCGGGACCGGGACCGGATCATCCACTGCGCGGCCTTCCGCCGGCTGGAGTACAAGACCCAGGTCTTTGTCAACCACGAAGGAGACTACTACAGAACCCGCCTGACCCATACCCTCGAGGTGTCGCAGATCGCCCGAGGCACGGCACGGGCCATGGGCCTGAATGAAGAACTCGCCGAGGCCATCGCCCTGGCACACGACCTGGGGCACACCCCCTTCGGCCATTCCGGCGAGGACCTGTTGAATGAACTGATGAAGGACCACGGCGGCTTCGAACACAACCGCCAGAGCCTCAGGATCGTAGAAGAGCTGGAAGAACGCTATCCCAATTTCTCCGGCCTCAACCTCACCTTCGAGACCCGGGAAGGGATCATCAAGCACACCTCTTTCCATGACCGGCCTGACATCACGGAGATCAAGGACTTCCTTCCAGGGGTGGTCCCCACCCTGGAGGCCCAGATCATCAACCTGGCCGATGAGATCGCCTACAACAACCATGACATCGACGACGGCCTCACATCGGGCCTGCTCGATCTTTGTGAACTCAGGGAGACGGCGCCCATCGTGGACCGGACCTTCCGCCAGATCGAAACCCTATACCCCGGCATTGATGAGACACGCAAGAAATACCAGGCCATCAGCTACCTCATCGGCTATCTCATCAACGACCTGGTCCATCACACCACGTCCATGCTCAAGGAGCATGACATCCGCACCTTGGACGATCTGCGGGATAAAAATATCCCCGTGGTTTCCTTCAGCCCGGAGGTCATGCAGGAGAACAGCCGGCTCAAGGAGTTCCTTTCTCAAAACCTCTACACGCACTACCGGGTGGAACGGATGCGGATCAAGGGGAAGATGGTCCTCTCCGCTCTTTTTAATATCTACCGGGAAAACCCGACGCTTCTGCCCCAGAAATACCAGCGGATGATCGAACAAGCCGGCCGTGAGCGGGTCATCTGCGACTACATTGCCGGCATGACCGACCGATACGCCCTGGATGAATATAAAAAACTCTTTGAACCTTTTGAACGGACCTGAACAAAGAGACTCCATGTGCAGAGTCGAGATCATCACCGGCCCGCCTGGTTCAGGCAAAACGCAGGCCATCCTCAACGACATCCTTCCGGCCGTCCTGGAAAACCGCTGCCATACGATCCTGATCCTGGTCTCCTCCAACCTCAAGGCCGAATCGATCCATGAGGCCATCCTCGCCGGAGCGGGAGTCAAGGGATTCATCGGACTCAGGATCATGACCTTTCTCGACCTCTGCATGGAGATTTTTGACGGCTCTTCCCTTCCCGGCAGGGTGGGCGCCCCCCTGGTCCGCAAGTGGATGGTCCAGGCCGTCCTTGCTGAAATGCCTATGGAGCGCCTTTCAGGGCTCAGAGAGACCCGGGGCCTCATGGACCTGGCATCCGACTTCATTCGCACGCTTAAGGATGCAGGCGTCTCTTCAGAGGAGTTTCTGGAAAGATCCTCTTCGGCCCGGGCCTCACCCCGGATCATCGAGGCTGCAAACATCTATCATGAGTACGAAACCCGGCGCAGGGCCAGGGGCCTTCTGGACCGGGAGGATCTCTTTCCGCTGACAGCGGAGAGCCTCGGATTGAACCCCGGGCCCATGGCCGGCCTGCAAAAGATCTTTGTCACGGGATTCTATGACTTCACTCCGACTCAGCTTCGGCTGCTACTCGCCCTATCGGCCCTTCCAAGCCTGAAAAATCTCGTCATCACCCTGCCCTATCAGCACGGCGAAGGACCGGGCCCGGCATTCATCCGGCGGACGCTGAACCGGCTGGTCCGCACCTTACCGCATGCTTCGATTTCGACCCTCTCCCCGCTTGGAATAGATCCCGGAAGCCCCCTTCATCACCTTGCGAGGCATTTTCTCGACAGCGGACAAACTCCCCTTCGTATCCCGTGCCGGGACTCCATCCGGATCCTGAAAATGCCCGGAACCTACAGGGAGGTGGAAGAAATCGCGAGAAAAATCCGCAGGCTCCAATGTGACCAGGGCCTCGGCTTCAAGGATTTCGCCGTGGTCTTCCGCAGCCTCCGGGACTACCAGGACAAGGTCCCGGAGGTCTTCCGCTCCCACGGCATCCCCATCCGCATGGGGAGCGGCCTCCCCCTGGGAAGCAACCCCTTCATCCGAACGATCATGGGAATCCTGGAGATTCCCCTGAATGGATACCGGAGGGAATCCATCGTCCGGCTGATCCGCTCAGCCTATATCCGGTTCGACCCCCTCCTCAAGGAGAATCTTCCTCCCGAGCGGTTCGACACCCTTTCAAGAGAGGCCATGATCCATGGGGGCAAGGAGGAATGGGAGAGCCGATTTGCATCCAGGATCCGGTACCTTGACCTGAACCGGAGACTGCTCCAGGAGGGGAACCTCCCGAGCGAGGAACTGGAGCAAAGAGAAGAACGCATAAAAGAAAATATAAAAAAGATCAAAGACTACCAAGCCTGCATGAAAATCATCCGGGCCCTGCTCAAGGCCATGGCGACCCTGTCCGGTCCGGCCCCACTGACGAGTTTCGTCACCGCCATTTCCGACATCATCCGATCCTTCCATATGGAAGAACAGATCTCCGCAGGGAGCGATCTCCGTCTGATCCGCCGTGACCAGCGGGGCCTAAATGCCTTCAGGGAGCTTCTCATGCACATAGCTTATGAGCATGAGACGGCGCAAACCGGCCGGAAAATTTCGCTCTCCAAGTTTACAGGCATCCTGAACCATACCCTCTCCGAGGTCCAGTATGTCCCCGACCCGCCCATGGAAGACGCCGTGCTGGTCACCGACGCCCCGGGCATGCGCGGACTCAGAAGGCCCGTGGTCTTCATCGGCGGGCTCGTGGAAGAAGGCTTCCCTCGGGCCCATCCCTCCGACCCGCTCTTCCGGGAAAAAGACCGGGCCGCCCTGAACAAAACCCTGAGTCAAAACCGGTGGATCACCCTCGCCTCGGATCGGCGTGAAGAAGAAGAGGTCCTTTTCCTCCTATGCGCCGCCTCGGCGACCCGGGCCCTCTATCTCACCTATCCCCGCACCGATGCCGATGGACGGGAGATTCCGGCCTCCCGGTTCTTGGACCGAGTGAGGGACCTTTTTGAAGAGGGCTCCATCCGAGAGCAGGAGATCTCCATCCATGATACGCTCCCGGACCGGGAAGAGATCTTCAGGGACAAGGATCTCCTGGAGTACACCTTCCTGAACCTCTGCCGCCCTGCATCTAAAAACCCGGACGTCCCCTCCCTGTTCAACCTTCTGCTCAGGACACGGCGGGATCAGATCGGAAAGATTCTGCACGGACTCCGGGTGATTGAGGTTAGAAACCAGGGCGAAGGACCCTACTCGGGTCTTCTCGGACCCGAGGCCGCGGCGCTCCTCCGGAAGGAGGAGGCCCCCTTCTCGGTCACGGCGCTGGAGCGCTACGGGGTATGTCCCTTTGACTACTTCTGCGAACGAGAGCTTAAGCTCCTGCCCTTGGAAGAGGTGGAAGATGAGGTGGAGGTTAGGGACCTGGGAAGCCTTTACCATCGGATCCTTCAGCGCTTCTATGCCGGCCATGTCCAGGAAACCGGGACAGGCATCACCGAGAATAACCTTGAACAGGCAAGGAAGAACCTGCACCGGATTGTGGAAGAGGAGCTCAACAGGGCAGAGGCCAAGGGAGTGCCGGGGCACAGACAGATCTGGAAGATACGGAAAGAGGAGGTCCATCGGACCCTGGACCGGTTCCTCAATCAGGAGATGGAGGAACACCGGAAAACCGGGGAGGTGCCGTCGCACTTCGAGGTCTGTTTCGGCATGAGACCCTTTTCTCAGAGCGATCCCCTCTCCGCCGCCGACCCGCTCACCATCGATTCCGACACCGGATCGGTCCGGATTCTCGGCAAGGTGGACCGGATCGACCTCAGCGCGGCCGGCAGCAGACCGATCTTCTCCATCGTGGATTACAAGTCCGGGAACAAAGCCCCGAACAGAGCCGATATTGAGCGGGGTGTGAGCCTTCAGCTCCCGGTCTATGCCGCATGGGCCAGGACGATCTTTTCCAATCAACGGGAGATGCAGAGCGGCTCTTTTTATCTTCTTCGCTCCGGGGAAAAGAAGATACAGATCCAGGCCGATGACGCCCTTGACGGCCTCATGGAGGCATCCATGCGGCACATCCGGGAATATGCAGGGGCCATCCGGCAGGGCCGGTTCCCCCTCAACCCGAAGAAGTGTGAGGACTTCTGTGACTATCGGCACATCTGCAGGTTCCGGGAGGCGTGAAGCTCCCGCACCTTTATCCCGTTAGGAGTTATGCAAGTTTGAAGTTTATTAAGACTTCTAACGTGTGAATCTTCTCCCCAAAGGGGATATGACATAAGGATCATCTCCAAAAGAGCGGGTGAAAACATCAGGGGTCAAGGGGTCAAGGATTCCAGGGGTCAAGTGAAGTGCTAAAATCATAAGGGGCCGAGGATTATAGGGTCCAAGGGTTCCAGTGTTTTTCTCTGAAGATTTTGCTTGCGTTTCAGTATCTCACTTGAACCCTTGACCCCTCGACCCCTGGAACACTATGGACCTTCAACCCTCGAACCCTTTTTACCTATTAAATGGGAGAAGAACCTGAAATAATAACCACGGAAAGAGAAATATAAACACCCATGAACCCGACACCAGCCCATCATCAAGAGATCCGGCTGACCCATAACCAGATGCGGGCCGTCACCACCCTGGGCCGCAACCTCTGTGTCTCGGCCGGGGCCGGTTCCGGAAAGACCACGGTCCTGGTGGACCGGTACCTCTACCTGCTCGAACACGGCGGCATGGAGGTCCAAGGGATCGCCGCCATCACCTTCACGGAGAAGGCCGCCAATCAGATGAAGGAAAAGATCCGCAGCAAGATCCAGGCAAGGATCGCCCTTGCTGCGAATCCTGAGGAAAAGGAGATCTGGTCCCGGAGATTCCTGGAGATGGGTTCGGCCTGGATCCAGACCATTCACGGATTCTGCGCCCGCATTCTCAAAGAGAACGCGATCGAGGCCGGTATCGACCCCCGCTTCATGACCCTGAACGAAACCGAGACCATCATCCTGCTCCATAGGACCGTCAAGGACTTCATCAACGAGCGCCTGAACCAGGAGGCCGAGACCATGATCCGGCTTCTCACCGCATACGGGCTCCGCCGCACACAGGAGTTGCTGGCCCGGATGCTGGAACAGCGTGAAATCATTTCCGCCTGGTCGGAAAGGTATCGCGGCCTCTCGGACCGGGAGATCATGGCGCCCCTGCGTGAGCAGGCCCGGACCGAGGCGCAGTCCCTGGCCAGGCGCCTTGAACTCCTGACCTGCCCGGATCCGGAAGACCTGATTGAGAAGACCCGGCAGGAGGCCCTCACCCTCGTTTCATCAAAAGATCTTTCAGCAGACATCCTGGCCGCGCTCTCCTCCATCCATCTGAAAGGCGGAAGTAAAAAGAAATGGGGAGAAGAGGCATTAAAAAACGTGAAGGCCATTCTCATGGAACTCAAGACCCTGTCGGCAGGCCTTCTCCTGCTCTATGATGAGGAAAAGGCGGAGCAGGACCTGGCCCTTCTCCGCACCCTCATCTTTGAATTCGATCTTATAAACGAACGGTACCGTACGGAAAAATACGCGCGCGGGGCCGTGGACTTCGACGACCTCCTGATCCTCACGCTCGGCCTTCTCCGGGAGAACGCGGAAGTAAGAAACCGCTGTCAGCGGGAGATCTCGACCCTGCTCATGGACGAGCTCCAGGATACGGACCGCGTGCAGATGGAGATCGTCCGGCGCATCATAGGGGACGAGCCGGGGCGCATCTTCGCCGTAGGGGACGCAAAGCAGTCGATCTACAGCTTCCGCGGCGCGGACGTCTCCGTGTTCCAGGCCTTCCGGCAGGAGATCCAGGCGCATGATCCACAAGGGGTCATCCCCCTGAACAGGAATTTCCGGAGCCAGAAAGAGATTCTCGATTTTATCAATCACCTCTTCTCCGGAATCTTTCTCACCGGCGCCGGATCCGGCCTGCCTGTGCGTGATCGCACGCAGACAGGGAATGCGATCGGCTTTGAGGCGCTCGAACCCCACATGGGGAGCGTCGACGGCGGCCACTTCGTGGAATGCTTCTTCTCTGTTTCCAGCTCAGGGGAAAGGATCTTGATGGAGGAGACACGCCGGCAGGAAGCCGCATGGATCGCCGCCCGTATCCGGGACATGGTCGAAAACAAAGAAGAGAGGATCTATGTCTCTCCGGGTGAAAAACGGGCCGTGCAGTTCGGAGATATCGCGATCCTCTTCAGGGCCATGACCGGGCTCAAGATCTATGAGAACGCTCTCAGGCGGCTCGGCATCCCCTTCACGGTCATAGGCGGGGCCGGATTCTTCGAGAAGCAGGAGGTGATCGATGTCGAAAATGTCCTCAGGGTCCTCCTCTACCCCGAAGACCAGGCGGCCCTGGCCGGTCTCCTTCGCAGCCCCTGCGTGGGACTCAGGGATGAGACCCTCTTCTTCATGACCCGCGGGCGGTCCCTGTCCCAAGGATTGAGCGAGACCGAATCCATCCGGGAGATCAGTGAGTCTGAAAAGAAGATCCTGATACGGGCGCGGGAGATGATCGAGAAGCTCCGATCCGTGCGGGACAGGATCCGCATCCCTGAGCTCATCGGACGTTTTCTCGACATGTCCGGATACCCGGCCATGCTCCTGACCGATCCGGTGCACGGGAAACAGCGCTATGCCAATCTCAAAAAACTCATGGATTTTGCACGGGAGTTCTCATTAAAGCCCTTCTTCGACCTCTCGGACTTCGTTGATCATATCGAGGAACTCATGGAGAGGCATACGCGTGAGGCCGAATCCCCGATGGACGAGGAGACAAAGGACACGGTCCGCATCCTCACCGTGCACAAGGCCAAGGGGATGGAGTTCCCCGTGGTCTTTCTGCCGGATCTTGCGGCCAGGGACGGGGGAAGGTCCGGACCGCTCCAGGTCCACCGGGACATCGGCATCGGGATACAGACACCGGACGACAGGGGAAGTTTCAGGGATTCCTACATCCGGAAGCGGATCATGGAGTCATCCAAGTTCAATGAGGCCGATGAAGAGAAGCGGCTCTTCTATGTTGCGGCCACACGGGCCAAAGATTTCCTGGTCCTCTCCGGTCAGCCGAGCTTCCCCAAGAAGCCCAAACCCGGCTCGGCCGCGCCCATGGACTGGATCAAGCAGGCCTTCGGCATCTCCGAGGAAAACTATCACGAAGACATCCCGTATGGAGACCGGAAGGTTCGCGTCTTCACCCAAGCCGTCACTCCAAGCCGGCGCATCCCTCACGAGCCTACCTGGATGGAAACCTACCCGGGGATCCTGCAGGGAGAACCGGTCCCGGTCCCGGATCATGACGCCGCACGGGCCCTGCTCGAACGGTCGGCCCTGGCCCCGGCCCCCTCACGGCCCGTCCGATTCACAGCCACACAACTCTCGGCCTTCACCGGCAAACCGAGTGCAGGCCGGAAAGGCACAGAGGGATATGATCTCACACAACCCTGCGGGATCAAGGAACCCTCCCTTCCGGAACTCGACCTCCATACTGCCGGAGGGAAAAACCTTGGGAGCCTTGTCCACCGGATGCTTCAGCGCTGGGACCTGAAAGAGTCTTCACTCACGGCGCTTGTGGATCTGGAGCTTAACCGAATCCGGCTTGCGCCTGGGGAAACGGAAGAATTAAGGGCGCAGTCCCTTGAACTCCTGAGACGATTCTCCGCCACAAAGACCGCAGAGGAGATCCGAAAGGCCTCCGAGGTCTCAACCGAGATCCCCTTTGTGCTCAAGCTCGGCTCCTCCTGCCAAGTCCAGGGAGTCATCGACAAGCTCTACCGGAATTCACATGGACGGCTCACCCTCATTGACTACAAGACCGACCGGATGACGGAGTCCGAAGCCACACTAAAAGCCGAGGAATACCGCTTCCAGATCGAGATATATGCCCTGGCCGTACACCGTCTTTTCAATGAAGACGTCGAGGCCGCGCTCGTTTTTCTGCAGCCTAATGTCATCCATCCGATTCATTTCGATCCGGATGCAGCCGAAGAAGAGATTCTCTCCTTGATACGGAAGATTCAGGCCCTCCCCGCCCCTTTCATGCTTTCCCACGATCAGGGCCTTAGTGGTCCTATTCGTAAATACGGTCGCATTCGAGTGCCGTAGGGCGGCCTCCTCGGCGTTCCGCTCCTTGCGACGTACCGCAGGGGGTACGCCTCAGTCGCGCGGGGGGATGAGGCCGCCCTACGGCACTCTCGGTACGTTACCGTATTTACGAACAGGACCACTTAACCCCGCCGGGGCAAAAGACCTTCCCATGAGATGTGTGCAGGATGGATGCAGGAAAAAAGAATAACCACCAAGATGGCAGAGAAGAAAAAATGGTGGAGGTGATGGGGATCGAACCCACGACCTCAGCGTTGCGAACGCTGCGCTCTCCCAGCTGAGCTACACCCCCACGATATATTAGAAGCCGGCAAATAGTATACAGCAAACAGGGGTTGAAAAAAAATAAAAAAAGAGATTTTATGAATCATGTCTATTCTATTTCGAGACTATGAATATGACTCCCCGCGGACCTTGTGCATCTCGTACAGAATCTCGTGTGCGGCCTTCAGGGGGTCGGGTGCTTCGGTGATGGGCCTCCCCACAACCAGATAATCCGCACCCTGTTCCATGGCCCATGCCGGTGCGGCGATTCGGCTCTGATCATCGGCCGCGGTTCCGGACGGCCGGATCCCCGGGGTGACGATCAGGAAATCTCTGCCGCAGGCCTTGCGTATCTCCTGAATTTCATGTGCCGAGGCGACCACGCCGTTTAGACCCTTCTCCTGCGCAAGCCTTGCAAAATGAACGACCTGCTCCGGAATGCTGCGGCTGACTCCGATATCGTCCCGCAGGGTCTCTTCACAGATACTGGTGAGCAGGGTCACCCCAAGGATCAAGGGCCGCGGTAAACCTTCCCTCTCGCAGGTGTCGCTCACCATCTCCACACACCGCCTCATCATGGTCCCGCCGCCTGCGACATGGACATTGAACATGAAGACACCGAGCCGGGCCGCTTCGATGCCGGCCTTGCCCACGGTGCTTGGGATATCGTGATACTTCAGATCGAGAAAAACCCGCCCGCCCAGGTCATGGATCTTCTGCACGATGCCGGGACCGGCCTTGGTGAAGAGCCGGCTCCCGACTTTAAACGTGCTCACAGATTTCTTCAGCGCCATGACCAGCGCTATCGCCCCTTCCGGACTGTCCATGTCCAGGGCGACGATCAGCCGGTCCTTTATGGAAGATTTATTGATTTCAGTGATGTTACTTTTCATAGGATCGCTTTGACAAGGATACGATTCTGCTCATGAACGTGATGTACAATACCAAATACCTGAAACCGTGTCAAAATAATAAAACCGGGCGCTCCTGTGACCGGACCAGGCAACCACATATGGGTATCATTCAGCTTACCCATCACAATTTGTAGTGCATTCCCGGTTACTTTTAGACTGTAGGAAACCTTTACATATCTAACCGATTGTTTTTATTGAATACTCTTGGAAAACAGCCCCAATCCCGATTGCCGGGTGTCGGAAATCTTTATAGTTTTACGAGGTCAAGCATCTTGGCTCCTTAAAACATTGGCATGATCTCTACAATATCAACAGGTTATACGCTTGGCACAAATATTGCTGATAAAATATCAGGAATATAGCAAGTTTTTAACAAATATATGCAGATAAGAGCAAGTTCAAGGAGGTTTAAGTCGTCATGAAAAACATGAGAACCATCATCGCAGCGTGTTTTATAACCCTGCTTTTAAGTGCAGGCATTGCTTCGGCCTACCCCACATTGCAACTTTATATCGATCCGTCACAGCCGGGCGTTTCCTGGGATTCATCAACAGAAACCTGGGTTGCATCTTCAAATACCTTCACACTTTCTGCTCTTAGCGAGGGCACGTTATCAGGAGTCAGACTTTCGATCGCACTTACCGATGGGGTCTCTCCTTCCAGCGGAACCGTCAGCATCAATGGATCCGGCATCAGCAGTTCTAATTATATGTACGGGATTCCACCGATCAGCGCTCTCAATCCCGACGGAGGGGGTGGTGACCTGGCTCCGCACGATATTTTCCCCACCTACTTTGCCGAGTACATTTTTGATTTCACTCCCGCGAATGCGGCCGACATATTCGACACCCAGCCCGGTGCGGCAGCCGGAACCAAGAGCGGATACTGGAAGGATTTCTATATCGATATCTCAGGATTCAATTTTGTGCATTTCGATTTGTACACTCTAAAGAACGATGTCATCGACAAGTTTGCCCCGTTCTCCCATGATGCCGAGTACAACCCACCCATTCCCGAACCGGGAACCATGGTTCTCCTTGGCATCTCGCTTCTGGCAGCGGCCGGTTACATGAGAAGGATGGGCAAATAATTACAGAAACTCCCGTATCATGACAAAAAGACCCCGGGAAAGAATCTTCCGGGGTTTTTTATTTACCCTGATGTAGATTATAATAAACCCATACCAGCATCATCACGCTCGGGAAGTCTTAGATTCCCATGGAGACCCCATCATGCCACTGATGCGGATCATTCTGATCCTTGTACTCTGCCTTTATTTTCCCGCCTGCAAGACCGCCAAGAGCCTGTACAAAATCTCGATCACCCCGGATGTCAGGATGGGACAGGAGATTTCCCCTCCCGGCAATGCGGTAAATTTCGAGAAAGAGGGGATCTGGGGAGCGGTCCGGCCCGTGAGCTGCCAAGACTTGACGGCACCTTCTTCCCTGAACCGGGAGTGGGATTTCAAAAATCCCTTTGAGGGGATCTATGACGAGGCCGGAATGCCGATCGCCTTTTATCTCCTGATCGAGAATCGTTCCGACTCCTCGATCACCTTCAACCCTTCGTCAAGCTTTTCCCTGACCGACGCGGGCGCCCCTCTTTTCACGATTGAATATGACGATCTTTACCAGGACCTCTACGATTCAGAGAAAGGGGCGGGACAGTTGGAAAATATCCGCAAGATGCTCTTCCGGAGCTACCAGACCCTCGGCCCAGGCGAGCATGCGCTGGGCCTTCTCCTCTTCAGGAGGCCGGATGAGCCGAAAATAAAGTCCAAGGAGTTATCCTTCCATATCCACAGGATCTATGCCGGCAGCCGGGAGATTGACTTTGCGATCTCCTTCAAGATCCGGATGGAAGAGATCCCCGACGCACCCCCTGACGAAACGGCGCATCCCCAGACATTCCAAGACGAACAACACTAAATCTTCTGCACAACGAGTTTTTCCTTGTTCGCCGCCTCTCCCATTTAAAGCGTCCGTTTGTGGACGTGTTTTTGATCAGCCTTCCGGCCTTTAATAAGCTTGACAGAAAAAATTCGATATGTTTTGATGGGCCAAGACAACCGATCTCGGAAAGGAAGATATATGAACCAGGAACAGGGAGAACCCGCAGAGGATGACCTGGAATACCAGCGGATCCTGAACAATTATAAACAATACCTTCAGTTCTACCCCAACGCGGCCGAGGTCTATTACAACTTGGGACTGGTCCATACCCAGTTTCACCATCTGAATGAGGCCATCGATGCCTACAACAAAGCCATTGGGCTCAAACCCGGCTTGGTCCAGGCCTACCTCAACCTGGCCGGGATTTATCTGCACACCGGCGGCCCTGAACAAAGCCTCGCTTGGATCCAAAGGGCCATTGCCATCGAACCGGGCTTTGCCCCGGCATACAGCAATCTCGGTTTCATCTATATCCAGCAGGGGAGACTCGATGAAGGGATCGAGGCATGCAAGAAGGCCATGGAGATCGATCCCCGGTCATCGGACGCCTGTCTGAAGCTTGCCCTGGCTTACCTGAAGAAGGAGGATTATAACGGCGTCATCACCGCAAGCGTAAAGGCCCTCGAGTTGAACCCGGAGCTGGGGCTGGCGGAAAATTACCTTGGGGTGGCCTATTACCACAAGAAGGAGTTCCGCCCAGCCGTAGAGCATTGCGGCAGGGCCCTGGCGCTCGGATTCCAGGTGGATCCCGCACTGCTAAAGACATTAGAACCTTACGTTCCCGGAAGTGAATAAAAAACATAGCAAAAACATATCGTCTTTAGTATCTAAGTAATTGCTATCATAACATCGTGAACCGATTCTTAATGCTCAGGAATATCATAACATCGTGAACCTTTTTTAGGAAAATAGGGACAGCGCCCATTTATTGCTTTCTCTTCCGAGGTCTCCCCCTCGGCATTGCCTGCAACCTTCTGCCAAGCATCTTTCCTGCCTGTGCGTGTCCGCACGCAGACAGGTCAAGTCGCAATATCAACCGGCTGTCTCCGCAGGGCCGACCCGTTCTCGTATTCAGATGAATCGCATCAATCAGATGTTGATCTTCCTTTTCTCTAAGATAGGCAGACCAGTTTGAAATGGATTCAAACATGTGACAGTCATTTGAAAGAACAGGGTCCATTGTTCCGTGCACATGGCTCCCGGCACTCGACCACCGGTATTCATCTGCCTTTTTTACAATTCTTGCTCTGACAGGATTATTTTCCACATACCGCATTCCTGCATAGAGGTGTCTCTCGTCGAGTACGCTTGAAAAGAATCTCCCCTGCCAGAGATGCCCTCTGGCATTGCGCCTCTGGTTCATAAACTGGGAATACCTCATGTGGAGCGTATTGAAAGTCCTTGCCATGGAATCGGACTCCATCGGCACTGCGATGAAGTGAACGTGGTTCTTCATCAGGCAGTAGGCCCATATTTTGAGTGAATATTTGCTGCTGTATGTCTTGAGCCATTCAAGATAAAACAGGTAATCGTCTTTTCTTTCAAAGACGCTCTGCCGGTAATTGCCCCGTTGAGTGATGTGATGAGGAAAGCCTACAGCTACGGCTCTGGAGATTCTCGGCATGGGCCAATGGTAAACAATGCAGAATGTGAAGTCAAGTAAAAATGGGCGCTGTCCCTATTTACTCCTATTTTACTGGAGATGATCCATAAATTCCCATCGATAAAGAATACAATAATTGAAGATGAACTCTAATCGGCAGTTAAAAAAGTTAGTGACTCAATATGATAGGTGTGAGGGAACATATCGAGCAGGCGGATTGAATCTATCCGGTATCCCGAGTCCATCAGAAGTCGAAGATCCCGGGCCAGCGTGGACGGATTGCAGGAGACATAGGCGATTTTCATGGGCCTTTGTTTTATGATATTCCGGATCAAGGCGGCCTGGAGTCCGGAGCGGGGCGGGTCCAGGACAAGGCCGTCCGCATCCCCGATTTCCGCCTTTTGCACATCGGCCAACCGGAAAGAGACATTGGTGATCCCTGCTTTTAATGCGGAATGCCAGGCCGCATCAACCGAAGAGAATTCCGATTCGACCCCAACCACTCTGGCACAGACCTGGGAGAGGGGAAGGGTGATGTTCCCGCAGCCGCAAAAAAAATCCATCACCCGATCCGAGCCCTGCATGAACTCGCAGATCCCGCCGACCAGAATTTCGTTGATCTCCGGGTTCACCTGCCAGAACGCGTCCGGGGGGACAAAGATCCGAAGCCCCTGCACCGGCATGGCCAGATAGGGCTCCCCCAGCACAATCCGTTTTTTTTGTTTCAGGATCGTACAGCCCTGCACGGCATGCCCGAGCGACCGGTAAAGATCTTGAGCCTCGCTTTCAGCAAGGGCGGCGGCAATGAGAGCGCCGGCCGGCGAAGTGAGGATGGTGATCGTGCCGTTTAGTTTTTTTCGGTTCCGCATCAGAGATTTGTGTATCTCCTGCAATACAGCGTTCACCTGCGGAGATGCGATCCCGCATGCCTCGATCGGGCAGAGGGTATGGCTCCTCGTCCTGTAAAGTCCGATCTTCCCGTGATGCAGATGAAAGCGCATCCGGGTCCTTCCGGTCTGGGAGCCCAGGATCTCAGGCTCAGAAATATCCGTCAGACCCCCGATCCGCTTCATCTGCTCAATAAAAATCTTCTTTTTGATCCTCTTCTGCTCCTCATACTGAATGTGCTGGAGCTGGCACCCTCCGCACTCACCGAAATAGGGGCAGAAGGGATCGGTTCGAAGGGGAGAGGGCTCCACAATCCGGCAGAGGCGTGAAAACCCATGGTGCTTTTTCCGGATCACCGGTTCGATCTCCACAAGGTCGCCGGGTACGCTCTCCGGGACGAAATGCACGAAGCCCTCGACCCGTGCCACGCCGTATCCGCCATAGGCCATGGAATCGATCCGGGCAAGAATCATCAGGATGCCCCTACTATCGTGTCAGCCTTGTAGTGTCTTTTTTATGCCGCCCCCTCATCCTAACCTTCTCCCCTATGGGGAGAAGGAATGTTTGAACTTCCTCTCCCCTTGGGGATTGAGGTGATGGGGAAAACGGGATACGTCATTTTAGACGTGACACGACATTACAGGCTTCCGGGCGGTGGCGGCCATGCCCTCCCCGGCCTGCACGACCGTGACCTCCTCAAGGTTCAGTCTCTTCAACCGTTCGGTCACCGCGTTCCGAACCAGGGGGAGATAGACAAAAGAATAGAGCAGGAAGATCCTTCCTCCTGGCCGGAGCACCCGGACCATCTCCTCGGGATAGGGGGGCGCATTCTGCGTGATCACCAGATCAAACCGGTCGCCGCCGAAGGGGAGCTCGGCTGAATTGCAGACCAGGGCAAAAAGCCCGTTCAGGCCGGCATCTCGGGCCTTGCGCTTCATGATCTGAATCATCTCTGTGGAAAGATCGGCCCCCACGGCCAGGGATCCCGGAAAAAGATGCTTCAGCCGGAATGTTGCGAGGCCGGTGCCGCAGGCAAGGTCCAGAACGCTTTCGGGGGGCTCCTTCAAGCCCTGAGACGCCTTCTCCAGGGGGCCCAGGAACACGGATTCGGATGCAAGCCTTGATCCGATCCGGTCGTACGCCGGCGCCAGCCCGGAAAAGATCCTGTTCATCCAATGCGCAAATCCCTGCGTCTTCAAAAAGCCGGGCATGGCAAAGGAGATCCTGACAAAGTGGCTGGCCGTTCCTTTTGCAAGAAGCCGTTTGATGGCATTCATGGATCACTCCTTTTGTCACAATTTACCATAACCGGAGATACGATACAAATAAAGGTTTTTTTGTTAGAAAAAACGATCTTGACCATCTATGTTGAATGAGGTTATGATGCATCCGCTGTGTATGTAAGCGGAGAATCCTGATGAACTCGTAAAAAGTCCAAAAGATCCCTCTCCCTTGCCGCAGATCCCGGTGTTTTTGCGGGGATGGGATAAGATTTCTTACGAGACCATCAATCCCGGCGCTGAAACATAAGATATAAACACAAACTATGCAGATCAGACCTTCCAGAATGCTGCAACAGATCCATCCCAATTTCCTCCTGATTGGAAGCTTCGTGCTCACCATTCTGGCCGGAGGAATATTCCTGCACGCCCCATTTTCTCTGCGTGAAGGGCACATATCCATAATTGACGCCCTGTTTACGGCCACATCCGCGGTCTGCGTGACCGGACTTTCCGTGGTCGATATCGGAACCCGTTTCAACACAACCGGTCAGATGATCCTCCTTCTCATGATCCAGCTCGGCGGCCTCGGTATCATGACCTACACCACCGTGGTGATGCTCCTTCTCGGTAAAAAGCTTTCGTTCAGGGGGAAAGAAGCGATTCAAGGGACCCTCTCGTACAAACTGGGCCAAGGGCTCCTTAGTCTCATTAAAAATGTTTTCTTAGTGACGATCCTGTTCGAGGGAATCGGCCTTATATTCCTCTTCATCCGGTGGAGTTTCTTTTTCCCGCCGCGAGAGGCCCTTTATAATGCCTTGTTTCATTCTGTTTCCGCTTTCTGCAATGCCGGCCTCTCTCTCTTCTCCCGAAGTTTGATGGACTTCCGGGACGATCCCTGGATCAATGCCGTCATGGTCCTGCTGATTATTTCAGGAGGGCTCGGCTTTGTGGTTGTCCAAGATATACGACAATATATCAACAACCGGCTGACCCGGAAGAAAAGGGCCCGGCTCTCCCTGCACAGCCGTATCGTTCTTGTGACCACTTCCTCCCTGGTCCTCTCAGGGCTGGTTATATTCCTCATGCTCGAATGGCGCCACGCCCTTTCAGGCGTCCCCTTCGGGGAAAAAATCCTGATCTCTCTTTTTCAGTCGGTCACGCCCAGAACCGCAGGATTCAACACCATGGATTACAACCTTCTGACCAACGGAACGCTCCTTTTCACGATCTTTTTCATGTTTATCGGGGCATCTCCAGGCTCCACCGGGGGAGGGATCAAGACCACCTCTTTTGCCGTGCTCCTGGCTATGGCTCTGGCAAAATGGAAAAACCGTTCGGAGACCTTTATTTTCGGACGGACGGTTCCGGCCGGCGCCGTATCACGCACGATCTCCATCTTTCTTGCATCTATATTATTGGTCATCCTCTCCACCCTGGCCTTGATGATCACGGACGCCGGGGATATTCCGGTTACGGAGAGCCGAGGCCTTTTCATCCAATACCTCTTTGAAACGGTCTCTGCATTCGGCACCGTCGGGCTCTCTACGGGCGTGACCCCGTCGTTGTCGGTTCCCGGAAAACTGATTCTCATGGTCCTGATGTTTGTCGGGCGGCTGGGACCCATTACCATTGCCCTTGCCATTACAAGTGAAAAAAGAGACGAGGGCTTTACATATCCCGAAGAAAATATTATGGTAGGGTAAAAGAAAGGGGTCAAGGGGTCAAGGGAACCACTGGAACCCTGGAATCCTCGACCCCAAGATGCCTCAGTGTAGTAGCCGTCGCAGAGGGTCCCGGCCCGGCAAGAATAGATTCAAGGAGATGCCGGGATCTAACGACAAAAATAGAGAAAAGCGGGGCACGTGAAGCGTAACACTTCCAGCCAACGGAATGGGAGAGCAACCGAAAAGGGAAATCCTATGAAACAGCAATTTGTGATCATCGGCTTGGGGATGTTCGGAAGCAACGTGGCAAAAACCCTCTATGACGCCGGCATGGAGGTCATTGTACTGGACCGTGATAAAGAACTGGTGCAACGCGCGAAGGAATTTGCATCACGAGCCATGGTCGCAGATGTCACCAACAAGGAGGTCCTCCAGTCACTCGGCCTCGATGACAAGGATGTAGCCGTCATTGCGATGGGAGAATCCCTGGAGGCGAGCATCCTGGCCACCCTCTACCTCAAGGAGATGGGCATCAAAAATATCATTGCCAAGGCTAACGAAGAGGATCATGGAAAGATCCTTTCTCAACTGGGCGCGGCTGAAGTGATTTTTCCGGAGAAAGACGTGGCCATCCGCCTTGCCCAGCGCATCAGCGCAAAGAACATCATCGATTACATCCCCTTTGTCGAGGGATACAGCATCCAGGAGGTGGCCCCATCCAATAAAATTGTCGGCCATAAGATCCGGGATCTGGAACTCAGAAAAAAATTCGGGGTCCAGATCATCGCGATCAAGGACATGATCGAAGACAAAGTGGAACTGGTCATTGATCCGGATAAGGTCATCAAAGACAGCGACCTCATGATCCTGATCGGAAAGAACAGTGATCTGGAACGGGTCCAGTCATTATAGGTCTGATAGAGCCCCCTTACAAGGGAACCGCTATGAGGAAAAAGGAACAGTGGGAAGAAATAGAGAAAGGGAAAGAGGAAGACTACTTCTTGAAAAAACACCGGGAGTGGCTGGAAAAGAAGGCCGGGTCCAAGGATAAGAAGGAAGAGATCGAGGCCGCCCCCGATGAACTCCTTTGTCCGCTGTGTAAAACAGGGCTCAAGGAGGATTGGAAGGGCTCTTTCAGGATTCAGCGCTGCCGGTCCTGCGGCGGGGGGTGGCTGGATCAGGAGGGTCTTGAGAAGTTGTCCTTGATGATTACGGAGAACCGGTAGAAAAAGCCTCCTCTTCCATCAGAACACGAAGACCGCCGCCGCCACCACCGAGGTGTAGTACCCTTTCTTGACAATGGCCGACTGCGTGATGTTGCTGGTGTGGACGATCTTCCCGCTGATCTTCCAGATCTCCCGCTTTTCATCCCAGCTCTTTTCTTCGTCGAATTCAATGCCCAGGGTTGAGGCCAGCATCGCTGCGGCCAGGTCTTCGGAGTACTCCCCGGCCGCATGGTCGGTCGTCCCGAAGGCATGGTATTCACTCAGGTAGCCGTACATCCTCTTGTCTATGGGGACTGCGCAGCCTACCGAGGCGGCCAGCAGACGGCGGGGTTCGCTGCTGGCACAGCGCGCAAGAACGCAATAGACAATCTCACCGGGCTCGAGCAGATTCAAACCTTCCTTGCGGGAGATCCTCTTGCAGCCCGGGGGAAGGATACTGGAGACCTGGACCAGGTTGAACTTTTCAATACCGGCATCCCGCAGCGCCAGCTCAAAGGATTGAAGCTCTTCAGTATGCGTGCCCACGCCGTTTGTGAAAAAGACCTTCTTCGGAACCCTAGTCATCTTTCTCTCCCCCCCTTTGGTCTATGCCGCAAGATAAAATAGCCGCAAAACGGGTTGCACTATACCACAATCGTCAAAAACTTCAAGAAAAAATTGCTCAATGAGAGGGGCGCCGCGGGGATTACGGCAGTTTCTTCCCGACCTTGGCCTCAAGCGATGCGACCTTGCCATGGATCCGGTCCGTCTTCCCCTTCCGGTCATCAATGGTGATGATCGTGTAAACCCGCTCCGAATCCTTGAGCGCCTCCTGATGGCACGACTTGATCAGGTCCATGACCCTGTCCCAGTCTCCTTCGAGCGCGGTCCCCATGGAATGGACCTTGTAAGAGATGCCGCTTTGATCGATGATCTTGATGACCTTGGCTATCTCCGGGCTGATACTGGCCCCGCGGCCCAAGGGAATAATGGAAAGTTCGGCAATCATACTCAACCCTCCTTACATTGTTCATACAATCTTTCATTCCTAAGAAAAATTATTGTGCCATAGGAATACATATCCGGCATTATACCCGGTTTTTTTCATGCCCCTATGAAAAAAACAAGGGGGGGGCTCTTGGGGATCAATCCGAGCTCTTCTGCATAATCGAAATAGGATTTCAGGCTTTTGATCTTTTCCTCATTGAGATCGAAAGAGATGCTCTCCCAGTACCGGACCAGATCTTCTGCCGGAATCTCCAGAGCCTTTTCAAACTCACCGGCCATCTCATGGAAGTGAGACTCGGCGAATCCTCTTGCCCTGTAAAGCGACTGGACCAACCTGGCGATCTCTTCTTTCTCCCTGAGCACGGCCTCACGCCGGATGATCCATAGGGCGAACACAAAGGGTAGGCCGGTAAAATCCCGCCAGAGGAGGGAGAGGTCATAGACGTATCCGGGCCGGCTCCTGTTTTTCCCCAGGTAGACCTTGAGCGCCGGATTCCCGATCATGATCCGGGCATTCGCCTCAAAGCCGGACCGGTGAGGGCCCTCTTCGGGAAACCGGTAGGCGCATCCGGCTTGATAGCGTTTCTCCAGCAGGATCCGGATCAATGCATTGGAGCTGGCCGAGGCCGGAGAGAGGAGGATCATCTTCCCGTGAAGGTCCTCGATCGGCAAGCGGGAGATCAGGAGCACGCTTTCCACCTCATGGTCCGATGAGATCGAAAGATCCGGAATCAGAAAATAGTTTGCCGGATGAAGCCCATACTCAAAAGAAGAACAGGGGGCGAGATCAATTTCACCGGCATAGAGCATGCGATTGAGTTCAGCGGGCTCCCCAGGGATGAATTCATAAGGATCCGCCAGACCCATTCTTCGGAGCGCGGCAAAGATAGGCGCGCTGTTCGCATAGGCAATCTCTCCGATCCGGATCATCATTTCCCTCTTGTTCCCGCCGCGCCATTGAAAAAACGGCCTGCATTTCCAGCTTGCCGTTTCTGCGCATCCTCCGCCATTCCGCTCTGACAGGGTCCCGCACAAGATATCTCCAAAGCAAACCGGACGTCAAGAATTTAGTATGGCGGCCGGGGGATCCACGCTCAAAATTAAACGGCTCGCCGGCCGAGCCTCTCTTCGGGCATGGCCGTATTCAGGTCCCTGCCCCAGATTGCAAAACCAATGGTTCCTGCAGCGCCGAAGGCAAAGGCCGTGAAAAAATTCACGGCCGGACTGATCTGCCATAGAAAAGCCCCGCCGACCGCGGCCACGGAAACGAAGATATCCCGGAGAAGGTAATAGAGGCCGAACATACCCGCCTTGCAGTTCTCAGGCGCCAGGTCCATGATCATGGCCTTTCGAGTGGGTTCACCGAACTCCTTGAGGCCCCTTAGGATGAAGGCAAGGGCCAGCCACTCAAAGGACCGGCAGAAGAGAAGAACAAGCGGGAAAAGGGTGAAAAAGACAAAGGTGATGATCACAAAAGGCTTCTTGGCGCTGCGGTCGGCCAGATAGGCTACGGGGATATAAACAAGCACGGCCGTGGCCATCTCGATGCTCGTCAGAATGCCGAACTGAAGGGCCGTGACCGGTTCGACAATGCTCTTCATGCACCAGACCACCACAAAGGCATAGGGGATCTGTTCGCAGAAGCGCACCAGGACGTCTGAGACCAGCAAGCGCCTGAGCGCAGGACTCATGAGCGGGAAGAGCTTCATCGGATTCTTTTCCCCTCGGTTTTTCGTGCGCGTGGAGTCCTGCGGTTCCTCTTCAATCAGCTTCTCTTGAAGCACGACCGCCGCCAGAGAAAGGAGCAGGGCCGCGGCAAAGGCCGCTCGCACGCCGTTTCTCTCCCCCCAGAAGCCGATGCACAAACCGCCGAGAATCGGTCCCAAGGCCATGGGAAAGCGTCTCACCAGAGAGTGCATGGTCACCCCCATGGTCCGCTTGTGCATGGGGAGCACCCTGGCGATCAGGCCCATGGTCGCAGGCAGCGAGATCGAAGTCCACGAGAGAAAGAGCACGGCCCCGAGAAGCACAGCCTGCCATGCGGGAATCAGAATCACCACCAGGAAGCCGCACATGGCCACGATGTTGAAAACGAGCAGGGCCCTCTTCGTGCCGATGCGGTCGGAGAGATACCCTCCGGGAAAGGAATAGAGCGCCGAAAGGAGGTTGTCCATCCCATTGAGAAATCCGATGGAGAGAGCCCCTCCTCCCAAGGCCATGAGGTAGATGGGAAGAAAGCGCTCGGCCATGCGCTCTCCCATCCCCACGAGGATGACCATGAAGAGGACACCCACGGTGCTTCGGGTGAGACCCAGAAAATCCGAAACACGCTCTCTGCGCCGCATATCTCTATCCCATGAGAATAATGAAGAGGAGACCTGCCTGCTTCTTGCTCCGCATCATCGCATCTGACTCCATTCCCGCCGGAGGCTGCTCATGCAATCCCGGGTCAGGATTCTCCGGCAGCGTTCAAACAGCACCAGGCATAAAGGGCGTCATACACCTCGAACTGCCGTTCCAGATTCTTTTTGTCATCAGGGAATCTCAACCCATAGCCCACGGCGATGGCCTCAACCCCTGCGGCAAGCGGGTCTTTTTCAAGACGCCGCGTGTCGGCTGCATTGACGATTCGGGCAAGTCTGATCAGAGGCTTATCCTTAAGCTCGTATTTCCGGATGATCACATCGAAGGTACAAAGATCGCCTTCATGATTGAGTTCGGCCCCGGGCGAGTCGAAGGGGATCGCTCCCTCCTTCTCGGCCACGGCTTTGACCTGACTTTTCGGAACAAAAAGAAACTCCGCCTCCGAATCAATAAAACGTCTGATGAGCCAGGGGCAGGCCACTCTGTCCACATGAACGTGGGAACGTGTGATCCATTTCATCTTCTCGACTCCTTCTTTGAACGGTCACCCTTCATCAACAGCCGAAATACTTCAGGTTGTCGGTAATGAGTTTCTCCACGTCCTCCAGAAGATGGCCGAAGCGGGCCTTCAGATCGTCCTGGAGGTGTTGCACGTATTCCTTCGCGCCTTCCTCGCCGTATTTCTCTTCAAACATCTTGGCGAATTCGAGGACGCGGCCGATATCGTGGCGCTCGACCTTGTGGCTCGGCTCGTCGATCCATTCGTGGATCTCCCGGAAGGGCTTGCCGGTTCTTTCCGTGCTCTTCTGTACATGGGTTTCAATGGATGGCATGATTCTTCTCCTTCTGATTTGTTTTCATCCAAGGTTCTTCGCAAAGTACTGGTACAATTCATCGAAGATAACCAATCCTCGTTCCAGGCGTTCCTCATCCGTGGCCCGTGCCGCAGCCATCCCCTGAAAAAGGATGCGAACACCGTAGGCCTCGGGTCTTTCAAATTTATGATCCTTTAAATCCATATCGTGGACGATCTCCGCCAATTGTAAAACGGATGGGTCGTCCAAGCCGAAGCGTTCAATCATCACCTCAAAGGTGCACCGATCTCCCACATGAGTAAATTCCGCGTCGAACATATCGAACCGGATCTCATCGGACTTTGGTTGGTAGGTTTTGCCCGCCACAAATTTGAACCGGGCATCACGATGAATAAATCGCCGGATCAGCCAGGCACAAGCCGCTCTGTCCACAAAGATACCTTCACGAGTGACCCAGGTTCGGCCGGTCATGTCCGCAATCGACATGGCCGGCGCAGGGAGCTCCCGGTCCCCCGTCATGAGCCTGGACGCGGCATCGGCCAGGGCGCCCTCGGCCGCAGCACGTCCGGAAGTAGAAAAAAAATCTATGGCAGAGACCTCTTCAAATCTTTTCTTCAGCCGTGAAAATTGCGCCCTGGTCTTGGAGACACTCTCTCCGGCCGCGGATGATCCCTTGGAGAGGACACGGGTTAACGACCGGGCGTCTTCGACTATCTTTTTGTAGTCCTCGTTCCTGGCCGCCCGGAATATTTCCTTGATTTGATCGTCTGAGATCCCCTCCAGAAAAACCGCTTCCGACAGAAACGCCTCCCCGCCGCCCTCAATAATTTCCTTGAGAATCCAGCTCAGGTCCTCAAAGGTTTGGTCGGTTCTGGGGAGTACGTAGACCGACTGTTTGACCGCCACGGCTCCAACCTGCCGGAGTCTTCGCCAGATCTTGACACGGAAATAATCCGGCTTGGGTGGAATCTGGTGGATCAGCAGGATCCAGGGGGTCTCGGTTGCTTTTTCCATTATGATTCCTATACCAACTGTTAGATAATTATAGTAACAATTGAATCATCTGTCAAGCTTCTTTTGGTTTGAACAGCAGACGCAGGGAGGCTGAACCAATTTCCCGATACGGTTGAACTTATCCGCGAGGACCGCAGGCGTTGAGTCTATTCATCATTGATGCAAGTGTGGCCGCAAAATGGTTCGTTGAGGAGGAGCACAGCGAAGCCGCTCTTTCAGTCTTAGACAAGAACAACCAACTCCACGCGCCGGATTTCCTTCTGCTGGAGATGGACAGCATCATCTGCAAGTGGATCCGGCGCGGCGCCGTCAGCCCCCAGGAGGGAAGCGACGTAAGGGATGCCCTGCGCCAATACCCCATACAACGTCATCCGTTTATATCATTTCCGGATTCCGCTTTTGCGATTGCCAGCAGGACAGGAAAGAGCATCTATGACTGCCTGTACATTGCGCTTGCAGCCCTTCTTAAAGGGAGGATGGTAACGGCAGACCGCAAGCTCTATGACGTCCTAAAGAGCGGTCCGTTCAGGAAACACGTGGTCTGGGTTGCGGATATTAAATGAAATAAACCCACTGGCCTCCTCAGAACGGATTCTCGCCATGAATCCTCCGATCCTTCATGCCTGCCCGCAGGTCGGGGTATCAGGACCGACTCCCCGTTACTTGCAAAACTCTTGACAGATATTCATAAATGTCTATAATTTGGCGCATGAGAAATCGCCACGAAAAGATAAAACGCATACTGGAACTCGCTCACAATTCAGGAATCGTCACGACCGGAGAGGTGCGTTCCAAGGGGATTCACCACGAATACCTCAGACAACTGAGCGCAGAGGGGAAACTCGTGCGTGTCGGACGGGGGCTGTATAGCCTGCCGAATACCGATATCACTGCTCACCATGGACTGGCACAGGCAGGGAAGGCGGTCCCCAAGGGCGTGGTGTGCCTGCTCTCCGCGCTTCGCTTTCACGAGATCGGGACGCAGGCACCCCGCGAAGTGTGGATAGCCATCGACCGCAGGGCCGCCAGCCCGCGGGCCAACTCCCCCAAGATGCGGATTCTGCGCTTCTCCGGCAAGGCCCTCATGGAGGGCATCAACGAACACGTCATTGAAGGCGTGAAGGTGAGAATCTATAACCCGGCCAAGACGGTGGCAGATTGTTTCAAGTACAGGAACAAGATCGGGCTGGATGTTGCACTCGAGGCGCTCCGCGAGGTGATTCGCGGGAGCAAATGCACAACCGATGAACTTTGGCGGTATGCGAAAATCTGCCGTGTAACAAAGACCATGCGCCCCTACATGGAAGCGATCGTATGACCCAGGAGAAACCATCAAACCTCGCGGCCTCGGTTCGCCAGCGGCTGCTGAACATCATCCGGGAAACCGGGGACGACGCGAACCTGATCTGGACGCGCTATGCGAATGAACGGCTTCTCTACCGCCTGTCCGTATCGGAGCATGCCTGGGACTTTATCCTCAAGGGAGCCATGCTGTTCACGGCCTGGACAGGTCAGTCGTATAGGCCGACCGTTGATGTGGATTTTCTTGGCCATGGTGAGGACGGAAGCGAGCGGCTTGTGAAAGTGTTCCGCACCGTCTGCGCCGTTGACGTAGAACCGGATGGTCTGGAATTTAACGCCCATAGCGTGAAGGCTGCACCGATCCGCGAAGCGCAGGAATATCAGGGGCAGCGCGTCACGATGACGGCCTCTCTCGGCAAGGCCCGTATACCCATCCAGGTGGATGTGGGATTCGGTGACGTGGTCACTCCCAAGGCCGGGATAATCAGCTATCCCACGCTTCTGGACGTTCTCTCGCATCTGCGGGACTTCCTGCTCCCGCCACTGAGAGCAGCCTCCGGGACAGCGCCCGTCCCCTTCAACTGGAGCGCCGGTGGCCCTTGGGTGCCTGAAAAATCCGACATCACTCCGAGGTAAACGCCTGTTGAACTTATCCGAGAGGACCGCAGGTAGCGGCATCAAGGACTCGAAGGCGAGGATGCAAGCAATGGTTATCTTATTTTTTCAACTTGTCCCTGATCTTCTTTGCCTTTTTCGGCATGGCCTTGTAAAAGAATTCCATCTGTGCTTCAAGCCATTTCAACTTCAGATCCAAAGGTTTGTTCCTGTACGACCGGATATCTTCTTCGGTTTTATAATATAGGAGCGGTTCATCCCGGACAGTGTTGTCTCGATCTTTATTCATTTCCCCAACCCTCTAATATTTTTCTTAGATAGAAAATATCGGCTTTATCTTGCGGTCTGTTGGATGTCTCCTTCATGCGAATCAATTCTTCCATTGACAGGACCGGGATGACCGTATCCTCGTACTTCACTTGCTCTCTCTTCGGATATACTTCATCGAAGACGAAAGGGACTTTAACAAAAATATCCAGAAGGAAAAAAGGTTCGCCAGGATCATACAAGCTGAACACGGTCATACCCTTATCTGTGATCCAGGAGTTTCTTTTCTCTGCGTCCATGAGATCTTCTAAATGGATCGGCATTTTCGGCTTCAAACCGAGCTTCCTTGCGGTCTCGATGAACTTAGAGATATTCTCTTTGTCAAGTTTTAAGATAATGTCAATATCAGCGGTAGCCCTTTCTATGCCGTAGAGGTTTACAGCAATTCCACCTGCGACCATATATTCTATGGATGCCAGGTTAAGCGAAGAGAATAATTTCTTGAAGATATTCATTCCCCACTCACCCCACATTTTCCTTTGACGAAATATACAAGTTGTTCCGATAAGTGGTCAAGACAAAAAGTCGCTCTCAAAGCTTGGACTAAGCCGCTAATCCCGCGAGTGTCTTGTTGTCCGCAATGACATCGTGCGGAATAAGCAGATACGACCACGGTTTCCCGCCGTGCTTCCGCTCATGTTCGGTGGCATGGCCGCACCATTCCACCACCGCCGAGGGTGAGCAAGTCCTTCTCGTTGATGGCTTTCCTCACACATTGGCCAGCCTGTCGTAGATGGTCCACGTCATGGTCACATATGCAGCGACGGCCAAGTGCCTGGCCAATAAGAAATCCAAGGTCTGGCCGCCGAAGCGAACAAGGCTATTGTTGGACTCAACCGTGTTCCGTTCTTCTGCCACAGATCTAGCGACAGTAAGCGCTTGCTTACGGGCAGGCAACAGGTCCACGGTTGCCTGGAGGGGCTGGCTCAGCTTCTCGATCCGCTTCACCCACAGGCGGTAACAGTCCGGTGGCAAAGCACAAACCTGTGGATGGGAAAGCGCGAGACGCGGTAGTGCCTCTGCCCTGGCCAGTTCTGTCTCACCGTACCGAATCTGTTCTGCGAGGCTACTCATTCGCATCCTCCTCGGCCCTTCCCGTTTCCCGCAGAAAATCTTCTTTGGCACGTTGGAGCCTCCACTCGCGATAGGGTCTTAAGGGTGAGTCGAACGGCGCGGCAGCAAGCATGCGTTCGGCGTCGTCTAGAGTTTGGACGTAATAGCCCGCTACCTCTCCGGGGCTGCTCGTGATCACTCCTGTCTCCTTCCGACACAGCCCGAAATATACGTGCTCCCGTTCCTCTCTCCGCAATCTATTCGCGCGGCTGCAGATCGGGCGGGCGATGGATGCCCATGCCTCGGAATTATCCGGGTAGGCCGATGCCAAATACGCCAAACGTGCCAAGGCATTCCCATCGATGGTCTGATTGTCACGAAGGTACTGCTCGACGAACGAGCCAACATGCTGCCCCGACGGATTCAATTGAGCGACGTACTTTGGCATCCAGTACACGGCAATGAATCCGTGGCCCAGCGCCAGACAGCAGAATTCGTGAAAGGCATCCACCTCCGCTGGATTGGCCTCGTCGAAACTGCACCAGGCGCTCACCTCTAAGTCGTGGGGCGCTATCTCGAAATGGTTGCCTGGCCTGGGACGCTGTTCGAGCTCCATGCGGGACCGGATCAGGGCCACCAGTTGGGCCACATCGAGTCTGAAGTCCGCCTGGTCACGAAGCCAGATGAGGTCATGCATCCCGAGCAGAGCTCCATCCAGGCCGAACTCCCTGATCATATCCATGATCCATGCCGTCGGGAGTTGCGTTGGCTGCCAATCGTAGCGAAGTGCGGCAAGATAAATAGCCCGGACGAAGCAGGCTATGCAGTTGCTGGCCTCAACCGGTTGCTCTCGCAAAGCTTCGAGACGGATGCGGAGACGGAGTTGCACAGTATCCCAGGAGACCACGGCAAATGCCCCGAGCAGGGCGAACCATTCGAATGCCGAGAAGCCGCTCTCGTGTGCCAGCACGCAGTCCAGCTCTGTTTTGGTCAGGGTTCCGGTCGATAACGGATGGACATGCGAGTATAGGCCGTAGAGCACCCGCGCCTTAGATTCTGTAACCCCAAGAAGGCGTTTCAGAATATTTTCGAGGGCGACCTCATCTTCTGCTGCCTTGATGCTTCGAAGATGCCTCTGACAGACACGGATCGCGAAGGTCCAGGCTATCGAGTTCTCGTCCTCTGCCTGTTTCAGTACCGTGACCACGAAAGACGTGAGTGCGTTGGGCGGGGGCGTGACCTCCAGCGACAGGAGATCGGCGCATGCGTCGCCCAGGGCCGAGATGCGCATGAAGTCTGCCCCGTCCCGTTCACCCCGCCGGGCAACATCCAGATACCGTCTGGCTTCAAAGAAGAACTCGGTGAAGATCTCGGGATCGGGTGCTGCTCGGAGCAATGCAACGACACGGGCGGTCTCCGGGGCAAGTTCTTCGTCGTGATCGAAACGAAAAAAAACATGCAGGCGCCATTTAGACAGACCGTTGTAGATCTGCTCGCACTGACGAGCTATGTCGACAAGGTCCTCAGCGCGTCCGTATTCCAGATACCAAGACCACATTTCTCGGGCGTGGGTCGCTTCCTCGATTGTGAGCTGCATGGCCGAAGATTTCAGGATGGCGGCACAATTCGTGAGATCGTCAACTAGCAGGGTACGGTATGGGGCGACAGCGTTCCCCCGCACGTTTCCGTGAAATATAGCTCGATGGAACTCATGGTGCGACTCGGCGAGAATGTGCCACAACCGCACACGAATGTCCGGGTCGTTGCCAGTTCGAAGAGTAGCAAAAACCTTGCCCCGAAGATCGGCGGCCAGGTTCCACTCAAGACTATCCGGAAGAAACGCACGTCTAGCGATGGTGATCGTCCAATTGGCCACCCATTCTATTGACTCCCGTTCCGGGTTTAGTAAGCACTCAAGCAGGAGGCCCGCGAAAGGTGACGCTCTGGCACTGGCCAGTTCCTCGGCCACCATGTCGTGAGCGGGTTGGGCATAGGTTTCGGAGTTCTTGGATTCGCACAGCAAACGCTTCAGGAGTTGCCGTGCCCCATTTCCCGCTCCGGCAGTGCGTCCGTCAGCATCTTCGATCGCGACCAGTTCTCGGAACTCTTCCAAATACCGCCGTGCGACAACGCGCTCGGAAACGTATTCGGCGATCTGGAACACGGCCCACGGCAGGTTGGCCAAAAGGGAACCGTGGGTAAAAGCTTGCGGCCCCCACGGAGAAACATCCACCTCCATGCTTTCTTTGGGGCTCCGGCGAATGGTGGCGAGAACGTCCAGCGCGCTCTCCGGGTCGGCGGCTCCGGTTTTTTCGGCGAGGTCAGCGACGCGGTACTGATCCAGCACGGTGCCGGCACTCGCAATCGTCAACATGGCAACGAAGACAGGCTTCAGAAACGATTCACCTTCCGGTTCGGCCAGCCGCGACAATGTCAGGTGCGAGAGCGTACGAAGGACCAGGTCCACTGCCGGCATCTCGCCCTGCACTAGCTGGGCGACCAACAGTGTCCCGTCCGTGTTTACCTGATACGTCCCGCCATCATCTGTCAGCAGCCAACTGCTGAGTATTTGCTGTCGGATGATCGGGGGCTCAACGGCGTGAAGTCGCTTCGCCACACCCCAGTTGCGCACAAGGCCGGTACCGACGAGATCTCGAAGCAGATCAGTTAGCGCCTCAGTAGGTATCCCCCGTGTTTTCAGAAAGCGGGGTTCCGCCTGTTCCTCACTGACGGTATCCACTCTCAGAACGCCCCAGAGCGCCAGCCACCGAAGCAGCGTCAGGCCTTGTTGGCGCTGTGGCTCATCCAGAGACTGTAGACAAGAATCAACGTAGGCGGCAGCGAGGCCGTCAACGCTCGACGGAAGCTCTGAAAGCGAACCTCGTCTGGCCAGCTTCGCGATCAAACACAGCCAGCCGGGAACTCCCTTAGTATGGGTGTAGACTGAATGAAGCCAGGATTCTTGCACCCGGCTTCCAATACAGGCATTGAGCAGTTGTTTAGATGCCGGCTGGTCCAGCGGCCCCAGGAGCATAGGTTGTTCGACCATTCGGTGATCCTGGAAACGACGAAGCGCTTTCGCCTTGTCCGTTCGACAGGCAATAATGACTTTCCAATTCCGACGCTCAACGGCAGCGAGCTGCTCGATCACTGCCCTTACCAGCCCAGGATCATCGGGATCATCTATGGCCACGCATGTTCGCTGACTGCCGTTCAGCAGGTGGAACCATCGTGCGGATCGGGCCATTGTCTCCGGCAGGGCCCACAGAACGCGCCAGCCGTTCTGGCTCAACGATACCAGGCTTTCGTAGAGGAGACGCGACTTGCCGATGCCACCTGGGCCCACCACGGGCAGGACGCGCTTGTCGTCGGAATCCGCAAAGGCATTGACCCTCCTCATCTCGTCGTCCCGTCCAACCATGGGCGCTTCGAGAGATGCACTACCGATACATACAGCGCTCAGAAAATCATGGGCTTCTTTGAGCCCGACCAGCACCCGGTTCTCGCCGCCGAAAAACACTTCTCGGACTTCTGGATGCTCCGCCAGTTTACCTTCAAGCGTTTCTTTATACCAGTATTCGGCCGTCAGCCTCTCCTGCAGAAACACAGGAACGACACGGGTCTCCCACTTCTCGTCATCATTCGGGTTGATGGACAGATTCGCGACCAGTACCCATCGACGAACATGCTGCCAATGAACATAGTTGGAGTGTTCAGGCTGTCGGTATTCCTTAATTTTATCAAGCTCTTTCAATGCGAGTTCGACGGCCCCATCCATAACAAGCCCTTGCCGGTACTTCGCCTGGTAGACCACATTGCCGTCGGCAGAGCGGGCGTCCTGACCGGCATCCTTACCCGGGCGACCGAAGAGGATGGTCCCAGCGTCCTCGGCATAGAGGATCGCATGCATCAGCGACTCGAAAGCGCCGCCATCCTGGATCATTCCCCAGTTCAGTGCAGGCATACCGACACCTCCACTGTATGGCCACCAACCCACCAGAGGCGCAGCGTCGACAGATGCCCGTGCCGAATCGCCTTCTCCCGATCGCTGGCCTTGTTGATCGCCTCCAGCGGCAGGGCCACCTCGATGAGTTTCTTGCCGTGGGTGGTCATGCTACCGGTCTCCATCCCTGATTGCGTGTGGAATTGCAGCAAGAACCCTTTATGCGTGCAAAAGCGCAATCGTATAAGTGCCTTGTTTTCAAAGACATAAGCATTTCGCTCGTTATGGATTTGCACCACAATTGCACCGGATTTGCACCTTAATCCTCCCGGGTGCAAACCAAGCCATCAATGAAGTCAGGGAGCTGGAAACCATTTTGATCCTTTCTTGGCCCCTTTCAAGTAAATAACTCCCTCACGTTTGAGATCCTGGATCAAACGTTGAACCTGTCTTCGAGACAATCCCGGCAGGACCTGGACAAATTCCGGAAAAGAGGCTCCAGCCGTGCGACTGTCCCGAATGTGTTTGAGCAAGAGCGCTTTGTTCGTCTCCCGATCCAGCCCGCGTTTCCTCGTGTAGACACCCGCCTTGCCGAGGAACCGGTAGAACCGACGGGATAGGAGATGCCGCACGCCCCGGCCGCGGCCTACTCGTTCTATCACACCCTGTTCCAACAGGTGTTGGATTCTCGGTTCGAGAATGTCCGGTATGGGTTGTTCGCGGTGAACGAGATCAATAGCCAAGAAATCCTCGGTGGTGAACGAGGCGGTCCGTTCCTGCCCGATCTGTTCAAGGAAGCGGAGGAATTCGGGATCCTGGATCCCGCCGTGAAGAGTCAGCCAGACGGAATGATCGTCCGTGTGTGTGAAATCCGGCAGAGGTTTGCTTTGCCGGATGCACTCGCGATAGATGAGATCAAATCCCTGCCCCGCACGCTCGACCAGTCCGCACTTGCCGAGAACCTCCGCGATGCGGCGATTGCGTGGGTTCTGCTGCCAAAGAACGTTTTCACGGGTGATACCCGCCGGAAATCCGCCTGGACTGACGATCTCGATTCGCCGGGGGAACTGACGCACGAACACCGATCCGCTGCTCCGATAGTCGCGATGACTGACGGCGTTCAGAACGGCTTCGCGGACTGCCCGCTCGTTGAAGGTGGGCACGTCCCAGATGAAGAGCCCCTGCTGGAAATGCTGAAGGTCATTGCGAAGATTGATCAGCTTCCAAAGCTCATCGAGCACGGGGAAAAAGCCCTGCCGGAACTCGCGCCGGTCAGCGGCCGGGCCGGGCACCTCGTTGGAGCGGTATTCGAAAACGATCTCGGCCTGGCCCAGACGCCGGCCCAAAGCCTCACGCGTACCGAACAGAATCAGAGCGGCGTAGGTGAGGCGTCCGCCCATGACCAACTCGGCATCCGCCAGGAGTTGTTCCGTGGAACGGGCTACGATGTCCTGATTGGGAGATTTTTTTTGCCAGAGCTTGCGCAGGACTTCCACGGCGGTCGGATCCAGGTCGTCAAGCTTTGCCTTTGGGCAGATTTCAGCGGAGAAGTCAGGTCCCGCTTCCTCATGAATGAGACGGAGTTGCGCGTCCGTCATCGGTACCAGAGAATCTCCGGCCCGCATCCAATAAGATCCCTTGTATTGCCATGCACTGCCGGGCAGACGGGCATGGACCTGGATGATCAGAACTCGCTTTCCCTCATGCCGGTATTCCTCCACGGAAATCCGCTGACGGAGTTGCTCGAACAGTCCGGCTTCGGTTCGTCCCGGCTCGGCAAACGCCTTGGTCCCGACCACACGGCGAGGCCGTTTGTCGGTCACTCCTAACAGAATGGTCCCGCCCCCTTCGTTGGCAAGCGCCACACAGTACTTGATGAGTTCCTCGAAATGGAAACCGCCGGCCGCCGCCTTGAACTCGATGCGACTACCTTCCGGGCTGCTAAGATAAGCCTGGAATTGTTCGGAGGAGATCATGCAGGCGCCTCCCCTCTGGCGAGAAGTTCCGGAAGAGCGTAGTTCACGCTCGTGACGCCGAAGTCCGGTTCTTTCTGGAACGGCCGTAGGACGTAGACGGGCTCCCTTGCCATGCCGTTGTCCACCTCAACGAGAGCCAGGATGAATTCGTCGGGCTTGTTAAGGGCAGTAAGAATCTCGTTCTTGGTGACGGTGACTGTCATTGCACCCACTGCCTGTCCCTTCACTTCATCTTGATTGTTTGCGCCGGTCGAAACGTGCATTATATGTGAGATAGCATACTATTCTACATGGATGCTTCTGTCAAGGTTCGGTACGAGTCAAATAATCACTTCCCCCCGGACTGGCCTTCCGCGGCTTAATCCCTTGCAAAAGCCGGACGTTTCCGATAATGTGAGACCGATCCAGTGCCTGAAAAGGGGACGGCCTCTGATGACCAAGAAAAAGACACTCTACCTGATCGACGGGAGCTCGTATATCTACCGGGCCTTCTTTGCCATCCGGAACCTTAGAAATTCCAAGGGGCTTCCCACGAACGCGATCTACGGCTTCACCCGGATGCTGATGAAGATCGTGGAGGAAAAGAAACCGGACTACCTGGCCGTGGCCTTTGATGTGAAAGGGCCGACCTTTCGGAATGAACTCTATGCCGAGTACAAGGCCAACCGGCCGGAGATGCCGGACGATTTGAAACCCCAGATCTCCTACATC
>Ga0210024_1000318_pt1 | contig 42620 bp, 43 predicted proteins | sample CryGeymeta201525_FD_183988 | JGI IMG/M metagenome (GOLD analysis project Ga0210024, IMG submission 183988) | Groundwater microbial communities from Crystal Geyser aquifers in Utah, USA - Crystal Geyser metaG 2015-25 (SPAdes) (version 2) | ecosystem: Environmental > Aquatic > Deep subsurface >...
CCCGATTACGGGCATCGTTACCTATTCAGGTTCAACCGCCTCGTTTAATCCTTCCGCAGATCTTCTGCCGGGTAAAGAATATACGGCTACCATCACCACGGGAGCTAAAAACCCATCAGGCACACCGATAGCAGCCAATCATGTATGGACGTTTACGACCGTGGCAACAGTGCCCACAGTCATCTCAACCGATCCGTTAGACAATGCCACAGGCGTACCGCTCAACAAAACCGTGACAGCTACCTTTAGTGAGCCGATGGATCCTGCAACCATTACGGATGTCACATTTACCTTGGCAGATGGGACTACCCCGATTACGGGCATCGTTACCTATTCAGGTTCAACCGCCTCGTTTAATCCTTCCGCAGACCTACTGTCAGGTAAAACTTATACAGCCACCATCACCACCGGAGCTAAAAACCCATCAGGAATTGCAATAGCAACCGATCATGTGTGGACATTTAGCACAGGTGCTCCAGCAGGTCCGGCATTTGTGGATCTTAAATCAGCCGGCCAATTTGGTATTCTGGCAGGTGTAGGTGTGAGTAACAATGCCGGCTTTAGCGAAATCCGCAACATGGATGTAGGCATTAGCCCGGGTGTTCGTTCCTCTGTGACCGGGTTTCCACCGGCTATCGTTGTGAATGGTGCCATTTTCGCTTCCGATGACAGCGCTGCTGTTGCGGCCATGTTGGTACAAGCCAAACAAGATTTGACCGATGCCTATCTGTTTGCCGAAGGAGCAACCGCTCCCGCACCGGCTACCGTAGCAGGTGACCAAGGCGGATTGACGTTAGCACCCGGAATTTACAAATCGACCTCTACCCTGTTGATACAATCAGGTGATTTAACCCTCGATGCACAAGGCGATGCAAATGCAGTATGGATATTCCAAATTGCAGCTGACTTCACTACCGTGGGTGGCGCAGGCGGAAGCGTAATCCTAATTGGCGGTGCCCAAGCCAAAAACATCTTTTGGCAAGTGGGAAGTTCGGCTACCATTGGAGACGGAACCATTTTCCAAGGAAACGTTTTGGCCTTAACATCTATTACTATGAATTCAGGCGCCACAGCAGTCGGCAGAATGCTTGCCAGAAATGGCTCAGTCGTAATGACCAATGCGAACATCATAGAAAAACCATAAAAAAACAGGAAGCATAGTTGATTAATCCGCCTTAGGTTGACCCCTCGGGCGCATTAATCATCAAGATTCCAATAATTTAAATAAACAATAAATACATATCCAATGAAAACGAAAACTAATTCAAAAAGAGAATCATCCTTGGCGCAGCCATTACATAATTTGAGCTTTAGGATGTTTCTTCTGATAGCTGTACTTTTGATGGGCATCCAGATGACAGTCCAGGCGCAAGAAGAAGCTAAATTCACAAAACCATCTTGGTGGTTTGGTGCTGCCGCCGGAGCGAATTTCAATTTTTATAGAGGATCTACCCAAACCTTAAACAGAGCCACCGTATTGCCGGTTGTTTTCCACGATGGCGATGGTGTTGGGGTTTACGCAGCGGGGCTTGTGGAGTATTATCGTCCCAATACGATGTTGGGCTTTATGCTTCAAGCAGGTTATGATAGCCGTGAAGGGTCTTTTGACCAAGAAGTCGGTCCTTGCGGATGTGTCTTAGATTTGTACGCAAACTTAGCCTATTTTACAGTCGAACCGAGTATTCGCTTTGCTCCTTTCAAATCTAATTTGTATGTGTATGGAGGTCCTAGATTTGCCTTCAATTTGTCAAATAAATTTATTTTCGAACAAGATCAATTTCCGAACAGCAATGTGAGTGTTGATTTCGGCGATGTGGATTACGACGTTGTTTCTATGCAAATTGGGATAGGTTATGACATTCCGCTATCTTCACAGAATCATCATACACAAGTAGTATTTTCTCCATTTGTGTCTTTCCACCCTTATTTTGGCCAAGATCCCAGAACGGTTGAAACTTGGAACGTTACAACGCTCAGAGTCGGTGCTGCCCTCAAATTCGGCAGAGGCCGAAGAGTTGAGTTGCCAAAAGAAGAAGTGGTGGTTTTGATTCCGGAACCGGCTGTTCAATTTACCGTAAACGCCCCTGAAAATATTCCGGCCGACCGAAAAGTAAGGGAAACCTTTCCGCTATTGAACTACGTGTTTTTTGACGAAGGATCTACAGCGATTTCAGATCGTTATGTGAAACTTCAAAAAAATCAAGTGAAAGATTTCAGGGAAGACCAATTGGAAGTTTTTGTCCCCAAAAATCAATCGGGGCGTTCGGCTCGCGAAATGGCAGTTTATTATAATGTCATCAACATACTCGGCGATCGAATGAAAAAAGACCCGTCATCACAAGTGACTTTGGTAGGTTCGTCTGCCAACAATCCGGAAGAAGCCAAGGAAATGGCAAATTCAGTTAAAACTTATTTGATTGATGTATTCGGTATTGAGGACAAAAGAATTACAGTAGAAGGCAGAAGTGTGCCTAAATTAAATTCTACAAAACCAGATGCAGTGAACGAATTGGTTTTTCTTTTGGATGAAGACCGCAGGGTTACGATTGAAAGCAACACACCCAGCTTGTTGATGGAATTTCGGTCTGGAAATAAAGCACCCTTAAAACCGGTAGAGTTTGTAGTTGTACAAGAAGCTCCCATCGACAGTTATGTAACTTTTGATGTAGCTAGGGAAGACGAAGATTTTAAATCTTGGTCATTGGAAATTCGCGATGAACAAGGGGCTTTGCAATCTTTTGGCCCATTTACGCGAAAAAGCGCAAGTATTCCCGGAAAATCTATTTTAGGAGCGCGTCCGGAGGGTGATTACAAGGTGACCATGGTTGGCTTGACCAAAGACGGGCAAACCGTTAGAAAAGAAACAACGACCCACATGGTGCTTTGGAAACCGGCAGCCGATATAGAAGCCAAACGTTTTAGTGTCATTTTTGAATTTGATGAGGCTGAGGCAATCAAAATATATGAAAAGTATTTGGCTGAAGTTGTAGCACCAAAAATTAAAACCGGCGATAAAGTCATCATCCACGGTCATACAGATGTCATTGGAGAATATGCCTACAACCAAAAATTATCCTTGGATAGAGCCAACGATGTTCGAGCAATTCTCGAAAAAAGTTTGGCTAAAGCCGGAACAAACGATGTTACTTTTGAAGTAACCGGTCTCGGCGAAAATGAAGATTTAAGCCCTTTTGAAAACAACTTGCCCGAAGAACGCTTTTATAACCGTTCGGTTATTATTGATATAATCCCGCGCAAATAAAGTTTCATTTTACTTTCTGAAAAGAGTCGCTTTGATATAAATCGAAGTGGCTCTTTTTTTTTGTAATATCGATTGAGCCGGCAATAGATAGAATATGTGAATCATGTAAAAATTAAGCAAAGTTGTGTAAGACAAATCGCAGGTAACAGCCCCATCTTTGTTTATAATTACAGAGTAATAATTTAAATTTCAGCACAATGAAAACATTAAAACTTGCCATTCTCGGAATAATTTTTTTTCTGACTGGCGTAGCACAAGCACAAGTATCGTTGGATATTCACATTGGTTCAGCTCCCCAATGGGGCCCTCAGGGATATGATGAAGCACGGTATTATTATATACCAGATGTCGAAGCCTATTATGATATTCAATCGTCCATGTTTATTTACAATGTGAACGGATCTTGGGTAAACAGGCCGCAACTGCCTCGCAGATACAGAAACTATGATTTGTATAGTGGGTACAAAGTTGTAATGACAGATTATCACGGAAAAACGCCCTACACTTACTTCCCGGAACACCGAAAAAAATATGCAAAAGGCTATCGAGGCAATTCGCAAAATACCATCGGGAACAAGCCCGGAAAAGGGAATCATAATAAGGAAAATCATAAGCAAGGAAATAACAAAGGCAAGAAACACGGTAACGGCAATAATTGAATCGCGAAGGACGCACCAATCCAAAAAAGAAGTTATGCGATTCTCCCAATTACATTCCCTAAATGTGTGAATATTATAACTTTCAAAATAAATTATGTAACACAAGTTTTGGAATGCTTCGCCAACTTTGTCATGTGAAAATTAATTCATAACTAAACACATTTAAAATGAAAAAACTAACCTTAAGATTATCAATTGTATTGATGTTGTTGGCATTTGCTCCCGCTGAAATGTTTGCGAATGTAACAGACCCAATCGAAACCGTTGAATCAGCCAGGGTAAATGTCCTGCTCAACAGATTGGAAGAAATAAAAGCCATGGACAAATCTGATTTGTCATCTTCAGAGCGCAAAGCCTTACGCAAAGAAGTACGCGCAACCAAAAAAGAAATGAAACAAGTAGGTGGAGGCGTTTATCTTTCTATAGGAGCTATACTGTTAATAGTTTTGGTTTTGATTCTATTACTTTAATTTCAAATTGAGTTTTATATGAAATGAGCCATGACAATTCTGTATACCAACCGAAATGTTGATTGGCGAATTACATCTGACCTTTTAAAAACAAATAAATATTAACAGATGAAAAAAGCAGGTATCATCATATTGGCAATCGGCTTGCTGATTACCATTTTCACCGGATTTAATTTCGTGACCAAAAAGAAGGTGGTTGATTTCGGCGAGATGCAAATCACCGTCGATGATCATCATGATTTCGAATGGTCTCCCATCGTTGGAGTTGTTGTGTTAGCCGTTGGGTTGGGGATCTATCTCTACGGTTCAGAAAAATCTGCCACTTGAAAAATTATACCATTTTGGAAATAAAACCTGAATAGAATTTTAGGTTTGCTGAGGTTTGCCTTCCTTTGAATCAACCCCTTAAAGAAATAAAAATAAATCGATAAAGCAATGGAAAACAAAGAGTTATACCAAAACTGGGATATAATCAAAGAGCAGTTGAAACAAAGATTCAGCTCTCTCACAGAAAGTGACGTGCTACTGGTAAACGGTTATCAGGACGATTTGATGGGAAGGTTAGAAATGAAGCTCAGCAAGACAAAAGCCGAAATAGAAGCACTCGTTGCTGAAATAAAAAATAAGCAAGACAAGAAAAACAAAAAAAATAACACTAAAACCTAACAAAATGAAAAAAGCAAAGGGTACTACTATCGTATTACTTTTCATTGCAGTTGCATTTTTTGCAAGCTGCAAGGAGAACACGCCCGCCGAAAAAGTATTGAATGCAGAAGATAAAGTCGTTCAAGCCAACAAAGATTTGGATGAAGCCAATGCACAATATTTAATTGATATACAAAACTACAGGGTGCAGACATCAGCCGAAATCACGGCCAACGAACAAAGCATCGCAGCCTTCAAATTGAGGATCATCAATCAAAAGGCAGAAGCTAAGGCTGATTATGAGAAAAAAATTACCGAACTCGAGCAAAAAAACACGGACATGAGAAGGAAGATGGATGAATATCAGGCATCCGGCAAAGACAATTGGGAAAATTTCAAAACCGAATTTAGCCACGACATGTCCGCACTAGGTCAGGCATTTAAAGATTTGACAGTTAACAATTCTAATTAAGCATCATGGGAAATATACTTTATACCATTGCTGTCATTTTAGTGATTCTTTGGGCAATCGGATACCTCGGATACAGCGCAGGAGGTCTTATTCACATCTTGCTTGTTATTGCTGTAATTGCCATTATATTTAGGCTGATTTCAGGCCGTAGGATATAGCGGCGCATTCTATTTAAAATTTGATTTGGTTGGTTATTTAGTTCATAGATAGGCCTCGCAACTTTAAAATGTCTGTGAGCTCTATCTTTTTTATTTTCGATAGATTCTCTGATGGCTGAACTCGTAAAGTGTAGGTTTCAAGAAAATTTCATTAAAATGCTGCCTCTTGTAAGTCGTGTAATTTTAACTGTAAACTTACTTGGCCATTCCACTCGTTTTCATCGATGGAAAAAACCGCATCAAAGGGTTTCCCGCTTTTGATGATGTCAAGTTTGTTGCCCAAACCAAAACCGATGGCAACAATTGGCGAAGAACTACCTTGCGTAAGCGACAACCTAAGATGGTCTTGCGCTTTCCCAACCGTTTTCCCGTATCCCGAATCGCGGACACCTCTTGCGACAAAAACCGGGTTCATGTTTTCCGGCCCGAAAGGCGACAGTTGTTTCAAGATACGATAGAATTTAGCGTCGATTTCTTGTAGGCTTAATTCCATGTCAATATTGATGGTTGGTGTTTTTTGCCATTCTTCGATGCTTTCTGAAACGACTTTTTCAAATTGGCTTTTAAAAGATTCATACTGCGATTCTTTCAGGGTCAAACCGGCCGCGAACTTATGCCCACCGAATTGTTCCAGATAATCGGTGCAATTTTCCAAAGCTCGGTACAAATCGAAACCGCTTACCGAACGGGCTGAAGCGGCCAATTTATCGCCACTTTTTGTAAATACCACCGTTGGCCGATAATAAGTTTCCGTCAATCTTGAAGCAACGATTCCAATCACACCTTTGTGCCAATGTTCTTGATAAACCACAGTCGAGAAACATTTTTGTTCGCCGGAAGTTTCAATGAGTTGCAGTGCTTCCCTTGTGATATCTTGGTCGGTTTGCCTGCGGTCGAGATTGAATGTTTCTATTTCTTGCCCCAAAACTTCAGCTTTGGATTCATCGGTTTCCGTAAGCAAAGCCACGGCGTGCTGTCCGTGTTTCATTCTTCCTGCCGCGTTGATGCGCGGAGCTAATACAAAAACAACTTCATTGACATCATAAACCTTTTTTTTGAGTTGCCGCAAAAGTGTGTTAAACCCAATCCTCGGTTTTTGGTTGAGTATTTGTAATCCAAAATACATCAGCGTTCTGTTTTCGCCCGTCATCGGCACAATATCTGCCCCGATTGCCACTGCTGTCAAATCCAAATAAGACATTAAATCTTCCACTTGTTGACCTCTTTTCGAAGCCAATGCCTGTACCAATTTGAATCCAACGCCACAACCACAAAGCTCTTTGTAGGGGTAGCTACAGTCGATTTGTTTGGGATTGAGTATGGCAACTGCTTCCGGAATTTTAACTCCCGGTGTGTGGTGGTCACAGATAATAAAATCAATGCCTTTTGTGCGGGCATAAGCTACTTTATCAACCGCTTTGATGCCGCAGTCAAGTGCAATAATGAGTGAAAATCCATTGTCGTCTGCATAATCAATACCTTGGTAAGAAACACCGTAACCTTCCTCATAGCGGTCGGGAATGTAAGTAGCAATTTGATCCGTCAAGGTTTTTAGGTAGGAAGAAACCAATGAGACCGAGGTCGTTCCATCCACGTCATAATCGCCAAAAACCATTATATTTTCGCCGCTTTCGATGGCTTTTTCAATCCGTTGCACTGCCAAATCCATGTCTTTCATCAAAAACGGATTGTGCAAGTGGGTTAAAGAAGGTCGGAAAAAGACTTCTGCATCTTTAAACGTGCAGATACCACGCTGCACCAGCAAGTAAGCCAAAGAACCTGTGATATTCAATTGCTCCGCCAACAGTTTGACCTGTGTAGTATCCGGTTTAGGTTTTAACAGCCAGCGCATTTTTAAAAGTTTTTTAGCAGAGAATATCAATTAAATCGTACAGTAACCGTGACTTCGGCAAACCGGCGGAACATTTCCATCACGCCGCAGTATTTTTCAACGGACAAGTCGATGGCTTTTTGAAGTTTGGCTTTGTCCAAAGATTCTCCGGTAAAATGATAATCAACCAGTACGCTGTTGTAATACCGCGGATGTTCTTCTGTCAACTCGGCCGAAACGGTGATGACAAAATCATCCACTGCCAAACGCATTTTCTTCATCATTGAAGCTACGTCTAAGCCCGAACAACCTGCCAAAGCCGATAGCATGAGCGCTTTGGGCCGGAATCCGGAACCTTCGCCGCCATCCTCAGGTGATGCATCGATGATAAATTTTCCACCGGGATTCTCCGATTCAAAGGCCATATTTTCTTTCCAAGTTGTGATGATTGTCTGTGTCATTTTCTATGTTTTTTGAAGTATGAATTTGTGTAAAGCAATTGCTAAAGTATCTAAATCTTCCGAATTGTGGGCTGCCGTTAACACAATTCTGTTGAGCGTTTGCCCCGGATTGGGATATTCAAAATGCGCGATGACAATGTTTATCGATTGTAAAAAAGCCGCGATATCAGGATGTTGGCTGTACACCACCGGGTAGTTTTTGTCGAAGATAAAATGCTTGCTTGGCAGTTTGGCTTTCCGATTGAAATAAGAAATGTTTTCGTATAATTTTTCCCTTTGACGGGCATATAATTTATCCGCTTGCAAAAAGGTTTCCAAAGCAGCCGGATTCATACCGGAAGCTCCCGCAAAGGAAGGAAGTTTTTTTATTTTCTCAATCCGTGAACGGCTACCTGCGATAACGCCGCCGTTGATTCCGAGTGCTTTTCCCAAGGAAGCAACCAGCAAAACTTCTTCAAATCGGGTTTTGTCGATGGACTTGGAAACACCGCTTCCATCTATTCCGGTAAAACCCAATCCGTGAGAGTCATCGATTAACAAACTAGTGTTCAAAGGGTTTTTAATATTCCAATCCAATGGTTTTACCTTTTTGCTCGGATAGGATTCGCCAATCAAGAGTATTTTCTTTTTCCCCTCGTGATGTGGATTGTTGACCTCACTCCAATTGATTTCTTTACTGTTCGGATGCAAAATAGCGGGATGCGTTCCGGGAAAATGAAAAAAATCGTGCGAAGTTTCAAAAGATTGCAATGCCATGAATCCGGCGATTGTGCCCGAAGAAACGGTCAGTGCGGCTTCGGTTCCGACCCACTTAGCCAACTTTTGTTCGGCGCTGTCATATACGTCGAGTTTGATATTGGCATTGCGCGAACTCCCGTAGGCGGTTCCCCATTTCGTTAGATACCCTGCATATAATTCTTGAAATTCGGGCAACGTAGCCATGCCAAGATAGGAAGTCCCACCGAAATAGAGCTTTGTTTTACCATTCAGGGAAATAATCCTACCGGGAAATTTGCAAACCTTCATTTACTCTTTGAGCGTTACACCCGTGCCGGGTTGGTTTGCATAAAAGACCTTCCCATCGCGAATGTTCACGCCGTCTGCGATGTCTGTTTCGAGCAAAAGCGCGCCATCCATATCCACATAGTCAAGCAATGGGAGAAGATGTGCGATGGCTGAAATTCCCACGGTCGATTCGGTCATACAGCCCACCATGGTTTTCATTCTGAGTTGACGGGCTTCGGCAAGCATGCGCCGAGCAGGGGTGAGCCCACCACACTTCGTGAGTTTGACATTGATACCGTGAAACCGGTTGTGGCATTTGGCAACATCACTTTCTGTGATGCAACTTTCGTCGGCTATAATCGGGAGTTCACTTTTTTTGAAGACTACTTCAGCTCCTTTCAGGTCATCGGCAGGCAGGGGTTGTTCGATAAATTCCACACCCAAGGGTTTCATTTCACGGGCATTTTGTAGCGTTTCTTCCACCGTCCATCCGCAGTTGGCATCGACACGAAAAATGGAAGAGGTGTGCTTTCTGAGTTCGCGAAGGATGTCTAAGTCGTTTTTAGTCCCCAACTTGATTTTATAAATAGGCCACGGTTTTTCTAATAACTTTTCGGTCATTTTGTCGAGGGTATCAATTCCGATGGTATAGTTGGTCAACGGATTGTAATGTGTTTGCAAATCCCACAATTCGTATAGTTTTTTACCATGCCGACGCGCGTACCAATCGTTGAAAGCCATGTCTAAGGCGCAGAGTGCGAAATAGTTGTTGTGCAACAATTTTTCTGCTTTCACCCAAAAATCTTCGGGGGTGTAGAGCACAGCCGTTTCCATCAAAACAGACGCGTTTTGAAGAGCCGTTTGCATATTTTCCAAGGTGATGCCGTAATACGGATTGGTGGTTGCTTCGCCAAAACCGGAGATTCCTTCGTGTTTAAGTTCGACAACCAAACTGGGTTGGATGTCATGTGATTCTCTGGAAATGGTAAAAGTATGTTTGAGTTTGAGCGGGTAGGTTCTCAGAATGAGTTCCATAATAAATTGGGATTTAGAATTGAATCGAACCATAAAATTATAACAAAATTATTTACCTTGGCATAAAAATTTAAACTTGTTTTTATGCCACTTGTCAATCCTTTGCCGGCAGACGCTAATGAAGAAGTAAAGCAACTGTCAGAATTTTTTAACGAAACACTCGGTTTCTGTCCAAACAGCGTGTTGACTATGCAGATCCGGCCGGAAATGGCGCAAGCATTCATCAACCTGAATAAAGCGGTGATGAAAAACCACGGGCGGGTAACGGCTGCTCTTAAACGGATGATTGGCTGGGTGGCGAGCAACGCAGCCGGTTGCCGATACTGTCAGGCACACACTATTTTGGCAGCGGAGCGATACGGCGCAACCCGAGAACAATTGGAACATATTTGGGAATACAGAAGCCATGCGGCTTTTTCAGAAGCCGAACGCGTAGCACTTGATTTTGCACTTTTGGCTGCATCTCATCCCAATGGGGTGGAAGATTCCATCAAAAAACGATTGTATCAGCATTGGGATGAAGGAGAAATCATTGAGATGCTTGGGGTTATTTCTCTATTCGGATTTCTCAACCGATGGAACGACTCTATGGGGACAACGTTGGAAGCAACGGCGGCTGAAACGGCCAATAAATATCTGGGATCCAATGGCTGGGAAAAGGGAAAACACAGATAAATCCAAATATAAAATAATAAAGGATGGTACAAAGCCATCCTCTTTTGTTTTGAACCATCGGTATATCGCACACAAAAGCAAATTAATTATGAAATTCTCCGGTAAAACGCAATTGAATTTCATCGCTAACCATTGCAGATGCTAACTTACCTCCGACACCAAAATCACTTCTGTTAACAGTGCCGGTGGCTTTTAAACCTAATTGCAACTTTTTGTTGTTAGGGTTTGGGCTTACAACCGGACCGTTCATAACCAAATCGAAAGTAACCGGTTTGGTAATTCCTTTGATGGTTATATCTCCATCAAGTTTGTATTTATTGCTCGAAATTTTAGTCAGTTTGGTGCTTTTAAATGAAAGCGTTGGAAATTTTTCAACATCGAACATACCTTCACTTTTAAGATCCTTGTCACGCATCTCAAGATCCGTGAAAATACTAGCAGTTTGTGCAGTAAACTCAAAAACAGCATCTGACAAGTCGTCGGAAGAGGCTGTGATTTTGGCATCAATAGATTTGAAATATCCATCGACATCAGAAATGAGGTGATGGACGGCGATAAAAGTAGCTTTGGAGTGTCCTTTATCCATTTCCCATTGTGCTGTAGCACTAAATGAACAAACCAATAACGATACGATAGAAAAGGTTACATGCTTCATGATGATTTAATTTTTAGGTTAGATGAACAATAATATTTAGTCACTTTTTCTATTTAAAACAAACTATGAAGGATAAAAATTCTAAGAAAGATTTTACTAAAACAAAATTCATAGCCTTTGAATTTAAAAGCAGTTTGGTGCAAAGCTATTCAAACGATGTAGTCTAACAATTGACAATTGTCAAAAAGTATTAATTGCAGTTGAACTCTGACAGTTCAAAAGTTTTCGAAATAACTTTTCAACGCACACAGATTTCTTAATACGGTTTAATTCAAACAGCATTTCTTTGCCCCCATTATTAGCGTCTGCATAGCCGTACACTTCGTCTCAACTATTATCAATAACTTATTTGAAATCGTATGGACTCGAAATAAGTTGTGTGGGTTCATGTGTTCAGATGGCTCACTCTGCCTTTGCCATGGTCAGGATGCTGATTTTTACGCCCGGAATCTTTTGTAAAGACAGTGCGCATGCTTCCAAAGTGGCTCCGGTGGTGACAACATCATCGATTAGAAGCACATGTTTGTGTGCCAATTTTTCGATATTTTGAACATCAAAGATTTCTTTCACGTTCATCCACCGGCTGAATGCATCCTTAAAAGTTTGAGAAGTATTGGCATATTTTCGGATGAGTACATCTTCCACATATGGCTTTTGGTAGATTTCAGCCAATCGCAATCCGAAAGTAGTCAGTTGATTATAACCTCGTTGCCTCAATTTTTTCTTGTGAAGCGGAACGGGTACGATTGCATCGATGGTTTGAAATCTTTTCTCTTCTAATAATTCATACCCAAACCAGTCAGCCAATAATTTACCTACATCTTCTCTGCCGTGATATTTTAGATTGTGAACAATATTTTGTACCTTTCCTGACTTTCTGAAGTAAAATAAAGAAGCACTCTCTTGTAAGGAGAGTCTTCCATAAAATACTAAATTGAGAAAATCAGAGTTATTTAAACTTAAATCTACAATCGGTAGGTCATGACGGCAAGCTATACAAATTTTTTTCTCTTCTTTTATCAATAAATCGTTGCATCCCAGGCAATAATCCGGGAAGAACAAAAATTTAATATCAAACAACCAATCTTTTAACATCAAACATTCACATTTAAATTATCCTACCATGAGTACAGAAACCGACAGTAAAAAACTGAAAACAACCATAGGAGTACTGATTGCCTTAGTCGTACTTCTCGGAATTTTCACGCTTAAATTTTATTTTCAAGGACAAGATACCGAAAATAAATTGACCAATGAGAAAGAGCAAGTTCTTTTTGAGTTGAATGAAATGAAAACCAATTATGACAAAGCACTCCAAGAGAACAGTGTTATCAACGATGATATGGTTGCCGCCAGAGATCGTATAGAGCAATTAATTGACTCAGTAAAAACCATGAAAGCTGATGTAGCAGTTTTGTCCAGATATCGCCAAGAAGTTTTCAAACTTAAAAAAGAAAGAGAAGAATTGTTCAAACTGAATGACTCTTTGAAAACGGCCAATTATTCGTTGACCGTTGAAAGAGACAGCACCGTGCAGGAATTGCAAAATAGAATTGTCATCAACGACTCATTGACCGTACAAAACGACGATCTCAAAAAAATGGTGGAAGTTGCATCAGTCATCACGATTTCCAATTTGAAAAGTACAGCCATGATTGTGCGTTCTTCAGGAAAAACAGACCCGACTGACCGCGCTCGAAGAGCAGATAAACTCAATGTTTGCTTCACCTTAGCCGAAAACAAAATCGCACCTGCGGGGGATAAATTATATTATGTGCAAATTATCGACCCAAAAAACAATTTAATGGGTGAAAAGAAAGCCATCGAATACGGTGAAGCTACGCTTTATTTCAGCACAACTGCCAAAGCTTATTACGACCAAAAGAATCTGGATGTTTGTGTGGATGTGTTGGCCTCGTCTGCCGATGCCAAATTTGAAAAAGGTTTGTATGTCGCAAATATTTTTGATGGCCCGCAGTTGTTGGCTTCCAAAACATTCGAATTGAAGTAATCGGTCAATTCGCAAACTTGAGGTCTCGATCCGCGCTACTCGACCTGACAATGATTAATAAATGCACTTCTATCACTTCGAGTTTTTTGAATCTGCCGGGCAGATTCAAAAAGTATCGAGAAGTCTTCGGAAGCAGAATTTCCATACACCACGCCTTTAGCGAGACTACTCCCCCGAAGCCTCGGAACTGATAAATTAATTGTTTGCGCAACCGAAAAAATCACAAAATCCATTCATTACATTCCATTTAAAATGCGTTAAAAATCTTATTTTTGCAACCGCTATCCAATCGAACTAGCGGTTTTTTTATTTTATCAATATGGCACAACATCCCGAAGATCATTTCAAAAACGTAATAGCCCATGCGAAAGAATACGGCTACATATTTCAATCCTCCGAAATATACGATGGGCTAAGTGCCGTGTATGATTACGGGCAAAATGGAGCAGAACTTAAAAAAAACATTCGCGACTATTGGTGGAAAGCCATGGTACAACTCAACGACAACATCGTGGGTATCGATGCCGCTATTTTTATGCATCCGACCACATGGAAAGCCTCCGGCCACGTCGATGCGTTCAACGACCCGTTGATTGACAACAAAGATTCCAAAAAACGTTACCGCGCCGACGTGTTGGTCGAAGATTACGTAGCGAAAATTGAAGGAAAAATTGACAAAGAAGTCGAGAAAGCAGCCAAGCGTTTTGGCGAATCCTTCGATAAAGAACAGTTTTTGGCCACCAATGCCCGCGTGATTGATTACAAAGAAAAAGGCGAAGCCGTCTTGAAGAGATTGGGTAAATCGCTTGAAAAAAATGATTTAGCCGATGTAAAAGCCCTGATTGAAGAATTGGAAATAGCCGACCCCGACACGGGTAGCCGCAACTGGACTGAGGTGAAACAATTCAACTTGATGTTTGGCACCAAAATCGGTTCAACCGCCGAATCCGCCATGGATTTGTACCTGCGCCCCGAAACGGCACAAGGTATATTTGTCAACTTCCTCAACGTGCAAAAATCCGGGCGCATGAAAATTCCGTTTGGCATTGCCCAAACCGGTAAGGCTTTTCGAAATGAGATTGTGGCGCGGCAGTTTATCTTCCGCATGCGCGAATTTGAACAGATGGAAATGCAGTTTTTCATCAAGCCGGGCACACAAAAAGAATGGTATGAGCACTGGAAAGAAACCCGACTCAAATGGCATCATTCGCTGGGCTTGGGTGTCGAAAATTACCGTTTCCACGACCACGAAAAATTAGCCCACTACGCCGATGCGGCCTGCGATATCGAATTCAAATTCCCGTTTGGTTTTAAAGAATTGGAAGGCATTCACTCCCGCACGGATTTCGATTTGGGCAACCACGAAAAATTCTCCGGTAGGAAACTCCAATATTTCGACCCGGAAACCAACGAAAGCTATGTGCCGTATGTGCTCGAAACCTCTATTGGCTTAGACCGGATGTTTTTGGCGGTTTTTTCCAATTCACTTCAAGAAGAAACTTTGGAAGACGGCTCTTCCCGAACCGTATTGCGTTTGCCGGCTATTTTAGCACCTGTAAAAGCCGCGGTTTTCCCGTTGGTAAAAAAAGACGGTTTGCCTGAAATTGCCAAAAAAATCATCGATGAGTTGAAATTCGATTTCAATGTCACTTATGATGAGAAAGATGCAGTCGGGCGGCGTTATCGCAGGCAAGATGCTGCCGGAACGCCCTTTTGCATCACGGTCGATCATCAAACCTTAGAAGACCAAACCGTGACCATCCGCCATCGCGACAGCATGCAGCAAGAGCGGCTACCCATCAGCGAATTGCGCACGAAAATAGCGGCGGCAGTGGATTTGAAAGCGTGGTTGAAGTAATTTTTAGCCCCGAAAGGTTTCAATATCTTAAAGACCCGAAAGGTTTTTAAAACCTTTCAGGTCTTTTGAAGTACCATTACCATAGACCTCGCAGGTTTTCGATCTCGAGAATTCGGGTCTGTGAGGTCTTGTTTTGGAAACCTGTGAGATCTAAAAAAATGGTTGCAATTGGTTCGATATTGATGTATATTTACATCAAAAATATATCATGGCCAGACAAAGTATTTCTTTTACAAAACCTAATCATGAATGGTTAAATGCTCAAATAGCAAGTGAAGAATACACAAGCAAAAGTGAGCTTATCAATGACTTGATTAGACAAGCCAGGAAACAACAAGCCCAAGTTGATTCAATTAGAGCGAAATTAGAAAGTGCTGAAAGCAGTGGTTTTACCAATGAAACCAAAGAACAAATTCTAAAACAATCAAAGCAGTTGCTTAATGGCTAAATACAAGTTAAGCATCAATGCAAAAGAAGATTTGATTAGAATTCACCATTATGGTGTTGAAAAATTTGGGAAAGCACAAGCCGATTATTACTTCGAAACCTTTTTTCAATACTTTGATATTATTGCTCAAAGTCCGCATTCATTTCAATCTGTAGATTATATAAAAAAAGATTATAGACATTGTATCTGCGGATCGGATAGTATTTTTTATAGAGTTAAAGACGAAGTAGTTGAAATCATGGCAATCATTGGCAGGCAGGATTTAGATAACTTACCATAAGGAAATACCATTGACCCCACAGTTTTTCAATCCCGATAATTCAGGACTGTGAGGTCTTGTTTTGAAAACCCGTGAGGTCTGATAATAAATTCGCGAATATTCATAAAAACCTTACTTTTGAAAGTCGTTTTTTAATGCTCTCTATGAAAACCTGTCTTATCATCGGCGGCGGTATCGTTGGCTTGTCCACCGCTTATTTCCTGCACCGGCAGGGACATCAAGTCACGTTGGTCGATCAATCCGATATGAGTTCGGGCGCATCTTATGTCAACGCGGGTTACCTGACCCCGAGCCACATTGTGCCGTTGGCCGCACCGGGCATGGTAAGCAAAGGCCTGCGGATGATGTTCAACCCGGCGAGTCCGTTCTACATCAAACCGCGTGCAGACAAAGATTTAATCAAGTGGATGTGGCAGTTTTACAAATCTGCCAACGCCAGAAACGTACGGAAAAGCATCAAGCCTATCGCCGATATCAACGTATTGAGCAAAGCACTTTACATGGAAATGAAACAAGACAAAGTTTTCGATTTTCACTTGGAGGAGAAGGGGGTGCTCAATGTTTTTAAAACCGAAAAATACGGCGAATATGAAACCAAAGTGGCCGAATGGGTCAAAGCCGAAGGTTTAGACGTGCAAATACTGAATCAGTCAGAACTAAAAGCCCTTGAACCGCATTATGATTTTGATGCTTTGGGGGCGGTTTTGTATAAATGCGATGCCCACACCACGCCCAATGTGTTTATGAAAAACATGATGAGTTATTTGGAAACTGTCGGTGTGACCATTCACAGAAACGAGCAAGTCACCAACTTTGAAATTTCCGGTAATAAAATCACCAAAGTACATACCACCTATAAAAATTTTCAAGTCGATGAGGTGATTCTGGCCTCCGGCTCGTGGAGTTTGCTTTTGATGAAAAAACTTGGCATCCGTTTGTCGCTTCAGGCGGGAAAAGGTTATTCAATTAATGTGTATCAGGCGACCAACATCCAATATCCGGCCATACTGACGGAAGCAAGAGTAGCGGTAACACCCATGCAGGGTTTTACGCGTTTTAGCGGCACGATGGAGTTGAGTGGTGTGAATCACAACATCAGCAACATACGGGTCAATGCCATTGCGGAAGCTGCCAAAAAATACTATCCGGGTTTGGAAATTTCCAAGTTCGATTTGGAGCATGCCAAATGCGGTTTGCGGCCGGTTTCCCCCGATGGTTTGCCTTACATCGGACGGATAGCCACTTTACAAAATGCCACCCTCGCCTCTGGCCACGCCATGATGGGTTGGAGTTTGGGCCCCGCCACAGGGAAGTTGGTCAGCGAACTTATTTCAGGGAAAAAATTATCGATGGATTTAACTCCTTTTAATCCTAACCGGCGATTTTAGATAAATCCATAGGCAAATTTATTCACCCTGTGGAAGGCAATAAATAAGATAAGACAAAACAAATAGTTTTCGATTTAAAAATCTTACGGATTTTCAAACTGACATCGTTTTGCTATATCCAACTTTTAGTATTTTGAATTCGGAGGTTAGCTGTTAAATCTGTACTTAAAAAAGTATTAATTTTCCAATCCAAAAACCAATTGATTAACTCACGGGGTGTTATTCAAAAAACGATTGATTCATTTTTAATAAATGATTTAAACAATGAGAGAACAATTCTACGCTTATATCCAAAACCTTCAAGGCCAAATTACTGCTAAACTCGAATCGATAGACGGGAAAGCAACTTTCCGTCAAGATTTGTGGACTCGCGAAGAAGGCGGTGGCGGAAGAACGCGCGTGATTGAAAACGGGGCTGTTTTTGAAAAAGGTGGTGTCAACATTTCTGCTGTTCACGGTTTGTTGCCCAAAGCCATGCAGGCTTATTTTAAAGTCGGTGAAGTCAACTTTTTTGCCTGTGGGCTGAGTTTGGTTCTCCATCCTAAAAACCCGTTTGTGCCAACTGTTCACGCCAATTGGCGCTATTTTGAAATGTACGGCAAGGACGGGAAAACCATCGATCGATGGTTTGGTGGTGGCCAAGACCTCACACCTTATTATCTCTTTGAAGAAGATGCCGTGCACTTTCACCAGACTTGCAAAACAGCTTGCGACAAGCACAATCCGCAGTACTATCCAAAATTCAAAAAGCAATGCGATGAATATTTTTGGAACGCGCATCGTCAGGAAGCACGGGGTGTAGGCGGATTATTTTTTGATTATTGCCGTCCGGATGCAGAAACCAAAATCGAAGATTGGTTAGCTTTTGTTTCCGAAATCGGCAATAGTTTTTTGGATGCGTATGTGCCAATTGTCGAGCGAAGGAAAAATATGGGTTTTGAAGAATCGCATCGCACATGGCAGGAAATACGCCGCGGGCGTTACGTCGAATTTAACTTGGTGCATGACAAAGGCACACTTTTCGGATTGAAGACAAATGGGAGAGTTGAGAGTATATTGATGAGCCTGCCGCCTACCGTACGTTGGGTGTACGACCATCATCCGCAAGCAGGAAGCGAAGAAGAAAGACTGCTCGAAGTCCTTGGGAAGCCGATAGATTGGGTTTAATTTTTCACTTGCAGCCATGACTATAGAATGTAGATTATCTATTAACCCTTAGTTCTATTAATCCAAAATGAGTCAGTCACGAAGCCTCTGGAGAGTGATTCCTATGAGGCGCGAATCTGAATTGAATCGAAAAACCGGCATTTTGGATTCAATAACCTATTCTCGATACACTTTTTCTCCCAAATTCTTATGTTCAAAGCAGTCATCCAGATTTATAGGATGACCGTTTTTATATCCATTTAAAAATAATTGAACTCGGGTTATTATCCATCTCAGATAAAGATGTATAAATCCTTGCACTCATTTTTTTATACAACTTAAATTCAAGTAATAAATGCAACTTTTTGGAAAAGAATGTCATCAGAAAAGTGGATTTTTCATGTACTTTAAACATTGTCGGGATGACAAATAATTTTATAGGGCAAATGTGCCTTTAAATTATATATAAAAATAATTCGATTAAAAAATCAAACTTAGAGTTTTGAATTTAATTAAAATGAAATCAACTTTTCGAATCGGGGTCAAATGCGGTCACAATTTATCACAATACCCATTTGGATGAAACCAATTATGTAAAATTTGATAAAAAAACGGTTAGCTTGAATGGACAGCGCGATTAACGGACTTTAAGTTTAGCTAAATTTCTTCCAGCAAACGAGTCAACAACATCCAAAATTTCTGAACAGATGAGATACAAACACGTTCATCAGGAGAATGCGCACCCATGATAGTAGGTCCGAAAGAAATCATCTGCACATCGGGCAGTTTTTCTTTGAGAATGCCACATTCCAAACCGGCATGGCAGGCAGCAACGTGAGGCTTTTGCCCGTGATAAGCTTCATACAGCTGAATGTATTTGTGTAAAATTTCTGCTTCCGGTTCGGGATTCCAGCCCGGGTAATCGTTGCCAAATTGCACCTCAAACCCGACCGCTTCAAAAGTGTTTTTCAGGAGATTTGCCAATTCGCATTTCGATTTTTCGGAAGACGAGCGTGTCAAGCAATCGATAGTGAGTTGCCCTGATTTCATGTTCACTTTCGCGAGATTGTTGGACGTTTCCACCATGTCCGGAAAGTCTTTCTGAAACCGATAGACTCCATTATGTGCTTGCTTGATAGCTTGTAAAGCTTTTTTTTGAAAAGCTTTTTCCACAACTTTCTCCGGCAAATGGGTTTGCTTTAATTCAATCTTCAACTTAGATTCAATACTTGAAAAATCGGTTTGAATCCTCGCAACGATTGTATTAAAAATATTTTCAAAATCGGTTGATGTAGATTTAGCAGTCACCAAGACAGCTTCCGCTTCTCTCGGGATGGCATTGCGTAGGCTTCCGCCTTGCAGCGTGTTCAGATGAAAGTCAAGTTTTTCCGCTAATTCAATCAATATTTGGTTGATGATTTTATTGGCGTTCCCGAAACCGCGGTGGATGTCGATGCCCGAATGCCCGCCGCGCAGCCCTTTGACGGTGAGATGATAGGCTTTAGAATCTACAGGTGTTGGTTGTTCAACATAGTTTGCAGCGGCAGTCACATCAATTCCGCCCGCACAACCGATATCGACTTCATCGTCTTCCTCTGTATCGAGGTTGAGCATCACCTTGGCAGATATCAGGGTTGCATCCAAGTTTTTGGCTCCGGTCATCCCGGTTTCTTCATCGATCGTAAACAGGCCTTCAAGCGGGGGATGCGGAATGTCGGTACTTTCCAACAAAGCCATGATAGCCGCTACGCCGATGCCGTTGTCGGCTCCGAGTGTTGTCCCTTTTGCACGTACCCAATCACCATCGATAAACATCGCGATGCCTTGGGTATCAAAATCAAAATCGGTTTGGTTGTTTTTCTGATGCACCATGTCCAAATGGGATTGCAAGGCAATTTTCGGACTGTTTTCTTTTCCTTTTGAGCCTGGTTTTTTGATCACTATATTTCCGACCGCATCCTCATGGGTTTCTAAACCTAAATTTTCTCCAAAGGCTTTCATAAAAGCACGCACACGTTCTTCTTTTTTGGAAGGGCGCGGCACGGCGTTTATGTTTTCAAAATGCTTCCAAATAGCTTGTGGTTCAATAGAATGAAGTGTCATGGGTGAGGTTTTTCTGTAAAATAAGTTAATTAAAAACTACGAAATCCCGCTTCCGTTGGGTGTATCTTTGCAGTCGGTGTTGACAAAGACCAGTTTTCCGTCAGGCGTTTCTGCCATCAAAATCATGCCGTGGCTTTCCACACCCCGCAATTCCCGTGGAGCAAGATTGGCAACTACGACCACCTGCTTCCCGACGATTTCTTCGGGGGAATAGTACTCGGCGATGCCGCTGACGATGGTGCGCACATCCAAGCCTGTATCGATTTTAAGTACCAACAACTTTTTGGCTTTGGGCATTTTTTCCGCAGACAAAATAGTGCCGACGCGAAGGTCTATTTTTGAAAAGTCTTCATATTGAATCTCGGCTTTCTGAGCCGGTAAAACCGTCTGATTGGCTAAATTTTGTTTTTTGCTGGCTTCCAATTTTTCCAATTGCTTTTCTATTTGCGCGTCTTCTATTTGTGGAAAAAGTATCTCCGGATTTTGGGTGATTTGACTCCCCGGTGCCAATAAAAATTTGTCGGGATATATTTTTATCTCATCCCAAGCAATGCCTGGCAAGCCGAGGGCTTTCTTCAATTTGCCGGAGGTAAATGGCAAAAAAGGTTCGGACAAGTAGGCGAGGGCAGCTGCCAACTGAAGCGCGGTAAACATAATCCCCTTGACTTCTTCCGGATTTTCTTTTATTTTTTTCCAAGGTTCATGCAGTTGCAAAAACTGGTTTCCGCGGCGTGCCAACTCGATGAGTTTCTGCGAAGCCTCCCTGAATCGGAAGGTTTCGATGGAAGCGCCAATCTCATCGGCAAAGGTTTTGACAAGCGCCAATTCTTCGTATTTTTCAGAATCGGCTTGCGGAACGATGCCTTCGTAATATTTGTTGGTTAACACCGCCACACGGTTGACGAAATTGCCAAAAATCCCGGCCAACTCGCTGTTGTTGCGCTCTTGAAAACTCTTCCAAGTGAAATCGTTGTCTTTGGTTTCGGGCGCGTTGGCGGTGAGCGCATAGCGCAACGCATCTTGTTTGCCGGGAAACTCTTCCAAATATTCGTGCAGCCAAACCGCCCAATTTTTGGAGGTTGAGAGCTTGTTGCCTTCGAGGTTCAAAAACTCGTTTGCAGGTACGTTTTCGGGCAAAATATAACTTCCTTCGGCTTTGAGCATGGCCGGGAAAATGATGCAATGAAAAACGATGTTGTCTTTTCCGATGAAGTGTATGAGTTTGGTCTTGGGATCCTTCCAATAAGGTTCCCAATCTTTTCCGGTTCGCGCTGCCCATTCTTTGGTCGAAGAAATATAACCGATGGGTGCGTCAAACCAGACATACAAAACTTTGCCTTCGGCATTGGGAAGTGGGACGGGTATGCCCCAATCGAGGTCGCGGGTGACGGCACGCGGTTTGAGTTCGTCATCAATCCAGCTTTTCACTTGTCCATACACATTGGGTTTCCATTCTTTATGCCCGTCGAGTATCCATTCTTTGAGCCATTTTTCATATTCGTTGAGTGGCAAAAACCAATGGTTGGTTTTTCGTAAAACGGGTACAGAGCCGGTGATGGCAGATTTCGGATTGATGAGGTCGGTCGCGTTGTGCGATGTGCCGCAACGTTCGCATTGGTCACCGTAGCTTTCTTCGTTGCCGCATTTAGGGCAGGTGCCGACGACAAATCGGTCGGCCAAAAACTGGTCGGCCTGCTCGTCATAGAGTTGTTCGGTAACTTGCTCGATAAACTTACCGTTGTCGTATAGTTTTTTGAAAAAACCGGAGGCTGTATCGTGATGTATTTTTGCGGAAGTTCTGGAATAGTTGTCAAATGAAATGCCGAATTCCTCAAAAGATTGTTTGATGATGGCGTGGTATTTATCTACCAATTGTTGCGGCGTGATGCCTTCTTTTTTGGCTTTGATGGTGATGGGCACGCCATGCTCGTCACTACCACAAATAAAGGCTACATCTTCTCCTTTGAGGCGGAGGTAGCGGGCATAAATATCGGCCGGAATGTAAACACCCGCCAAATGGCCGATGTGAATAGGGCCGTTGGTGTAGGGCAGTGCGGCGGTGATGGTATATCGTTGCGTTTGATGCGTCATTCAGGTGTCAATTTTCGATTCGCAAAGGTAGGGAATTTGTTAATGTGTCAATTTGGAAATGTGCTAATTTGAAAATTTGAAAATGTGTTGATTTGTAAATGTGGAAATGTAACAATGTGAGAATGTATCAATGTGTCAATTTAAAAATACAGCATTTAGAATACAAACACTTGAAATTTAAGGCTGTTGTTGTCCGGTAAAAATAATTGACATAGAATGGCATCTTGTAAGATTCAATCTCCATTAATCTATAATTTTGATTTTTAACACCCAAAAAAAATATGAACGGATTTTTAATAACCTCTTACCCCATTTATCTTTTATTTGGCTAAAGCCAATTGCCCCATTGTTGTCCCGCTGAAGCGGGATGCAATTAACGAATTGCGGTTGGCTTTAGCCAACCAAAACAGGTATGCGAATGTCTTGGCTTTAGCCAAAATAGATTGCTTTCCCGTATTTAACACCGCCTACGCCCGCCCGGCTTGCTCCTTCTTTAAATCTACCAAAAAAAATTTGCATACAAAATATTTTTTCTTCTCTAAAGTACACGCTCGAAACCCGGGAGTCACTTCTTTTTAGCGGGGTACGGACTATGATGATTTCAGAAGAGGGTTTTAGGACAATTGTTGAGTTTGATAATGGCAATTTAATTTTGACACAAGACTGTTTTGATTGTTTTTCCAGTGTTTACAAAAGGGAATAAATAAACTAAAAACTTAACATTTAAAACTTACCACTTACATAGTCCGACAGGTATTGAAACCGCGGGGTGAGTTGTCCGTTTTGGGTCATTTGCGCCCGGGCGAGGATGCCGTTTTGGTCGTTGTCAAAAAAAGCGGGGATGATTTTTTCTGAAAAATGTTTGGAAAATCCTTCGCTCGCATCGCGGGGGAGTTCGCAAGGCAGGTTGTCCACAGCCATGACGGCGATGGCTTGCGGGTCATTGAAATCGGTTTCTTCGCCGGTTTGCCGGTGTACGCCATAGATGGGGTCGGCGATGGCGGAAGAGCGGAGCGTGGTTGGGATTGGGGTTTTGATGTCGCAGGAAATATCGGCGATGACTTGGATTTTGAATTCATCGGATTTGATATCATCAATGGAGAAAAAATCGGATGCACCTTGTCCGTAGAAATGCCCGGCAATGTAGCAATCGGCAACTCGTGCAAATTTCAAAAAATCGGATTGGTATTTGTGCGGGTTTTTGTAAAAATCTTTTTTGGTGGCTTCTTTGCCATCTATTCGTTTGTTGTATTGGGTGACATCGATTTGTGTGAAAACGGGATTTGGGAACGATTTATACAAGAATGATTTTGCCGATACTTCTTCAATGCCGGCTGCCAAAAGCATCTCTTTGATGCCACTTCCGACGCGTCCTTTGCCTGTAATCAAAATCTTTATTGGCGGCAGTTTGATTTTTTGCATTTCGCCTTTGAGTGCGTTGGCATCGTGAAGGGTTTCGGCTTTTGGAAGACAAAAGCTGTCCGATTTGAGCCCGAATGTGCGAAGCCCGTTGTAGGCACCGACCAAACCCGCGTAGTAGCCAAATGCCACCAACCGAATCCCGTGTTCATCCACCAAAGTCTCGTGGTCGAAAAGTTGGATGTTTTTTTGCAGAACCGCTCGAAGCAAATCGCGGTTGTAGGGTTGTTTTTTGATGGTGTGCGAAAAAAAGAAATACTTTTTGTCAGGAATCAATGCTTCAATCGGGACTTCTTTGACACCGAGGAGGACATCGCAGTCAGACAAATCGGCAGATACTTCGATGCCTTGTTCGCGATATTCATCGTCTGAAAAAACGCGATGCGGAGAAGGTTCTATTTTTATTTTTAGCTCGGGATAATTGATTATTAGCTGTTTGCATGTATGTGGGGTAAGAACAACTCGCCGGTCGGTTGGTGTTTTTTGTTCTTTGATGAGACCTATCTTCATGAGTTTAATGTGCTTTGCAGGGAGTTAAAATACCGTTGTACAAATGTGGCAAAGTTTTTGTAAATTTGCAACCCGCGTTAGGGATAGAAGCGGCATCCTCCAAAGATTTTTGAAAATCTTTGGAGATACAGCGTATAGCCCGGCCTCGACAAGGCTATGAAATAGGCTTTGTCGGGGGGACGCCCAGAAAAGTTCTTTTAAATACAAATATCATGGGGTCGACCGGTTTTGACAGCAGGTCGTATTTGATGGTAAGCACGCCGAGCGATGAAACCCTGCTCGTAAATCTCGATTTCAAACATTTAAACGGCGAGTCTAACTACGCTCTTGCTGCTTAATCCGAATCACAGTAGGATTGAGCCATGTCCCGGCCAGGCCGGGAGGCGAGATTTCTCAGGAAAGCCCTGACCGGCGGCGTTCCGTGTTGAGAAACCGAAAATGTCGGAATAAGAATCGTGGTGCTTCGGAGCGATTCTGAAACTTAAGAAGCTAAGTGTGCAGCAGGTAGTTTTCGACCGGCTGCCCAACGAAAACCAAGTGAAAACTAAGCGTGTAGAAAGCTCTTGAATAGCTTGTTTGGACGAGAGTTCGATTCTCTCCGACTCCACAAATACAGCCTCAACTAATTTATATTTATTTAGTTGGGGTTTTTTGTTTGTGTTTTTGAATGAAAAACAAGGTTTGTTTTTTTTTAGAATTGACGAAAGAAAGGCCACAAAATAAAATTAGGTTTATTGTTTTGGAACTATAAAAAATAATTTATATTTGCAACCGCAAAATAATACTGCGAGATTCCTCCTTAGCTCAGTTGGTTAGAGCATCTGACTGTTAATCAGAGGGTCCTTGGTTCGAGCCCAAGAGGGGGAGCAAAAACGAAACCACTTCAATCCCCTTGAGGTGGTTTTTTTACTTCTAAAATTATCGGGGTGTAGCGCAGTTGGTTAGCGTGCACGTCTGGGGGGCGTGAGGTCGCTGGTTCGAGTCCAGTCACCCCGACAAAAAAACAAAAGGATATACAGGCATGGTTTAGCTGGTTTAGGTTTGTAATGTATCTTAATTTATTTTGCCAATAATATTTATCACCTTTTAAAGGTTTTTGTTTTCCACCGCAATTATCACTTCGTTTTTCTGGTTATCGACTCTTTTTAAAATTCTATCTAAATAGTCATCACCAAATTGGTTTCTAATCCAATTAATCTCATTTGTTAATGCTTTTATTTCCTTTTCACTTGACTTGATATCAATTGTTTTTCTTCCTAACCTACCAAGTGTTCTTACTGAAAGTGTATGGTATTTTTTCAAATCTTTGATTAGCATTTTTATAAAGTTTGCCAAATTTTCCTCATTACCCGACAATAATTTAAGATATACTTTTAAATTTTCTAGGGCTTTTGATTCTAAGGCAATATCACTTCTGCCTGTTTTGTATTGGGATTTAAAGGTTTTGATGTTTTCATAATTTATCCAAAAATCTATTGATAGTGGTAATTTGTTTTCGTCAAATTCACATTGTGTATTACCTAACAACTCTTCAAATGTTACTTCTTTGATGCTAGAATTGACTTCTTCCTTTTCAATTAGCTGAGCAAATAGGCTTAATCCTTTTTTTCTCAACACATTGAGTTGATTTTTTTCATAAATTTTAGCTGTTTTTACTCTTGAAGGTAATATGCTAATTTTTTTAATAAGCTCTGGATATTTTTTTTCAATTGCTGCGTAAGTATTTCTAATATGTGTTGAAGTGTTTATTTCGCCTCCTTCATCGGGGTTTTGATTTAGTTTATTGAATAAACCTGATGCTGTTGGTTCTTCCTCTACATCAAAAATTTTGGCATCTTCACCCAATGAACTATGAATAAGAAACATTTTTTGAGCTGCAATTTCTCTTGATTTTACAATGTCGGCTCCTATCTCTGAAGGGAAAAAGTTATAGATGTATAATTCATCAAATACTTTTGCTCCAATACGATTAATACGACCTACTCTTTGAATAACTCTTGTTGGGTTCCAAGGAATATCATAATTTATAATGGCACCCGCTCTATTTAGATTAAATCCTTCCGAAAGTTCTACTACTTAAATTACTGCGAATTACATTATAAATTTGACTTATATGCTTGGTTAGGATGGTTTATGTTCGGATATAACCTCTCTAACTTGCCACTTTTAACAAGCCCTGGTATAACTTTGTTTTTTAGATACTTAACATCTTTTTTTATAGCTTTAGAAATCGCCTCAATTGATTTAAATTCCTCTTTACAATCCTCCATTATTAGTTGATGCAATACCTCTTTCTTTAAGCGTTCTTTTTTACCGCTTAGAAGAGTATTCACTATGTTTTTGGAAGTATCCTCCTTACTGTTCGAGGTGTCCACTAAGTTGTTTGAGGTGTCCACCTTATTGTTTGAGGTGTCCTCCATAGAAATCTTTCTATTCTCAAAATATTCAGATCCTTCCGAATTTAGGTGGTAAGTTGTCCATCTCCCTTTATTTTCGGATATTAAATAGCCTTGTTTACACAACTCTTGAAGTATTCTAGTAATCTCTGTTTTGTGTTGGTCTATCATAAACTGCAACCTACTATTTGAAACTTCACCTTCAATATGACAAGTTGCAAGAATTGTTAATTCATCTTTACCCAAAGCATCTACCTCAGAACCAAATAAATCTCGAAGTACATCTAGCGTGTCTTCTGGAATGATACTGAACATTGGAAGTTCTAGAGTTAACCGGTCAGGCTGTTGATTTACTTGCAAATAAGGGATTCTCCAATGAGCATAATCCCAACCTGCCATAATTTTATTTACACCGCTACCAGCTTTTTCAGCACTACCCATCATTAAAAACATTTTTTGAAGACTTGGGTTTCTACATTCACTTATACCACCGTGATAGTATTGATGTAACGTAACCAGCAGTGTGCCTGGATTAGAAAACATAAAACTATCTGTTTTATGTTCAATGACAATGTTACCAGGTGCTGTATAGTCAGTATGTATCAAAGTATTTACAAATGCCTCACGCAAAGCAATATGAGCTGGTGTTTCATCTTGTCTAACGCCATCTTTTAATTGAAAAGGTTTGGGTAAACTTGAAGAAAGGCGAGGTCCGATTTTTAAATAAAATTGAAATAAATTAGCTTCCCAAGTTCCGTCAGGCATTATTCTATCCGTCCAACGAATGTCTGGATCGTTTGAAAGTATTTCTCTAAAATCTGGGAAAAAATTGGGCACACATTCTTGGTCTGTAATGCTTTCGGATTTACCAAACATTAATAAACCCGCCACAGTAAATCCTTGTTTTTTAGTTACACGGTCTTTTCTATATCCTCCTAATTTTTCTAACAATTCAATATCTTCTAACACTAACCAAGGATGAGAGGGCTTTGCAGCAGCAAATAGCTGGCGGTATTTTTTTAAACTGTTTAAATCAATATCCTCAATAGTATAACCATCTAAAATACGGCTGTCGTGTTGCATCGTAGTATCTGCATCGGCTAGTATTCGCCTTACTTCTTCTTTGGTGCATTTATAATCTCCCTCGTGATTTCGTTTGTAGGTGTTTTCAAAAGGATTACGCGTTAAATGAACAGGTTTTTGGGTTCTTTTGGCATTAGGTATTTTAAAAATAAGTACTGTTTTTCCTTTAACTTCAACCGATTTAACATCTTTATCTGTTAGTAGATTGCAATTGGTGGTATCGGGATTGTTGATTTTATCCCAAAATATTTTTTTAAGATTGTTAATTTTATTTTCATCAAGCCCATCAATTTTGAGCATTCCTTTGGTTTTTAGGGAAGGCTACATGACAACTTTTTGAAAGTTTTCAAATCTGATAAAAGAGCATCTAAATTTTCTGTTTTTGGAGAAAAAGAGGAAATTTTATTTTTAAAGAAATCAGTAACTGATTTTATAGAGAAATTATTGATAAAGTCGGCCATAATCAAAAATATTAATCACTTCTATTTGAGGAAAAAACAGAAATTGAAAATTAATAAAAAATAAGCTATAATTTAAAGATTTTATAAAATGTGCAGATTATATATTGAATTCGTGATATACCTTAATGAGCATACATTTTTTTGTTGGTTGGGAATGTTTTTTACACGATATATACTTAAAAAAAACAAAACCTAAACTTTCAAAATAGCGTGTGAGTTTTACGCTAAAATCCCCCAACATTCCGTATTTTAGACCCATAAATTCTGACCATGAACCTCGAACAATACATCCGCGACATCCCCGATTTTCCGAAAAAGGGGATCTTGTTTAAAGACATCACACCGTTGTTGGGCGATAAAAAAGCATTGATTTATACCCTTGATGCACTTTTTGAGCTGATAGACGGCAAAAATATCGACAAGGTAGTAGGCACAGAAGCACGTGGTTTTTTCTTCGGTATGCTGCTGGCTCAAAAATTGGATGCGGGTTTTGTTCCGGTGCGCAAGCCGGGTAAACTTCCCTATCACACTTTTGGCGCTTCCTACGAACTTGAATATGGCACCGACCGGCTCGAAATGCACAGGGATGCCATACACAAAGGCGAGCGTGTGCTTGTCCACGACGATGTTTTGGCCACAGGTGGCACGGCCAAAGCCGTTTGCGAATTGGTAGAACAAACCGGCGGAATCGTTACTCAATGTAATTTTCTGATCGAGTTGTCATTCTTAAATGGGCGAAAAAAATTATCGGGTTATCAGACGAAATCCCTTTTAAGATACTGAATGGTTTTATAGGGGAATCGGGCAGGTCTTAAATTTCAGTAGGCTCGCTTTACTTACGGGCAGACCCGCCTGAACTTTGGACAGTTGCTGGAAAAATTGGTAGAGTCAAATTGAAATGCCCGTAAACGTTAATTCTGACAGTTGGATTTTGAATTGATGAATTGGCAACATTTGAACGTATTTATTAGGTTGACAATCGAACATCTCAAAATAATATTCAGAAGGATTACAGGCACGAAAAATAAAGTTTAAACGCTTCTTAAAAACAGCTCCATTAGGCAGGAATGGGAGGTGGAATAGGGGCTATAAATCTGTGGTGTTGGTAAGTGAAAAGCATTTCAATTTTTATCGGGCAATTGTGGTAAGGAATCAAAAATATTTACTATTTTTGCGCACGCTAAACAGATACGTTCTTTAAGACTTGCTTCGGTGGCGGAATTGGTAGACGCGCTGGACTCAAAATCCAGTGATAGCAATATCGTGTGGGTTCGATTCCCACCCGGAGTACAAAATAAAACCTCAACTTGTTTGCAATGAATTTGTTGAGGTTTTTTGTTTTTAAAAAAGTAGCTGATTCTGAACGACTATTCCTTTTTAGTCAGTTTGGACCAGTTTTTATCAGCTTGGTCACGTAACTTTTCAGGACCTTCTTCCAACCAATTCTCCAATCCTTTTTTGCGGTGGAATAAATGCAACTTACCGTCACGGATTTCAAAAACTTCCGGATCCGGGCTTACTTTTGAGCCTTTGGTTGCCATGGCATAAGAACAATGCCCGCCGTATTGTGGTAGATATTTCTCCGATTCGGCCTTAAATTTATTCAGGTTTTCGATAGTAGAAAATGCAAATAAGACTCCTTCATATTTGTAGGAATACTTTGCTTTGTTTCCTTCCACCGCCTGATTGTCAAAATAGGCGACCACGTCATAACCCATTATGAAATAACCTTTTTCGGTATAAAAATCGGAATTTTGAGCAAATGATTGTGCGCTGAAAAGGAAAAGCGTAATATATAGTGAATTTTTCATAAGATTGCTTTTATCGGAAATTAAGTCGATATGTTTACGAATACTTACAACAACCAAGCCGGCTTTACCAGTTTGCTTAGGTTTGTGTATTCTGTTTGTAGCGAAATAAAAAGTGCTAATTTTTCGGTCAACGTTATTTAGGAATCGACAAAAATGAAAAAAGACTTAAATAAACAATGAAACAGAGGCATGTGGTCATAAAAAACATCGCGAAATTTGTGCTATATTTGAACGATATAACATTTAATTAACGTAATGTTTATGCGCTTCGAAATGCAAAACTTTTCTCGCCCTATCAGGATAAAAAATATAAGCAATAAACAAAATGAGCAACATACGCATCACCAAAGAATTCAGTTTTGAAACCGGGCATGCGCTCTACGGCTACGACGGCAAATGCCGCAATGTGCACGGTCATAGCTACAAACTTTCGGTCACGGTTTTGGGTACGCCAATTGCCGACCCCAATCACGTGAAACAAGGCATGGTTATCGATTTTGGCGACCTCAAAAAGATCGTAAATGAAGAAATCGTCGATGTGTTTGACCATGCGACCGTGTTCAACAAAAACACGCCGCACATCGAGTTGGCAAACGAACTCAGCAAACGCAATCACCAAGTTATTTTGGTAGATTACCAACCCACGAGCGAAAACATGATTGTGGATTTTGCCAATCGCATCAAAAGCCGATTACCCGAAAATGTGCAATTGTTTTCATTGAAACTCCGCGAAACCGCCACCTCTTTTGCAGAATGGTTTGAATCGGATAACGCTTAACCTATTTTAATTTAGATGAGAGAAAAAAAAATACCTAAAAAAATCCTCTTCCTGACCGGTACACGCGCCGATTTTGGCAAAATAAAACCCCTTTTGCAAGCCGTAGAAAACGAAGACGGTTTTCAAAATTTTGTGTTCGTCACCGGCATGCATCTACAACACACCTATGGTTATACACTCATCGAAATAGAACGCTGCGGGTTTAATAACCTGCATACTTTTGACAACCAAACCCACGAAACCACCATGGATTTGACCTTGGCCAAAACCATCGAAGGCCTGTCTGTCTATGTCAAGAAAATCCGTCCGGATATAATTGTCATCCACGGCGACCGGGTGGAAACCTTGGCGGGTGCAATTGTAGGGTCGCTCAACAACATCTTGGTCGCACACATAGAAGGCGGTGAACTCTCCGGTACAGTGGACGAACTCATCCGGCACAGCGTGAGCAAGTTGAGCCACATTCACTTTGTATCCAATACCCAAGCTCAAAAACGTTTGCAACAAATGGGCGAATTGCCATCGAGCATCTATGTCATTGGTTCGCCGGATTTAGACGTGATGTTTTCAAAGCATTTACCTGATTTGCAAACTGTGCGGGCTTATTATGAAATCCCTTTTGATGCGTTTGCCCTCGTGCTTTTTCATCCTGTAACCACCGAGGCTGCACAAATGCAAGCCTATGCCGACGCTTTTGTGGAAGCCTTGATGAAAGACACACACCATTATGTAGTCGTCTATCCAAACAATGACCTTGGCAGTAAAGCCATTCTCAAAGCGTATGGCAGCTTAAAAAACCATCCGCGTTTTCGTGTTTTTCCTTCTTTGCGATTCGAATACTTTTTGACATTGCTCAAAAATGCGCAATTCATCATCGGCAACAGCAGTGCCGGCATCCGTGAAGCACCTGCTTACGGTATTCCGGTCATCAACATTGGTACACGTCAACAAAATAGGGACTTGCAAGCCGACATACTGAATGTGGATTACACAGCGGAAAACATCTTCGAAGCCTTGCAAAACATCGGAAAACACCCAGTTTCGCCGCCATCTAACCATTTTGGAAACGGCAACAGTGCCAAACTGTTTTTATCTTGTTTGAAAAATGATGATATTTGGCAAATTAACCACCAGAAACAGTTTAGAGATTATTGATTAATGAATGTTGAATAACGTATAAATAACTTATAACCCCAATGCCTTTGGTTAATGGCTAATGTCAAAAAACATTCCACTTTTGAAACCCAAAATCTTTCTCCTCCTCCCAGACGGCATCGGCCTGCGAAATTTCGCGTTTACCCGCTTTCCAGAAATCGGGAAGCTAATGGGATATGATACCGTTTTTTGGAACCAAACCGATTATCCGGTTCGGGATGAGTTGGGATTCGAGGAACTAAAAATCACAGATGCCAAACTCCATCCCCTGACCACCGTTTACAGCCGGGCTCGCAAACGCATCGAACTCAAACTTTGGGAACAACAATTTCAAGACAAAGTTTATCAAACCTACCATTTTCCTCAAAGCTACAAGAGCCTTAAAAATGCAGCCAAAAGTCTTATGGTTGATTATTTGGTTGCCACAAAAACACATCCAAAAGGCTTGAAAAAAGTAATCACCCAAATTAAAAAGCAAGAGCGGCAAACCTCAAAATACGCTTGGTGTAAAAAACAATTGGAAGCACATCGTCCCGCGCTTGTTTTTTGCACCAACCAAAGACCTACGCAAGCCATCGCACCCATTTTGGCAGCGCAAGATTTGGGCATACCCACGGCAACTTTTATTTTCAGTTGGGATAACCTGCCCAAAGCCACGATGGTGCTCGATACCGATTGCTATTTTGTGTGGAGCGATTACATGAAAACCGAGTTACAACGTTACTATCCAAGCATAAAAGACGCGCAGATTTTCGTCACGGGGACGCCACAGTTCGAACCGCATTTTGACGCTACGTTGATAGAATCGAGACTCGATTTTTGCAAAAAAAACGGTTTGGATATTGCAAAAAAATACATCTGTTTTTCCGGCGATGACGTGACCACTTCGCCCGATGATCCGCAATACTTCGAAGACACCGCCAAAGCCGTTCGAGAACTGAACGAATCGGGACATAATTTGGGCTTGATTTTTCGCCGTTGCCCGGTCGATTTTTCGGAAAGATACGATGCAGTATTGCAGCAATATGATGATGTAGTCAAACCGATTGCGCCAATTTGGAAACCACTTGGTGAGTCTTGGAATCAGGTTTTTCCTTCGGATGAAGACATGGCCTTGCTATCCAATACAGCTAAACATTCAGAATTGGTGCTCAACTTGGGATCATCGATGGTGTTTGATTTTTCTGCACATCAAAAACCTTGTGGCTATTTTCGTTACAACCAAGCAAATCGGGCAAACAAAAATTGGAGCATTTTCAAGTGCTATCAATACGTGCATTTCCGTTCCATGCCATCGGAAAAAGCCGTTTTTTGGATAAACCAACCGAGTGAAATAGCAGCCGTTATCGAAGAGGCCATCCGCCAACCCAAATCAACAGTAGAAGCTGCTCAAAATTGGTCAAAAGTGATTAACTTGCATCCACCCGAAAAATCCTCTGAGAGAATTTGGGAAGCCATCCAAAAAATCACCACATGCACATCGGATTCTTAACCCCCGAATACCCGCATCCCAAGTTGGGCGCTTCCGGCGGTTTGGGCACCAGCATCAAAAATTTGGTGGAGGCTTTAACTGCTGAAAATGTGAAAGTAACGGTTTTTGTCTATGGACAAAAAGAAGATGAAATTTTTACCGAAAAAGGCATCAATTTTCACCGCATCAAACAACGCAGAACTCCTTTTCTGACGTGGTTTACCTACCGGAAATATTTGCAAAACTACCTAAACCGGGTCGCGGAAACGGAACACATCGGCCTGATAGAAGCCCCCGATTGGACGGGTATCACGGCTTTTATGAAGTTGCATGTGCCTTTGGTCATCCGCTTTCACGGAAGCGATGCATACTTCTGTCATTTGGAAGGGCGCAAACAAAAACGCAAAAATTTTTGGTTTGAAAAAATGGCAGTGCAATCCGCCCAAGCTTTCATCGCACCGACTACTTTCGCGGGGAATCTGAGCAAGGAAATTTTCAATATACCCGAAAAACCCATTCAAACCATCCACCACGGTTTGAAACTTTCCAACTTTAACAATCCCAGACCGGCCGATTTTGAAACAGGCGTTTTACTCTACATCGGCACCATCATCCGGAAAAAAGGCGTGTTGGAACTGCCGGGAATATTCAAAAAGGTGTTGTCAAAATATCCAACTGCCAAATTGATTTTGATTGGCAACGACAGCCCGGATATTCAGACAAATTCGCCGTCAACCCGGAAAATTTTGGAAGAGAAACTTGAACCTTCCGTACGGGCAAAAGTTCAGTACCTCGGCAAAATCCCTTACGAAGAAGTGCAAAACCATATCCGTAAAGCGCATGTCTGCTTGTTCCCGACTTTTGCCGAAACTCTTGGCATGGTGACGATTGAATCTATGGCGTTGCAGAAACCGGTAGTCAACAGCAACATCGGGTGGGCCAATGAACTTATCGAAGACGGCATCAGCGGATTTTTGGTTCACCCAAAAGATCACGATTTGTATGCAGAAAGGATTACAACCCTGCTTAGCAAGCCCGAATTGTGTCGCGAAATGGGAAAAAATGCACGCCATCAGGTAGAAGCAAAATTTGATATTCAAAAGGCCGTTCAGCAAAACATCCAATTTTATCGGGGAATAGCAAAACGCTAAGTCCGAAAGGTTTAAAAACTATAATCAGGTATATTTGGGCGTTCCCCCCGCTAAAGGCGTGGGTCGGGCTATCCGTTCCAATCTTTTTTTGGAAACAAAAAAAGGATTTCCACTGCTATCCCTAACGCAAAAATTAAATTAAATAAAATTTTACCTATAAAAAAGCCATACTTTTATAGAATTAAATACAGGGTTTTCTGTATTTTCTTTATTGACTTTTTTAACAATTTATCCAACCTGTCATGCGATTTATATTTATCAGAAAAACTCTTTTTACAGCTCTTTTTTTAATCGTCAATCTGCTTGTTTTCGGGCAACAAAGCACCCTTTTTGTCGGCACCTACACCGACACCGACAGCAAAGGGATTTACACCCTGCAATTTGACAACGAAACCGGCATTTTGTCTTCCCGAGAACTTGCCGCGGCTTTGCCCAATCCGTCATATCTGTACTTGTCCCCGAATAAGAACAATCTGTATGCAGTTCAGGAAACCGACAATTTTGGTGGGAAAAGCAGTGGCGCACTCAGCGCATTTACCATACACGGGGACATGAGCCTCACGCTCATCAACACCGTTCCCACAAATGGCGCAAACCCTTGTCACATATCCGCAAATCCAAATGGAAAAACCTTGTCGGTGACCAATTATTCCGGTGGTAATTTGGCATTGTATGAGGTCGCGTCTGATGGCAAACTTTCAGAAGCTTTTCAAATGATTCAGCACAGTGGAAACGGTCCGAACAAAGATCGCCAGGAAGCAGCTCACATACATTCTTCTCAATTTATCAACGATGGGAAAACACTCTTGACAGCAGATTTGGGGTTAGATCAGTTTGGGCTTTACAAGTTGGAAGACGGAAAATTTGAAGCTACCAAACAAGCTTTTGTATTTATGAATGGGGGTAATGGGCCGCGTCATTTTGCACTTTCACCAGACAAAAAATATGTTTATGTATTGAATGAATTGAGTTCTAAGGTTACAACTATTCGCGCCAAAAAGTCGAAATATAAAATAATAGACGAACAATCTACTTTACAGCACGATTTCAAGGGGGAAAGTTACGCAGCCGATATTCACATGACTGCCGATGGTAAGTTTTTATATACTTCTAACCGGGGTGAAAATTCTATTACAATCTTTAAAAGACTGCCAAAAGGAAAGCTGGTACAGGTTGGTAATGAATCTGTTCGTGGCGATTGGCCCAGAAATTTCACGATTGACCCTTCCGGAAAATACCTTTTGGTGGCCAACCAACGTTCTAATAATATTGTGGTTTTCAGGATAAACCCCATCACGGGCGGGTTGAGTTTCGTTAGTCAGACAAGCCTGACAAGGCCGGTTTGTTTGGTGTTCTATTGAGAAAACCCGACGATGCGTCAACGAAAATATTGTTTACGTGCTCTGTTTTGGTGTGGTATCAAGAATTTTATATTTGACTAAAGCCGATAATTTCATTGTTGCAGCTGTCATCCCGCCGAAGTGGGGTGCAACAAATAAATTGGGTTTGGCTTTAGCCAAACTGAACAGATTTGTGAATGCCACGGCTTTAGCCAAAATGGGCAAGTTATGATTACTTTCCGGTCAATATTTTGTCTTTGAGAAGGTTTTTTTAGTCTCATTGAGACAAACTTGCGGCAGAAAACCCAATGATGCGTCAACGAAAATATTGTTTACGCTCTCTATTTTGGCGTGACTGTTACATTCGTAAAATACAACTTCCAATTCCCCGAATCTTTGATGTGGGTGGTGCCGATTTTAAGCCCGTTTATACCCGAATAGCTTTCCCAAGTCGTGATGAGTGAAGGCTCTGCCGCATGTCCTTTTCGGTAAACCCATTCCTGCAGCACGTAGTCATCACCATAATAAGCATCGTAGCCGTCACCCGGCGTGTAGCCACCCGAATTGGGATAAACAACGGTTAGTTTGTGCATTTCTTTTTTGCTGATGGGCGCAATTTCTTTTTCGGAATACGTTAGTGTTGTTCCTTTGTCCCACACCAATTGATACGGGAAAAGCAGCCAGAATTTGTCATTGACAAACCCGCTGTCCGCCTGTTGAAGGCTGTCTGTTACGCTTCTCCGGTTGAAATGGACAGTATCTTTCCCGCTGATTAAACGGACATCCTGTGTTTTTACATTCCACAACCACGAACGTTCAAAATGTGCCGTATCCCGATCGACATTGAAGGTAAAACCTATTTCCGAGACATTTTTCCAATTGGAAAATCCGTGGGCTTCCGCAATTTTTTCCGCAACGATTTTCGGGTCGTTGACAGCTTCGACCGTGTTTTCTTTTTCCGTGTTTTTGCACCCGGAAAATGAGATAATCGAAATTAAACTAAGGGCGATAATTTTTTTCATGGATTGTTTTTTTAATATTTCAAACGGTTTATGTTATTCAAGAATATCCTGCCGACACCCCCCTGAATTTCCGGAAAGCGGTTGAAGCGGCAGTAAGCAGTTTTCACTCCCTCTCCTTTGGAGAGAGCACGGTTTTGACTCCCTCTCCTTTGGAGAGAGCACGGTTTTCACTCCCTCTCCTTTGGAGAGAGCACGGTTTTCACTCCCTCTCCTTTGGAGAGAGCACGGTTTTCACTCCCTCTCCTTTGGAGAGAGCACGGTTTTCACTCCCTCTCCTTTGGAGAGGGTCGGGGTGAGGCTAACAACCCCAACAGTCTTTCAAATCCTTTTTGATAAGCGTTCTTATTGGCTTCATCACCGTCGGAGGCTGCGCCACTACGCATAAAAGCATGGCCTGCGCCGTCATAAATTTCATATTCATAGGTAAGGCCTTCTTCTTTCATGACTGCCTGTGTTTTTTCGATGGTCGCATTCACGCGGTTGTCGTTGCCGCCGTAAAATCCGTAAATCGGAATTTTTATTTTTTTCAAATCATCTGGGTTTTCGGGTGCAGTCCCGTAAAACACGAATGCTTTTTCGAGGTTAGGGTTGTTGGTGGCATACCTGAAACTTTGCGAGCCTCCCCAACAAAAACCAACTACCGACACTTTTCCGTTTGAGGATGGTGCCTTTTGGATGTATTCATAAACAGCATTCAAATCGGTCGTTATTTTGTCCTGATCGAGTTTGTACAAGGCATCTCTCGCGGCATCTGCATTCGGAAAATCGGTGGTTCGTTCGATTCCCGGAACTACATTCGACAGCAAATCTGGCGCGATTACTAAATAACCTTTTGCTGCGAGTTCATCGGCAAAACTTCTTGCCCAATCGTTCAATCCGCGGTTTTCATGGATGACAATTACAGTCGACGTGCTTTTGGAAGACTCCGGATAGACAACAAAACTGTGAAGGGTGCGTCCATTTACTTCCAAAGTCACCCATTCTTGATGTCTTGGCGAGTTGGATAGTTTTGTTTCAAACTCACTCGCATCCTGCATAGACATGGCCATGTGGTTGGCGTGTTCGTCAACAACAGTTTCATTTTTGGGTTCTTGATTTTTGCATCCCACCAACAACAGGAAAGCAAATAGTATAGAGGATATTTTCATAGGAATTGATTTATTTCAAAAATAGTAAAAAAACAAACACAAAAAAAAGCCACTTTTAGGTGGCTTTTTCGGTAGTATTCAGAAAATCAATTGATTATTCTTTTGGTTGCGGGCGATAGGGTCTGTCTTCACGAGCTGGCCGCGGAAGCAAAGCCTTTTTCGAAACCTTTGTTTTTCTTGTTTTCGGGTCGATACCTAGGTATTTAACTTGAAAAACATCACCTAAGTTAACCACATCACTTACGTTTTCGGTTCTTTCCCATGCCAATTCGGATACGTGAAGCAATACTTCATTGCCTGGTGCTTTGGTATATTCTACCACGGCTCCGAAATCAAGCATTTTGATTACTTTCACTTCATAAGACTCACCCACTTCGGGTTTGAACATCAAAGAGTCGATTTTAGCCAAGACCGCATTGATACCATCTTGATTGGTTCCCAAAATTTCAACGATACCTTGTTCATTCTCTTCGTTGATGACAATCGTGGTGCCGGTGGCTTTTTGCAGTTCTTGAATGACTTTTCCACCCGGCCCAATCAGAGCTCCGATAAAACTTCCGGGAATTGTAGTAGTAACAATTTTAGGAGCATGGGATTTCACTGATGGGTTTGGTTTCGCGATGGCTTCGGTGAGCAAGTTCAAAATATGCAAACGACCTTCACGTGCCTGATTGAGGGCTTTCACCAAAATCTCGTAGGACAATCCTTTGATTTTTATGTCCATCTGGCAAGCCGTGATACCATCTGCTGTTCCGGTTACTTTGAAGTCCATGTCCCCCAAGTGGTCTTCGTCGCCCAAAATATCCGAAAGCACAGCAAATTTATCACCTTCACTGATGAGTCCCATGGCAATACCCGATACAGGTTTTTTCATTTGGATGCCGGCATCCATCAAGGCCATCGTGCCAGAACAAACCGTTGCCATAGAAGACGAACCGTTGGATTCCAATACTTCGGACACAATACGAACGGTGTAAGGGCAATCGGCAGGAATCATATTTTTAAGTGCGCGTTGCGCCAAGTTTCCGTGTCCGATTTCTCTTCGTGAAGTACCGCGTAGCGGTTTGGCTTCACCGGTGCAATAGGGTGGGAAATTGTAGTGTAAGTAGAAATTTTCTTCGCCTTGATCGGTTGGAAGATCGATTATGTTGGCTTCTCTGGAGGTTCCGAGTGTCACGGTAGAAAGCACTTGCGTCTCACCACGGGTGAAAATTGCAGAGCCATGTGTGGAAGGTAAGTAGTTGACTTCGCACCAGATGGGCCTGATTTGGTTAGTTTTTCTGCCGTCCAAACGAATGCCTTCATCCAAAATCAAATTGCGGACGGCTTCTTTTTGGGCTTTAGAGAAATATTTGCTTACCAAATCGCCATTTTCTTCCAATTCTTCTTCCGTAAAAAGTGTTTTGAGTTCTTCTTTGACTTCGGCAAATTTTTCGCCGCGTTCTTGTTTGGAAGTGTCTTCTTTGGCGATGGCGTAACATTTATCGTAAGCGAAATCTTTTACCTTTTTAGCAATCGTTTCATCTTCTCTTTCTTGTTCGTATTCGCGGGTTGCTTTTTTACCTACTTTTTCCACCAAGCGGAGTTGCGCTTCAATTTGTATTTTGATGGCATTGTGTGCAAATTTGATGGCATCAGCCATTTCAACTTCTGATATTTCGTGCATTTCGCCTTCCACCATAGCCACTGAATCCATCGATGCACCTACAATCATGTCGATATCAGATTCTTTGAGTTGGGCTTTGCTTGGGTTGATGACAAATTGACCATTGATGCGGCCAACGCGGACTTCCGAAATAGGGTATTCAAAGGGAAGGTTGGAAATAGCGATACAGGCTGATGCAGCCAAACCGGCTAAGGCATCGGGCATCACGTTTTCGTCATGCGACATGAGTTGAATCATCACCTGTGTTTCGGCGTGATAATCTTTCGGAAATAGCGGGCGGAGTACACGGTCAACCAGACGCATGGTGAGAATTTCGTTATCACTCGGTCTTGCTTCGCGTTTGAAGAAACCTCCGGGGAAACGGCCTGCTGATGCGAATTTTTCTCTGTAATCGAGGGTTAAGGGTAGGAAATCAATACCGGGGCTGGCGGTCTTTGCCGAGACGACGGTTGCCAACAAAAGGGCATTGCCCATACGAACGACTACAGCACCGTCGGCTTGTTTGGCTAATTTTCCTGTTTCAATAGAAATGGTTCTACCATCTCCGAGATCAATGATCTCCTTTTTGACTTCTGGAATCATACATTAATTTTTCAAGTTTATACTACAATGTGTTGTTGTGTTGTTGTCGTATCCCAATGAAAAACAATGCAAGCTTTTATAATACAAAGAGGCCGAAGCCTCTCTGAATTTATTTTCTAATACCTAATTCTTGAATAATTACGCGGTATCGGTCTATGTGGTTTTTGCTTAAATAATCCAATAAACTTCTTCTTTTACCAACGAGCCTTACCAATGAACGCTCGGTGTTGAAGTCTTTTTTGTTTCGTTTAAGGTGTTCAGTTAGGTGATTAATTCGGTGGGTGAACAAGGCAATTTGGCCTTCAGAAGTGCCGGTGTCTGTTGCAGATTTGCCGTACTTGGCAAAAATTTCTTGTTTTTTTTCTGTACTTAAATACATGCCAACATTATAAAGTTAATAATTTTTATGTATCGATTTTTGTAATCGAGTTGCAAAGGTATTATTTTTTATCTAAAAACAATGAACACATAGTTTTTTATTTTGCAAAATCAAACGTGAATTTAAGAGAGGAAACTTGATACCCCTAAAGTTGGTAAATTAAACAGGCTCATGAATAAAGCGGGTTAAATCTTTTACAAGAAAAAATGCAGGTAAAAGTACGTGATAAACCAGAAAAAAAGAAAGTATTTCCTAAATGTCCTTGCTACAAAGTAGGCAATATGCTCACCCTACTTGTTTTTGATAAACGAGAACCCCCAAAGGAATATTTTGGCGGGGTCAAAACAATAATAAGCTATAAAAGTTAAGCTTTTATGGGTAAGGTAAGGTGTTCCCAAAAGTGAAGGAAAACACTAAAAAAACCAAGCAAAAACCACTCAAAAAAAAAGAGGACTTCAGTTCCTCTTGATATGCATAGTATCAACTTTACGATAACTCCATAGTGTTGGTGCAAAAAAACCGGTTTCTCCGATGTATCGGAGCAGGCAGTTCAACACAGGTTTCATTGTTGGTGCTACGCACCCAACGAAACCTTAGCTGGTGTGTGCAGTTTTTATTCCGTAATTCTTTTCTTTAAATCCATTCTTTCGTGTAATATTCTCGTAATTTCAACATAATTTTCACTTAGTGTTCTGTAAAAAATTATATGTCGATTTGTTTTTATTCCAAGAAGTTGCTTTGATATTCCTTCGTAGATTTTCCCTGAATCTGAGTTTTCAGCAATTTCTTTAAAATTAGAGATAAGTTCATCGTAATATTTGTCAGCTTGTTGTTCTGACCAAACCTCAAATGTATAATCCCAAATCTTTGATAAATCCTCAACCGCCTTGTTTGTCAACTTATATTCAGCCATTCGAGTGTTTTTTCGCTTTTAGAGATTCAAGATGTTTTTTGGGGTCAAAGTCGTGAGCAATTCCGCTGTCAATTCCTTCTTGGATAGCTTTTTTTAGTGCAATCACTTTACTTTCCTCCTCTTCTAAAAGTCTTAATCCTGCACGAATAACTTCGCTAACGTTTTTAAATCTTCCTTCGCTTATGCTATTTTGCACAAATTGGTCAAAATAATTTCCGAGTGATATGGATGTGTTTTTATTCATTTGAATGAAAATTTAATCAAATATACCAAATTTTGGTATAAATACAAATTTTTTCTCAAATTCTGACTAACGTTTTTATAATTAAATATAAATCAATTAGTTGTAAGATTCAAATCTGAATTAGTTAAAGCAAATTTATCGATTTGTTTTTTAATCCTCTTAACTAAACCCAGTTTTCTCTTCTGATCTAAAAACAGGTATCCTTCCGGATTGATGTAAGGGGTTCCTTTTACAACCATATTCCAAGCCAAGTCACAATCTTGAACTTTGAGTTCTTTCTTTGCTTCTTTGCTCGTTAAATATTTTATTGAATTTTCAGACATATTTTGATATTTATACTTTTTCAGTTTCTAAAATCATATTCAAAAATGATGTCGGTTGCAGGAAATAGTTGGGGTTTTCTTCCAGTTTTTCCTTTATTAAAATCAGTCCTCCGTT
>Ga0210024_1000330_pt1 | contig 42001 bp, 41 predicted proteins | sample CryGeymeta201525_FD_183988 | JGI IMG/M metagenome (GOLD analysis project Ga0210024, IMG submission 183988) | Groundwater microbial communities from Crystal Geyser aquifers in Utah, USA - Crystal Geyser metaG 2015-25 (SPAdes) (version 2) | ecosystem: Environmental > Aquatic > Deep subsurface >...
CATATATGAGTTGTGGTTTGATTAAAGATTAGAAAACACGATATTAGTTGGCTTGTTACCTTCTAATAATCAAGAGAATATCGTTACATATCGTGATAAAAAATGCTTCTTTTTTGCAGTGATAAGGCAAGATTGAGGCATTTTTTAGTTTTAAAATAATTCCAATTGTGTAGGAGTAGGCTCTTTAGGAACTTCCAGTCTTCCCCAAAAATTCATAATGTTTCCAAATTGTTTGTCGGTAATTCTTAATACGCTTACTTTACCTAATGGAGGTAACAATTTTTTTATTCGTTTTTCATGAACATCAGCACTTTCACTACTTGCGCAATGCCGCATATAAACAGAAAATTGCATCATAGAAAAGCCATCTTTCATAATGTTTTTTCTAAATCCGGCTGCGTTTTTTCGGTCTTTTGCCGTATCGGTTGGTAAATCAAAAAAAACAAATAACCACATAATTCTATAGCCATTTAGTTCCATAATTTTGGATATTTAATTTTCTTGCGTTTGCCACTATAGCATTGTTGTAAAGAGCTTGCTGTTTTTTGAAGCGCTACCATTAAAGGGCTTTTTTCATTTTTAAAGTAAACCGTTCTGGTTAAAATGGAGAGAATTTCAGATTTTATTTCGGTATTAAGCTCTTGTTCATCATAATTATTAATAATATGAAGCACAATTTCATCTACTATAGGTCTAAAGGGTTCCATAATATCATCAGCCAAAGCAAAGGCGTTATATTTACTTTTATGATGAATACCTAATGTATTTAATAATCCACTACCAGATAAGGCTCTTGCGGTCGCTGCTCTTAAAATAGCATACCCATAGTTTAAGAAATTATTGGGATAATTGCCAAAACGCTCTCTTTTAAAATCGATAGATTTTTCAACTTCATTTTGGTTAAACAGCGATTTCCAGTAACGGCTTGCTGCTACGGCTTCCATATTACTGGTATCGCCACTTTGAACTTTTTCGGCTAAGAATTTAAAATGATTTTTTTGACCTGTTATTGTTTCAAGTAAAATACCTTGATTTGTTATTTTTTCAATCATGGTCTGTTGCCACAGTTGCTTTTTAAGAGGCACACTGGCGTCCATTTGATTCTTAAAAATTTCTTGTTGTATATGATGGCTGTTTAGGTTTAAAAACATACCATTTGGTAAATGAGTTGCATTACAAATAATAACAGCTGCATTATTTTCAATAAGTAAATTAATAGCAGACATACTTATGTAAACTTCGGGATGGTCTATAACAATAAAGCCAATATCTTCTATAGGAATACTGGCTTCTCTGGTGTCGTTATTAATAAGTAATTGTAAATTCTTACAAGTTAATTTACTTTTGTTTTCAATTAAAATGGATTTTTTTAACATTTTGTAAACAATAAACTACACTAATATAATTATAAAATTACATTTATGTAGCTAAATAATTATAAATGTTCAAAATACTTAGTTTAAAGCTTAAAAGTTATACTCTATTAGTTTTTAAATACTGTTTCAAAATAAAAAGCAAGAACACACATAATCCAGCTAATAAGGTGGTTAAATACCACGTTTTATCAAAGCCCACCTTATCAACCAATTGCAGACCTACGTTATGCCCAAAAATGTGTGCTATTGAAAAGGAGATGCTATAAAGTGCCATATATTCACCTTGATTTCCTTTTTTTGCTCTATCCATGGCAAACGCGTTTGAAAATGGAAAAGCTATCATCTCACCAAAGGTCATCAATAACATGCCTAAAATTAAAACGCCAGACCATGAGGTTACATTTAAAATAAGAAAACTCAATCCAGTTAACAAAGCTCCGGTTAGCATAAGTCCTGACTTAGAAAATGTTGAGTTTTCTAACCATTTTATCAAGGGCATTTCAAAAACAAAAATTAAAAACCCATTCATTCCTAGCAGGATACCAATTTCTAATTCACTTAAAAAATGGGCGTCTTTATAGTAAAGAGGCATGGTTGAAAAGTATTGCAAAAATACAATTCCAAACAAAATCATGGCAACTAAAAATATTAAAAAGGCTTTGTCTCGATAAGCAGACTGCGGACTTTCAATTTTTAAATGGTCCAATGTTTTTGCTTTTTTAGGATGCAAAACCTTGATTAATACCAAAGCCGCAATCATGCAGGTAATGCCATCAACCCAAAACAAACCACCATAACTTAGTGTGGTAATAATAATCCCTCCAATGGCTGGTCCTGCCGAAAAGCCTAAGTTTATGGCCAGCCTTATCAATGTTACCGAACGCGTTTTATTTTCAGGTTTGCTGTAAGTGCTTAAAGCCACAAACATGGCCGGCCTAAACATATCGGCTACTAACATAACCACGAAAATGCCAATCCAAAAGCTTAAAAAACTGTTTAAAAATTGTAAAACAATAAAGAATAAACCTGTGGTAAAAAGGCTAAAAATCATAACTTTATAAAACCCAATGGTATCGGTTAATTTGCCTCCAAGCCATGACCCAACAACTGAGCCTAAACCAAAAGCCGTCATGATCCAACCCACATCACTTAATGAAAAATTTAAGCTTTTTGATAAGTATAATGATAAGAACGGAATGACCATCGTTCCGGCTCTATTAATGAGTGTTATCAAGGCTAGCCACCAAACTTCGGTGGAAAGTCCTTTAAAGGTGTTGATATATTTTTTAAAAAGTGTGTTCATTGGTTTGATGGATGATTCTAATCTAGTTTGATAATTTTTGGTATAAAAAAAGTCCAACGCTTGCGTTGGACTTTTACATATATGATGATTTCCTATACATCACAACATACAACAAGTCCAACATCTGTATTTTGATGTTAAAGATGGTTTGTAAATGGTGACGATATTGCGCATTTATTATTTATTTTGAGTTTCAAATGTATATAAAATAATTGTAAGTTGTATTTTTGAATTAGAAATTTTTTATATGAAGACTCTTGCTACCTATGTCATGCTTTTTATTTGTTTAGCCAGTTGTAATAATGGTAAACAATCTATAAAAGGAGACACCGAATTTCAAAGACAATTAAATGCCGAATATAAAGACGCCTCAACATCGCCTTTAAAAGAAGAAGACAGGAAAGTCTTTGAAGGATTGGATTTTTTTAAGTACGATTCAACCTATGTGGTCAAAGCCTTATTTAAAAGAACAGAAAATGAGATTCCTTTTAAAATGAAAACTACCACGGATAGACTTCCGGAATATTTAAAATTTGGTATTTTAGAATTCTTTTTAAATGATGAAATATTTCAGTTAAACGTGTATCAAAACCAAGATTTAATTAAAGATGAAGGGTATGAAGATTACTTGTTTTTGCCTTTTTCAGATGAAACCAATGGTCTTGAAAGTTATGGTGGCGGACGCTATATAGATTTAAGAATTCCGGAAAGTAATACAGTTGTTATTGATTTTAACTCTGCATACAACCCATATTGTGCTTACAATGACAAATATTCTTGTCCTATAGTACCAAGAGAAAATTACTTAAAAACACGAATTGAAGCTGGTGTAAAAACGTTTGGAAAACATTAAAATGAGTTCTGTACAGTTAGTGCTTATGGACAGACATCTGTTTTATAATAAAAGCTAGCTATTATTTCACCAAAAACATTCCTAAAAAAACGGCTAAAAAGCCTACAACAAAACTCGCTATGGTGTATACGGCAAAACTTGTAAAATCACCCGATTTTAAAAATACATGGTTTTCATATGCAAAGGTTGAAAAGGTTGTAAAACCACCACAAAAACCAGTGGCAAAAAGTAAGGTTTGGCTTTCTGATAGGGTGTTGTTTTTTGCAGCCATACCAAGAATAACCCCTATCAATAAACTACCTAATATATTTGCAGCAAACGTACCATAAGGAATACCAGTGTGAGGGCTATTGAGATATTTACCAAACACAAATCTTAAAACACTACCAACACCGCCACCTAAAAATACCAGTAATAATTGTTTCATTGAAAGAATTTTTTATTGACTAAATGATGTCAAAAATAGAATAAAAATTAAGAACCTTCAGAAAAACTATTCTTTTAAAGCTATATAAATGCTTGTTTGCCATTCCGCCGGATTAGGCACTTTCTTGGCATCTGTAATATAAGTTTCAAGCATGGGACCATCTTCATGAATTTCATAGCCACTATTGGTAATGTATTTCATGCTCATATCCCAAGCTTCTTGTAAATGACTATAATCTCCTGTTAAAGTAGTTTTTAAGGTTTTAAAAGGGGTCAATTGGCCTGTTAATATGTCATTTTCAGTGGTTATTATTTTCGAAGTTGTTGGTAAACAACAGGAGAACATAACGGCATTATTTTCCAAATCGTACTTGTGATAATACACAAAGGGAAATCCAGAAATGTTTAAGTTGTTTTCTGTAGCATACGTTGTAACATCATGAAGTAAATCATCAATGTTGTCTTTAAGATTGTTGATTTTGCATGAGGTTGTTTTATAGATATAATATCCACCGCTATGCTCAGTAAAACCATTGATCTCAATGCTGTATTTTTTCATGTCAGCAACGACTATGCTATCCAATTTTTCTAAACTTCTCTCATAGTGTGGTCCTATTTTTTCTTCCACATTACCCATTAAAACAGAACGTATTTTAAACGCAAAGGGTAAATCATTTGCAATAATACGCCATGTTACATGGGTTGAATTGTCTTCATTAGGTGTAAAATCCCAGCTGACTTCAGAGGATGGAAAATCAGATGCTTGAATGGTTTGTTGAATATTTTCATAAGGATTTGCTGTATGGGTTGTCATGGTTCCTGTACCATCTTTATTTTCCCAAGAATAGGCGGCATCAACGCCTTTGGATATATCAGAAAAAGATATTTTTAAATCAGGATCAGATTCAGCCCAAGACGACCAAGCTTCCCAGTTTTTAAAATCAATCACATGATTATAAATAACAGATGCTGGAGCATTTATAGTGCGTGTTCTGCTTACTTCAAATGAATTGGGTTGTACTGCTACATACATAGTAAAACCAATGAGTATAATAAGTAATAAAAAAAAGAAATATTTTAATGCTTTCATGTGGAAGAATTTAACTAAAAAAATTCAAATCAAAGGTAATGAAATTAATTCATTCATTAATAAATTCTTATCTTTGATACTATAAAAATAAATAATTAATAATTAAATATACTTTATTAAAATTATTCAATAAAGTAACAATGGTTAGCTATTATTTTAAAAAACGAATTTAAAAAATTAATACCCTAATTAATGAAACTAAAATCAATGATAGGATTGTCAATAGTGGCTTTGTTTTTGGCATCCTGTGTAAATGGAAAGTCTGAAAAAACTTTAGAAGCTATCACTGTAAAAGACACACTACAGTTTAACTACAATGTAGAGCAATTTGCTGACATTAAAATATTAAGATATCAAATTCCAGGTTGGGAACAACTTACTTTAAAAGAACAGAAATTAGCTTATTATCTTACGCAAGCTGGTTTGGCTGGAAGAGATATTATTTGGGATCAAAATTACAGATACAATTTAACCATAAGAACAGCTTTAGAATCTATTTATAAGCAATATAACGGAGATAAGTCAACCGAAGAGTGGAAAGCTTTTGAAACGTATTTAAAACGCATATGGTTTAGTAACGGCATTCATCATCATTATTCCAATGATAAAATTAAGCCTGAATTTTCATCAGATTATTTAAAACAATTATTAGCAGACACTAATACCGTCTTGGAAGGAGACGCTTTTGAGGTTATTTTTAATGAGGCAGATGCTAAAAAAGTAAACCAAGCTAAAGGCGTTGATAATGTAGCGCTATCAGCTGTGAATATGTATGGGCCTAACGTTACCAATGATGATGTAATTAATTTCTATAAAAACAAAAAATCACCCGATGCTACAAAACCCTTATCCTTTGGATTGAATTCACAATTAGTAAAAGAAAATGGTGTGTTAAAAGAACGCGTTTATAAATCTGGCGGATTATACGGTTCAGCCATTGACGAAATTATTAAATGGTTAGAATTAGCAAAAGGTGTTGCAGAAAATGAGGCTCAGGCTCATGCTTTTGGTTTGTTGATTGATTATTATAAAACAGGCGATTTACAAACATGGGACGATTATAATGTAGCCTGGACAAAATCAACAAATGGAAATATAGATTATATCAACAGTTTTATTGAAGTGTATTACGATCCGATTGGATATAGAGGCTATTATGAATCTATTATTCAAATAAATGATTTTGATATGTCTAAAAAAATGAAAGTGGTTTCAGATAATGCGCAATGGTTTGAAGATAATTCTCCTTTGATGGAAGAACATAAAAAAGAAAATGTAGTTGGGGTTACCTATAAAGTGGTTAATGTTGTAGGAGAAGCAGGAGGCGCCTCTCCAAGCACGCCAATTGGTGTGAATTTGCCAAATGCCAATTGGATTAGAGCCTCGGTTGGAAGTAAATCCGTGTCTTTGGGCAATATCATTGAGGCCTATAATAATGCCGCTAGTTCTGGAAGATTAAAAGAATTTGTTAATGATGAAGAAGAACTTCAACTAGGAGAAAATTACGGACAAATAGCCGATAAGCTTCATACGGCTTTGCATGAAGTCATTGGTCATGCCTCAGGCAAATTAAATCCAGGAGTTGGAGAGACTAAAGAAACCCTGAAAAATTATGCCTCAACCTTAGAAGAAGGTCGTGCAGATTTAGTGGCTTTGTATTATTTATATGATTCAAAATTACAAGAACTTGGATTGGTGGACGATTGGGAAAAAGTAGGAAAAGAAGCCTATGACAGTTATATCCGAAACGGATTGTTGACCCAATTAATACGATTGAATTTAGGTGATGATGTTGAAGAAGCCCATATGCGTAACAGACAATGGGTTGCTGCCTGGGTTTTTGAAAAAGGAAAAGCAGATAAAGTTATTGAAAAAATAACTCGCGATGGTAAAACCTATTTTAATATCAATGATTATGCAAAACTTCGTGATCTTTTTGGACAATTATTAAGAGAAACCCAAAGAATTAAATCTGAAGGCGATTATGCAGCTGTAGAGACTTTAGTAGAAACCTATGGCGTAAAAGTAGATCAAGCCATACATGCTGAAGTTTTAGAACGTAATAAACAATTTACATCGGCACCGTATTCTGGGTTTGTAAATCCTGTTTTAGTGACAGAAACCAATGATGCTGGAGACATTACGGCTATTAAAGTCACACAGCCAGAAACTTTTTCAGGACAAATGTTAGACTATAGTAAAAACTATCACTTCTTACCAGAGATCAATTAAAGGTTTAAATAGCGATGTTAATAAAAGAACAGAATCTCTAAGGTTCTGTTTTTTTATTGACACTAAAGGCTAATAGAATTAAATTAACAAGAATAAGAATGGCGATGGTAATTATAATATTCATGTTTTATTTGATTAGTTCAATTAATAGATACAATAACTTAGAAATGGTTGCGTAAAAAATACCAAACTATTTATAGAACCATTAAGAATGATTTTTTCCTACCTGATAATCAATTAAATGTGAAAAAAAATATAAAAAATAATTGAGGTCGGTATCTAACCACATATTTCTCTATGGGTAATATTATCTGTTTTCACCATCCTTTTGATTAAATTGTTAAATACAATGTCTTTGCTTTGAGAGCGATTAATTCGATAGCAAAACTCATCAAAATACCTATTAATAACGTGAATAATGTTTAAGCAGCCCATAAAGTTAGTTGGTTAGATTCCATCGGCGTTATATTTAAAGAAGGCTTCTTAGGAAAGAAATAATAGGCCACCAAAGCAGCAATTATGTTTACCAAAAAACCTTTAACAGAACGGTGCCTAGTATGCTCGATTTTACAAATGTTCTTAAGCTCGTCGTTTACAGATTCTACCAAAGTTAATTATTTGCAGAAACTTCAAATGTGTTCGTGAATCTCCTAAAAACTTGATTTCATAAAATTTAAGCTCTTGAAAACGAACGCTTCTTGGATATTTTACATAATACTATATTATAGCTTACGAATGTTTAACAAACTGTTTATCGTAAAATAGCTGTTACATAATTGCTATCGATATGAGCCTAAAGGCGTCATATCTGCAACTATGTAAAATAGAACCCAAAAGTTCTATTCGCTATTTTACTTATGACAACATTTGTACTATAATTTATATTATGTAAAATAGAATATTTTAAAGGCTACTCCATCTTTAAGATGACCGCATAAAAAAACCATACACTACACAGTATGGTTTTGGGTTACATAAACAGGAATCCTAAAGATATTCTAAGAAATAATCCATCATTTCTTCTTTAAAATCGTAATGCATTCTAATGTAGTCCTTCATGTCTTCACGCAACGTATGTTGTTCGTTTTGTAATCGGCCATAAATGCTTTCTTCATAATTCACCTGATTAATTACAATCATTTTATTTCTAATTCTGTGTAAAAGCTTTTTAATAGCATCTTTTTCTAACATGATTCTATTCTGGAAAATCTCTAAAGGTTTCATGGCCTTTTGTCCAAATTCTCTGCTAGCTATTTCTTCTAACTTTTCTTCAAACGTGTCCATTTCATTAAAATGAAAACGTAACTCTCTTTTCCAAGTATCTAAATTGAATTTTAAATCACTTAAATATAGCACTTTAGTTTGCATAGGTATTGTTTTTATAGATTATACTTCTTGTTGTTCCACTTCTTTCACCAGATTATTTTGAACATTTGGTGGCACGGGTTGATACGATGAAAACGTAGTGCTAAAGGTTGCCCTACCTTGTGTTAAAGCTCTTAAATCGGTTGAATAGCCATACAATTCGGCCGCTGGTGTGATAGATTTTAATATTTGATAATTATCGTTACTTTCTATGCCTTGAATTATGGATCGTCTTGATTGAAGATCGGTCATAACATTACCAACCATGTCTTCGGGCACTTTTACCACAAGCTCGTTGGTTGGTTCCAGTAATTTTGGATTGGCATTTAAAAAGGCTTCTTTAAAAGCATGTGCACCAGCAATTTTAAAGGAAATATCATTGGAGTCAACCGAGTGCATTTTGCCATCAAAAACCATAACCCGCACGTCTCTGATGTAAGAACCTGTGAGTGGTCCGTCTTCCATAACTTCTAAAACGCCTTTCATAACCGATGGTAAATAGCGCTGGTCTATAACGCCTCCAACAATGCAGTTATAAAATATTAGTTTTCCGCCCCAAGGCAACTCTACTTCTTCTTTTCCTCGCAAACTAAAGCCTTCTGGTTCTGGCATGCCTTCATTCCAAGGCTCAATTTTCATATGTACTTCTCCAAACTGTCCAGATCCACCAGATTGTTTTTTATGTTTGTAACTAGCTGTTGATGAGCGTTGTATGGTTTCTCTATAGGTTATTTTTGGTTTGTCAAACTTAGCTTGGAGTCCATATACATTTTTTAAGGTCCAATCAATGGTGGCTAAATGCAATTCGCCCTGACAACCCAATAACTGTTGTTTGGATTCTTGAGAAAACTCCAAAATAACGGTGGGATCTTGACTGTGAATTTTTTTAAGCGCATCAATCAATTTTTCATCATCTTGTTTTCCTGCAGCACTGATTCTTTTTTTAATTCTTGGCTCAGGAAATTTAATAGGTTTTATGGTGATGTTGCTTTTTGGAGCTCTTAAAGTATCGTTCGTATCGGTGTACTTGAGTTTTAGCGTAGCTCCTATATCTCCAACGGTTAATTTAGTAACGGGTTGACGTTCTTTTCCATCCATTATAAACAGCTGATTTATAATTTCGGTTTCGTTGTTTTTAGAGTTTACTAATTTATCATTCACATTAACTTCACCCGATTTTACTTTAAAAAAGGTAATCTGACCTAAATTGGGTTGTTGAATGGTTTTAAAAACAAAAAGTGAGGTTGGTGCGCCTACTTCACGATTGATTAGGTCTCCTTCTACGCTTTGCTCTTCGTTTAATTCTGAAGCTGCTGGTGCTACATTATCTATAAAACCCATGAGGCGTCCTGTTCCCATATCGTTTAAAGCAGATACGCAAAACACTGGAAAGAGTTCGTGATTTAGCATGCCGGCCTTTATGCCTCGACGCATTTCGTCTTCATTAAGGGTTCCTTTATCAAAAAATAAATCCAATAAGTCTTCGTCATTTTCGGCAGCTTTCTCAACCAATTCATTGTGAAGTTCATCGGCCAAAGCCTTTTGATGATCTGGTATCTCTAATTTTTCTGGTTTTCCGCCATCTTTACCAAACTTGTACATTTTCATTTTTAACACATCAATGATGCATTGTGCGCCATCAACCACTAAAGGATATTGCATTTTTACTGCATGATTTCCAACCAACGACTTAATGCTATTAAAACTTTCGTCAAATTTAAAGTCTGGATGATCAATTTGATTGATAACAAATAAGGTTGGTCTGTTATATTTATCTATGTAGTTCCAGATAATTTCAGTACCAACCTCAACGCCTTGTCTTCCGTTTATCACGGTCACAACCGTGTCTCCAACGCGAATGGATGAAATAATTTCACCAATAAAATCGTCCAAACCTGGCGTATCAATAATATTTATTTTGTAATTACGCCATTCTGTATGCATAGGCGTGGCATAAATAGAAGCTTCTCTATCATGTTCTATGCTATGATAGTCAGAAACCGTGTTATGATCTTCCACCGTTCCGCGCCTATTTAAAAGACCAGCTTCAAATAACATGGTCTCAGAAAGTGTCGTTTTTCCGCTATGATGAGCGCCAACTAAAACAATATTTTTTATGTGTTTTTCGTCAAATATTTTCATGCTACTAGTTTAATGGTTATGAAAATAAAGCTAACTCCATTAAAGTATAAAAAAAATGATTTAAATCAGCTAAAAACTTCAAAAAAATGATTAAATAAATTATAATGAATCCTGCGTAAGTGTTAAAGCAATATTAAACTTTCTATAAATAAACCCTAAAACGCTATTAAATAATGATATAAACCTATATTTGCAGGCTTTAAGAGAGTAACATGGACCATGAAACAGAAGACAAAAACAAAAAGCGAAAAATCACGATTGCATTTATTGCATCAATATTATAGTTACACCGGTTTTTATACGTTTGTTGGACAAGCCGTAAAAAAATCGCTTCCATATATTTTGCTTGTTGTAGCTATTATTTTTGTAATAAATAAGATTTTTAATATTGATAAAGGCTTAGTTTACCTTACCGAAGTACTTCCTGCTCCTGGTGTATTAATTGTTTTCTTTGCTTCTGAAACATTTTTAGGACTTGTACCACCAGAAATATTTATTGCTTGGTCTGGAAAAATGGATCAACCTTGGTTGTATCTAGGCCTGTTGGCCGTGTTATCGTATTTAGGAGGACTTTGTTCTTACTGGATAGGTATAAGCATTACTAAAATGCCTTCGGTGCACAACTATTTAGAGCAAAAAATGGCTAAACAGCTAAAAAATTCAAAAAAATGGGGCGGTTTTTTAATTGTAGTTGGTGCTTTGTTGCCTTTGCCCTTTTCTATTTCTTGCATGGCTGCCGGCATTATTGAATTTCCTTTTAAAAGTTTGATGCTATTTGGTTCGCTGCGATTAGTGAGATTTCTTATTTATGGGCTCGTTATTTTCCATGTCTTTTAAACATCCAAAATATTAATTTTCCAAATAATTAAAATCCATGTTTACCTTTTTAAATATTTTTAGATGCATAGCCTTTTTAGAAGGCGTTTCTTATATTTTGTTGTTATTTATTGCAACCCCAATAAAATATCTTTGGGAAGAACCTAAATACGTAAAATTATTGGGAATGCCCCATGGACTGTTATTTATTACGTATATTATACTAGCTTTTATGTACAATTCTGAAGCCAAGTGGACAAAAAAAACATTCTATGTTGTTTTATTAGCATCCATCATTCCTTTCGGAACTTTTTATGTAGATAGAAAGTATTTGAATACCATCAAGTAATATGAACACTTTAAAACATTTGTTATATGATTATTTAGTTTCTGTTGGATTCTCAGAAACAAGCTCCAAGTATCTTAATATGATTGCTTTGGCTATTACGTTGCTTTTATTGGTACTTATTTTTGACTTCGTTATTAGAAAAATATTAATCCAGGTATTTTCAAGGTTTGCTTCAAAATCCAAAACGAATTTTGATGATTTGATGGTTGCTAATAAAGTGCCAAGAAACATAGCACACATCATACCCTTACTGGTTATGCTGGAGTTTATGCCTGTTGTTTTAACAGATTTCAACTATTATGAAAACATTGTTGAGAAAACGCTAGAAGTGTTATCCATTGTTTTAACTCTTTGGATTGTTAGAAGTATTTTAAATACGGTTAAAGACTATCTGAAAACATTACCTCGTTTAAGAGACAAACCTATCGATAGCTACATTCAGGTTTTTATGATTTTTGCATGGGTTTTGGGTGCGTTTTCTGCCTTAGCCATTATTACTGATATTTCTTTTTGGAAATTCTTTACAGGTTTAGGAGCGGCTTCTGCTGTTATTATTCTAATTTTTAAAGATACCATTTTAGGTTTTGTAGCAAGCATTCAAGTGTCTATTAATGATATGGTACATATTGGTGATTGGATTACGTTTGAAAAATATGGTGCAGATGGAGATGTTATTGAAATTAATCTGGCCACTGTTAAAGTTCAAAACTTTGATAAAACCATCACTACCATTCCTACCTATGCGTTGATTTCTGATTCCTTTAAAAACTGGAGAGGTATGGTGAATTCAGAAGGAAGACGTATTAAACGTGCTTTAAATATTAAATTAAGTAGCGTAAAGTATCTATCTGTAGATGAAGTGAATAAACTAAAAAAAATTGGATTAATAACGCCCTATTTAGATAAGCGACAAAGTGATATTGATGTCTATAACCGAAGTAATAACATTGATAAAGAGTTGCCTTTAAATGGTAGAAATTTAACCAATATCGGTGTTTTTAGAAAGTATGCACAAACCTATTTAGAACAACATTCTGCCATTAATAAAGACATGATGATTATGGTGCGCCAATTGGCTCCAACCACACAAGGAATTCCTATAGAAATCTATGCGTTTAGCAGTGATAAACGCTGGGAAAATTATGAATATATCATGTCGGATATTTTTGACCATTTAATAGCCTCTATTCCGTATTTTGATTTAGAACTATTTGAACTGCCTACAGGTTCTAGCTTTGTAACCTCATAAAAAAAGTGGATCTCAAATAAAATCCACTTTATACTAATATGTATGTGTTGTTTAAATATGATTTGCTAACCAGTCACCCACTTCGCTCGTTTTGTAGGCTTTATTTTTTCCTGATAAATCTTCAGTAACCACACCTTCTGCCAATGATTTGTCAACAACATCTCTAATCGCTTTAGCTTCTGCCGTTAATCCAAATGCATCTTCAAACATCATAGCAGCAGATAAAACGGTTGCTAACGGATTTGCAATATCAAGACCAGTTGCTTGTGGATATGATCCGTGAATAGGTTCATATAACGACGTGTGCTCACCAACAGATGCTGACGGCATAAGTCCCATAGAACCAGAAATCACAGAAGCTTCATCGGTTAAAATGTCTCCAAACAAGTTTTCAGTAATTAAAACATCATAACTATTGGGCCACTGCACTAAACGCATGGCAACGGCATCAACAAACTCATAACTAACGGTTACTTCTGGATAGTCTTTTTCCATAGATTGAACGGTTTCTCTCCATAAACGAGAGGTCTCCAACACATTGGCTTTGTCAACGCAACATAATTTTTTAGATCGTGTCATAGCTAATTCAAAGCCCTTTTTTGCTAAACGTTTTACTTCATCTCTGGTATAAACACAGTTGTCGTAAGCTGTTTCTCCACCATCTCTTCTACCCTTTTCTCCAAAATAAATACCGCCTGTTAATTCTCTTAAAAAAACTAAATCAGTTCCTTCAATGCGTTCTCTCTTTAAAGGAGAGTTATCAATTAAAGACGGAAACGTAAAGGTTGGTCGAACATTGGCAAACAATCCTAATTTTTTACGCATTTTAAGCAAGCCTTGTTCTGGTCTTACTTTTGCACTTGGGTCGTTATCATATTTAGGATGACCAATGGCGCCAAAAAGCACGGCATCTGCTTTCATACAGATTTCATGGGTTTCATCTGGGTAAGGTTCGCCAACAGCATCAATGGCAGCAGCCCCTGTTAAAGCCGGTGTCCATGTAATCTCATGACCAAATTTTTTTGCAATGGCGTTACTTACTTTTACTGCTTGATCTACAACTTCTGGTCCAATACCATCACCTGCTAAAAGCGCTATATTTAATTTCATCTGTTTATAGTTATTTTTTTTATTTGTCAGATGTAACACCCTAAATTATCATCCTCATAGGCTTGAATGCAATTCTTATGGGTGTTTCATTTGTTTTTAATTTTATGGCAATCTTAATTTATAAAAATATTGAGCATTTTTTCAGTAGCCTTAATGGCAGAAACCGTTTGGTCTGAATCCAATCCTCTTGTTTTAAACTCCTTTTGGATGCTTTTCCAGGTAATGATGGTTTCGCACAAGGCATCAGAATGGCTTCCCGGCGGAATTCTAACCGCATAATCAATCAAACTTGGCAACTCCAAATTAATGGTTTTAAAAATGGTTCTGGTTGCATTCATAAAAGCATCAAACTGGCCATCGCCAGAAGCGTTTTCTTCATACGATTTACCGTTGATGGTAATAGAAACCGTGGTTGAAGGTTTTAGTCCCTTGGAATGCGTTAACACATACGATTCAACTTTAACCTTTTCCTCATAAGTGAAATCTAAGACATCGGAAATGATATAAGGTAAATCTTCTTTAGTAACCACTTGCTTTTTGTCGCCCAGTTCAATAATGCGTTCAGTTACTTTTTTTAAGTCCTCATCATTTAATTGTAAGCCAAGTTCTTGAAGGTTTTTTTGAATATTGGCTTTTCCAGATGATTTTCCTAAAGCATACTTTCTGGTTCTACCAAAGCGTTCTGGCAATAAATCGCTAAAATATAAATTCTTTTTATTATCGCCATCGGCATGAATTCCAGCGGTTTGTGTAAACACATTAGCGCCAATAATGGGTTTGTTAGCAGGAATCATAACCCCAGAAAAATTTTCAACCAATTTACTTACGGTGTATAAAAACTTTTCGTTGACTCCAATCTGTATGGATGGCATAAAATCATTAATAACCGCTATGGTACTAGCCATAGGCGCATTTCCAGCACGTTCTCCCATACCATTTATGGTTAAATGCAAACCATCTGCACCCGCTTTTAAAGCTTCCATGGCGTTTGAAACCCCAAGATCATAATCGTTATGAGCATGGAAATCAAAATGCAGATTAGGATATTTGGTTTTGATTTCTGAAACAAAAGCAAAAGATTCTGATGGCGTTAAAACCCCTAGAGTATCAGGAAGCATGATGCGCTTTACAGGTTGCGTGGTTAAAAATTCTAAAAACTCAAAAACATACTCTTTTGAATTACGCATGCCATTACTCCAGTCTTCTAAATAAACATTGGTTTCAATGCCTTTGCTTTTAGCTAAAATAATAACTTCTGAAATTTCTTTAAAGTGTTGACTAGAAGTCTTTTTGAGTTGATGTGTTAAATGGTTTAATGAACCTTTGGTTAACAAATTCTGAACCTTTGCTCCCGCTTCGATCATCCAGTTTATGGACACACCATTATCTACAAAGGTCAAAACTTCTACAGCATCAATATAACCGTGATGAGCAGCCCAATGAGTAATACTTTTTACGGCCTGAAACTCACCTTCAGAGACTCTTGCCGATGCAATTTCAATTCGGTCAATTTTTAATTCTTCTAAAAGAAGTTTGGCAATGGTTAATTTTTCAGAAGCGGAAAACGATACGCCCGAGGTTTGTTCACCATCGCGTAAAGTCGTGTCCATTATTTCTATTCTTTTAGCTGCCATGGTAATTACAATAATAAACCGTTTGCAAAAGACTCAATGTCTTCTTTCATGCTTTGCAGGTAATCTATATCGTCAAAACCATTCAACATGTTTTCCTTTTTATAACTATTAATTTCAAAAGATTCCTGAGCACCTGTTGAAAGAATGCTAATGGTTTGGTTTGAAAGATTGACTTCTATTTCGGTTTTTGGATTATCATAAATAGCATTGAAGATTTGTTCAGAAAATTCAGGACTAACCTGCACGGGTAATACACCTACATTTAAGCAATTATTTCTAAAAATGTCTGCAAAAAAGCTGGATACCACACAACGAAAACCATAATCATAAATGGCCCAGGCTGCGTGTTCTCTGGATGAACCAGAACCAAAGTTTTTGCCGCCAACTAAAATTTTACCTGAATAGATGGGATTGTTTAACACAAAACTTTCTTTTGGAGAATCATCGCCATTGTATCGCCAATCCCTGAATAAGTTATCTCCAAATCCTTTACGCTCCGTTGCTTTTAAAAAGCGCGCAGGAATTATTTGGTCAGTATCTACGTTTTCCAATGGTAATGGAACTGCTGTACTTGTTAATATGGTGAATTTATCGTAAGCCATGTTTTAAAGTTAAAAGTTAGAAGTTAAAAGTTAAAAGTTTTTGAAGCCTTTATTTAATTTTTAACCATTCATTATTAATTGTTAATTATAAAAGAGTTCTTGGGTCAGTTACAACGCCCGTAATCGCTGCAGCGGCAGCTACCAATGGACTTGCCAACAAGGTTCTTGAACCTGGTCCTTGACGACCTTCAAAGTTTCTGTTTGAGGTACTTACAGCGTATTTACCCGCAGGTATCTTGTCGTCATTCATAGCTAAACAAGCCGAACAACCGGGTTGTCTTAAAGAAAATCCTGCTTCCATAATGATATCAAGAAGGCCTTCTTCTTTGATTTTATCTTCTACTTCATGAGAACCGGGCACCAACCAAGCTGTAACATGCGCTGCTTTTTTCTTTCCTTTTACTATAGATGCAAAGGCACGAAAATCTTCAATTCTTCCATTGGTACAACTTCCTAAAAACACATAATCTATTTTTTTGCCAATCATAGAATCATTTTCTTGATAGCCCATGTAATCTAAAGACTTTTTATAAGAAGAAACACCACCTTCAACAGCTTCGGCATTAGGAATTTGTTTAGAAATACCCATACCCATACCTGGGTTGGTTCCATAAGTAATCATGGGTTCAATGTCGCTTGCTAAAAAGGTTAATTCTTTATCAAAGGTTGCATTGGCATCTGTTTTTAAGGTTTTCCAATGGGTAACGGCTGTATCCCAAGCATCACCTTTTAGAGATAATGGTTTGTCTTTTAAATATGCAAACGTAGTTTCGTCTGGAGCAATCATGCCTCCACGAGCACCCATTTCTATGGATAAATTACAAACAGTCATACGACCTTCCATGGTCATGTTTTCAAACACATCACCTGCATATTCAACAAAATAACCGGTAGCTCCAGAAGTTGTTAACTTTGAAATAATGTATAAAGCTACATCTTTTGGTGTTACACCTTTGCCTAATTGCCCATTAATATTTATGCGCATTTTTTTAGGTTTAGGTTGCATGATACATTGTGTAGACAAGACCATTTCTACCTCTGAAGTGCCAATACCAAAAGCAATTGCACCAAAAGCTCCATGGGTTGATGTATGCGAATCTCCGCAAACAATGGTCGCTCCTGGAAAGGTTATGCCATTCTCGGGACCTACAACATGAACAATCCCATTTTTTTTATTACCTAAACCCCAATGGCTAATGCCGTATTCTTTTGAATTATCTTCCAAGGCTTTTAATTGGTTTGCCGATAACGGATCTTCAACAGGTAAATGTTGATTAATGGTTGGTGTATTATGGTCGGCTGTTGCAAAAGTGCGTTCTGGATATAACACGGTTAACCCTCTACTTTTTAATCCAAGAAAAGCAACAGGACTTGTTACTTCGTGAATAAAATGACGGTCTATAAAAAATACATCGGGTCCTCCTTCTATTTTTCTAACAACATGTGAATCCCATACTTTGTCAAACAATGTTTTGCTCATAAATACTTTAAATTTAATATGAAAACTTCCATGTAAATCAAATAAAAAAATACATGAAGTTATAAGGTAGGCAAATTTATAAAAAACGCCCTTTTTTTCATCATAATAACAAAAGTTACGTGGTTAAGGAATGCATTTTTATAATATTGCTAATGGAATTAAAAAAAATCGATTTTATCTCAATAGAATTCATGGTTTGCTTACAAATTTAAAAACCAATATTTCATAATTGTTGATAACCTAGTTAAAAAGTAAAAAAGCATTTGTTTAATTTCTTTTTATAAATCTATAATTTTAATGAAAATCAACGTCATGAACACAAGACAAGGTAACCTAGAAGGTATTCGCCCAGAAATTTCTTCATCAACTATTAATGATACGATGACCAATGATGAGCGTTTTCAAAACAAAGTGTTGAGACCCATTATTAAACTTCAAAACGATTTACTTATTGAAGTGTTTAAAAATTATGTAAATAAGCATAAATGTTCTTTTTATGATTTGTCTCTTGAAAAAAAATTAGCATACATTGAAAACTCCATTCAAAGAGATATAAAATTTAGAAACTCCATAAAAGGGATGATTATAGGCCTTTTTACCGTTGAAGAATATTTGGGATACATTCAAAATTCATCGGCTTTAAACAAACGGATGATGAATATGGTAAAAGAACGCTTGATAAGCAATATTCAGCTTTTTGAAAGACCAGAATTTTTAAACGCGGTTTAATTTAAATTAAAGACACACCATTAAGGTCGGTTGTTAGAACATCACTCATATAATTAAAATAAGGACGCACTGTTTTAAAAGCTTCATCTACAGAGGCTATAAAATTTGAATCCAGAACCTCTTTATCGGTAAATTTTTTAATAAAAATATATTGCTTTTTTCTAATTAAATCAATGGCTTTGTGGTCCTTATCAAATCCTTTGGGTGCTGTTATTAATTCATCTCCAACTAAGTCTCCCCAAACTTGCTTAAAGGATTTATTGTTTAGAATGTCTCGCATTTCTTGGTCATCCATTTCAAATTCTTTGCGCATTCTTAATAAATCTTCTTTGTTTGGTTCCCAAAAACCGGTTGCAATGAAGCTCTCATTATTAGGTTGAACATGAAGATAATAACCACCTCTTAAATGTGGTTTAGTTCTATGGAATGAACCACCAAAATGCGTTTTGTAGGGTAGTTTGTTTTTTGAAAACCTAACATCACGATAAATTCTAAACATTTTTAGTTTGTCAATATCATCGTGTTTTTTTAAATTTTCAAAGACAGCTTGGTATATTTTTTTTATGTCGGTCTCTATCGCTTTGAATTCTTTTTTATGGTCATTAAACCATTCGCGATTATTGTTCTTTTCAAGGGAATTTAAAAACTTAAAAGCGTCTTCTGAAACTGTTAATATCATATGCTTTAAACTAAATTTGTTGGACAACAAAAAAAAGTCCTAGTAAAATTAGGACTTTTTATAAAGATGTCATCAATTTGTAATAAGATAATTTAATCTAAACTTGCTTTTTCATAGGTTTTAATTTCAACAACATCTAAATCTTTATTGTAATATTCAATCACAAAATTTCCGTTGGCATCAAAATGACCAATTCCAGAATACATGGATTCATTTACAATATAATATTGATTTGAACTGGTATTCCATGCGTTTCCTACTTGTTTAAATTTTGCATTTTCACTACTAAAATCAATATCAAATCCTTTTTTATTAGGCGAGAACCGATAGCCTGAATCTCCTAATTTATAAAACGTTTGTTTTGATAATACATCATACTTTGAATCTGCATCGTTATCAATCATGACCGTTTTTTCAACAATTATGTCAGATTTTAATCGATTTTGATTTACTTTATTGATATCATCGTCATCCAGTGTAATGTCCGAGGTTTCTTTGGTAATGACTTTTAATTTTTTTTCAGTAGTTCCTTCTTCAGTTTTAACTTTTACTGTTTTAATTTCGGTTTCTACTTTAACTTCTTTTGGTGTTTCTTGAGCTATGGTAAAACTAAAGACAAGCATTGCCAATACTAATAAGGTGTTTTTCATGATATATTGTTTTAGTGAAACTATTATAATCTATTCTTTATAGAACATAACTGTTGCAAAGATGCACCATAATGAAGCGTATCATGTTATATGTTTATTGCTAAAACTTGTATAATTTGCATCTCTTGGAAAAAGCGGATGTTTTATTACTGTGAAAAAAATCAATCAAATGTAATTTTATTTAAAATTAATCCTGAAGCTGGCGCAATATAATCCATCACTTCTGTGCTTTCTGGCTTTAAGCTTTCTTTGATATATTCAAGAGAAATATCGCCTCTGCCCAATTTAATTAAAGCGCCCATCATTAACCGGATTTGGTTTCTCATAAATCCTTTTCCTTTTATACGAAGCAGGTAAGATTTTTCGGGAAAAAAATTAGCGGTGAATAGATGGTTTTCTGTCAATTCACACAAGTTAATTGTTCTGTTATAAATACCTTCATGGGTCGCTCTAAAACAATAGGTTTTAAAATTATGGGTTCCTTGAAAATATTGAGCGCCTTCTTTCATTAATTCAATATTTAAGGGTTCTAAAATGGTGGTCATTAATGGCGCACAAAACGGATGGTTTTTTTCTCCGTGAGCAAATAAATAGAGATACTCTTTTATTTTAGAATTTTGAATGATATTAAAATTAGCATCCACTTCTTGTATGGATAAAGCCCTGATATCTTGTGGTAAATTATGGTTGAAAACATTCATAAAATCATCAAAATCAAGAATAGGTTCTTCTAAAAAAAGTTCAAAAGCTGCTTCATTTGCTGAAACCATAGCATCCGTTCTTCCAGACCCAAGACTTTTAAATGTTTTTTTAACTAAAATAAACTTTAAGGTTTTATCAATCATTAAATGAATGGTTTTTAAATGAGGCTGTTTTTGCCATCCATGAAATCGGTATCCTAAAAACTGAACGGTAATTAAATAGTAGTATTTTTTCAATGCGGTTTTAAAATTTTATAAAAGACTTTGAAAGTAAGTTATTTTATTATTCATGACAAAAATTTTATAAATTGTATGTCTATTAACAAACTAAAACTAAAAAATTTATGACTGCACACACAAACAAACCTCCAATTTGGTTCTGGATTGTTAGCGTAATAGCCATTCTATGGAATGCTATGGGCGTTGATCAATATATAGGACAAGCCTATAAAACTGAACGTTGGCGTTCTGCCATTACTGATGAACAATTTGAAACTATTTCAAATATGCCTTCTTGGCTAACAGCCGCTTTTGCAATAGCGGTCTTTTCTGGTGTCCTTGGAAGCCTTGGATTGTTACTTAGAAAAAAATGGGCGACTTCATTGCTAATTTTATCGTTATTAGCGGTTATAGTTCAAATGGGTTATATTTTAACGCAAGGACATACAAATAATATGGGTATGACCATAAGTATTATTGTTTTTGCATTATTCTTGGTTTGGTTTTCTAAAAAATCAGAAACAAAAGGCTGGATTTCTTAAATGGAATTTTATAAAAATTAAAGAAGGCTTTAGAAATTTCTAAAGCCTTCTTTATTATTTGTGCCTGCTTTTTAATTCGGCTTCAATATCTTTAAGTGTAAATCCTTTTGCCTGAAGCAACATGAGATAATGAAACATTAAATCGGCAGATTCATAAAGAAACCGTTCATCGTTATTATCCATGGCTTCAATAACGGTTTCAACAGCCTCCTCGCCTACTTTTTGAGCGATTTTATTAATACCTTTTGAAAATAAACTGGCAACGTATGATTTATTGGTGTCTTTATTTGAAATTCTTTCTGTAATAACATGTTCTAAAGTAGAAAAGAAACCGTAATTAGGTATATTTTCTGCTCCCCAACAGGTATCAGTACCTTTATGGCAGGTTGGCCCAACAGGGTTTACTTGAATAAGTAAGGTATCATGGTCACAATCGTTTTTTATATCTACAAGATTTAAAAAATGTCCGCTTTCTTCACCTTTTGTCCAAAGACGTTTTTTACTTCTACTAAAAAAAGTAATTTTTTTTGTTTCTAAAGTTTTTTGATAAGCTTCTTCATTCATATACCCCAACATCAACACGTTTTTTGTTGCAGCATCTTGAATGATGGCAGGAACGAGTCCATTTGTATCATATTTTATAGTCATAATCGTACTTCTATGTTATGGTTTCTTAATTCTTTTTTTAATTCTGGAATGGGTATTTCTCCAAAGTGAAAAACACTAGCAGCCAAAGCAGCATCTGCTTTCCCTTCTTTAAATGCATCAATAAAATGTTGTATATTTCCTGCGCCTCCAGAGGCAATGATTGGAATATTTAATGTTTCTGAAAGTTTTGCCAAAGCTTTATTTGCGAAGCCATTTTTAGTACCATCATGATTCATGGACGTGAACAAAATTTCACCAGCGCCACGCTGTTCCACTTCTTTAGCCCATTCAAATAAATCGATATCTGTTGGAATACTTCCACCTGCTAAATGCACTTTCCATTGTCCGTTAACTTGCTTAGCATCAATAGCCACAACCACGCATTGACTACCAAATTTTTCAGCTAATTCATTAACCAGCTCAGGTCTTTTAACTGCTGATGAATTAATGGAAACTTTATCTGCTCCGCACTGCAATAAGGCGTCAACATCTTCTACAGATGAGATGCCTCCTCCAACGGTAAAAGGAATATTAACTTGCTCTGCCACATGTAAAACCATCTCTAATGTTGTGGGTCTTCCTTCTAAAGTGGCTGAAATATCAAGAAACACTAACTCATCTGCACCCATGTTAGCGTATTGTTTTGCTAAAGCTACAGGATCTCCAGCATCGCGTAAATCAATAAAATTAACGCCTTTTACCGTTCTTCCATCTTTAATATCTAAACAAGGTATAATTCGTTTTGTTAACATATTTTTCAAGTTAGAAGTACGATATTAAAAGTTAAAAGTTTTCATTCCTGAGGTTTTTATTTCTAATATTTAATATTGTACTTTTAATTTTAGACAAATTTTTCAAGTTGCTTTAAACTTATTCTATTTTCATAAATGGCTTTTCCAATAATCACGCCTTCACAACCTATTTCTTTAAGAATGGGTAGTTCTTCAATGGTTGAAATACCTCCAGATGCTATTAATTTAATGGATTGACCGTTACTACTATTACTACATTCTGCAATAATATTTTTGTATAATTCTATAGAAGGCCCTTCAAGCATACCGTCTTTTGAAATATCTGTGCAAATTACATACTGAATGCTTTTCTTTTGATAGGCTTTTATAAAAGGAATTAAATCTTCATTGCTTTGTTCCATCCAGCCACTTATAGAGACTTTTCCTTGATGGCTATCTGCACCTAAAACGATTTTAGCAGCACCATATTTTGAAATCCAACCTTCAAATATTTTTGGGTTTTTAACGGCAATACTTCCACCTGTAATTTGTTTGGCACCAGAATTAAAAGCTATATACAAATCTTCATTTGCTTTAAGTCCGCCTCCAAAATCGATTTTTAAACTGGTTTTGGAGGCTATTTGTTCTAAAACTTTAAAATTGACAATATGTTGAGCCTTAGCACCATCTAAATCCACCAAATGCAAATATTCAATGCCAGAAGCTTCGAATACTTTAGCTACTTCAAGTGGATTTTCGTTGTAAATTTTTTTAGTGTCGTAATCGCCTTTGGTTAAACGAACGCATTTTCCATCTATAATATCTATGGCTGGTATAATTCTCATTTTATCTTTTTGCTTTTTGCTTTTGGCTATTAGCAAAAGGCTAACAGCTAATTCCTAAAGACTTATTTACAATTTTAAAAAATTATCTAATATTTTTTCTCCTGCTAAACTACTCTTTTCTGGATGAAACTGAACCCCAAAAAAGTTTTTATGTTGTAAAGCTGATGCGTAATTGACCCCATAATCAGTGGTAGCAATGGTTTCTGCACAAAGTTCTGCATAGTAACTATGCACTAAATACATATATTCTGATTCTTTGATACCAGTAAACAGATCAGATTTTAAATTTTTAATAATGTTCCAACCCATTTGTGGAACTTTTACGTTGTTTGAAAACCTTTTAACTGTTGTGTTAAAAATTCCAAGCCCTTGAGTATCGCCTTCTTCAGTAGCATTACATAATAATTGCATGCCCAAACAAATGCCTAAAACGGGTTGTTTTAAATCTGGTATTAGAGTATCTAAACCACTTTCTTTTAATTTTTTCATAGCGGTACTGGCTTCACCAACTCCTGGGAAAATAATTTTATCAGCAGCTAAAATCTCTTGAGGATTATTAGATAAAACAGCATCAATACCTAAACGATTAAAAGCAAACTGAATACTTTTGATGTTTCCTGCGCCGTAATTTATAATGACTAATTTCATACATCTAAGCTTTTGGCTTTTGGCTTTTGGCAATTAGCTAATGGCTAACCGCAAAGAGCTGAAAGCTATCTATAGCATTCCTTTTGTTGATGGTAAAATCATTTTTTCAATATCTCTCTTAACAGCCATTTTGATAGCTTTTGCAAAGGCTTTAAAAATAGCCTCTATTTTGTGGTGTTCGTTAATCCCTTCGGCTTTGATATTTAAATTGCATTTGGCGCCATCTGTAAACGATTTAAAGAAATGATAAAACATTTCTGTTGGCATTTTTCCAACCATTTCTCGTTTAAAATCGGCTTCCCAAACCAACCAGTTTCTACCACCAAAATCAATGGCGGCTTGGGCATAACAATCGTCCATGGGTAAACAAAATCCGTATCGTTCTATGCCTAATTTATTTCCTAAAACAGAATGGAATAATTCTCCTAAGGCAATGGCAGTGTCTTCAATGGTATGGTGCTCATCAACCTCTAAATCTCCATCCACTTGAATGTTTAAATCCAATTGTCCGTGACGTGCAATTTGGTCTAACATATGATCAAAAAAAGCGATTCCTGTATTAATTTTGCTTTTACCTGTTCCATCAAGATTCAATTGAATGGCAATTTTTGTTTCATTGGTATTTCTTATAATACCTCCACTCCTATCATCGGCCTTTAAAAATGCATAAATCTTTTGCCAGTCATTGGTTTCCAAAGCAATATAATGATTTAATTCTTCACGTTTTAAGGTGATTTCATTAACACCTAAATGAGTTTCATCATTAATAAAAATAGCTTTTGCTCCTAAATTTTTTGCCAATTCTACATCCGTTAACCTATCGCCTATCACAAAGGAATTTTCCAAATCATAATCATCTGAAAAATACTTGGTTAATAAACCAGTATTGGGCTTTCTTGTTGGGGCATTATCTTTTGCAAAGGTTGTATCAATAAACTGTTCTGTAAAAAAAACGCCTTCATTTTCAAAACACTTAATTACGAAATTATGCACTGGCCAAAAAGTGTTTTCTGGATAAACTTCAGTTCCTAGGCCATCTTGATTGGTAACCATAACCAATTCATAATCCAGTTCTTTGGCAATTTTACTTAAGTATTGAAATACTTTTGGGTAAAATTGAAGCTTTTCAAATGAGTCGATTTGCTCATCAGATGTTTCTTTTATGATGGTGCCATCACGATCAATAAACAATACTTTCTTCATAATCTATTTCGTTTGAAGTTCTTGTAATGCATTAATTAATGTTTTATTTTCTACAGCTGTTCCTACGGTAATCCGCAAACAATTTTCACAACCATATTGAGTGGTTCTGTTCCTTATAACAATGCCTTTTTCAATGAGCTGATGATATCTTTTATTGGCGTCATCTACTTTGATTAAAATAAAATTAGCGTCAGAAGGATAAATCTTAGAAACAAAATGAATCGATTTTAGTTCATTGATTAAAACATCACGTTCCACTAAAATATCAGCAATTTGGTTTTTGGCTACATCAACTTTGCTAAGGTTTTCTATAGCTTTTTGTTGCGTTAACTCATTCACATTATAGGGCGGTTTAATGGTGTTTAAAACAGTAATAATTTCTGCTAAAGCATAGCATATACCTAAACGAATACCGGCCATGCCATAAGCTTTTGATAAGGTTTGGGTAATGATAAGATTAGGAAATTCTTCCAATCGCTCTAACCAACTATGTTTTTTTGAAAAATCAATGTAAGCTTCGTCAATAACAACAATTCCTTTAAACCCTTTTAACAATTGTTCTACATCATGGGTTGTAAAACTGTTTCCTGTAGGGTTGTTTGGCGAACATAAAAATAAAAGTTTGCTATTTGCATTTGCAACCTTCAAAATAGTTTCAACCTTAGGTTGAAAAGTTTCTGATAGTGTTACTTTAATAGTTTCAACAGCATTTAAATTAGCCAAAACCTCATACATTCCATAGGTTGGTGGAAGTATAATGACATTATCTTTATTAGGTTCACAAAACATTCTAAAAATAAGATCCAGCACTTCATCACTACCGTTTCCTAAAACGATGTTTTGAGTTGAAATACCTTTTAGCTTTGATAACATCGTTTTTAATTGATTCTGGTGCGGATCTGGATAACGATTTACGCCATTTTCAAAAGGGTTTTCATTGGCATCCAAAAAAACCATATCAGCAGGAACGCCTTGAAATTCATCTCTTGCCGATGAATAGGGTTTTAATGCTTTGATGCTTGGTCGTATTAAATTTTGAATATTCATTTTTTTTACACTCAATTTATTTCAAGTCTCATTAATTTTTATTTGTGCTTTGTGATCCTACCCTTCGACTGCGCTCAGGGTAACTTATCATTTCAAATCCTTTAATCGAATACTTACAGCATTTTTATGAGCCTGCAAACCTTCTGCTTCTGCCATGAGTTCAATGGTTTTTCCAATATTTTTTAAGCCTTCTTTAGATATTTTTTGAAACGTCATGCTCTTTAAAAAACTATCTAAGTTCACTCCAGAATAGGCTTTACTATATCCGTTAGTGGGTAAAGTATGATTGGTTCCAGAAGCATAATCACCGGCACTTTCTGGCGTATAATCTCCTATAAAAACAGACCCAGCATTAGCAATTCCGTTGATATAAAAATCCTCGTTTTCTGTGCAAATAATAAAATGTTCAGGGCCATACTCATTGATTAACTGAAGCGCTAACTCATCATTTTCTATATAGATAAGTTTAGAATTTGCTATGGATTTTTCAGCAATAGATTTACGCTGAAGCACCTGTAATTGTTTCTCAACTTGTTCAGAAACTTCTTTTATAAGGTTGTGAGATGTTGATACCAAAATAACCTGACTATCGGTTCCATGCTCAGCTTGACTTAACAAATCTGAAGCGATGTATGACGCATTGGCTTTTTCATCGGCCACAACCAATAGTTCACTTGGTCCAGCAGGCATATCAATAGCAACGCCAAATTTTGTTGCCAATTGTTTAGCAACGGTTACAAATTGGTTTCCTGGTCCAAAAATTTTATAAACCTTAGGGATACTATCTGTTCCAAAGGTCAAACCAGCAATGGCCTGAATACCACCAACTTTAAAAATTTTTGTAACCCCACAAAGTTGTGCTGCATACAAAATTTCTGGAGCAATGGATCCTGATTTATTTGGTGGTGAACACAATACAATCTCTTTACAACCCGCAATTTGTGCAGGTATAGCCAACATTAAAACGGTTGAAAATAATGGCGCGGTTCCTCCTGGAATGTATAAGCCTATTTTCTCTATGGGTCTTTTTTCTTGCCAACAAAAGACGCCTTTGGCTGTTTCAACAGAGACTTTTGTTGTTTTTTGTGCCGCATGAAAAACTTCAATGTTTTGCTTTGCGGCTTTAATGGCGTTTTTTAGTTCATCAGATACATGGGCTATGGCAAAGTCAATGTCATTAGTAGTAACTTCATTAGATTTTAAATCAATGCCATCAAACTGTAAGGTGTATTTTTTGATGGCTTCATCACCATTTAGATTAACTTCATTAAATATTTTAATGACTTTAGCTTCAATATCATCAACGGTTTGTGTTGGTCTTTTTAAAATTTCAGACCAATCACTTCTTTTCGGATTATTTATTATTTGCATACCTAATTATCTAAAGAACCATTTTTTCAATAGGACATACTAAAATACCTTGAGCGCCTTTCTTTTTTAATTCATCGATGATATCCCAGAATTGATTTTTGCTGATGACAGAATGTACTGAACTCCATCCTTCCTTAGCTAAAGGTAATACGGTTGGACTTTTCATGCCAGGCAATATATCAATGATGTCTTGCAACCTATCATTTGGAGCATTTAATAATACATATTTTGAATTTCTTCCTTTTAAAACCGATTGAAGTCTGAATTGTATTTTATCTAAAATGGCTTGTTTTTCCTCACTTAAAATAGGTGAAACAGCCAAAACCGCTTCAGATTTCATAATCACTTCAACTTCTTTTAAGTTGTTTTTAAAAAGCGTACTTCCACTGGAAACGATATCACAGATAGCATCGGCCAAACCAATATTTGGAGCAATTTCTACGGAACCGTTTATGATATGAAGATTGGCGTTTATGCCGTGTTTATCTAAATAGCTTTGAATGGTATTTGGATATGACGTGGCAATTCGCTTTCCATCTAAATCCTGAATACCGTTATATTTTGCGGATTTTGGAATGGCAATTGACACTTTGCAAGTAGAAAAGCCTAATTTTTCAGCAATGGTAATGCCATTACCTTTTTCTACTAAAATATTTTCACCAATAATAGCGGCATCAACAACGCCATCTTTAAGATATTGTGGAATATCGCCATTTCTTAAATAAAAAACTTCTAAAGGAAAATTCCTGGCAGAAGCCTTTAATTGATCTTTACCATTATCAATAGAAATACCTATATCCTTTAGTATTTCCATAGATTCGTCGTGTAAACGACCTGCTTTTTGTACTGCAATTTTTAATTTACTCATGTGTTTGTTTTTATGAGTTTGAAACAATCTAATTAGGCATTAAAAAACCCGTTTGATTGTCTCAAACGGGTTTAAAATATATGTTGAATTTATTCAATACATTTTCATTTCGCTTGAGGGCAAATTTGAAAATGATGGTGATGAAATTTAATAAAACTCATTTTTTCTTGTTATTTAAACAAATATCTAAAATTTAAACCAAAGTTTCTAAACTTTTAGTTCTATTTTTTTTCGAATTAAATATTTATAGGTAATATGCATTGAATTTTATATAATCCTAAATATTTACTTCATTCAATAAAAATTATGAAACAAAAATTGTCATCAATTTTCATTATGCTCATGGTGATGAGCTCACAATCTATCTTTAGTCAACAATCTTCTGATGAAATTCTAATGAAAGCTACAGAAAAAGCTAAAAAGGAAAATAAACATGTTTTTATAATGTTTCATGCATCTTGGTGTGGCTGGTGCAAAAAAATGGATAAGAGCATGAATGATCCTGCGTGTAAAAATCTATTTGATAAAAATTATGTTATAAAACATTTAGTAGTTAAAGAATCTGATAGTAATAAACATTTAGAAAATCCAGGTGCTGAGGATTTATTAAAAAAATATAAAGGGGACAAATCAGGAATTCCCTTTTGGCTTATTTTTGATAACGAAGGAACTTTTGTAGAAGATTCCTTTGATTCAAAAGAAAATAATTTAGGTTGCCCTGCTACTATAGAAGAAGTTACATTGTTTATAGAAAAACTAAGAAAAACGTCTTCACTAACTCAATCTGAGCTTGATAATGTTGCTAAGGTGTTTTTGTCTAAATAGTGTTAAATGAAAAAGCAGAAACTAAAATTTCTGCTTTTCATTTATAATAATTTTAAAACTATTGATTTCCTAATATAATAGGCAAACCACTATCTCCAGAACCTATGACAATAACTTTACTGTTAGGAGATTCAGCTAATTTCATGGTGGCATCAATGCCTTTATCCTGTAAAATTTTATCCGTTAAAGAGGCACTTAATATTCTATTGGATTCTGCTTTTCCTTGGGCTTCAATAATTACTTTTTCTGCTTCTTTGGCAGCCGTAACTAATCTGAATTCATATTCTAATGATTCTTGCTCTTGACGCAATTTACGCTCAATGGCGTCTTTTATGGTGTTTGGCAAGGTTACATCACGCACTAAAAATTCATTGAGCTGTACATATTGTTTTTCTAGAATCTTTTTAGTTTCAATAAATATTTCATCCTGAATGGCATCACGCTTGCTTGAATAAAGTTGCTCTGGTGTATAACGTCCCACAACACTACGCGCAGCACTGCGAATGGCTGGCTGTATAACACGTTGTAAATAATTTTGACCAAGATTTTGGTGTAATTTTCCTAAATCGTTATAAACTGGTTGGTACCAAGCTGAACCATCTATTTGTATTTCAAGCCCGTTTGACGACAAAACTTTCATTTTTTCAAAAATTTCTTGCTGGCGCACTTCATAAATAAACACCTTGTTCCAAGGCGCTATTACGTGAAACCCTTCACCTAAAGGTGGCTGATTGGTTACAACACCATTATCAAAGGTTTTATATAAAACGCCTGCTTGACCAGAGCCTATAGTGACTGCTGATTTTGCTAAAACAATAATAAGTATAATGGCAACGATAATAATAGGTATGCCAATTTTTGGTAATCTTTCCATGTTTAATATATTTAAATTAATCCGTTATATTTTCTAATAAACCACTCTAACGATAAGCTGGTAGCGATTAAAAACAGTAAATATTTCCAATCGATTAAAGGTATGATATTTTTATGTGTTTTTTGAATGGATTGGTATCTATTATCATTTAAAATATCATTGACAAGAGAATCAGTGTTTGAAATAAAATAACTAATTCCTGAACTATGAGTAGCCAATTGCTGCAATTTTGTTACATGGGCGTTTAAAAATTGTTGCTCTACATTGTAGTCTAGAATCTTAAAAGTTCCAGATTTAGAAATATTTTCGTTTTTAGCTCTTACTACAAACTGATAGTCATTGGGCAAAAGACTACTTAAATCTACTTGATAAATTTTGTTTTTAAGGATAAAAGGAAAAGTTTTTACGGTTTGGGTGATACTATCTTTAACTTCAATTTCTAAAGACTCTCTGGCATCAAACGCATAATTTTTATCAAAAAATTCAGCACTAAAAATAACCCCATTGGTTCCATTATAAAACGATTCATAGTTTAAGCTTAATCGTTCTTTAGCTTTGTTACTGGATAAATACTGAATTATTTTACCAATAAAATCATCAAAATCATCAAACGACTGGTTGTTAATAAAACTTTGAGCCCGCCATTGCCATATATTTTCACCCAGCAACAAAGCTTCTCGCCTGCCTAAAATTTCAAAAGTTGATAACAAAGGCTGATTGGTGGTCTGGTTTCTGATTTTTTTAAACAGAATTGTTTCATATGGAATGCTAAAAACGAGGTCTCCAAAGTTTGATTTTAAGGGAGGAAATGATTCAAAATCAATATTATCAACAAGAAATGGTGCATAATTTACATTAAAATCAGCTAAATAATGCTCAGTTTGATGCGTTATTTCATGGTCATAACTTGAAGCAACCGCATTTAGAAAATTCAAATCCGTTTCAGCTCCAGCAATGATGAATTTATTTTTGTTTTCAAGAGTTAATGCATCCATTAATTTTATAAAGTTTTCATTAGGTTGATACAATATAAACAGTTGAAAATCATTTATTTGATTTATTACTTCTAAGGGTTTTATAATGGTTACTTTTTGTTGTTCGTTACGTTCTATACTTTTTTTAAAAGCTCCAATATCTGGATGAGAAAAATTACTCACGATGGCAATATTGGTTTTTTGGTCTATCACTTCCACAGCAAAAGATTTAGAATTGTTAATGGTATTTTTTTCGCTATCTATGGGATTAATAATGGCTTTGTAACTAAAAACACCGACCTTATTGGATGGTAACGTAAATTGGATGGTTTTTGAATTCTGAGTACTTGAAAACGTGATAGGTTCTGAATACACTTTAGAGTTACCTGAATATACTTCAAAATTAGTATGGACCGTATTATTGCCATTATAAACCAAAATACATTCAACGGGAAATCTGTTTTTTAAAAATGCATATTTGTTAATATTAAGTTGCTGTATCCTTAAATCTATATACGAAACGGTATCGCCTAAAATAATGGGGTAAATGGGTTGTTTAAAGGTTTTAGCGGTATACTCATAATCATTTCCAAGGGTTTGATTTCCATCGGTTATTAATAAAACAGGTGCGATAGAATTTTTATAGATTTGGGATAATTGTTTAAACACTTGATCAATATTGGTTTCATTATCTGAAAAGTCAATGGAATCAGATGGTTTTAATTGACTCCCAAAAGTATAGGTATCTATATTAAATTTTTCCCTTAAAGGTTTATTATCCATGATGTTCTTTAAAACTTTTAACGAGTTTTTATCCTGATTTAAATATGTAATGGAAGATGAATTGTCAATGGCTATAATCAAGTCTGGTTTTTCATTATAATAACTAACTTGATTAAATTTAGGATTGACGATAAGTAATAAGACCGAAAAAAAAGTCATAAATCTTAAAAAAATAAAGGTGAAACGTAATCTTTTTGAGGAACTTTCACGCGTATCTTTATACAGAAATAGCGCTAATAATAGCGCTATGATTCCTGATATAATGATGTATGTAATAGTTTCTAAAGACATTAATGGTTTACGATTATTTGTTTAAGGGTCGATTTTAAATGTTAAATCGTAATTATTTTTTAAAAGTTAAGTAAGCATTCCACCATCAACATGAATGGTCTGACCCGTAACGTAAGCACTTAAATCACTGGCTAAAAACACACAAACATTCGCAACATCTTCAGGTGTACCGCCTCTTTTTAACGGAATGCCTGCACGCCATCCTTTTACAACTTCTTCATCCAGTTTTGCGGTCATTTCTGTTTCAATAAATCCTGGAGCAATCACATTGCTTCTTATATTTCTGGAACCCAACTCCAACGCCACCGATTTTGAAAACCCAATAATACCAGCTTTGGAAGCGGCGTAATTAGTTTGTCCTGCATTGCCTTTAACACCAACAACCGAACTCATATTGATGATGGAGCCTTTTCGTTGTTTTAACATGGTACGTTGCACCGCTTTGGTCATGTTAAAAACAGATTTCAAATTGGTTTCAATTACGGTATCAAAATCTTCTTCGGTAATGCGCATGAGTAAATTATCTTTGGTGATTCCGGCATTATTCACCAAAATATCAATGCTTCCAAACTCAGCAACCACATCATCGGCTAATTTTTGCGCCTCATTAAAATCGGCGGCATTACTTTTATAACCTTTAGCTTTAATGTCCAAAGCATTCAATTCACTTTCTAAAGCATTAGCAGCTTCAACTGAAGCACTGTATGTAAATGCTACATTAGCACCATGTTGGGCAAAAACTTGAGCAATTCCTCTTCCAATACCCCTACTTGCTCCGGTAATAATAGCTGTTTTTCCTTCTAATAATTTCATGTTTTTTTAATAATGATATGTTGATATTCAAATATAACAAATACAAATGGCACCTAATAAAAAAACCTTACAAGTTTATGTAAGGTTTTAAGTATGTCATTTAGATAATTATAGGGATGCCAAAACTTCTGATACTTTTTTACCTATTTCTGCAGGCGAATCTACGACGTGAATGCCACAAGCTCTCATGATTTTCTTTTTGGCTTGAGCCGTATCATCACTTCCTCCTACAATAGCACCAGCATGTCCCATAGTACGACCTGCAGGAGCCGTTTCGCCAGCTATAAAACCTATAATGGGTTTTTTACTGCCACTTTCTTGATACCAATGGGCAGCATCTGCTTCTAATTGTCCTCCAATTTCACCAATCATGACCACAGCATGAGTTTCAGGATCATTGATAAGCAATTCAACCGCCTGTTTTGTGGTAGTTCCAATAATAGGATCTCCACCAATTCCAATAGCGGTTGTAATACCTAGACCTTGTTTTACCACTTGATCGGCAGCTTCATACGTTAAGGTACCAGATTTTGAAACGATGCCAACATGACCTTTCTTAAAAACAAAACCAGGCATGATACCAACTTTTGCTTCTCCAGGGGTAATAACACCCGGACAGTTTGGGCCAATAAGTCTGCAATTTTTATTTTTTATATACTCTGATGCCTTGATCATATCAGCAACAGGAATACCTTCGGTAATGGTTATGATAACTTTAATACCTGCATCGGCTGCTTCCATAATGGCATCAGCGGCAAATGCCGGTGGAACAAAAATAATAGTGGTATCTGCTCCAGCTTTTTCAACAGCTTCTTGTACCGTATTAAAAACGGGTTTATCTAAGTGTTTCTGACCTCCTTTACCTGGTGTTACGCCACCAACAACATTAGTTCCATACTCAATCATTTGACTTGCATGGAAGGTGCCTTCACTTCCTGTAAAACCTTGAACTATAATTTTTGAATCTTTGTTTACTAAAACACTCATGTTATTTTATTTTTTAAACTATACAAAAGTACTTTATTGTAGTTACTTTTAAGTTTATTTATTTATTAAATTTATTTAATTCTGATAAAATTTCAGGTATTTTTTTAATAGAGGCCATTTCTTTTAATTCTGTTCTTGCTTCTTGGGCAGGTGTTCCCCAATAGGTTTTATGACCTTCTAGAGATTTACTTATTCCAGATTGGGCATGAATAACGGCCTTTGTTCCTATAGTTACACCACTTGTACAACCTACTTGTCCCCAAAAAGTTACTTCGTCTTCAACAACTACACAACCAGCAATGCCAACTTGAGATGCTATGATACATTTTCTTCCAATAATGGTATCATGACCTATTTGGATTTGATTGTCTAATTTAGAGCCTTCCTTAATGGTTGTATCGCCAGTAACACCTCTGTCAATATTACAATTAGCACCAATATCAACATAATCTTCAATAACGACGCGTCCGCTGGATTTTAATCTATCAAAACCTTCCGGTCTTTTTTTGTAATAAAAAGCATTGGCTCCTAAAACAGTTCCGGAATGAATGGTTACATAATCTCCTATAACGGTTTCATCATAAATACTTACGTTGGCATGGATGGTGCAATTATTGCCAATAAACACATGATGACCAATAAAGCAATTGGGTTGAATGATGGTATTGTTACCAATTTTTGCTGTGGAGGATATCGATGAATCTGCTGCCTTAAACGGTTTAAAATAATCGGTTAACTTATTGAAATCCCTGAATGGATCCTCACTAATCAATAAAGCCTTTCCTTCTGGGCAATCTATTTCCTTATTGATTAGTATGATGGTTGCGGCCGACTTTAAAGCCTTTTCATAATATTTTGGATGGTCAACAAAAACAATATCGCCTGGTGTAACCACATGAATTTCATTCATACCAGTTACAGGAAAATCTGGATTACCAACAAAATTACAAGATATTATCTGAGCAATTTCTTTTAAGGTATGTGGATTTTGAAACTTCATTTTTAATAGTTATTTGTTAAATCGTTGACCTGTTTAAACAATTAAACCATTCTACGATTGCACTTTTTATTCTTTAACGCGTTCTTTATAAGTTCCCTTTTCAGTTTCAACTTTAATCACATCGCCTTCATTTATAAAAAGAGGCACATGAACCGTAGCGCCGGTTTCAACCGTTGCCGGTTTGGTAGCGTTGGTAGCGGTATTGCCTTTAATACCAGGCTCTGTAGCGGTTACTTTTAATATAACACTGGCGGGCATCTCGACTGATAGCGGCATGTTGTCTTCTGTGTTAATAATAACGGTAACAACTTCGCCTTCTTTCATGAGTCCGGGATTGTCTAAGGCACTTTCTCTTAACTGGATTTGTGTATAGTCTTCGGTATTCATAAAATGGTAAAATTCACCATCATTGTATAAAAATTGGAACTTATGGGTTTCAACACGAACATCCTCTAATTTGTGTCCTGCCGAAAATGTATTGTCCAATACTTTTCCATTGGTAACACTTTTCATTTTAGTTCTAACAAATGCAGGGCCTTTACCAGGTTTTACATGTAAAAACTCTATAATTTTATAAATGTCATTGTTGTATCTTATACATAATCCATTTCTAATATCTGATGTACTTGCCATTTTATAGTTTTATTGTTAAGTTGTATGTTGTTAAGTCGTTTTTTGCTAAATTACTTGTTGTTAAGTTGGGAACGACTAAAGAACTCCACAACAAAACGGTTTAACTTTTTAATTCGTTTTAAAATATCCTTTCATTATACCGCGATGAGAGTTTTTAATAAACTGAAGGATTTCATCACGTTCTGGAGTTGCTTCCATTTCTGCTTCAATAATTTCTGATGCTTGGGTATTATTATAATTTTTTTGATAAAGAATTCTATAGATGTTTTGAATTTCCCGTATTTTATCTGAAGAATAGCCACGCCTTCTTAATCCAACAGAATTAATACCAACATAAGACAAAGGCTCTCTGGCGGCTTTTACATATGGAGGCACATCTTTTCTTACTAAAGACCCACCCGTAACAAAAGCATGGTTGCCAATGGAAACAAATTGATGTACAGCAGTCATTCCTGCTAACACCACATAATCGCCAATGGTAATATGGCCGGCCAAAGTGCTATTGTTAGAGAAAATGCAGTGATTTCCAACAATACAATCATGTGCAATGTGGCAATAAGCCATGATTAAGCAATGGTTGCCAATAACGGTTTTCATCCTATCTGTGGTACCTCTGTTTATGGTAACACATTCTCTAATGGTTACATTATCGCCAATTTCTACGGTGGTATCTTCATCATTATATTTTAAATCTTGAGGAATGGCCGAGATAACTGAGCCAGAAAAAATATTGCAATTTTTTCCAATTCTTGCACCTTCCATAATAGTTACATTACTTCCAATCCAAGTTCCATCTCCAATAATAACATTATTATTAATGGTTGTAAAAGGCTCTATAACTACATTTTTTGCAATTTTGGCCCCAGGGTGCACATAGGCTAGTGGTTGATTCATCTGTTGATTGTTGTTGTTTTTATCAGATGTAATTTACAAATTGAATTTTCTAAAAATCTAATTTGTTCATTTCATAATTATTTAACTTTAGATATTTGAGCCATAAGTTCTGCTTCTGCGCAAAGTTTTCCATTGGCATAGGCGTAACCTTGCATGTGGCAAATGCCTCTGCGTATAGGCGTTATTAAGGAACATTTAAAAATAAGCGTATCACCGGGCATGACTTTTTGTTTAAATTTAACATTGTCCATTTTCATAAAAAACGTTAAATAATTTTCAGGATCTGGTACGGTATTTAAAACCAAAACTCCTCCAGTTTGAGCCATCGCTTCAATAATTAAAACTCCTGGCATAACAGGTGCTCCAGGAAAATGTCCGGCAAAGAAAGACTCGTTCATGGTCACATTTTTTGTGGCTATGACATGATTTTCGGAGAGCTCAAACACCTTATCAATCAACAAAAAAGGCTGCCTGTGAGGTAGCATGGCCATGATTTGCATGACATCCATTAATGGCGGTTGGTTTAAATCGATGTTAGGGACATTATTGCGCCTTTCATTTTTAATGATTTTAGACATTTTTTTGGCAAATTGGGTATTTACAAAATGGCCAGGTTTATTAGCAATAACTTTACCTTTTATACGAATTCCAATTAAGGCTAAATCCCCTAAAACATCTAATAGTTTGTGTCTTGCAGCCTCATTGGGATGATGCAAGGTTAAATTATCTAAAATACCATTGGGTTTTATGGATATGCTATCTTTCTTGAAAGCAATTTTTAATTTTTCCATGGTTTCTGCCGATAGTGCTTTGTCTACATAAACAATGGCGTTGTTTAAATCGCCTCCTTTTATTAGTCCATGTTCTAAAAGCATTTCAATCTCATGCAAAAAACTAAACGTTCTAGCGTTTGAAATGTCTTTTTTAAAGTCTGATATTTTGTTTAAGGTGGCATTTTGGGTTCCCAGAACTTTAGTTCCAAAATCTACCATAGCGGTAATTTGGTATTCTTTGGAAGGCATCACTAAAATTTCGCTGCCAGACTCTTCGTCGGTATATGAAATTACATCGGTAACTATGTATTCTTCCCTAAAAGCGTCCAGCTCTAAAATACCTGCTTTTTCGATAGCTTCTACAAAGAACTTTGAAGATCCATCCATAATAGGTGGCTCTGAGGCATTTAGTTCAATTAAAGCATTATCTACATCCATTCCAACCAATGCCGCTAAAACGTGTTCAGAGGTTTGTATCATAACACCATTTTTCTCTAAACAGGTGCCCCGTTGTGTATTGGTTACATAACAGGCATCGGCCTCTATAATAGGGTTTCCTTCTAAATCAACGCGTCTAAAAGCTAAACCAGAATTTGCAATGGATGGTTTAAAAGTTAATGTAACGTTTTTTCCAGTATGTAAGCCAACACCCGATAATGAAATGGCTTTCTTTATGGTTTTTTGCTTAAGGTCTGTATTAACTATTGCCATGTATTTTTTTTTCTAATTCATTAATATCTTTTACAATCTTGGTTAGGTTTCTAAAATGAACATATGCTTTGTTATAATCTCCATATGCAAGCGCGGGAGAACCTTGCAACACTTCATGATCCTTAACATTTCGAGCAATACCAGATTGCGCTTGAATTTTCACATTGTTTCCTATAGTAATATGACCAGCAATACCAACTTGTCCCCCAATAAGACAATTTTCACCAATTTTTGATGAGCCAGCAATGCCAGTTTGTGCTGCAATAACGGTGTTTCTGCCAATTTCTACATTATGGGCAATTTGAATTTGATTATCTAATTTTACACCTCTTCTTATAATGGTCGATCCTAAAGTAGCCCTGTCTATGGTTGTATTGGCCCCAACATCTACAAAATCTTCTAGTATAACATTGCCAATTTGTGGTACCTTTGCATATTCTCCATGCTCATCAGGAGCAAATCCAAAGCCATCGGCCCCAATAATAACACCCGAATTGATAACACAAAAATTACCTATAACAGTTTCTGAATAAATTTTTGCGCCAGAAAAAATAATGGTATTATCACCAACAACAACGTTATCTCCTATATAGGTCCCCGGAAAAATTTTAACATTATTCCCTATTTTAACATGGTCACCAACATACGAAAAGGCTCCCAAATATAAGTTTTCACCATAGTTGGAGGTATCTGAAAAATGCGATGGTTGTTCTAATCCATATTTATTGAGTTTAATTAAATTATAGTACTCCAATAATTTTGAAAACGACTTATAAGCATCCTCTACTTTAATAAGGGTAGTTTTAAGCTCGTTTTCTGGTTTAAACGATTTGTTTACAATGGTTATCGAAGCTTTTGTTGAATAAATATATGAGGTATATTTAGGATTTGCTAAAAACGTTAAAGAACCTTCGGTACCTTCTTCTATTTTAGATAGTTTAGAGACTTCTACATCGGCATTCCCTACAATATCACCTTCTAAAATTCCTGCTATTTGTTGAGCTGTAAATTTCATATGATAAAAAATGTGGTTATTATTAAATCAGAGCCTATTTGCATAAAAAAAAAATAACGGTCTGTTAATGTTTTAATGATGCCCATGTTATATGCTTGGTTAAATGTTTTGCTTAATTGAGACAAAAATATGAAAAATGTCCTAAAGTTTGTCTTTAGGGTAACATATATAATATTTGGTTACTGGTTTTGCCAATGCCTTAACGTTAAATTGGTCGGATGCTTTGGCGATATCTTCAATCTTTCCTGATTTGTATAAAATGTTTATACTTTGGGTTTTTAACTGATAGGCTTGATTAGAAATTTGGCCACTAAACACAAAATATTGAGCTTCAGTTTTGCAGATGTTATGATGTGAAATTAACAAATTTAAATGATGTTTAAGGGTTTCTTGTTTGGGTTTTTTGTCTTTTAGTTTAATTTTCAATAAAGATCTGTTCAAAATCATGCTACATAAATGTCTTAAAACAAAATCTTCATGATGCTGCCAGACTTTTAATGAAGCAATAACATCAAAATCATCGAGTTCTGAAAACACGTTAAGGATAGGTTCATTAAAATCTTGCAACGAAATATCATTTTTTAGAAAAAACTGAAGTGGATCACTGGTTTTTAGGTCAACGCCTGTATTGATTAATTCTTTTGCCCGTTTTAAAACCCGTATCAACAGTTGCTCGGCTACCAAACCCGTTTTATGTAAATAAACCTGCCAGTACATAAAGCGCCTAGCATTAATAAATTTTTCAATGCTGTAAATCCCTTTCTCCTCTACAACCAAATGGTCGTCCACCACATAAAGCATGGTAATTAAACGTTCGCTATTAATGTTGCCTTCTGCAACGCCTGTATAAAAGCTATCTCGCTTTAAATAATCTGCTCGGTCCATGTCCAATTGGCCAGAAACAAGCTGACACATAAATTTTCTGGGATATTCACCTTTAAATATTTGAATGGCAAGCGTTAAACTTCCGTTAAATTCTTGATTTAAATGCTCCATAAAAAGCAATGAAATTTGTTCATGGGAAACATTATTGACAATGCTGTGCTCCATAGCATGAGAGAATGGCCCATGGCCAATATCATGCAGCAAAATGGCTATATAAAGTGCCGTTTCTTCAGCCTCTGAAATGGTAACTCCTTTAAAACGAAGTATTTCAATGGCTTTTTGCATTAAATGAACGCAACCTATAGCATGATGAAATCTGGTGTGATGCGCTCCTGGATACACCATATACGACATGCCCATTTGGGTAATTCTGCGTAAGCGCTGAAAATAACGGTGCTGAATCAAATCAAAAATTAGCACATTTGGAATGGTAATAAAACCGTAAATTGGGTCGTTAAAGATTTTAAGTTTATTCAAACCTTAAAAGTTATATAATACTTACAAATATAATAAGGTACGAATCATTAAAGCTTATTATATTTAAAAACCATAAATAAAATATAAATTTATACTAAATTTTATAAATAAATGAATACCATAAACATTCTTTGGATTGATGATGAAATTGACTTATTAAAACCCCATATCCTATTTCTTGAACAAAGGCACTACAAGGTTACCACTTGCACCAGTGGTTCTGAAGCTCTTGATATATTGGAAGAAGCCAAGTTTGATATTGTTTTTTTAGATGAAAATATGCCAGGACTTACCGGCTTAGAAACGTTGAATGAAATCAAAGAAAAACAAGATCATCTTCCAGTGGTCATGATTACAAAAAGTGAAGAAGAATATATCATGGAAGAAGCGATTGGGAATAAAATAGCAGATTATTTAATAAAACCTGTCAATCCAAACCAGATTTTATTGAGCTTAAAAAAGAATCTGGACCACTCCAGATTGGTTTCAGAAAAAACAACCTCCAACTATCAGCAAGAGTTTAGAAAAATTTCTATGGAATTGTCCATGGTAAATTCCTTTGAAGAATGGGCCTCCTTATACCAAAAGCTTATCTATTGGGAAATCCAGCTAGAAAATATTGAAGATGCCGGCATGTTTGAAATTTTAGAATCTCAAAAGGTTGAAGCCAATGCTCAGTTTGGAAAATTTATTGATAAAAACTACGCCAGTTGGTTCGACAATCATTCAGAGGCACCTTTAATGTCCCATAAATTGTTTAAAGATCAAATTGCGCCACAATTAAGCAAAGAGCAACCTACCTTACTGGTGGTTATTGATAATTTACGCTACGATCAGTTTAAAGTATTTGAACCTATCATTAGTAACTATTATAAAAAAGATCTTGAAATGCCTTTTTACAGCATTTTACCAACCGCCACACAGTATGCCAGAAATGCTATTTTTTCTGGATTAATGCCAAGCGACATGGAAAAATTATACCCTCAGTTTTGGAAAAATGATACCGATGAAGGTGGTAAAAATTTACACGAAGAAGATTTTTTACAGACTCAAATGAAGCGCCTAGGCCTATCGCATTTAACTTATGAATATCATAAAATAACCAATTTAAAAACCGGAAAAAAACTGGTAGAAAATTTTAATTCCCTAAAAAACAAC